>VFQQ010000677.1_pt1 | contig 61250 bp, 59 predicted proteins | sample 3512341 | NCBI WGS metagenome assembly VFQQ01 (sample SAMN10412373, study PRJNA504923) | tailings metagenome | isolation source: Relicate 2 Philex TSF1 revegetated site | place: Philippines: Tuba, Benguet | collected 2017-08-29 | reverse complement strand
ATACCGGCCTGTCACGCCGGGGGTCGCGGGTTCGAGCCCCGTCCACTCCGCCAACACACTAGTAAAGACGCGGCTTCTGGCCGCGTTTTTCGTTTGTACCCACAAACGAACCCACAGTCGCCGCTGAGATGTCGTTACTGGGTGCAAGGTGCGGCGACTTCAGCAAAACCGTGATCTGGTTGACGCTTGCGTCGAGCGGTCGCTGCGTACGCTTGGCACATGGCCACTGAGAACGAACGCCGCCGTGCCCCTCGACCCGACGGCACTGACCTGGCGCGGTATCGCGGGCACGAACGCTGGACGCCGCGGCACTGGGCCTGGGAGTTCCTACGCCGGAACCCTCGTTTTCAGGCGGCCTGTCGCAGGGTGGCGGAGGCCGATGAGGCAGCCAGGCAACAGGTCGCTGCCGAGTTCGGACTGAGACGCTTCAAGCACTACACCGAAGGCTACGCGGCCGGCGGGCGCATACGGCCGACTTTCGTTGCAGCTACGCCGATGTTCTGGTCAAGCCGACAGGAGGCTGGCAGTGACCCCCAGGTCCGGAGAGTGCGGTTGTATCCGGGCCAAGTCTTGGTGAGGTTCGATCTGAACTCTGCTCTTCCTCTTGCGTTCGCGCTTCCGGCACAGCTTCGTCGTGCAACGACGTTGCTCGACAGGAGGCTGGAGGAGCTTCGAGCTGGCGCGAGGAGGCCAGCTCCTCGTACGCCCCACAGCACCTCGTTCCTCAAGTACCTGCGGTACCTTGACATGCTTGAACAACTGAAGCTCGGGCCCCAAGCTGCACTGGCGGACCTGAACAATCAGGAGTCGGTCGATTCCAAAAAGGCCATCGCATTCGACCGAAAGGCCAAGGAGTACCTTGAGGACTACCTGGTGATTGCCGTGATGAAGACTGCGCAGAAGGGCGCTGTGCCCGGAAGTTGACTGATCGGCAGCAGACCGTTCACGTACCTACGGACGGCGACATGTGAGTCAAGGGGGAGATCGTCGCAGAACCTTATCCCACCTGACCTGGAGCTTGATCAATTCCAGACTGCGAGCACTCCGGAGTGCTTCTCAACAGTCTTTAGGAACGATCATGAGTTCAAGTGCATTTCTCTTGCCAGAGGCAAGGCCAACCATCGCCGCCTCAGCGCAGCGGCCCTCACCAGTTTCGACGCTACAGTCCAATGCCACGGCTTCAGGCTCACCGCAGCCAGAACCGAAGCAGCGAACCTATGTTCGACTGCCGGCGGTGCGTGACCTGACAGGTCTGCCCACAAGCACGATCTACCGCTACGTCAAGACCCGCCAGTTCCCTCAGCCACACGCTTTGGGTCCGCGCACCGTCGGCTGGTTGCAGTCCGACATCGAGCAGTGGCTGGCAACTCGCCAGCCCCGCGCACTCCGCTAACAGCCAATCGCTCGCGCCACCCCCTCCCTCGACAGTACCCCAAGGTGACTGCCTGCCGGAGGTGGAGGAGGTGGAAGACATTTGCGAGTCTTGGTCTGGCTGTCTCTTCTTTTCTTGTTCTTTGAACAAAGAAAGAAGAACTAGCAACAGAAGACTGAGATTTGTCTTCCACCTCTTCCACCCGGGGAGAGAGGGGAGCCGCGCGCGGGCACGCATCTTCCAAGGACTTCAGATGCCCAAGCTCAAACTCAAGACTCTGGCCAGCAAGGCCCGTACATCCACGAACCTCCTCCTCGACACCCAGCAGATGCTGGAGTTCAAACGGTTCTTTCACGGGAAGACGCCGGCGCACTACACAGCGCTTCCGGAAGCACCAGGCTGCTCAGAGAAGCGGCCTGTGCAAATCCGAGGTTCGCTCACCACGCATCAAGCGGCTCTGGCCGAAGCCAACGGCCGTGGTCACGGCGTGTTCATGGTCGTGAACCGCGGTGGTACACGTGACCGTGACATCCAGGAGATCACGGCGGTTTTCATCGACTCCGATGGTCAGATGACGCTGGAACAGATCCTCAAGTTGAAGCCCCACATGGTGGTCCAGACCTCCAGCGGCCGGTACCACGCTTACTGGCGGGTCACTGACCTTCCGGTTAAGGACTTCAAGAGCTTCCAGCAAGCGCTGGCCCAGAAGTTCGGCACCGATCCCAGCGTCTGCAACCCCGCGCGGCTCATGCGGATGCCTGGCACGGTGCACCACAAGGACCGACCGCGGATGGTGAAGATTGAGCACATTCGGGCCGACGCAAAGCCGGTGGTTGCCCGCAAGCTGGCCAAGCGCCTGGGACTCGATGTCCGGACGCAGAAAGCCGCCACGGTGGAACGGTCCCGCGACACCTCCCTGCCCGAGCTTCGGAGCGCGCTTCAGGCCATCCCCGCCGACAGCAGGTCGATTTGGATCAAGGTCGGACAGGCCATCCACCACCTGCTGCCGGACGAAGAGGGGTACGGCGTGTGGGCCGAGTGGAGCCAGCAGTCTGGCAAGTACGACGCCGACGACCAACGCCGGACCTGGGACGGGTTCCTGAGCGGGGGCGGGGTAACCGTGGCCTCGCTGTTCTGGCTCGCGGGCCAACACGGCTGGAGACCCGAGGCTGAGAGCACAGAGACCGATGAACTGAGCTTCCTCGACCGGTTCGGCGAGCAAGTCAAGGACCGACTCCGGTATGACGCAACCACCGCGAAGTGGCTGCTCTACCGCGCGCCGGTCTGGGTAGTCGATGAGGCCGCCACTGTGCAGGCCGCACGGCGTGCCGTCGAGGCGCTGCGCACGGTTGCCAAGAGGGAAGGGGATAGCGCGACGCTGACGGTTCTCAAGCGGCATCGCAGTGTGACGGCGCTTCGCGGGCTACTGCGTGAGGCCAGCGCGCTTCCAGACCTGGTGGTCACCAGGGACGCGCTCGACCGCCTTCCGAACCTGCTGGCGGTGGCCAACGGTGTGATCGATCTGACGACCGGCGTACTGAGCGCCGGCCGACCCGAGCAGATGTTGACCGTGAAGGCCCCCACCGCGTGCGACCCCGAGGCAACCTGCCGGCGCTTCCTGAAGTTCCTGCGGTTCGTGACCCGCGGCGACGACGAGTACATGGCGTACCTCCAGCGGGCGCTGGGCTATACGCTCTTCGGCCATACCAACGAGCAGGTGTTCTTCGTCGTGCTCGGCAAGAGCGGCAACGGCAAGGGGACGCTCTTCCGGACCCTGGCGCACGTGCTGGGGCCGTACGTCGCGACGGTGGCCCCCAATCTCTTGAGCCGTGCGTACTCCGGCAATCCGAACGCACCGTCGCCGGCGTTCATGGCGCTCAAAGACCCGCGCATGATTCAGTGCAGCGAAGGTGGCGACCGGCAGCAGTTCGACTCGGCGTTCGTGAAGGGGCTCAGCGGCAGCGATCCGTTGACGGGCCGCGGCACGTACAGCGACCAAGCGCAGTTCACTCCACAGGGCAAGCTCTGGCTGTCGGCGAACAGTCTGCCCGAGGTGCCCAGCCAGGATGAGGCCATGTGGCGGCGGATTCGAGTGTTGCCCTTTCGCGCGACGATCAAGAAGCGCGACGGAGCGTTTGAAGACCTGCTCAAGGCGGAGGCCTCCGGCATCCTGAACTGGTTGATCCGAGGGGCAGTGGAGTACCACCAGCATCGTCTCGGCGACTGCCAGGTCGCCAAACAGGCCACTGCGAGGGCCCGTCGATCAAGCGACTCGGTGGCAGTGTGGATCAAGGAGGTGTGCCGGATCGACCCTGGTGCACGAGTCCAGTCCCGCGTGGCCTACGAGAGCTACCGCAAGCACTGCCGGCTGAACGGCTGGAGGGAACTCTCGCCACAGGCGTTCGCACGCGCGATGAACGCCAAGGGGCATCGGACCAAGGAGACGAAGCGCCACAACGTGTTCGTCGGACTTGAACTCCTGGAGCAGTAGCCGCGGGACACAGCCAATCGAAGGAGGGCCATACGCAACGACCTCGGCCCATCGCCCTCCCGATTGACCCCGAGTTCCCGCGGTCGAGAGCCAAGATGGTGCTCCACTCGCCGATACCCCGCGTTCCAGGGTGCCCTACGGTTTGTAGCTAACGCGCGATTGACGCGAGGCCAGTTTCTTGACAATCTCTGACCCAGAGCACATCAGACGCTCCCGCTGCGGAACGAGTTGCCCCGCGAGTCAGAAGACGAGGGCATGCCGAGGAGGCCACAGCACTATCGCCGCATCGTGATGGTCGTGAGAGATGCCTCAAGACGGCAGTCTCAATGGGGGGGGTGGATGATTGATTGCGTCCAAGACGGCGGGAGCGTCTCGCCGAGCGAGGGTTTGTGCTGGGTTTGGAGGCCGGACTTTGTGCGACGGCCAGTTGACTGCTCGGTCAATGGTCGGTCGTTGGTCGCGCCAGCCTCCTCGACTCAGCAGTTCTCGCGGCGCCCGCTTAGATCGACCAGCCTGGAGTTGGCTGATGTCTACTGGCAAGCGCTTCCAGCACCATTACGGATCGCGCAGCGGCTCGGCCGGCGACTTCTCGTCTGGGCTGAACTCGTGACGGATCGATCGAAGTGGTTCGTTTGCGGGCTCTTTGGAACATTCGATGTAGCTGCTGTGCAAGCTTGGAAGCACGCGGACAAACAAAGGACACCCCAAGAGTGGTGCGCGGCTGCGGCACTCAGTGTGCTCCTCGCATGCAGCGCGACCATTGCCAAAGGCCAGTCCAAGGATTCAATGCGAGCATCGGACATTCGCGCCTGCAAGATTGGCTCACAGTACTTCGAGTGCACCAACAAGATCACGAGGCCGCAATACGTAACGGCTTTCATGCTTACAGGGGGGCCCTTCCCCATCTCTATCTCTTTCGCGGATTACCGCTCTGCCGCGACGCCCGCCCAGATTCTAGAACAAGCGAAGAACGTCATTCGGGCTAATGTAGGCCAGTACTGGCCTGCTCCGGGATCAAACGGAAGCTGCGTATTTGGGTTCTACGACGGGGCCAATCGGGAGGAGGTGTTCACTTCCAACACCACTATTGAATGGAACGTCTTCAGTGAACCCCACAACTCTTGGTTGAACGGGTCTGTGTGCGTGTTCAACCCCGGAGGCGTTCAGACTGGCAGAGTCTCGATTGTTCGCGGGGCCCGCGTGTGCCCGAGCGGCTTCTTTGAGGTCGGTACAAATGGCTTCCCTTCAACGATCGCGGCTGAATGTGTCAGACCCGTCGATTCTTGTTCGAGCCGAGACGGTGTGGCGAACCCAATATCGATCTCCGGGCGAAAGATGGAGTCAACCCGAGACTATGCCAATCCCGGATTGCTCGGCGTTTCCAGGTGGTATGACTCGACCATGCGCTTGGGTTCGGCAGGGGGTACTGCTGCGGCCAGGGGCGGGTGGGTTTGGGCCTTTGAGTCACGAGTCTTTGTGGCGAGCGATGCGGTGCTGGTACTTCGCTCAAGCGGCGAGCGCTTGGTATTCCCTAGGCAAGCAGGGGCTGGCCCGTGGCTGGCGATCAACAAGCCCGGCACGACATTAAGGCAGTGGGGAATTGATTGGCTCGTTGTAGATGGGGATCAAGTAGAGGTGTTTGATAGTGACGGCGGCCTCAAATCGACTTGGGAACTCTCGGGGCGCGGGATCGCCTACACAAGAAGCCTCGACGGAACAGTGAGCGAGGTCGCTGACCAGTTTGGCAGAGTTCTCCGGGTCAGTTACCAAGCGTTTAGCGACGTGGTGCCACCGTCTGGATTCCAGATGCCTGTCAATCCGTTCTTGCTCGTCAAGTCCATCGAACTGCCGGATTCCACTCAGGTTGTGTATGACATCGACCCGGATAACTTTGAGATTCTGAGCGCCAGCATCGGCGGGCAGTTGATAGAAGGATACCAGTACACCAATGCGGGGCAGTCGTATTCGGGCTATGGCAGGATTGCGTTGGCGTCGAAGAGGGGTGGGGATGGCGGCATCTACTCCTTCTTCAGTTACACGGGGGAAACGGGCCATGCTGGTTCGAGCTATCTGCAGGGCAGCGTTGGCAACTTTTTACTGACGGGAACACTGTCCCCTTCTGCGCCCGCCGTTACTGTGCGCGATCCCAACTTCCAGACGTCGGTGCGAACCTTTGACTTGAGTTCTGGCGTAGCTCGCATCACTTCCCAGAGTCAGCCCGCGGGGAGCGGTTGTGCGGCTAGCGCGAGCTTCCAGAGCTACGATGCCAACGGCAACATCGCGAGCCGCGACGACTTCAACGGGTTCGGTGTCTGCTATGCAAACGATCTGGGCCGCAACCTCGAAACCTCTCGCGTCGAGGGTTTGGTGGGAGGGACCTCGGGGTCCGTGTGCGCATCGGTGACGCCGAACGGTTCGACCCTTCCATCAGGTGCCCGGAAGATCAGCACGCAGTGGCACCCCGACTGGAGCAAGGCTATCCGGGTCGCCGAGCCCGGCCGCGTTACGACAAGCGTCTACAACGGGCAGCCCGATCCGCACAGTGGCGGGGCTGTAGCTGCGTGCGCCCCTGCCACCGCCTTGCTGCCTGACGGCAAGCCCATCGCGGTGCTGTGCAAGCGGGTCGAGCAAGCGACCACAGACCCGAATGGCGCGGCGGGGTTTGCAGCCACGGTCGATAACTCGGTAGCCGCTCGGGTCCAGCGCTGGACGTACAACCAGCAAGGCCAGATGCTCACGGCGACGGACGCGCTTAACCACACCACGACGTACGCCTACTACACGGACACGGCGTTCACCGGTGCTGATCCCAACGCGGTGGGGCACACGAGGGGCGACTTGGCCACGGTAATCAACGCAGCAGGCCACGTTACTTCTTACACCCAATACGACAGGCACGGAAACTGGTTGCAGTCGGTAGACCCCAATGGCGTAGTCACCAACCGCACCTTGGACTGGAGGCAGCGGCTGGAGACGGTGCGGGTTGGTACCGAATTGACCAGGTACGAGTACTGGCCGACGGGGCTGCTGAAGAAGGTCACCCAGCCCGACGGCAGCTTTGTGAGCCACGAGTACGACACTGCCCATCGCTTGTTCGCGTTGGAGGACAACCTAGGCAACCGGATCGAGTACACGCTGGACAACGCGGGTAACCGTACGTATGAACTAGTGAAAGCCCCAGGCGGTGTGCCACATCGTGCCCTCAGCCGCAGCATCGATGCGCTCGGGCGAGTGCAACGCATAACCGGAAGGGAGTAGTGGATGTTGGGAGTCGCGGATTGGGCAGCCACAGACGCGGCGGGATGGTGTTCTTGGGGAGGGACTAGAGTGAGAAGTCTTGCTGGTGGAGCGCGCGACGGCGCTCTGATTCTGCTGACGTCCGTCGCAGGGCACGTTTGCGCCCAAAGCCTTCCACCGCCGCCGAGCTCCACTGCGCCCATCGTCGGGTTGGAGTACGACCCCAAAGGCAATCTGACGCGGTCGTTGGTTGCGCCGAACGCAACGAATCTTGCGACGCAGCACCAGTACGACAGTCTGCATCGGCGCTTTCGCACCACGGACGCGCGAAGCAAGGACACTTGGTACTTCTACAACGGGCGCGAGGACCTCACCCAGGTCACTGACCCGCGAGGGTTGCCTACCCTCTATCCCCGCAATGGCCTTGGTGACCAGATGGGTCTCACCAGTCGGGACACCGGACAGGCCGATCACACTGTGGACGCGGCCGGCAACGTCAAGACTCGCACAGATAGCCGCGGCATCCTATCGACTTACCACTACGACGCGCTGAACAGGTTGACCAGCATTGACTTCAGCGGAGGCCAGCAGATCGTCTGGAACTATGACCAGACCGGGATAGGCTTCAGCAACGGGAAGGGCAGGCTGACTTCTACGCAACACAGTTGGGGATCGAGCACCTACGCCTACGATCCGCAGGGTCGGCTGCTGACCGCGACGCAAACCTCGTCTGAGACTTCGGTCAGCCACACGGTTGGCTACGGCTACGACGCAGCGGGTCGCATCATCAGCATCACCTACCCCTCTGGCCGCAAGCTGCACATCGCACACAGCGGAGGTGTGCCGACTGGTCTGAGCATCGCGCCGGATGGGAACTCGCCCGCAGTTCCGCTGTTGAGCAACCTGCAGTTGGAGCCCGCACCGGGTGGATACGGGCCGGCACGTTCGTGGGACTGGAACCTTGACAGCGGCACGCTGGCCCACGCGAGGGTGTTCGACATGTACGGCCGCATGATCCGGCACCCGCTGGGCGGTGCCGTCCGCGACATCACCTACGACCCCGCGGACCGCATCAGCAGCTTCGTTCATTACAACGCGGGCTCAGGAACGCCGGTCTCGGCGCTGGACCAAGGCTTCGGCTACGACGAACTCGGGCGCTTAACCACCGTCAACACCAGCGTCGGCAATTGGACCTACGCCTACGACGACAACGGCAACCGCACGCAACTGACGCTGGTGGCCGGTGGTAACAACACGGCCCGCACGCACAACATCGATGGCCAGAGCAACCGGCTGCTCAGCATCACCAACCCGCCACGCACCTTCGGCCACGACCAGGCGGGGAACACCGAGAGCGACCAACAGGGCACCGGTGGCCTGTACGCGACCTACGACCCATCAGGCCGCTTGGTGGAGATGCGTACCAGCGCAAACGGCCAGCACTTCAAGGTGACGCGCTACGCCTACAACGCGGAAGGCCAGCGCGTGTTCAAGGAGATGTACGCGCAGCAGACCTGCATGCCCAACGGCATGTGTGCGACGATGCCCATCGCCCACCCTATCGGTACGGTCTTCGTCTACGACCAAATGGGTCGGCTGCTGGGCGAGTACTCAAGCACCGACGGAAGCGTGCGCCGCGAGTACGTGTGGCTTCAAGGGATGCTGGTCGCCATCATCGACGGCTCCCCCGCCAGCCCCGTGATCGCCTACGTGCATACGGACCACCTGGACACTCCTCGGACAGTTATCGACCGACAGGGGCGGCAACGCTGGACCTGGGTGGCAGAGCCCTTTGGCAACAGCGCGCCGGCGACCAACCCGCTGGGCTTCGGCGAGTTCGTGTTGAACCTGAGGATGCCTGGGCAATACCACGACGCCGAGACCGGGCTCAGCGACAACTGGCATCGGACATACGACTCAAGCCTCGGGAGGTATACCCAGTCCGATCCCATCGGGCTCGCCGGAGGGATCAATACCTATGCGTATGTGGGTGGGAACCCGCTGAGCTACACGGACCCCAACGGTCTCCAGGCTGCTCCGGGCGTGCCGATCCCGATTCCACCGGCGGCGATACCTGGTACTACGCAGAATCGGTCACTTGCTGATGCTACGATGCGCGTTATCAGAGCGATAAGGGACGCCACAAATCGTTGCAAATGCCAGCCGGCAACCCCTCAGAACATTCGTTCGATACTCGACTCGTCTCCGATGTTGACCCTTCAGCCTACCGTTTCCGCAAGCGCGGTGCAGAGTTGGGTTTACGAGATTGAGGCTGGGGCTCCCGTTCCTCCAATTCACGTGGATGGGAACGTCATTGTTGATGGCAATCACCGGTACATCGCTGGAATGCTTTGCGGAAAGCCAGCCCCGATTCAGCCTTGGACGGCTCCACTCACACGTCCGCGGATACCGATGCGAGATCTGCAGATTCAACCGTGATCGTGGCTCCGACCACTGTTCCACTTGTCGTCTATGTTGATGTGGACGACACCCTTGTTCGCAGTGTTGGGACGAAGCGGATTCCTATTACCCGAATTGTCGAGCATGTGCGGCGACTAAAGGAGGCCGGAGCGGTTCTCTACTGCTGGAGTTCGGGAGGCGCCGAGTACGCGCGCCGAAGCGCAGCAGAGCTTGGAATCGAGCAGTCGTTCCAAGCATTCCTCCCTAAGCCCAATGTGATGATCGACGATCAGTTGGTCGCCGACTGGCGTCTATGCTTGGAGACGCACCCGTTATCCATCACGGGCGACAGCCCTGAGCAGTATTGGACCGAGATTGAGGCTAGGAAGGGCTGATCAGTCAGGACACGGTGTCCCGCTTCCAGGCACCTCTTGGCCAATGGCCCCAGGTACGCGCTCGCTCCACACAAGGAACTGGCCTTCGTGTTGCCCGCACTCTGGGCAGTGGAGAGATTTGGCGCTGTGCCGCTCTGGATGCCAAGTACACAACACGAAGTGCAATGTGCAATTGAGGCATTTGGCCTTTATCCGAAAGTAAGCTGAATCGTTCATTGCTGGTGCTCCAGAAAGATTGGGAGAGGGGGCGTACCACTGTTTGCCCCCATCAGTTCGTAGAGGTGGTATTTGCCCATGTCGTCAGGCGTGACGCACCCGTTGAACCGCCTGAACGGGTCGGGGCGTCATGAGTTCGAACAGGGCGTAGAAGGTATGCATGAAGCGGTAGCATACGGGAACGCGTCACTGCCATATCCCGCAAGTACGGGAGTCATCTACCCGGGATCGCCCCGGATACCCCCTCAGGTTGAAAGTTAGAACGAGGACTCGCAATGCAACTGTTCCGCGGATTCGTGCTCGCCCTTGCCGGCCTGCTTTCGACGACGGCGATGGCGCAGTTCCGGCCGGATTCGGCGACCATCTACCTGCATGGGCAGCGGGGGGACTGGGTGTCCGATGGTCTGCCGTCGCTTGAGGTGACCTGGACCCAAGGAGTATCCGGTCAGATTTGGACTGTCATTCACAACTGGCACCAGGCCGCCTACGTCTCGCTGTTCACGCCCCAGACATCCTGGGCATTCGGCTTCGCTGCACCGACGAACATCCCCGGCGGTGGGACCTTCGTGGGAGAGACGCCTACTGTGGGCTACTACGCCAACGCAACCCGGTGGCCCTTCCAGCAGTACTACGAACCTGGTCTCAGCGCGACCGGGGGCGGGCGTGGTGTCAACACCTCGGTTGGCTGGTTCGAGATTCTCGAAATCAGCTTCAATGCCGAAGAGACAGAGATCGTGTCCCTGGCCGTCAACTTCCAGCAGTGGGACACAACGCTGGGATTCAGGGACTTGAGCTTGTACGGGTCGATCCGGATCAACTCGTCCATCCCGATTGATCTCCGCCCTGTGCCCGAACCCCAGGTCCTCTTGATGATGGCTGCCGGACTGGCGGTGCTAGCGGCGCGCGCCTATCGGAGGAGCCGTAGTCGCACGCGGTCACGCTAAGGCGCCGCAAGTGGAACCTGAGCGGGTGGTCTACCTCGCCGTGCGAGGTGAACGGCTAGACGCGCGTGCTTGTTTCGGCGACTGGCAGCGCTTTGGCGCTTGGTACGGTCTTGACGTACCGGCATCGGCGGCGCGGTGTGGCTCGTGGTCGCTGAACTGCTGGGTTTCGGTGAGCCATCGAGTCGTTTCCGTGACCACACGACGCGGCGACTCTCCAACCCCGCACTGTTTCCGTCGATCAACCCGGCGGCCGTGAGTGCGCTCGGATAGAATTAGCGGCACGGAATTAAGCGAAACGATGACCAGTTTCCGCGGCCAAAGCCGACGAAACTTGGAAATCTAAAGCAGCGGGGCCGCCACCGCGCCGAGGCGCTCGAAGCCACCGACGGACCTCTGACGTCGGTGAGCTACCCGAAGCCGGACGACCTCGATTCCGTCTCCTTCCTGACCCGCAGGCCGCTGCGGCACCACACCCTCCGTTTACCTTGGCTCGCGTTCGAGCCGGGCGGAGCCGTGGGCGCTCGGCGGTCGATCCACGATATCAACACCAAGGAACTGGCATGTCTCACGACAGGACCACCCACGGGCTAACGCTGGCAGTGCGACTGCCAAGGTTTGAACTCGGCAAACTCGTCGCCACTCCGGGCGCTTTGCTCTTGTTGGCTCGCCACCAGGTCAACCCGCTGGAACTCATCGGCCGCCACGTCACTGGCGACTTTGGCGATCTGGATGCGGAAGACCTGCGTAGCAACGAGCAGGCTATCGAGCGGGGTATGCGTGTCTTCTCTTCCTACATGCTTCAGAACTGCGACGACAAGGTTTGGTGCATCACCGAGTGGGATCGGTCGGTCACGACGCTCTTGCTCCCGGAGGAGTACTGAGTCGTGTCCGAACTCCAACACCGATTCGTCCACGGCATGCGCAGTCGCGCCACTGCTGAGTACCTGCCGTCCGCCGCCAAGAAGTGGGAGTCGCTGCATGTCGCTCAAGGACAACTCGATTCGCTGTGCGGCATCTGTAGTCTGAGCATGGCAGCGATGCTGCTGCTGCGAGTACCGCGATCTCAAGTCCTGCGCATGACTGAGGCGCGCCGGGGTCCGCTCGCGGCCCTTTGGGAACTGGCGAGCAAGGTTGCGTTCTCGGGTGCCGGTCCGGCGGACCTCGTGCGAATGGCCACCGTGCTCGATGCGACTCTGACCTGTCGAGTCTTTCGGTATGCGCGGCCGGAGCGCATTGCCTACGAAGTCATTCGTGCCGTCGAGGCTGGCGCAGTACCGCTACTGGAGTTCGAGTCCCGGACCTGGGCGCACTGGACCTTGTTGGTTGGGTACGAGCAGGACCGCGAGCTACCGCGGGCGCTGCTGGCGTTGGACCCTGATCACCGGGCGCCTGACCTGGCGTGCTTCAACGCTCGCATCGAGTTGGGTGCCGAGGCTCGAAGTGCCGGGTACCCGCTGGTGTACCGAGCCATCGGCCGCCCAGCGGTTCACGTGCGTGCACGTTCGCTGCTGGTGATCGCTCGCGCGCCGCCGCGCTGAGCACCGGCTCTACGACCCCCTCACTTCCTTGCTGCGCTCGGCGCGGCACGGCCTTGCTCACCCTGGAGGTTCTCATGTCTGTACTTGCCGTCACATCTTCCGCGGCTCTCACCCTGCCACCCAAGCGCCCCGTCAAGCGCGGCGCACGACGCCTGGCCAGCAGTTCGGCGTCCGCCTACGACAAGGATGTCGCCTTGTTCCGCAAGCTTGGCGGCACAACCCCCACCGATGCTGCTGGTGTCTTGAGGTTCATCGAATTGCTGCGCAAGCGGGTCGGGCCGGCGACAGCGTACAGGCGCGTCATGGCCGTACAGAGGTGGCACGTTGATAGCGGCCACGATGCGCCGACGGATGATCCGGCGGTACGCGCGGCCGTTCGCTGGTTGCAGTCCGGCCGTTATCCGCCCAAACCAGGCAGCAAGGCATCAGTGGCTTCTGCGCCGCGCCAGGTCCGCTCGGCCAAGCCTCTGACTCGCGCACTGCTCGAACGGTGCCTCGACGCGCTCGGGCGAGATATGTTGGATAGGCGTGACCGTGCCCTGCTGCTCTTGGGTTTCCAGGCAGCGCTCAAGCGCCAGCAACTGGTCGCACTCGACGTACGCGACCTGAGCTTCACGCCCGACGCGATGCTTGTGACCCTGCGCCATGCCGACGGCAGCACCAGACGCACGGTGGCGGTGCCCGCAACCGGAGGCGAACTCTGCGCAGCCACGGCGTGCCGCCAGTACGTCGAGCACTTGGCGCTATTGCCAGAGGCGCCGCTCTTCGCGTCGTTCAACCGGGCAGGGGAACCGACCGCTCACCGGCTTTGCGCGGCGTTCGTGTCGGTCATCGTCAAGCGCGCACTGACCACCATCGGCATTGACGCCAAGGAGTTCAGCGGGGAGTCGCTCCGTAGGGGGCGGGTCGGAGAAGCCGCCAAGGGGACCGTGTGAGCGCCGCCGACGAGCCGGTGCTCTTCCTATCCGTCGCCTTACCGGACGGCCAGGTCACCGAGAGCCCGTTGTTTGCTGCCGTCCAGGTGACTGAGCCGCTGGTGAGGCGGCTGCGCGAACTGGAGCCGCTGTGCGACCGGCACGGCCTGCTGAGCGTGCGCCAAGAGCACCCCGGCTCGGAGCCCCCGATCTACTGGGAAGAGAGGCAGGGCTCGCGGATGGACGGGTATCTGGGGAGCTACGTCGAGTGGTGTGTGGTGGGCACTACCGCCGAGGCGACTCTATGGGGACAACTCCAGATGCCGGATGGCGGCCACGGCCCGGTCGAGCCACTGGCGCGAACCTACTTGGCGGACCTTCGCCAACTCGAAGCCATGCGGCGCGGGCCACGCCACCTCCACTCACTGGCACTGGACTTCGCCAGCCACGAGGGCTGGCACGAGGCCACTGGCCGCGACTTCGAGCTTGCGGTGCTCGCTCGGCTGGCACAACTCGGTGCGGAAGCGCGGAACCTACGCAAAGGTGCGTAGGTTGACCTGGTTCGGCGTTTCCGCGACCACGAACCGCTGTAGCAGGTTCGGCGCTTCCGGCTGCTGCCGAGGTCCGGCGACCCGGTAAACGAGCGCTGGCGGCCGCGCTGACCCGGCGGACGGCGCATCGGCAGCGGTCCACGCCGTGGCTAGCGACGTCGGGTCAACGCATACGGCCGTACCGACCGGCCGGCGACACGCTTCATCGAGACATCCAAGCCGCGCTCAACAGCGAACCTGGGGTTCATCAACTCGTGTGCCGGGATGCGGATGGCATTGGACAAGGCTTCGATGTTGTCCACCGAGACGTTCCGCTGACCGCGCTCAAGCGTTCCGACGAAGGTGCGATCAAGCCCAGCTTCCGCTGCCAGAGCCTCCTGCGACATGCCCGCGTCTATGCGCGCCGCGCGCAGATTCTTGGCGAAGACCAGACGGAGGGGGAGGGCTGACAGGTCGCCTGCGACCGAGCGGGGCATGCGCCCGATCATGGAAAATGGAGGTGTTTGTATCCACGGTGTTTAATGCTCTTTAGGCGTCACGCGCCAACACGTTGAGGCAAGGGTCGGTCTCTGGCGCTTGCCTCGTTCTTCGCCGATCAATGAGATTCAAAGGCATCTACATGAACAAACAACTGAGACGCTGGATCGCAGCGTTTGCCGCTCTGGTGTCCCTAGCGATGGGCCACACGTCGCTGGCCCAACCCGCCGCGGCTCAAGCACCGTGGCCAACGAAAGCCGCGCTGCTAACCGCCGCCCGAGCCGGCGAGTTCAAGGACTTGGCCGACATCCGTGGGAACGTCGAAGAGCAGTCGCTGCCGCTCACGAACTCGGTCTTTGCCATGCTGCGCAGCGAGTACGGCGTGCCGCCTCTTCCCAGCACACGCGAATGCCAGCGCAGTGCGCACAGCGAGGTGTTTCGGATGCTGACCCTGGTCGCGCGAGCCCACGGCGACACCCTGACGCAGCAGCCGCCGACCTTTCGCCGTGAGGTGAACGTCCAGGGCCTCAACGCCGAGTACGCGGCGATTCAGAAGCGCATGGGCTCGGGTGGTGGCTTCTGCGAGCAGGAGTCCGGAGGGGTGCGGAAACCTCATCCCTATGGCGCGGCCTTCCTGCAGTTTCTCCCGGAGTTCATCAAGGCCAGCGAGCAGTGGACCGAGTCAGAGCGTGCCCGGCGCAGAACCGCCTACGACGAGCAAATGGCTCGTGAGCAAGCGACCGCCGACAAGCAACGCGCCGAGAAGGATCGCGCCGAAGCCGAACGTCGCGCCGCCGAGCAACGCCGGATCGAGGCCGAGCGGGCGCGTATCGAAGCCGATGAGAAGCGTCGGCGCGAGGCCGACAAGAAGCGAACCGCAGGCTGAGCCCAGGGAGACTCCAATGAACATCACACACAAGCTGTTGGCCTTGCTGGCAGTGACTGCGAGCCTTGCTGGATGCGGTGCCAAACCGCCGGGTTGTGCCGACACCGAGACGCTGAACACGATGCGCAGCTTTGTCGCCCAGGAGACCCAGAAGTACCTCGACCGAGAGAGCAAGGACGACCCGGAAGGGTGGATCGTCAGATACGCGGATGGCCTGAGCGTCGAGGGCAGCGGCATCGTGACCGATGGGTACGTGGCGGAGGCAAAGAAGAACCTGTGCCGTGGAACCTTGAAGCTGCAGACCCTGGACGATAAGGCGATGGAGTTGCCAGTGAGCTACAGCACGCAGCGCACTGAGGACCAGAAGGACTCGTTCTTGCTGGAGGTTGCCGCTTTCGACAGCATTGTCGTGCCCACTGGTGTCGCGGCGCGGGAGTACTACCAGCAGCACCGATGGACTGGCGAGTGGCGCGGTGACTATGCGTGTGCCGGCATCGACGGCGCCAAGGACGGGTCGCAGGGTCCGTTCAGGATGCCAGTAGCAATGGTGGTCAATGGCTGGGAGGCGACGCTTGAGCGCACAACGGTCGGAGGAGGGGTTGAGCAGTTGGCAGGCCAACTGAACATCTTGAACCCCAAGGTGGACCTGGAACTGAGCGGGAAGGGCGCGAACACGCCAGAGGACGCCTGGCACACACGTTTCGCGGGGTTCGTTGAAGGCATGAGCATCCGGGCGGAGGGTGGCATCTACGTCACTCGGACCAACTCCGAGGGCCAGCGGTCGTCGGAGCAACTCCGGCAGTGCACGCTGGACTTGAAGCTCACGCGGTAGCTCGGCCCTACCAGGCCTTCATGCGGAACAGGCGTCCTTCGGGACCTGCGTCGTGCAAGGTCAGCACGATCTCCTCGGGTGCGAAGACCGGCTTCCCGCTTTCGGACCGTGGCGGTGTATCCGAGTCGATCAGCGTGATGACGGGTTGCACGCCGAGGTCAGCGTACTCGCGGAAGACGGCGAGTAGGTTGGCCTTCTTGCGGTCGTCCAACGACTCAAACACGCCGTCGTGAAAGACAAAGCGAGGAAACTTCTGATCGACGTGCGCGCGCAAGATCGCCAGGTCGAACGCGATGCATAGGAGCTTGCGATAGGTGTGCCCGAGGTCCGCGCTCGTTGCTTTGCCGGCTTCATCGAGAACCTCGGCCTTGAATTCCAGGTGCCCTTCCTTGTTGGCATAGACGCTCAGCAAGGCCTTGTGCGCGGTCACGTCCTCGACGATCTCGCTGAAGTAGAGGCGAATGGAGGAGAAGAGGCTGCCGCCGTCGGCGCTATGCGCCTCGATGTTGGTCTCGATCTGCGATTGAAGATGCGTGCACTCCTCGGACAGCGTACGAATCTCGGTGCGTAGGTCCTGCAAGCGGCGCAAGAACCCGCGTTGCTTCTCCAGCGTGGCGGTGTCGGCTCGCAGAGTCACGAGGTCGTCAGTAAGCTGCTTGTACTTGGCAAACACGTCGGTGCTGCTGAGAAAGCCAAGCATGTCGGAACGACGTTTGCCCAGTGAGGTCAAATCGGTAGTGATGCTCTTGATCTCGGCCTCGACCTCGGCGTGTTCCTCCTGAAGGTACTTGCGGCGCTCCACCGTGAGCGCTCGGTTGAAGGCAATAAGTTGGTCATAGTCCCGCTTGATCTGACCCGCGAACAAAACCCCCACCTCTCGGAACAGGCGCTGCGCCTCATCCGGATTGAAGAGAATCTGATCCTCTTCCAGCGAGGCGGCGATCTTCTTGCGGTTCTGACTCAATGAGTAGCGTTGGGAGTTGAGCGCGGCAATGCGCGTGTCAATCTCTTCGACGACCTCTTTCGTGCGAGCTTTGTCCTGTTGCCTGAAGTCAAAGGCATCGAGGAGCTTCTGCTTCTTCTCGGCCTCTTTCTTCTTCAGTTGCAGAATCCCTTCGATCTTGCTGATGTCATCCACGGAGCCGCCGAGTTCGGTCTTGACCGTCTCAGCAGTGGCCTTCTTCTCGTCAAGCTGCTCTCGCTTCTCGTAGTGCTGACCGATCAGCTTGTGGTCGAACCCCAGAATGTGGGCGACATACGGCTTCCAGTCCTTGTGCTTGCCGACGCCAAAGCGACGCAGTTGAAACACGTCCTGAAAGTCGTCCTGGCTGCGAAGCTGATAGCCGATGCCCTTGCGGTAGTCCCACGGTGATACGCCGCGCCAGTCGAGCAGGCTGTCAAGCATTTCGCGGGCACGCTCGAAGGGGAGATTGAAGTGGTCCCAGTCCGCCTCACCCAGTTCGCTGAAGTCTTGGTGCGACGCCTCATGCTTCTTGAAGCTGATCTTGGTGGCGTCCTCCACTCCACGCCGTACCGTGAGGAAGGCTGAATCAACGAGTTCAATCTCCAAGAAGAACACGAGGCTCTTGAACAGGTCCTCGTGCTTGAAGAGGAAGAAACTGGGGTCGCGCCCGGAGAGGAAGCAGAAGTCGATCATCCGCCCAAGCGTTGTCTTGCCGAGGTTGTGCGTGTCCTTGTCACGGTTCTCAGGCAGCCTGATCTCGGCGAGAACGACGTTCAGGCCTGCCCGGAAGTCAATGGGCCCGAAGAGGTACGGCTTGTTGCTGTAGAGCTTAGACAGCTTCATTGGGCCCCACATACTCAATGGCGTCGGTCTTGGGGCGGTACTCGATCAACCCGAGAAGATAGAGGAAGTTGAGCGCCGGCAAGAAGAGCACGTCACCCCCAGCAACTGCCTTCTTCGCATGGCTGCGCAGCGCGCCGTAGCCTTCAAGCCGGCGCTTGCGAAGCCGTGAAAGGAGGAGCAGCGCCACGTTGACGACGGTCCGATCAGGGTGGGAGTGCTTAGACGGTCGCAGCATCTTCACCCTCACCGATGTCGCAGTTCCAGTACATGTAGAAGAGGATGGCGCGCGTGAGCTTCTTGTTGCCGCGCAGTTGTGGGTCGCGGTCAAAGAGCAGGCTCAGCAGGTACTCCATGACCGCGTCAAAGGACTGGTAGTCCTTGCGCTTGGAGATGATCTTGAACTGGAATTCATCGACGACGGACTCGTACATCCGCAGTAGTTCTTCGTTCTCGGGGGCCGCCAGGAAGACCTTTACCTGCGCGGTCTCCTTGAGGTAGCGCTTGCGCAAGCCCTTGGCGTACTCGGCGCTCATGTTGTTGATTGCGTTCTTCGTCTCGTAAGCCGTGCGCGGCGTCGGTGGCGCGTCGAGCGCCTTGGTTGCGTGGTCCATGTGGCGGGCGAGTGCCTGCACAATTTCGGAGAGTTCATCGGGGCTCACGATCAACGGCGAATCGACGGGATCGAGATTGGCGAGCGCCGGCACATCCGGGAAGTCCTTGAGCCAGCCTTCAAGTTGTTCGAGGCCGCACAGCATGATCGAGGACTCGGGGATGCCGCAGGCCTTGGAAACATGGGCGCGGATGTCACTCTCGGCGATGCCGGTCAGCTTGCGATTGGCGAAGACCATGTAGTGGTCGAGTTGCTTCGCACCGCGCAGCTTCTTGATGCGGGGTACCTCTTTGCCAATGACAGTGTTCTCAGACTTCGGATTGAAGAAGTCTCCCTCGGAGAAACTTCGGCCGTAGCCGTTGGTATGCTTTGCCTGCACGATCACGGTGCCTTCCCATGGTGCAGTCGTGCTGGGGATAAGCTGAGCCTTACCGACGAACTTCGCATCGCGCCCACCGTCAACCCCTTTGGCGAAGCCTTGCGTGCCCATGCCAAGCAAGCGACGGCAGAGCAATACGACAAGCTGCTCGAACTGGTCGTCCCCAAGGTCCTCGTAGGCGTACTTCATGACATCGCAGCTAGGTTTGAGCCGGGGACGCGCGCCTTACCCGTGCGGCTCATCTGGTCTGAGAGGGGTTCCGGGTGTCCATCGCCACGCATCCAGCATGCTTTCACTACGCGCCCTGCTCGACTTCGACGGCTTGCGTCCGGCGCTTCTTCCCCCGCGTCGGTAGGGCAGTTATCTCAGCGCCTGCTTCTCGGGCAGCAACAGTCAGGTCGTAGCGAGCCTGTAGCTCCATCCAAAACTCGGCCGCATTGCCAAACCAATGCGCGAAGCGCAGCGCAGAGTCGCCCGTGATGGCGCGCTGACCATGAATGATCTGGGTGATTCGGTTTGCGGGAACATGCAACTGACGCGCAAGCTCGGTTGGAGAGACCCCGAGCGCGCTCAACTCCCTTGCGAGCACTGCTCCAGGATGCGGTGCTGTGTCGGGCATCGTCATCTACCTCGCTTGTTCGCTGCCGGGCTCCCCGGCTGGCGCGGACGGCCGAGGCTACGTACATTGACGCTGTACGTCAACCGTAAATCTAGCACTCCCAGATGAATGGTTCTTCAAGCCGAGTCAGGCGCCGTGCCGCTCACATTGGTATCTGCGCCAGTGCGACGTGACCGCTACTGCGCCGGCGGTTCCGCAGAGCCAGCCCCCGCTTCGAGATACCCAGCCCAGTCTTCCATCAGGGCGCGGCGCTTCTGGAGGTGCTCTGTGCGCAGGTACGCGGCTTCGGTCTTGTCGCCAGAGGCATGCGCCAGCGCGGCCTCGCACACTTCGCGTGGAAAGTTGGTCTGCTCGGCCGCCCAATCGCGGAACGTCGAGCGAAAGCCGTGCATGGTGCAGCCTGCGTCGAGTCGCCGCAGAAGCTGCGTGAACACCATGTCGCTCAGGACCCGTCCCCGTGGTGAGGGGAACACCAGTTCTGACTTTGGCGAGCGCTCCTTGGCTTGCTTCAATGCCGCGACAGCCGTAGGACTGAGAGGGACGGTGTGCGGCCGCCCGGCCTTCATACGTTCGGCCGGCAGCTTCCAGACGGCCTGCTCCAGGTCGATCTCTTTCCAGAGCGCTCCACGCGCTTCGCCAGAGCGGGCCGCCGTCAATACAGTGAAGAAGAAGGCGAGCTTGACGATGTCGCTGGCCGTGCTGTCCCGAACCGCGACTAGCAAAGCGCCAGCCTCTTGGTACGGGCATGCGGCGAGGTGTTCAGCCTTGCGCTTGCTGCGGTGTGGCAGGTCGGTGGTGACCTCGTCCCAGAACCCGTCGGGCAGGGCTGGCCGGTGCTTGCGAACTGCCGACCACACGAGCACGGCTCGTATGCGCTGCAGCACCCGCGAAGCCGTCTCGCTCTTGGTTTCCCAGATGGGCTTGACTGCCCGCACCACGTCGTGGGCGCCGATCTCCGAGACCGGCCACTTGCCGAAGGTGGGGTAGGCGTAGTCCTTCAGGGTATTGATGAACTGACTCGCGTGCTTCGCGTTCTTCCACTTGGACTCGTTGAGCCGGTGGTAGTCCTCCGCGCACTCGGCGAAGGTGCGAACCAGTGCCACGGCCTGCTGGCGCTGCCGGCGCTCGCGGTCACGCTCGGCGATGGGGTCCAGCCCTTCGTGGAGCAACCTCCGCAGTTCGAGAACCCGGTTGCGGATGGTCGTCAGGTCCCACAGGTCCACGGAGCCGAGGCCCATCTCGCGTGCACGCTTGTTCAGCATGTAACGGAAGACCCAGGATCGGCCACCGTTGGCCGTCACCTGGAGGTAAAGGCCGCCGCCGTCGTGGTGGTAGCCGGGGGTCTTGTACAGCTTAGGAAGACTCGCCGCAGTGATTCGCTTGGTCGCACGGCTCGTAACCACAGATGTACCCACAATCTTAGGTGAGACGCCAGTTTATCTGTGGAGTCCATGAGATGCCAGAGTTGGTTCTAAGTTGCTGTCACGAAAACACTTTCGGAGCAGGTGCTTGCTCTTGATCGGTCATGGAAACTAAAGACAAGCGGTCGTCCACTCCGCCAGATCCAAGGAAGGGCGCCGCACTGCGGCGCCCTTTGTCTTTGCAGCGCCGGGCGCATGCGCGCCCTTGTCCCTTTTGAGCAGGTCGGCGTGCACCACTGGGCGCGCAGTCTGCGCAACCTGGGCCACGCGGCGAAGCCGATCCCGCGCGCTTCGCCACGCCTTGTCGGCTGCAGGGACCTGCGGCAAGAACGGTGCAAAGGGCGGCGCAGTTCCGGGGCGCGGCGCGGAGGTGGCATGGCGGGTGAACTCGACCAACCCCGGTTGTGCGCCAAGTCGCCGCAACGCAGAGCGAACGGAGTCCCGCCATGCCACGGACTGCGTCGGTCAGACGACGCGGCGGTAGCGGCGGTTGTGCTCGGCCGTGAACTCGGCCAGCGGCCCGGCGTGCACGGTGTCGGTGGCCACGCGCTCGGCGGCGCCGAAGTACACGAACACGCGGCGCGATGCGGCCTCTGGCATTTCCACCGCGTGCACTTCGATGGTGACGCGTGTGTACCAGCCCGGCTCGTCCACGCGCTCCAGGCGGTCCATGTCGGCCAGCACCGGGTCGTCGATCTCGAACACCTGGCCGATCACGTGTTCGCCGCGCCCCGGTTCGTTCACGAGCCACGGCACCTGGATCGCGCCGACGATGTACAGCGGGTACTTCTCAACGGTGCGGAACACCCCGGGCACGCGGCGCCCCGCGTTGATGCCGAAGTTGGCGAAACCTTCCTTCAGCGTGCCGTAGACGAAGACCTGGTGCACCGGCCGCGACCTCATCACCACTTCGGCGCGATCACGTCGCCGGGCAGGATCTCGTACGGGTCGGCCCAGCCCGGGATCGCCCGCACGCGCTCCAGCCACGCGCCGATGTGCGGGAAGCGCTGCTGCACCTCGTAGCCACTCTCTGCCGCCGGGTAGAACAGGTAGCCACACAGAGAGAGGTCCGCGATCGTCGGCGCGTCACCCACCATGTAGCGGCTCGCCGCCAGGTGCTTGTCGACGATGCCGAAGGCGTTGTCGAGCCGCCCGCGCAACCAGGCCATCACGGCCGGGTCGGGTGCCGTGGGGCCGAAGGCCTTCATGAAGCGGTAGCTGGCGAAGTAGCTCGTGAACTTGTGGTTGTCGAACAGCAGCCAGCGCAGGATCTCGCGCTTCTCGTGCCCGGTGTTGCCGCCGAGCGCGCCGTGGCGCGCCGCCAGATGCGTGAGGATCACGCCCGATTGCGTGAGGCGCAGCTCGCCGTCGTCGAGCACCGGCACCTCGCCCATCTCGTTCGTGCCTTCGCGGAAGGCCGCGCCGCGGGTGACGCCGCTCATGAAGTCGACGAAGCGGGTCTCGAAGGGCTGGCCCAGCGCGCGCAGCGCGAAGGCCACCTTGAAGGTGTTGCCGGACTGGCTGAAGCCGTGCAGTCGGTACATGGGTCCCTCTTCAGAAGCAGGTGCGCAGCAGCGTGGCCGCGGCGTCGGTGAGGCCGACGATCTTGTTCGTGGCCTGGCGGTAGAACTTGAAGTTGAGCTCGGTCTCGCCGCGGCCGTCCTGCCAGTCGGCAAAGGGCTTGAGCTCGGTGCGGCCGAGCCGGCGCCGCGCGGTCGCCGTGCGCTTGACGGCGATGCTCACACGCGGGGTCTGTCGCTCCACGCCGGGCAGCGGCGGCACGGCCTCGGCCTGCGTGACCACGCCGCGCGCGATCAGCCCCGCGCCACCTTCGTTTTCGCTGGCGAAGATGAAGATCTCGTCGCCGGCGGCGATGTGCTTGCCGCCGTACATGGTCTTCTGGCGTTCGAAGTGGAAGGCAGCCGCCTGCGGCTCGCGGATCGCGGTCTTGATGGCGTAGACCGCCACGCCGCTAGCCCCGCGGGCTGGGCTTGCGGATCACCGTCTTCTGGTGCCAGGCCTGGTGCATCTGGTTCAGGAACTCGGGCGTGATGGCGTAGCCGGACTTGTCGCCCATCACCGATTCGCTGCCGCAGCGCGGGCACAACGCGGTGCCGGTGTTGAGCGCATCGGGGTTGTCGAAGCTGCTCACGTCGATGCCGCTCCAGGCCACGATCTCGTCGGGCGGGAAGATCTGCATGCAGTAGAAGCAGCCGCAGACGCGGCTGGCCTCGATCTCGGCGCGGTTGTGCGTGGCGTGGTCGGTGGCGGCAAGGAGGTCGGCCATGGCGGGATGCTGCCACAGCGGCTGCCGTGCCGACACCCGCGCTCAGGCGGCGGGCTGCTGAGCCAGCACGGCCATCGTGATGCGCGACACGCAGGTCGGCCGGCCCTGCTCATCGGCCAGGTCGATCTGCCACACCTGCGTGCTGCGGCCGATGTGCACCGGCCGCGTCGTGCCGGTGACCCAGCCGCTGCTCACGGCGCGCAGGTGGTTGGCGTTGATGTCCAGGCCCACCGAGCGGTGGCCCGCCGGCGCCGCGTAGGCCGCGCCGCAGGAGCCGAGCGTTTCGGCCAGCACCACCGACACGCCGCCATGCAGGATGCCGTAGGGTTGGCGCGTGCGCGTGTCCACCGGAACGCGGGCGCGGATGAAGTCGTCGCCGACTTCGAGGAACTCGATGCCGAGCCGCTCGACGGCGGTGTTGTGGTGGATGGCGGTGAGGATCTCGACCGAGACCGGTTGTTGCCAGATGCGGGCCATGGGCTTGCAGGCGCTGTTGAAGGGTGCCCGCAGTGTCGCAGGCCGGCGGGGGGCGGGCCGTACACTGCCCCGCCCGTGTCGATGCGAAAGCCCTTGTCTCGCGTTCTCTTCCTGCTGTTCTGCGTCATGCTGGCCAGTGCCGCCCGGGCCGTGCCCGACACGATGGCGCAGCGTGCCCAAGCCTGCACCGGCTGCCACGGCGAGCAAGGCCGCTCGCGGCCCGATGGCTACGTGCCGCGCCTGGCCGGCAAGCCCGCCGGTTACCTGCTGGAGCAACTGCGGGCCTTCCGCGAGGGCCGGCGCCAGCACGGCACGATGGCGCGGCTGCTCGAACACCTGGAGGAGCCGATGCTGCGCGAGCTGGCCGGCCACTTCGCGGGCCAGTCGGTGCCGTACCCGGCGCCCGCGAGCCTGCCGCCGCAGGGCGCGGCGGCGCAGCGTGCCGAGCGGCTGGTGCGCGCCGGTGACGCCCAGCAGAAGCTGCCGGCCTGCGCCAGCTGCCACGGTGCCGCGCTGACCGGCGTGGCGCCGTACGTGCCCGGCCTGCTGGGCCTGCCGCGCGACTACCTGCAGGGCCAGATCGGCGCCTGGCGCAACGGCCTTCGGCATGCACGCGGCCCCGACTGCATGGCGCAGGTGGCGCGTGCGCTGCCGCTGGCCGATGTGGCGCTGGTCAGCCAGTGGCTGGCGGCGCAGCCGGTGCCGGCGCAAGGCGCCGCAGCCACCACACCACCCGCCCGCTGGCCCTTGGACTGCGGCAGCGTCAACCCGGCCGTGGCCGCCGAGCCTGCACCGCCCACCGATGCGCTGGCCGCGCGCGGCGCCACACTCGCGCGCATCGGCCACTGCGCGGGCTGCCACACGGCGCCCGGCGGCGCTGCCTACGCCGGCGGGCGCGGCATCACCACGCCTTTCGGCACGGTCTACGCCGGCAACCTCACGCCCGATGCCGACACCGGCCTCGGCCGCTGGAGCGCGGCCGACTTCTGGCGCGCCATGCACGAAGGCCGCTCGCGTGACGGCCGGCGCCTGGTGCCGGTGTTCCCGTACCCCTCGTACACGCATGTCACGCGGGAGGACAGCGACGCGCTCTACGCCTACTTCAGGAGCCTGCCGCCCGTGCGCCGGGCGCAGCGCCCGCATGAGTTGCGCTACCCCTACGGCACGCAGGCCGCGCTGGCGCTGTGGCAGTGGCTCTACTTCGAACCCGACACCACCGCGGCCACACGGGCCACGCCCACCGCCGGCGCAGAACGGGGTGCCTACCTCGTGCGTGGCCTCGGCCATTGCGCGGCCTGCCACGCGCCACGCAACCGCTGGGGCGCACCGGCCGACAGCCTGGCCGGCGGTGTGATGCCGGCGCAGGGCTGGTACGCGCCTTCGCTGCACCCGCAGCGGGGCAGCACCATCAACCGCGAAGAGCTGGTGACCCTGCTGCGCAGCGGCCGCAATGCCCACGGCAGCGCCAGCGGGCCGATGGCCGGCGTGGTGAAGGGCAGCACGCAGCATTGGCCCGACGCCGATCTGCAGGCCGTCGCCACCCACCTGCTCAGCTTGCCGACCGAAGCACCCGCGCCGGTTCACACGGCACCCACCGCGCTGCTGGGGCAGGGCGAGCGCCTGTACAAGGACCGTTGCGCCGATTGCCACGGCGCATTGGGCCGGGGCAGCCCCGGCGCCTACCCACCGCTGGCCGGCAACCCCTCGGTGCTGGCGCCGGATGTGCGCAACCTCGTGCAGGTGCTGCGTTCCGGGCACTTCGGCCCCACGACAGCAGCGGTGCCACGGCCCTACGGCATGCCACCGCAGGAGCTCGGCGATGCCGACATGGCGGCCGTCATCAGCCACCTGCGTCAGTCCTGGGGCAACCGCGCGGGCGCGGTGAGCGAACTCGAGGTGCTGAAGCTCAGTCGCCCTTGAAGCCCGAGGCCTTGATCGGCGGGCCCCAGCGTTCAAAGTCTTCCTTCAGCGCAGCGGCGAGCCGCTCCGGGCCTTGGCCGGTGGGCTCCAGGCCCATGTCGACGAGCCGCTTGTTCAGCGCCGCATCGTTCACCGCTGCCATGGCGGCAGCCGCGATACGGTCCACCGCCGCGCGTGGGGTGCCGGCTGGCGCAAACAGCCCGTACCAGGGCTTGGCCACCAGATCGAAGCCCTGTTCGCGGAAGGTGGGTACGTCGGGGAAGGTCGCGTCACGCCCGTCGCCGGCCACCGCCAGCAGCCGTGCCTTGCCACCCTGCACCAGCGCGCGGATGTCGGCGGCCACGGTGGAGATCGCGCTCACCTCGCCGGCGGCGATGGCAGTCATCGCTGCCGCCGTGCCCTTGTACGGCACATGCGTGAGTTCCAGCCCCGCGGCGCGGCCGAACATCACGCCGAAGAAGTGCGGGATGCTGCCTGGCGCCGCCGAGGCGTAGTAGCCGTTCCTGGCCATGTCGGCCTTCACCCAGGCCACGTACTCGCGCAGCGTCTTCGCCGGCACGTTGGTGGCCACGCCCAGGCCGACCTGGAAGTTGGACAGGTGCGCCACCGGCGCGAAGTCCTTGAACGGGTCGTAGCGCAACTGGCCGGCGTAGGAGTGCGGGAAGATGGCCATCGTGGCCACCGGCGTCATGACCAGCGTGTTGCCGTCGGGTGCTGCGGCCTTGACGAGTTCGTTGGCGATGCGGCCCCCCGCGCCGGCCTTGTTCTCGACGATCACGGTCTGCTTCAGCGTGCGCTGCATGTGCTCGGCCAGCACACGTGCGAGCGCGTCGGAGGTGGCGCCGGCCGGGTAGCCGACGATGATCTTCAGCGTGCCTTCCTGGGCGCGGCTCACCCGCGGCGCGAGGGTGGTGAGTGCTGCGGCGGCCAGCAGGCGGCGGCGGGGCAAGGTGGGGTTCATCGGTGTCGTCTCCTCGTTGTCGTTCACCACTGGCCGAAAAAGACCCCGGCCTGTTTGTGGCGGTTGGTGCGCTGTTCGATGAAGGCATCGCTCACGGTGGTGCGGTGGCGGCGGCGGGCCAGGAAACCGAGCAGGCGGTCGCGCAAGGTGGCGCGGACGGCGGCATGGCTGTCGTCGCGACCCAGGTCCTCGAACTCCTGCGGATCGGCCTGCAGGTCGAACAGCTGCTCGGGCTCGTCGAGCCAGTGCACATAACGCCAGCGTTCGGTGCGGATCGAGAAGGCGCGCGATTGCTGCGGTGTCTTGCCCAGCAGCACACGCGCCTGACGGAAGCCGTAGTCGAGCTCGGAGTAGGTGAAGTCGCGCCACGGCGGCTGAGTCTCGCTCCGGCCCTCCAGCAGCGGCAGCAGGCTGCTTCCCTCGATGCGCTGCGCGGGCACCTTCACGCCCAGCCAGTCGAGCACCGTGGGCACCACGTCCACGCCTTCGACGAAGCGCGTGTCCACGCTGCCGCGTGTGGCATCGGCAGCGGGCCGCGGGTCGGCCACGATGAAGGGCACCTTCTGCACCGTGTCGTAGAAGAGTTCCTTCTCGCCGAGCCAGTGGTCGCCGAGGAAATCGCCATGGTCGGCGGTGAAGATCACCAGCGTGTCGCGCAGGCGGCCGAGTGTCTCCATCACGTCGAACAGGCGGCCCAGGTGGTCGTCCAGCTGGTGGATCAGGCCCTGGTAGGCCGGGCGCACGGTGCGGATGCAGTCGTCGCGCTGGAAGCTCACGCACTCTTCCTGCTGGCGGTAGGCGGCCAGCACCGGGTGCGCATGCCGCAGCTCCGACTCACGCCGCACCACCGGCAGGCACTGCTCGGGCGTGTACAGCGCGTGGTACGGCGCCGGCGCCATGTAGGGCCAGTGCGGCTTCACATAGCTCAGGTGCAGCACCCAGGGGCGGCTGCCTTGCTGGCGCATGAAGCCGATGGCCTGGTCGGTCATGTAGGCGGTTTCGGAGTGCGCCTCGTGCACACGTGCGGGCAGGTGCACGTTGCGCATGTGCCAGCCGCTGACCACCTGGCCCTGCGCGTCGATGCCGGCGATGACGTGGTCGGTCCACGGGTCGTCGCCGCCGTAGCCGTGCGCGCGCAGGAAAGCCGGGTAGCCGCTTTCCGCGCCGGGGCTGTGATGGCCGTCGTAGCGGTCGATCTCCGTGAAGCCGCCGCGCGAGAGCAGCGCGCCGAGCTCGCTGCCGCCATCCAGGCCCAAACGCGCCAGGCCCTCGTGGTCGGGCATCACGTGGGTCTTGCCGGCCAGCGCCAGCGTGCGGCCGGCGCCCTGCAGGTACTCGCCGAGCGTGAGCTCGCCCACCGACAGCGGCACGCGGTTCCAGGTGGCGCCGTGGCTGATGGGGTAGCGGCCGGTGTAGAAGCTCATGCGGCTCGGGCCGCAGACGCCGCTGTTGACGAAGGCGTTGGCGAAGCGCACACCGCGGCGCGCGAGTGCATCGATGTTCGGTGTGCGCAGGTAGGGGTGGCCGCTGCACGAGAGGTGATCCCAGCGCAGCTGGTCGGCCATGATGAACAGCACGTTCATGGCCCGATTCTGGCCCGGCTGCCTACACTGCGGTTCATGCAAGCGAGCAACACACCCCAAGTCGGCCTCGTGGGCCTGGGCGCGATGGGCCTGGGCATGGCGCAGTCGCTGCGCCGCGGCGGTTTCGCGCCCACGGTGTTCGACATCCGCCGCGGCGCGGCCGAAGCCTTCGCACGCGAAGGCGGCCGTGCGGCGGCGAGTGCGGCGGAACTGGCGCAGGGCAGCGATGTGATCGTCTCCGTCGTCGTCAACGCCGCGCAGACCGAGGCGCTGCTGTTCGGCGAAGGCGGCGTGGCCGCGGCCATGAAGCCCGGCAGCCTGTTCGTGATGTGCTCCACCGTCGATCCACACTGGGCCGCGGCGCTCGAAGCCAGGCTGGAGGCGATGGGCCTGTTCATGCTCGACGCCCCCATCTCCGGCGGCGCCGCCAAGGCCGCCGCCGGCCAGATGACGATGATGACCGCCGGCCGCCCGGAGGCCTACGCCCGCTGCCCCGGCGTGCTGGAGGCCATGGCGGCCAAGGTCTACCGCCTGGGCGACCGTGCCGGCGCTGGCAGCAAGGTGAAGGTCATCAACCAGCTGCTGGCGGGTGTGCACATCGCCGCCGCGGCCGAGGCCATGGCGCTCGGCCTGCGCGAGGGCGTGGACCCGGCCGCGCTGTACGAGGTCATCACGCACAGCGCCGGCAACAGCTGGATGTTCGAGAACCGCATGGCACATGTGCTGGCCGGTGACTACACGCCGCTGTCGGCGGTGGACATCTTCGTCAAGGACCTCGGCCTCGTGCTGGACATGGCACGCGCCAGCAAGTTCCCGCTGCCGCTGTCCAGCACGGCGCACCAGATGTTCATGCAGGCTTCCACGGCGGGCTTTGCCAAGGAAGACGACAGCGCGGTGATCAAGATCTTCCCGGGCATCACGCTGCCGCCCGCCAAGGGGTGAGCGGAGCCTGACGCGGCTCAAGGCCGTGCCCGCGCAGGCCGATAAGGGGGTGGCTGCCGGCTTCCCGTCAGGCGCCAGCCGCGGCCAGAAGATGCTCAAGAAGATCCCCGTCAAGCACCTGCGCATGGGCATGCACCTGCACAAGCTGGAGGGTGCGTGGCTGAACCATCCGTTCTGGAAGACACGCTTCGTGATCGACAGCACGGATGACCTCAAGAAGCTGCACGGCTGCGGCGTCGACGAGTGCTGGATCAACACCGCGCTGGGCCTGGACGTGGCTTCGGCCGCTGCCGACGCCCCGGCGTTGCCCGCGGCTTCCCCGCCGGCCGCGGCCGTGGCGGCGCCGCCCCGGGCGGCGGCGCCTGCACCGGGCGGCGCCCGCCCCATGGCCGCCGAGCTGAAGGAAGCCGCCGCCATCTGCCAGCGCGGCCGTGCTGCCGTCACCGCCATGTTCAACGAGGCCCGCATGGGCCGCACCGTGGATGCCGAAGGCTGCCTGCCGCTGGTGGAAGAGGTCTCGGGCTCGGTGCTGCGCAACCCCGGCGCGCTGGTGAGCCTGGCGCGGCTGAAGACCAGGGACGACTACAGCTACATGCACAGCGTGGCCGTGTGCGCGCTGATGGTGGCGCTGGGCCGCCAGATCGGCATGGACGAAGAGGCCTGCCGCGAGGCCGGGCTGGCCGGCCTGCTGCACGACATCGGCAAGGCGCTGATGCCGTTGGACGTGCTGAACAAACCCGGCAAGCTCACCGACGCCGAGTTCGACATCATGCGCGGCCACCCTGCGCGGGGCTTCGACCTGCTCAAGGACGGCCAGGGCGCCACCGAGGCCGCGCTCGACGTGGTGCTGCACCACCACGAGCGCATGGACGGCACCGGCTACCCGCACAAGCTGCCGGGCGAGCAGATCAGCCGCCTCTCGCGCATGGGCGCGGTGTGCGACGTGTACGACGCCATCACCTCCAACCGCCCCTACAAGGCCGGCTGGGACCCGGCGCAGTCGATCGCACGCATGGCGAGCTGGAAGGGCCACTTCGACGAACCGCTCTTCGCCGCCTTCGTGCAGAGCCTGGGCATCTACCCCACCGGCAGCCTGGTGCGCCTGGCCTCGGGCAAGCTGGCGGTGGTGGTGGAGCAGCAGCCGGGCAACCTGACCGCGCCGGTGGTCAAGGCCTTCTACTCGACCAAGAGCGCGATGCCGATCACACCCGCGCTGATCGACCTGGCGCGCCCCGGCTGCCAGGACCGCATCGTGGCGCGCGAGGAGAACGTGCCGGGGCGCTTCCCGCAGCTCGACGAGCTGTGGGCCGACCCTGAAGTCCTCAAGCGCGCGAAGGCCTGATCCCGGCGCCCTTCAGCCGGCGGGTTCGTCGAGCAGCGCGCGCAGCTTCTGCACCGAAAACGGCTTGGGCAGCGCGCCGGTGGCCACCAGGCCCAGTTCGCGTGCCAGCGCCATCGCCGCCGCCACCTCCTCCGGGCCTGCGCCACTGGAGATGATCACCCCGGCGCGGCTGCCCAGCGCGGCCATGCGGCGCATCACCTCCAGGCCGCCCACCCCGGGCATCGTCAGGTCGATGGCCACGTGGCTCGGCTGCCACGCGGCCAGGTCGGCAAAGAAGGCCGTGGCCTCCATCGTGAGCCGGCTCTCGAAGCCCACGCTCTGGGCCACGAACACCAGCAGCTGACCCACGGCGGGGTCGTCGTCGAGGATGAGCAGGCGGCCTGCGGCCATGGGCTTCCTTTTGAATTGGTGTGAGCCGGCCTCCCTGGCCGCCGCCCGTATCATGCCTCGGCATGGGGATACGCACACGCCTGCTGCTGCTGGCGCTGCTGGCCACGCTGCTGCCGGGCGTGTTGATCGCCGGGCGCTTCGTGCAGGACCGCGCGCGCGAGATCGCCGACGACACGGCGCGCCTGGCCTTCATCGCGCAGCGGCGCGCCGAACTGCTCGACGAGCGCATCCAGGGCACCACACAGCTGCTGTACGGTCTTTCCCGCGCGGCCGACCTGGCCAGCGGCGACCGCGCCGCCTGTTCGGCCTTCCTGGGGCGTGTGCGCGAGGCCTTCCCGCAGTTCACGGGCATCCTCACCATCAACCCGGACGGGCGTCTGTTCTGCGATTCGCTGCAGACCGGCCGCGAACTCGACCTGCGCGACCGCAGCTACTTCAAGGCCGCCTTGCTGGCGCGCGACAAGCCGGTGCTCGAACCCGCCTTCGGCCGCCTCACGGGCCTGCCGGTGCTGCAGGTGGCGTTCCCCGCGCGCGACGCCACCGGCGAGCTGCGCTTCGTGCTGCTGGCCTCGCTGAACCTGCAGAAGCTGGCCGAGGCTTCGACGCTGCGCGTGCCCGGCGCCAAGCTGCTGCTGGTGGATCGCCAGGGCCTGGCGCTGGCACGTTCCGACCCCGCCGATCCGCAGATCACGCCCGGCAACCGCGTGCACGAGTCACCGGCCTTCCGCTTTGCCGCCGCGCAGCAGCAGGCGGCCACCGCCGAGTTCGCGGGCGTGGACGGTGTGCTGCGGGTGTGGGCCCTGGCCGACCCGGCCGTCACGGCAGCACCCGGCGTCTACCTGCTGGCGCACGCCGCGCGCGACGAGCTGCAGGCCGGCGCCAACCGCCGCTTCGCGCAGGACATGGGGCTGCTGGCGCTCATGGCGAGCGCGCTGTTCCTGGGCATGGGCGTGGTGGCGGAGCTTGGCCTGCGGCGGCCCATTGCGCGCATCACGCAGATGGCGCGGCGCCTGGGCACCGGCGACCTCACGGCGCGTGTGGATGGGCCCGTGCCACGCGGCGAACTGGGCGAGCTGGCCACGGTGCTGAACAGCAGCGCGGAGTCGCTGCAGCAGCAGCGCGCCGACATCGAGAGCCTGGACACGCGGCTGCGCCAGTCGCAGCGGCTGGAGGCCATCGGCCAGCTCACCGGCGGCGTGGCGCATGACTTCAACAACCTGCTCACGGTGGTGATGGGCAACGCCGAGCTGCTGGCCGAGCAGACGGCTGACCAACCCATGCAGCACATGCTGGCCGAGATGATCGGCCAGGCCGCGCAGCGCGGCGCAGCGCTCACCGGCCAGCTGCTGGCCTTTGCACGCAAGCAGGCGCTGGAGCCGCGCGCCGTGGACCTGAACCCGCTGGTGGCGGGACTCGATCCCATGCTGCGGCGAACGCTGGGAGAGCACATCGACATCGAGCTCATCCGCGGCGCCGGGCTGTGGCTGGCGATGGTCGATCCGGGGCAACTCGAGAACGCGCTGCTCAACCTGTGCCTGAACGCGCGCGACGCCATGCCCAGCGGCGGCCGGCTCACGCTGGAAACCGCCAACGCGCGCCTGGACCCCGACTACGCCGAGACCCACGCCGAGGTGAAGCCCGGCCAGTACGTGATGCTGGCGGTGTCCGACACCGGCCAGGGCATCTCGCCCGAGCACCTGCAGAAGGTCTTCGAGCCCTTCTTCACCACCAAGGCCAAGGGCAAGGGCACGGGGCTGGGCATGGCCATGGTGTACGGCTTCGTCAAGCAGTCGGGCGGGCACGTGAGCATCTACTCCGAGCTGGGGCAGGGCACCACGGTGAAGCTGTACCTGCCGCGTGCCGCCGGCACGCCGGCACCCGAGCCGCAGGTGCAGCCCGAAGCCACCGGCGGCACCGAGACCGTGCTGCTGGTGGAAGACGACGAAGGTGTGCGCCGCACCGCGCGCGAGCACCTGCTGGCGCTGGGCTACACGGTGCTGGAGGCCGAGAACGGCCCGCTGGCGCTGGAGCAGCTGAAGGCCAACCCCGGCGTCGAGCTGCTGTTCACCGACGTGGTCATGCCCGGCGGCATGACCGGCCGCGAGCTGGCCGATGCGGCGCTGAAGCTGCGGCCCGACCTGCACGTGCTCTACACCTCGGGCTACACCGAAAACGCCATCGTGCACCACGGCCGGCTGGACAGTGGCGTGCTGCTGCTGGCCAAGCCCTACCGCCGAGCCGATCTCGCGCGCGCCGTGCGCGCGGCGCTGCTGGCGCCGCCTCCACCCATCTTGCCGATCCAACAGGAGTGAGACCATGAAGCTGGTGTTGTCGATGAAGCAGCTGCTGCTCGCGGCCACTGTGGCCGCCGCCGGCATGGCCAGCGCGCAGACCCTGCGCTGGGCCAGCCAGGGTGATGCGCTGACCATGGACCCGCAGGCGCAGAACGAGGGCCTCAACAACAACATCAACGGGTTCGTGTACGAGCGGCTGGTGCGGCGCGACCGCCAGCTCAACATCGTGCCCAGCCTGGCCACCAGCTGGCAGCAGACCAGCGCCACCACCTGGCGCTTCAAGCTGCGCGAGGGCGTGAAGTTCCACGACGGCAGCCCCCTCACCGCCGACGACGTGGTGTTCTCGGTGCAGCGCGCGCAGATGCCGCAGAGCACCTTCGCGGTCTACGCCAACGCGCTGGGCACGCCGGTGGCCGTGGACCGTGACACGGTCGAGTTCCGCCTGCAGAAGGTCAACCCGGTGTTCCTGCAGCACCTGGAGAGCATCTTCATCATGAACAAGGCCTGGTGCGAGAAGAACCGCGTGACACGCCCGCAGGACTTCAAGAACAAGGAAGAGAGCTACGCGGCCTTCAATGCCAACGGCACCGGCGCGTACCTGATGACGAGCCGCCAGCCCGGCGTGAAGACCACCTTCAAGCGCAACCCGGCGTGGTGGGGCCGGCACGAAGGCAACGTGCAGGAGATCGTCTACACGCCGATCGCAAATGACGCCACGCGCCTGGCGGCACTGGTGAGCGGCGAGATCGACTTCGTGCTCGACCCCGCGCCGCGCGACGTGGCGCGGCTGCGCGGCACGAGCGGCGTGAAGGTCGTCGACGGCCCCGAGAACCGCCTCATCTTCGTCGGCATGGACCAGTTCCGCGACGAACTCGCCTACGGCAGCGTGAAGAACAGGAACCCGTTCAAGGACCAGCGTGTGCGCCAGGCGCTGTACCAGGCCATCGACATCGAGACCATCCGCAGCAAGCTGATGAACGGCCAGAGCGTGCCCACCGGCGGCCTGACGCCGAGCCCGCTGGGTGCCTACAACGACGCCGCGCTCGAGGCGCGCCTGCCCTTCGACCTGGCCAAGGCGCGCGCGCTGATGGCCGAGGCCGGCTACGCCGAGGGTTTCGACGTCACCATCGACTGCCCGAACAACCGCTACATCAACGACGAGGAGATCTGCATCGCACTGGCCGGCATGTGGGCGCAGCTGAAGCTGAAGGTGCGCGTGAACGCGATGCCACGTTCGCTCTACTTCCCCAAGCTGGAGAAGTTCGACACCAGCCTGTACATCCTGGGCTGGGGCGGTGCCGTCACCGATGCCGAAACGACGATCACGCCGGTGATGCGTTTCCCCACCGACAGCGGCGTGGGCGTCTTCAACGCCGGCCGCGCGCGCAACGAGTCCTTCGAGAAGCTGGCCGTGGCGCAGGGCCAGGAAGGCGACCCGAAGAAGCGCGAGGAACTGGTGAAAGCCGCACTGCGCGAATACAAGACGCAGGTCAACATGATCCCGCTGCACCGCCAGGTGATCCCCTGGGCGGCGCGCAGCAACATCGAGGTCGTGCACCGGGCCGACAACTGGCTGGAGACGACCTGGGTGACGATCCGGTAGCCCCAAGAACAGCCGCCCGCGCGCGGCGAGGAGACAGTCGATGAAGCGGTGTCTGGCCCTGCTGGCAGGGTGCGTTCTCGTGTCGGCGTCCTGGGCCCAACCCTGCCCGGAGAAGAACCTGATGTACTGGCAGGCCTTCCCGCCGGGTGGAGAAAGCGACATCTCGGCCCGCCACCAGCAGCTGGTGCTGAAGAAGAAGTGCCCGGCCGTGGACACGGTGATCCAGTACCGCGCCGGCGCCGGCGGCGCGCTGCTGTGGAGCCAGCTCAACACGCTGCCGGCCGACGGGCTGAACGTGGCCGGCGTGAACCTGCCGCACATGGTGCTGCAGCCGATCGAAGGCAACGTGAGCTACAAGACCGAGGACATCACGCCGGTCTACTGGTACCACTACACGCCCGACGCGCTGGTGGTGCCCGAGGCGAGCCCGTTCAGGACCTTCGCCGACTTCATGAAGGCGGCCAAGGCCGAGCCCGGGCGCTACAACCTGGGTGGCTCGGGACTCAACTCGGCCAACCATGCCGCGCACGAGCGCATGAACCAGGCCTTTGCCTTCAAGAGCACCTACGTGCCCTTCAAGGGCACTGGTGACATGAGCCTGGCGGTGCTGGGCGGCCATGTGGATGGCGCCATGAGCTACACCGCGTTTGCCATCAACAACAAGGGCCGCGTGCGCGCGCTGGCGGTGGCGATGGCGCAGCGCCACCCACTGATGCCCGAGGTGCCCACCTTCAAGGAACTGGGCGTGGACTGGGTCGACGGCGCCTACCGCGGCGTGGGCGTGCCCAAGGGCACACCGGTGGAGCAGCGCAGGAAGCTGTCGGACCTGTTCGCGGCGCTGAACGCCGACCCCGAGATGAAGGAGCTGGCCTTCAAGAGCGGCTTCGAACTCGTGAACGTGGGCGTCGACCAGATGGACGTGTTCATGAAGGAACGCAGCCGCGTCTACACCGATGTGGCGCGGCAGATGGGGCTGGGGAAGAAGTAGGCCGCGGCCCCGGCGTATCCGGTGAGTGACGACGGTTTGTGGCCCTTGATCGGCTGGCGTTATGTACACTTGGACATCACGATTGCCGGCCACCGCAACACCATGTCCACCCGCCTCCTGCGCCGCCTGCTCGGCGCCGCTGCCGCCTGTTGCGCCCTGCTGGGTGCGCCGGTGCGGGCGGCCGACATCACCGTCTCGGCGGCGGCGAGCCTGGGCGACGGCTTGCGCGAGATGGCGCCGCTCTTCGAGGCGGCGCACCCCGGCAGCCGGCTGCAGCTGAACTTCGCCGCTTCGGGCGCGCTGCTGCAGCAGATGGCGCGCGGCGCGCCGGTGGACGTGTTCGCCAGCGCCGACCAGGAGACCATGGACCTCGCCGAGAAGCAGGGCCTGGTGCGGCAGGGCCGGCGCGACTTCGCCACCAACACGCTGGTGCTGGTGGTGCCGGCTGCCGCCGCGCGCGTGCCCCGTGTGCTCGCCGACCTGACCCAGCCGGCCTACGCGCGCATTGCCATCGGCCTGCCGGGCAGCGTTCCGGTCGGCCGCTATGCCAAGGCCGCGCTCGAGGCGGCCGGGCTGTGGACCACGCTCGAGCCGCGCACGGTCGGCGCGCACACGCCGCGACAGGCGTTGGACTACGTGGCGCGCGCCGAGGCCGATGCCGCCTTCGTCTACGCCACCGATGCCGCCGCGGCACAAGGTCGTGTGCGGCTGGCCTTCCCGGTGCCAACGCCGACCGCCATCCGCTACCCCGTGGCGCCCCTGGCGGCGGCGCCCAATGCCGCCGGTGCGCAGCGCTTCGTCGGCTTCCTCTTCACGCCGGCGGCGCAGGCGGTGCTGGCCCGCCACGGTTTCGGCAAGCCCTGAGCGCCCCGATGGAAGGCGCCTGGATCCCGCTGGGGCTCACGCTCAAGGTGGCGGGCTGGGCGACGGCCATCAACCTCGTGCTGGGCGTGGGCGTGGGCTGGGCGATGGCGCGCTGGCGCTGGCCGGGGCGCGACCTGCTCGACGCGCTGCTGACGCTGCCGATGGTGATGCCGCCCACGGTGCTGGGCTACTACCTGCTGGTGCTCATCGGCTCGCAGGGGCCCGTCGGTGCCTGGCTGCTGCAGACCTTTGGCATCCGCCTCATCTTCACCTGGCAGGCCGCGGTGATCGCGGCCACGATCGTCTCGTTCCCGCTCGTGTTCAAGGCCGCACGCGCAGCCTTCGAGACCGTGGAGCCGCAGCTCGAGGACGCCGCGCGCACGCTCGGCATCGGCGAGTGGGGCGTGTTCTGCCGCGTGTCGCTGCCGCTGGCCTGGCGCGGCATCCTGGCCGGGCTGCTGCTGGCCTTTGCGCGCGCCCTGGGTGAGTTCGGCGCCACGTTGATGGTGGCCGGCAGCATCGCCGGCAAGACGCAGACGCTGTCGATCGCGGTGTACGAGGCGGTGCAGGCGGGGCAGGATGACACCGCCAACTTCCTGGTGGCGGTGACCTCGATCGTCTGTGTGGCCGTGCTGCTGGGCGCGGGGCGGCTCGTACCGGGCCGGGTGGCGGCGCGTGGCTGAGGCCGCATCCCCGGTGTGGGACGTGGCGCTGCGCAAGCAGCTGCGCCATGGCGCGGGCCGCTTCGAGCTCGACATGTGCTTCACGAGCGCGGCGCGGCGCCTGGTGCTGTACGGGCCTTCGGGCGCGGGCAAGACGCAGGCGCTGCGGCTCATCGCCGGCATCACACGCCCAGACGCCGGCCGTGTGGCGGTGGCCGGCGTGCCGCTCTTCGACAGCGCGGCCGGGCTCTCGCTCACGCCGCAGCAGCGGCGGCTGGGCGTGGTGTTCCAGGACTACGCGTTGTTCCCGCACCTCACGGTGCGGCAGAACATCGCGTTCGCGCGTTCAAGCGGCTGGCGCAACCCGCGGCGCAGCGTGCATGACGAGGCCGTGGAGCGCTGGATCGAGAGCTTCAAGCTCGAAGCCGTGGCCGGCCACCACCCGCACCAGATCTCGGGCGGCCAGCGCCAGCGCACGGCGCTGGCGCGTGCCCTGGTGGCCGAACCCGCCGCGCTGCTGCTGGACGAGCCTTTCGCCGCGCTCGACAAGGCGCTGCGTGTGCGCCTGCGTGAAGAGCTGGCCGAGTTGCAGGCCAGGCTCGGCCTGCCGATGCTGCTGGTCACGCATGACGACGATGACCTGCGCATGCTCGCCGAGGCGGTGGTGCAATGTGATGCCGGCCGCGTGGCCGGCATCACGGAGGTGTGAAGCCGATGGCAACGCGGCAGCGGCAGGGCCGGTTGGAACTCGGCGGCTCCTTGTGGATCACGGCTGGCGGCCGCAGCCTGGGCGGCCACGGCCGCATGGCGCTGCTGCGTGCGGTGGCCGAGCAGGGCTCGATCACACACGCCGCCAAGGCCTGCGGCATGAGCTACAAGGCGGCCTGGGAAGCCATCGAGACGATGAACAGCCTGGCCGGCGCGCCGCTGGTGGAGCGCACGACCGGCGGCCGCGGGGGTGGCTCGACGCAGCTCACGGCGCAGGGCCGGTTGCTGGTGGAGCGCTTCGAGCAGATCGACGCGGCGCACCAGCGCTACGTGGCGCTGCTCGACCGCCAGGCCTTCGACCTGGCGACACCGTTTTCGCCGCTGCAGGCGCTGAACCTGCGCACCAGCGCGCGCAACCAGTGGGTGGGCACGGTGGCGGCGGTGCGTTCGGGCGAGGTGAACGATGAGGTGGAACTGCTGCTGCCGGGCGGCGCTCGGCTGCAGGTGGCCGTGACACGCGCGAGCAGCGATGCGCTGGCGCTGCGGCCGCGCCAGACCGTCATCGCGCTGGCCAAGGCTTCGTTGGTGCAGTTGGTGGCCGAGGCCGCGCCCTTGCCGGCGCAGAACCACATCGGCGCCGTGGTGCGTGAGGTGCAGGCCGGCGCACAGATCGCCGAGGTGCTGCTCGACGGCGACGGTGGCCTGCCCTTGGTGGCCACCGTGCCAGGCACGCAGGTGGCAGCACTCGGCCTTGAGCCTGGGCGGCGCGTGGTGGCCGCGGTGAAGGCCTCCGACCTCCTGCTGGCCGTGGCCGATTAGGGGCAGGGTCGGGCTTGCTTCAGCGGGTGGCGCGCCGCCGCACCGCTTCCAGGTAAGCCAGCCCATCGGGCGGCCGCCCGCTGCGCTGGCTCTCCCACACCATCTGGCCCAGGCACTCCATGACCTCGTGGTGCGCCTCGTGCAGCGAGTTGCGGCGAGCGGCCAGCAGTTCCACGGCCTGGCGGATGCCGCTGGGCTGGTCGATGGCGATCTGCTCCTCGATCGTGAGGTGCATGCTCAGGTGCAGGAAGGGGTTGGTGCGGCCGTCCTCCACCGTGTAGACCGCTGCGAGCGCGGCTGCTTCGTCGGCCAGGTCGGCGTGGTACTCGGGGTGCTCGTCGATCCAGCGCGCCGCGATGGCCTGCATCGGCTCCAGCGGCAAGCCTGCAAGGTTGCGGCTGTACGCGGCGCAGAAGAAGCGCCGCACGTCGTTCTGCGAGGGCTGGAACATCCGAGAATTGTCGCTTGCCAGATTCCCTGCCTTTCATCACCGACCCGCTGTTCTACGCCGTGGCCATCCCCGCGGTGCTGATCACGGGCCTCGCCAAGAGCGGCTTTGCCGCCGGCTTCGGTTCTCTGGCCACCCCCATGCTCGCGCTCACGCTGCCGGCACCGCAGGCGGCGGCGATCATGCTGCCGCTGTTGCTGGTGATGGACGCCACCGGCCTGCAGCAACTCTGGCGCGACCGCGACGCTGCGCTCGTGCGGCGCCTGCTGCCCTGGGGCCTCGTGGGCATCGGCGTGGGCACGCTGCTGTTCGGGCTGCTCAGTGCCAAGGCGGTGGCGGGGCTGCTGGGCGCGCTGACGCTGTCCTTCCTGGCGCAGCGGCTGTTCTTCCCGGTGAAGCGCGAAGGTGCGCAACTGCCGGCGTGGGTGGGGCGGCTGTGCAGCGGCACGGCAGGTTTCACGAGCTTCATCGCGCATGCCGGCGGCCCGCCCATCATGGCCTACGTGCTGCCGATGCGCCTGGCACCCGCGGTGGCCAGCGCCACGATGGCGGTGTACTTCGCCGCCATCAACGCGGCCAAGCTGGTGCCGTACACGGCGCTCGGCCTGATGGACCTGCGCAACCTCGCCACCTCGCTGGTGCTGGTGCCGCTGGCGCCGCTGGGCGTGTGGCTGGGCGTGTGGCTGACGCGGCGCGTGGACCCGCACCTGTTCTACCGGCTGGCCTACATCGGCATGTTCTGCGCCGGCAGCAAGCTGTTGTGGGACGGGCTGCGTTGAGCGCGCCGGGCCGGCCCCGCGCGCGGCGACGCCAGGTATCCCTGTGATGCCCATCCGCCGCGCCGTGCGGGCCACGCCGCTGGGCCGCCACCGCCAGCCCGCACGGCTGCACCCGGGCAACCCGAACGCGCAGCGCATCCTGGCGCGTGCCATGCAGCAGCGCGCGGCCTGCTTCCGGACCATGCCGTGTTTCCGCGGCTGCGCCATCGGCGCCACCTACCAGAACCCGCCGCTGCACCGGCCGCCGGCGCTGGCCACCAGCCGCTCGCTGCCTCGGGAATCCGGCTGTTCCAGACCTGACGGGTGTGCAGACCCGCCGATGCGCACGCGGCCCCGTGTGTCGGCGGCGGCGGGTTGCAGCATGGCGGTGCCGTGGTCCACCTCGTCGAGTGCGTGACGCCGGTGGGCTGGCGCTGCCCAGGCCGCGGACAGGCGGGGATCCATGCAGCCGACCCTGCGGGCGGCATCCATGCCCCTCAGCCCGGCGTCACGCGGCCAGCGCCAGCCCCAGTTCGAACACCACGCCGTCGCCCAGGTTTTGCGCCACCACCGTGCCGCCCATCTTGGCCATGTAGGTGCGCACCACGAACAGGCCCTGACCACGTTGCGCACCGGTCTCGTCGCGCGGCGCGCCGGCGCCGGTGCCCGACACACCGTACTCGAAGATGCGCTCCAGCATCGAAGCCTCGATCGCGGGCCCCTGGTTGTGCACCCGCACCACCGCCTGCGCGCCCAGGATCCTGGCGCTGATGCGGATCGGTGTGCCCGGCAAGCGGTGCCGCTCGGCGTTCTTCAGCAGGTGCGTCACCACATCCTCCAGTGCGTACTCGTTCGCGCGCACCATCAGCGGCGCCGGCAGCGGCTCGTACACGACGCCCGTGATGCCGATGTAACCCGCGTTGCCGGCCACGTGCTGCAGGAACAGGTTCAGGTCCAGCGGCTGCAGGTCCAGCGTGGTGGACTCGAAGGCCTCGCTCGGCGAAGCTTGGCCGTAGAGCACACGCACGGCCTGCTGCATGCGCGTGATGTAGCGCTCGGCCGGGTCGCCGGGGCTGCCGTGCAGCGCCATCAGGCTCTGCAGCGGCGACATGATCTCGTGGCCCACCGCGTGCCACTGGTCCTTCTCCTGCGCGGCGCGGATCTGTTCGCGGCGCACATCGTCGTTCACCCGCTGGAGCAGGTCGTGCAGGCCCTGCGAGAGCACGCCCAGCTCGTCGCTGCCGCGCAGGCCGGCCACTTCCAGCACCGGCAGCGGCGCGTCGCCGCGCACGCCGCTGCTGACGGCAGCGGCGCGCTGGGTGAGCAGCGTCACGCGGCGGATGATCGTGATCTCGATGGCCAGCCAGGTCAGCAGCACCGCGGCCAGCATGGCGCCCACGAAGCCCGACAGCCGCGTGGCCACCGCGGCCAGCTGGCGTTCCACCGGGCGCAGATCACCCACCAGCGCGATCTCGTAGCGGCCCAGCGGCGTGGCGATGGTCTCCACGGCGTTCAGCGCTGGGTGGCTCTCCGGGCGCACGGGCAGGCGGCGGATCAGCGCGTCGATCCACGGCAGCGCGGTGTCCTCACCGCCAGGCGCTGCGGAGCCGGTCAGACGCAGCAGCGGCACAGGCTCGCCTTCGCGCTTCACGGTCAGCGTCTCGCCGGGTTGCAGCAGCGGCTTCAGGTCAGCCACCGAGAAGGCCTGCTGTGCGCCGGGTGCGTGGCTGTCGAAGAGCGGCGCGTCGGTTTCCCCCGCAGGCAGCAACTGCACCCGCAGCTGCATCTGCGACAGGTCGCGCGGCGGCCACACCAGCGGGCGCGTGGCCAGGGCCTGCTGCAGCACGGCCACGGGCAGGCGCACCGAGTAGAAGGTCCGGCGCGGGCAGGTGGCTTCATCACCACCCTGCACGCAGCGGCCTTCCTGCCACAGCCAGCCGCGGAACTCACGTTGCGGGCGTGTGCGTGCGGTGACGGGCTCGCCAGCATCGAAGCCCACCAGGCGGCCGCGCAGCGGGTTGTCGGGCGTGGCTTCGAAGGGCGCGATCCAGCGCCAGCGGCCGTCGCGCAGCGTCAGCTCGACGAGCGCGCGGTGGGCCAGCGTGAGGTCGAGCTCGCCGGACCTGCGGCTCACCCAGGGTGCGCTCGTGAGGCTGCCCACCACGTAGACGAAGCCGCCGGCGTAGGGGTTGCCGCCCACCGCGGTGCACAGCGTGCTGCCGTCGGGGTACTGCAGGTTGCAGCCGGCCATCTCCACCGCCTGCTGGGCCTTGAAGCGGTCGTCGAAGTCCAGCGCCGCGAAGGGCAGCACCAGCGGCACCACCGGCGGCACGGCGCGGCCGATGGCCTCGGGGTTCAGCAGCATCAGCTGCCCCGTGGGGTGGCGCAGCCGCGCCGCGATCTGCGCCTGGTTCTGCTGCAGGCCCTGCGCATACACACGCTGGCTGCGTTCCTTCTCGTCCTGCAGCACCGTGAGCGCCAGCGCCAGCGTGATGAGTGCCAGCAGCGCGAACACCGCGCGGAAGAGGAAGCGCAGCCTGAAGGGGATGCGGAAGGCCCGCAGGCCGGGCAGCGCGCCCGGCAGCGCCCACTTCATGCGCCGCCGCCGGCCCAGCGGAAGCCGCGCATTGGCACGTTCTCGATGCCGTCGAAGGCCGGGTCCAGCTCGCGGAAGGCGTCGCGGATGGTGCTCACGTGCTTGCGCACGTTGTCGCGGTTGCGGCCGCTCTTCACCACCTTGAAGAGGTCTTCGTAGGAGACGACCTCGCCGCGGCGTGCGTGCAGCGCGGCCAGGATGCGCTGCGCCGTCAGCGGCAGGTTCACGCGCTGGCCACGCCAGAGCATGGCGCCGCCCTGGCGCAGCGGGTCGATGGAGAGTTCGGCGGCCGGCGGTGTGGCTGCGGCTGGTGCCGGTGGCCTGGCACTGCGCAGGATCTCCAGGAAGGTCTCGATGAAGTCGGCTTCCTCGAAGGTGGTCTTCTGCAGGTAGTCCCAGGCGTCCAGCGCCTTCATGATGCTGCGGTACACCGCCGCCGGCATGGCCGAGACCACCAGCACCGGCGTGCCCGCGCCGCGTTTGTTGATGGCGTTGATGATGGCCACGCCGGCGTGGCGCTCGCGGCCGAGCTCGATGTCGAGCACCACCACGTCGTAGGCCTCGCGCGCGAGCGCGGCTTCGGCTTCGTCGCGGCTGAAGAACTGGTGCACCGTGATGCCGGGGCGCGCGGCCTCGATCCAGCCGCGCAGCTGGTTGCTGGTGGGTTGGTCGTCTTCAACGACGGCGACTTGGGGCATGCGCGCATTGTGGGTGTGGCGCGGGCGGGGCCGTGTGAAGGTTTCTTCCGGCGTTCTTCCGCTTCGGGAATGAACTCGGCGTGCGCGCCACTTTTGCGCTCCGGGCCGGCTTCGAAGAATGGGCTTCACCGTCCAACCCACCCACGGAGCCCCACGATGAACACCGCCTCGATCCTCAACCGCACCCTGGCCGCCGCCACCTTGCTGCTGGCCGCCGCCGGTGCGTGTGCACAGAACCGCGCGCCCGAGGAGCCCGGCATGCTGCTGCGCAGCGGCAACTGGGGCGGTGACGTCGGCACCTTCGCCGTGCCGCCCGCGCTGCAGGCGCTGCCGCCGGCGCAATGGCCGGCCGCTGGCTGGCACCGCATCGACTGGGACGCACACGGCCTGCACAGCACCCCGGTGGCGGCGCCCGCCGAAGGCCAGCCGCCTTTCCTGCGCTCCATCGTGGCGCAGGTGCAGGCCGCGGCGCAGGGTGATGCCGACAAGCCCGGCACGATCACCGAGACCGTGCAGGACGACCCGCTGCCGATGTACCTGCGCGTGCCCGGCAGCCGGCTGCGCCAGGGGTTCGTGCCAGCCTACCGCTTCCGCAACGGCAAGCGTGAGCTGCGCCCGCAGGTGGAGCACCGCTATGAACTGCTGTGGCAGGGCCAGCCCTTTGCCTTTGCGGTGCAGAACGGGCTGCGCACGCCGGCGGGCGTGGCCTACGGCGAAGGCACCGTGGTGACGATCGAGATCGAGGGCGACAGCCACCGTTACCACCTGCCGGGCTTTGCCTGGGACACCGTGGTGCACGCCATCGCCGACATCGACGCGGACGGCAAGCCTGATTTCGTCATCAGCGTCGGTGGCACCGAGGCGGTGCTGCTGTCGTCGCAGGCCAAGCCCGGCCAGACACGGCCGCAGGCGCCCACCGCCACGCTCACCGCCTACGGCTGCTGAACCGCGCCTGTGCCGGAGGACACGATGGACACGAACAAGTGGATGGGCTGGGCTGCCAGCGCGAAGCAGGGCCTGCAGAACACGCTGCACCGCGGCGGCCAGCTGCTGGCCGGGCAGCGGCGCATGTGGCTCACCTTCGCGCTCGCCGCCGCCGCGGCCTGGGCGCTGGTGCGGCACCCGCCGCTGCACGGCGTGGAGCCAGGGCATGTGGCGGTGCGAACGAACCAGCTGAGCGGCAGCACCGAGCAGTTCCGCGAAGGTGCCATCTGGCTCGTTCCCGGCCTGCACGCGCTGCGTGAGCTGTCGCTGCGTGACCAGGTCTACCGCCCCCAGGCCGCAGGCGAGACACCCTTCCAGAGCGTGGAGGGCCTGTCCTTCGGCATGGACATCGCCATCCGCTACGCGCTGGACCCGGCGCAGGTGGCACGGGTGGCGAAAGACCTGCCCACGGACCTGGCTGCGCAGGTCGTGGAGCCCGCGGTGCAGGGCGTGATCTACAGGGTCTTCACACGCTACACCGTGCGCGAGATCTTCTCCACCAAACGCGCCGAGATCCAGACCGCCATCGAGGCCGAGCTGCGCGGCAAGCTGGCCGCCGATGGCCTGCTGCTGCGCGCGGTGCAGATGGGCAAGGTCGACCTGCCGGCCGACTACCGGCGCGGCATGGACAAGCTGCTCGCCGAAGAGCTCGAGACCGCGAAGATGCGCTACACGCTGGAGCTCAAGGACAAGCGCGTGAAGGAGACCGAGCTCGACGCGCTGGCCGACAAGGTGCGGCGCGAGACCGCCGCCGCCGCGGCCGGCGCCGAGCAGGTGATCGCGGCCAAGGCGCAGGAAGAGGCGATGCGCCATGTGCTGCCCTTCAAGCACAAGCAGATCGAGCAGCGCCAGCTGGAGGCCGAGGCCGCCAAGGTGGCGCGGCTCAAGCAGGCCGAGGCCGAGGCTGCGGCGCGTCGCATCGAAGCCGCTGGCGAGGCCGAATCGCGCCGGAAGCTGGCCGACGCCGAGGCCTACCGCCTGGAGCGTGTGGGCGCCGTGCAGAGCGCGCAGATGGAGCGCGACGGCGCGCTGATCTCGCGCCACCCGCTCCTGATCCACAAGACCCTGGCCGACAAGTTGAGCGACAAGGTGCAGGTGATCATCGCGCCGCCGGGCACGAGCGGCAGCCTGATCACGGCCGGGCTCGTCGGGGCCGTGCCGCCGGCCGCGCAGGTGGCCAGGCACAGCCCTGAGGAGGGCGAGCCGTGATCGCGGCGCTGGCCCTGGCCGGCTCGCTGGCCGTGGTGACGCAGGACGCCACCAGCCTGCGCGCCGCCGCCAGCGACGGCGCCGCGCAGCAGGCGCAGCTGTGGCAGGGCGACGTGCTGGAGGTGCGCGGCCGGCGCCTGGACCACCTGCAGGTGTGGGACCACCGGCGCGAGCGCGGCGGCTACGTGAAGGCCACGCAGGTGCAGGCGCTGGGCACGGCGCCGCAGCAGGCACCGCAGCTGCTGGCGCTGCTGCGCTTCCTGCGTGATCAACCGGGCCAGGAGGCGCTGGGCATCGCCTACGCGGCCGCCTACCTCAAGGCCGTACCGGCAGCTGAACTCAACGCCGAGCCCTTCTCCGCGCTGGGCCAGATGGCCGAGCGGCTGGCACGCCGCGCCTCGCGCCCGCAGGCCGGCGTGGCGACGAGCGCGCACCTGGACGTGGCCGCCGCCTACGGCGTGCGTTTCACCGGTATCGAACGCGAGGGCGCCGTGCGCCTGTGTTACGACGGCGCGGCCTGGCAGCAGGGGCTGCTGCTGCCAACGAGCGCTGAACAGAAGCTGCAAGCGGTGCTGGGCCTCACACGCCCCGCGTGCCTGGACCCGGCGCTGGCCCCACGTGAGCGGCGCGAGGTCTTGCAGGGGCACGCACAGTGGTTGGCCATGGTGAGCGATGCCGAGCTCGCCGCGCTCACGCAGACGCAGCGCAACCGGCTGCACCTGCGGCGCGCCGGTGTGTCGGCGGCGCTGGCCTTCGAGCAGGTGCGCGCCGATGGCAACGCCATGCCGCTGGCGCGCCACGCCGTCGATCAACTCGCCGCCGTGCAGCGCGACGCGCTGGCCGACGACGACCAGGCCGAAGCGCAGGAAGCCGCGCTGGCGGTGGCTGCATCGCGCTGGGCCGCCGAGCCGGCGGTGCAGCAGGTGGAACACCGGCAGCTGCGACTCACGGTGGTGCCCGGCGGACCGGGCCAGCGCTGCCTGCTGCTCGACGACACCGCCAGCGGCGTCACGCTCGCCCGCCGCTGCAGCCATGGTGTGGTGTGGCTCAACTCGGCGCGTTTCTCGAGCAGCGGTGAAGCCGCTGCGATCGCCGTGCAGCCGCTGCCCGGCTGGCGCGAGCTGTGGCTGCTGCGGCGCCGGCAGGGTGCGTGGCACATCGACGTGCTGCCTCCCGCGGCCACCGACCCCCTGCTTGGCACGATCGAGTTCGCCGGCTTCGTGCCCGGCACGCCGAAGCTGCTGGTCGCGCGTGAAGCCCTCAGCGACGGCCGCTCGGGCCGCTCAGGCCGCTCAGGCCGCCGCTTCGAGGTGCTGCATCTCGACACGCTGGCGGTGGACAGGAGCGCCAGCGACCCCAGCCTGCTCGTGCTCTTCGGCCGCTGGCCAGACACGGCCTGGAAGCGAACGACGGTGCTGCTGCGCTGAAGGCCGCTCAGCGCATCAAGGCTCGCCGTCCCAGTAGTCCAGCGGCTCGGCCTTGCGCTGCAGCTGGTCGAGCACACATTCGTTGCCGCGCCAGGCCCAGGCCATGAACTTGCCGGAGTCGGGGTACTCGCAGATCTCGGGCTGCTGGCGGGTGCTCAGGCTCAGGTACTTCAGCGGCGCGTCCGAGCTGTTGATGATCTGGTGCGGGTACTCGGGCCCGGCGGGGATGAAGATCACGTCGCCGGCCCGGATGGGCAGCCGCTCGCCGGCCACACGCAGCGTGCCGCTGCCTTCCACCACGATGAACATCTCCTCCTGCACGTGGTGCAGGTGGTAGGGGCAGCTGCGTTTGCCCGGGGCCACCACGTCCACCGTGATGCCGAGCTGCTTCGCCGCGGTGCCGGGCGCCAGGCGCGCCGTCATCGTGTCGTACAGCGGCGCGCGGGCCTGGTGTTCGAGCGGCGCTTCGTTGAAGTTGCGGATGAGGCGCTGGCGCAGCTCGCCCGCGGTCAAGGGGCCAAGCTTGGGTGTGGGTGTGTCCATGCCGCGATGATGCGGCCGGGCACGCCCCTACGCCATCCGCGAAGCGGCATACACCGCGGCCTGCACGCGGGAGCCGAGATCGAGCTTGCGCAGGATGTGCTGCACGTGGATCTTCACCGTGGTCTCGGCGATGGCGAGCTCGCGCGCGATCACCTTGTTGCTGGCACCACGCGCGATCAGCGCCAGGATCTCGCGCTCGCGCGGCGAGAGGCTGGCGAGTGCGTCGGGGGCATCGGGGGCCGGCGCCGGGGCAGCGCCGGCCGCGGGCAGCGCCGTGAAGGCCGAGACGAGCTTGTTCGTCATCTCCGGGCTCACGGTGGCCTCACCGGCCATGGCACGTACGATGGCGCTGGCCAGCAGTTCGCTGTCGGCCGTCTTCAGCAGGTAGCCGCTGGCGCCGCCGCGCAGGGCGGCCGTGAGGTCGGCCTCGTCTTCGCTCACCGTGAGCATCAGCACCTTGGCCGCGGGTGCGGCCTCGCGCAGGCCGGGCAGCGCGTCCACGCCGTTGACACCCGGCAGGTGGTTGTCGAGCAGGATCAGGTCGGGCTGGTGCTCACGCGCACGGCGCTGCGCCTCGCTGGCGTCACCCGCTTCGGCCACCACGGTGCAGCGGCCATCACCGGCCAGCAGCGCCACGAGGCCGCGGCGGAACAGCGTGTGGTCGTCGACCACCAGCAGGCGCCAGGGCGGGGCGGGTGTGGTCATGCGGCCTGCACCGCGGGCTCTTCGAACGCCGGCAAGGTCAGCAGCACGCGCGTACCGGTGCCGGGCGCGGACTGCACGTCCACCAGCGCGCCGATGCGCGCCGCGCGCTCGCGCATGATGCGCAAGCCCACGTGTGTCTCGTCGGCAACGCCCGCCGTGAAGCCGCTGCCGTCGTCGCGCACCTCCACCTGCCAGCGCGGGCCCTGCTGCAGCCGCACCCACACCTGGTTCGCGCCGGCATGTTTGCGCACGTTGGACAGCGCCTCCTGCACCACGTGCAGCGCCTGCACCTGCACGTCGGCCGGCAGCGGCAGGCCGTGGCCCTGCAGCTCCAGGTGCGCCACCAGGCCGCTCTGGTGCTCGAACTTGCGCAGCGTGGTGGCCAGCGCCGCGCCGAAGTCCTCGTGGTTGGTGCGGGTGCGGAAGTGCAGCAGCAGCTCGCGCACGTCGGCCAGGCTTTCGTGCACGCCGGCGTCGAGTTCGGCCAGCGTGGCCTTCACACGCACCTCGTCGCCACGCTGCAGCGCGCTGCGCAGCAGCCCGGCCTGGATCTTCAGGAACGACAGGCTCTGCGCGATGCTGTCGTGCAGCTCGCGCGCCAGCAGCGTGCGCTCCTCGGCCACGGCGGCCTCGCGCACCAGGGCGCTGGCCTTGAGCGCCTCGATGGCGCCGGCCAGGTGCGTGGCCAGTGCCTCGAGCAGCGCGCGGTCGTCGTCGGCCAGCGGGCCGCGCTCGCCGCGGTAGAAGAGGTCCACCTCGCCCAGCAGCCGCTCGTGCAGCTTCAGCGGCAGGCTCAGCACCTGCTCGTAGCCGGCCTGGCGGCAGTGGCCGAGCGCCATGTCGCTGCCGCTCACGATGGGGATCACGCGCGTGCTGGCCTGCGCCTGCGGCTGGCCGCAGTGGCAGTTGCCGGTGTCGATGCAATGTTCGTTGTCGCGCACGGCTTCGGCCAGGCAGTCGCTGGCCAGCAGCACGTAACGCTCGTTGCTTTCGCTGCACCAGCGCACGGCGCTGGCGTCGGCCTGGGCCACGCGCCGCAGCTGCTGGGCAAACCCCTGCGCCAGCTCCTGCAGCGTGCCGGCCTTGGCGGCGAAGGCGGCTGCTTCGTACAGCGCGGCCAGGCGGGCGTGCTGGGTGGCGAGGCGTTTCGTCTTCTCCTGCACCCTGGCCTCGAGGTTCTGGTACAGGCCCTCCAGCGTCTGCGCCATGCGGTTGAAGCCTTGGGCCAGCGCGCCGAACTCGTCGTCGGCGCCGGCTTCCACACGCGCCGCGAGGTCGCCGCGCTCCACACGCGCCAGGCCCTGCTGCAGCCGCGACAGCGGGTTGAAGACGAAGAGGTAGGCCGAGTACAGCAGCGTGACGGCACTCACGATGGTCAGCGCCACCATCGCGAACTGCACGAGGTTGAGGGCCGCCGTCAGGCGCGAGAGCTGCTGCTCGATGGCCGAAACCAGCGCGTCCACCTGGTGCACAAAGGCCTCGGCCTGCACCGCGGCCTGCAGCGGTGCCGGCGCCGCGCCCTGGAGCCACTGCTGGCGCAGCGCGGCCCAGCCGGCCTCCACCTGCGCAAAGCGCTCCGCGGTGGCTCCGTCACGCGGCAGGAACAGCGGCCGTGCCGGGTCACCCTGGCGCAGCAGCGCCACGCCACCGTCGAAGGCCGCCGCCAGCTCCGCGCTGCGCGCGGCGTCGCCGGCCGGCAGCGCCTGCGCCAGGCGCCAGGTCTGCATGCGCATGCGGCCGGCTTCGTTGACGGCGGCGGCGCCGCCTTCCAGCTGCCAGGTGACCCACAGCGTGAGGCCGATGGAGCCGAAGGCCAGCACCAGCAGCGTGGCGCCGATGGCACCCAGCTTGGCCGACAGGCTCCAGGGGCGGCGCATGCCTTCGGCCGCGCTTCAGAGCGGCACGCCGCGGCGCTGCGCCATCTCGCGGCCCATGGCGGCCCGCGCGGCGTCGCCCAGCAGCGGCCGCGTCGCCGGGTAGGCGACGCTGTCTTCGGCCTGCAGGTGCGCCTGGTACAGCGCCGTGTAGGCGGCCCAGCGCGCGGGTGCCTCGATGGCCAGCGGCTGCCCGGCGCGCACCGCCAGCAGGTCTTCCCGCACCTCGGCCCACAGGCTCGCCATCTCGGTGTGCTCGGCGCGCAGCCGCGCAGCCAGCGTGCGCCAGTCGGCCCGGGCCGAGGCCGCCAGCAGTGGCAGCAGGTGGCGCTCTTCGTCCTCGTGGTGAGCCGGGCCGGCGCGGTCGAAGTAACGCATCACGTCAGTGGCGGCGTCGCGTGCCTGCGCGTCGTTGCCTTCCTGCGCCAGGTGGCGCTGCAGGCGCGCCAGCAGGCCCAGCATGCGCCGCACGCGCTCATGGCAGGCGGCGAGCATCTCGAAAGGCTCGTCGAATCCGGCCGCCGGCGCGGCGTGCAGCGTGAGCAGGCTCGTGGTCACCACGCCCTATTGTGTCAATGCAGGACCAGCAGGGGAATCTGGCTTTCCGCCAGCACCGCCTTGGTCTGCGAGCCGAAGAGGAACTCGCCGAAGGCGCCGCGGCCATGCGTGACCATCACGATCATGTCGGCGGCACGCGCCTCGGCGGCGGCGATGATGGCCTTGTGCACCCGTGGCGCTTCGTCGTGCCAGCCTTCGAAGGGCACGCCGGCGTCGCGTGCCGCGGCCTCGAAGCGGCCGAGGATGCCTTCGGCATGCGCCTGCGCCTCCGCGCTGTGGCGGCGGAGTTCGTCGCGCAGCAGGCTTTCGGTGCGCGGGCTGCTGGGCAGCGGCGGCATGGGCTCGGCCACGAAGCCGATCACGGTGGCGCCGAGCTGCTGCGCCAGCTCGATGCTGGCGGGGATGGCACGGTCGGTGAGGTCGGAACCGTCGAGGGGAACGAGGATGCGCTTGTACATGGTGCAACCCTTTCTCGCATGGGTTGGTTGCTGCGGGCCCATCTTCGCGCTCCGCGGCCGCGGCTTCCTTGACCTGGGCCAAACTTGTGCGGCGATCAGGTCATGAAACGCAGCCAGCCCCACGGGTGGTGAGCCAGCGCCACGCCGACGATGGCGGCCAACAGCAGCAGCGCCACCGCGAAGGCCAGCGCGCGCCCCTGCGGCGTGCGCCCGCGCTTGAGCGCGATGGAACCGGCCACGATGTAGGCCAGCAGCAGCGTCAGCTTGGCGTGCAGCCAGCCGTCGAGCCCCGGGTGCCAGCCGCGCACGCTCCACAGCGCCACGCCGGCGGCCAGCAGCAGCGTATCGATGAGCACGCTGCCGCGGCGCGCCAGCGGCGCCATCGGCCAGCGCGCCTGCAGCAGCACGCCGATGCCGCGCGCCACGAAGAGCAGCCCGCTGGCAGCCACGAGCGCGATATGCGCCTGCTTGATCAGCGCGTAGTGCTGCAGCAGCGCCTGCATCACGCTTCAGGCGGCACCGTGGCGCGACAGGCGCGCCACGTCGGCGATGTGGATCTGGCGGCCCTGCACCTGCAACAGGCCCTCGGCCTCGAGCTCGTGCAGCACGCGTGAGAAGTACTCGGGCGTGAGCGACAGCCGCGAAGCAAGCAGCCCCTTCTTCACCGGCAGCGTCAGCGTGGCCGCGCCGGCGCCGGGCGCGTCACGCAGCAGGTAGCCGATGACACGCTGCTGGCCGCTGTGCAGCGCCAGGCTCTGCACGTCGGCCACGAGGCCGTGCAGCCGGCGCGACAGGCCGCCCAGCAGGCGCAGCGCCACGCGCGCGTCGGCGGCGATCTCGGCCAGGATGGCGGCGCGGCCGATGCTCAGCAGCAGCACGTCGGCCAGCGCCTGCGCGCCGACGATGCAGCGGCGGCCCCCGAACACCAGCGCCTCGGCAAAACTGCCACCCGGGCCGACGAGTTCGATCACCTTTTCCTGCCCGCCCGGTGCGGCGACGAAGAGCTTGACCTGGCCGGTCACGGCGACATGGAACTCCTCGCAGGGATCGCCGATGTGGAACAGCGCGTCGCCCCGCGCGAAGCGGCGCAGCCGGCAGCCGGCCGCCAGGCGTTGTCGCTCCGCCGGGCCGAGGTCACTGAACATCGGCAGCAGGCCGAGGTAACGCGGCAGGTCGAAGGCACGCTCGGTCACGGCACCATTCTGGCCAACCAAGGCCTGCCGCGCCACTGACGCAGCGCAAGCTTGCTGCAGCCGGCCGTGTGCGGCGGCGGCCGCGCAGGCATAAGCTCGGCACATGGAGATCACCCATTTCGATGACCTGCTGCGCGCCGCCCGCGCCCAGCCCGATGCGCAGCGGCTGCTGCTCGTGTTTGCGGCCGCGTCGCTGCCGGCCGGCGCCAGCGCCGAGCAGCGCGCGCGTTTCGAAGCCGGCGAGGCCGGCGAGCTGGCGCCGGTGATGTGCGTGGACAAGGATCCACATGACCTGGCCAGCTTCGGCGCGCTGGCCGCCGAGGCCGCGCAGCAGCACACCGGATGGGTGCTGGTGTTCGCGGCAGCGCTGGGTGGCGAGGGCCGCCAGCCGCCCACGGCGGTGCGCGTGGATGCCGCGCTGAATCAGATGGTGGAGGCGGTGAAGCTGGGCGACATCGGCCGCTTCGTGCCCTTTGACTGCGAAGGGCACGCCGTGCAGCTCGGCTGAGCCCGCCGTCAGCCGGCGCGCCGTTCGAGCGCCGGTACCCGATCGCGCAGCTGCGCCAGCAGCGCCGGCGCGGGGAAGTCGGCCGGTGCGGCCGGCAAGGGTTGCGCCACGCCTTGCCGGCGGCAGACCTGCAGGGCCCAGTGCTGCACGCCGGCCATCTCGCCGGCCAGCGCCAGCAGCGTGGCCGGGTCGTGCAAGGCCGGGTGCACGGTGCTGCGGCATTCGTAGGCCAGGCCTGCCGTGCGCTGCTGTGCCTGCACCAGCGCCAGGCTCCGCCGCACCGGCGCCTGGCTGCCAGGGCGGCCGGTGATGCGGTCGTGCAGCGCGGCGTGGGTCGGCGCGAGCGGGGCTTTCACGTCGAGGCCGATCCAGTCGAGCTTCGGCAGCAGCGCCTGCAGCCGGCGCGGTGCCAGGCCGGCGCTGTGCAGACCCACCGCGAAGCCGAGCGCACGCACGGCGTCGATCGCGCCCGGCAGCGCCGGGTCGAGCGTGGGTTCGCCGCCGCTGAAGACCACCGCGTCGATGAAACCCACGCGGCGCGCCAGCTGGCCGAGCACCCAGGGCCAGGCGGGCGCACCGGGGGCCACCGGCTTCGGCTGCAGGTGCGGGTTGTGGCAGTAGCTGCAGCGCCAGGGACAGCCCTGCAGCCACACCACGGCGGCCAGGCGGCCGGGCCAATCGAGCGTGCTGAAGGGCGTGAAACCGGCCACGCGCGGTGGTGGCTCAGCGTGCGGCGGGTTGGCCATGGGTCTCGTGCAGCCGCGCCTCGCTGAAGTGGCGGCGCTCGTGGAACTCGCCCTGCTTGCCGATGTTGAAGCTGGCCACCGGGCGGTGGTAGCCCATGACGCGGGTCCAGATCTCGCAGCGCTGGCGTTCTTCGTCGCGCAGCGGGGCTTCGGTTGGGGTGGTGATCATCGGGTCTCCTGGAGGGTTTCAGGCCATCGCCAGCCGCCGGGCTGCCAGCCGTTCCGCGTCGCAGCGCGGGCAGAACTCGTGGCGGCCCGGCAGGTAGCCGTGCGTGGGGCAGATCGAGAACGTGGGTGTCACGGTGAGGTAGGGCAAGCGGAAGCGCGCGAGCGCGCGCCGCACCAGCTCGCGGCAGGCATCGCCGCTGCTCAGCGGCTCGTTCATGTACAGGTGCAGCACGGTGCCGCCGGTGTACTTGCGCTGCAGCGTGTCCTGCCGCGCCAGCGCCTCGAACGGGTCGTCGGTGAATCCCACCGGCAGCTGCGAGCTGTTGGTGTAGTAGGGCCGCTCGGCCGTGCCCGCCTGCAGGATGCCGGGGCAGCGTGCGCGGTCTTCCTTGGCGAAGCGGTAGGTCGTGCCTTCGGCCGGCGTGGCTTCCAGGTTGTAGAGGTGACCGGTCTGTTCCTGGAAGTCCACGAGGCGTGCGCGCACATGGTCGAGCAGGCGCAGCGCCATCGCCTCGCCGGCCTCGGTGGTGATGTCCTCGCTGTCGCCGCTGAAGTTGCGCAGCATCTCGTTGATGCCGTTCACGCCCAGCGTGCTGAAGTGGTTGCGCAGCGTGCCGAGGTAGCGCTTGGTGTAGGGGAACAGGCCCTGGTCGATGAGGCGCTGCACCAGCATGCGCTTGGCCTCCAGCGTGTCGCGGCCGAGTTCGAGCAGCTGGTCCAGCCGCGCCAGCAGCGCCGGCTCGTCGCCGCGGTGGCGCCAGCCCAGGCGTGCGCAGTTGATGGTGACCACGCCCACCGAGCCGGTCTGCTCGGCCGAGCCGAACAGGCCGTTGCCGCGCTTGAGCAGTTCGCGCAGGTCCAGCTGCAGGCGGCAGCACATGCTGCGCACCATGTGCGGCTCCAGCTCGGAGCTGACGAAGTTCTGGAAGTACGGCAGGCCGTAGCGTGCCGTCATCTCGAACAGCGCCTGCGCGTTGGGCGAGTGCCAGTCGAAATCACGCGTGATGTTGTAGGTGGGGATCGGGAAGGTGAACACACGCCCCTTCGCGTCGCCCGCGCTCATGACCTCGATGTAGGCGCGGTTGATGAGGTCCATCTCCGGCTGCAGCTCGCCATAGGTGAACGGCATCTCGCGGCCGGCGATCACCGGCACCTGCTCGCGCAGGTCCTCGGGGCAGACCCAGTCGAAGGTCAGGTTGGTGAACGGGGTCTGCGTGCCCCAGCGGCTGGGCACGTTCAGGTTGTGCACCAGCTCCTGGATGCACTGGCGCACCTGCGCATGGCTCAGCGCATCGGCCCGCACGTAGGGCGCGAGGTAGGTGTCGAAGCTGCTGAAGGCCTGTGCGCCGGCCCATTCGTTCTGCAACGTGCCGAGGAAGTTGACGATCTGGCCCACGGCGCTGCTCAGGTGGCGCGGCGGCGCGCTGTCGATCTTGCCCGGGATGCCGTTCAGGCCCTCGGCCAGCAGCGTGCGCAGGCTCCAGCCGGCGCAGTAGCCGCTGAGCATGTCCAGGTCGTGGATGTGCAGGCCGGCCTCGCGGTGCGCGAGGGCGGCTTCAGGGGGGTAGACATGGTCGAGCCAGTAGTTGGCGATGACCTTGCCCGAGACGTTCAGGATGAGGCCGCCCAGGCTGTAGCCCTGGTTGGCGTTGGCATTGACGCGCCAGTCGCGGCGCTCCAGGTATTCGGCGACCGAGCTTTCGACGTCGATGGCGCCGCGTGGCAGGCTGCTTGGGGCTGAGGGGGTCATGGGCACTAGATATAGCGTGTGGCCAGAGCTTAGGCCCCATATCTAGCGTGTTCAAGCACCGCGGCGGCCAGGCGAGGCCACTTCTTGAACCAGGTCAAGGAATGCGCAGGTGGCGGTGTTCAGCCGGGGCGGCCGTCGGCGCGCGGCCGGCCCAGCCAGCCGCCGTAGCGCCAGGCCCAGCCGGCGGCACCCACGGCCCAGGCCAGGCCCGAGGCGGCGAGCAGCGCACCCTCCAGCGGCGTGGCGATGGCAGCGGCCACGCGCAGCAGCACGGCCAGCTGCACCACGAGGTACAGGCGCCAGGCGATGGCATCGGCCGCCAGCGGCCGGCCGCTGTGGCCGGCGGCCACACGGGTGATCATCGCGATCAGCGTCGTGCCGAGGTAACCCATGGTCAGCGCGTGCAGCGGTGCAAGGCCGAGCGACCGTTCGCCACCACTCAGCGCCAGCAAGGCATGCGAGGCCGCTGCCAGCGCACAGGCCAGGCCGAACCAGAGGAAACCGCCGTGCAGCATCGCCAGCAGCCGCAGCTTCAGGCTCTGCACGGCACCCCAGCGGCGTGCCAGCCACAGCAGCAGCACGGCAGCCGGCGCTTCGTACGCCACCTGCACCCAGCGCAGAGCCAGCGGCAACGGGCCCGTGATCAGCTCGGCCAACGCGGCCGCCCCGGAGGCCAGCAGCAGCGCCCAGAAGCTCCACAGCAGCCAGTTCGGCCGCCAGGCATCGAGCATGGGCAGCGCGCTGGCGGTGAAGAACGGGATCATGCGGTGCGACACCGTGGCGAACACCGGCGCCAGGAAGAACCACAGTGCGATCTGCACCGCCGCGCGTGCGCCGGTGACGCTGCCGGTGGCCAGCGCCCAGGCCGCCAGTGCCGCCGCAAACACACCGGCTGCGCAGGCGCCGGTGATCAGCGTGGCGTGCAGCCGGTCCGGCGCCGGGCTCGCGCGCACGAGCACCCCGAAGCGCCACACCAGCGCGCCCCAGCCGGCGGCCACGCCAGCCAGGCCCAGCGCGGCGAGCGGCAGCGCGGCGTGGAAGCCGGGCACCGCGAGCAACCAGCCACCCAGCATCAGCAGCACCGGCGGCAGCAGCCGCCGTGCCGGCAACCCGGGCAGCACCAGCCAGCGCGGCCCGGCCGTGAACAGGAAGCCGACGATGAACAGGGGCATGAAGCCCAGGCTCATCAGCAGCCCATGCGCCACCAGCGGCGGCGTGGCCCAGGGCACAGGCAGGCCGGCGGCGCGCGTGAACATGACGGCGGCCCACCACAGCGCCGCCAGTGCCAGCACGACCGCGGCGGCGAAGAAGCCAAGCCGGTGCGGCGCGCTCAACAGGTGCGAAGGGCGCCAGGGTGCGGCGCCCGCCGCGGCGGCCGGCTGCAACGGGATCATGCGGCGGCGGGTGCGAGGCCCGGCGTGAGCAGCCGCTCGATCAGCGCCCGCACCGGCACGATCGTGCGGCCGAAGGGCAGCGCGCCGCGGCCGCTGAAGAACAGGCCCTTCTTCACGTCGCCCCGCAGTGCCGCGGCCAGCTGCGTGTCGATGCAGAACTGGCCCCAGCCGGGCGTGCCGTCGCGCAGCCCACATTGCGCCAGGCAGTCGAAGGCGAGCGTGCAGCGCGGCTTGCGGTGGGCGCCGGCCATGAGCTTGGATTCCACGCGCAGGTAGTTGTTGAGCCAGGGTGTGCGCACCGCGCGTGCCGGCAGGCCGGCCACGCTGGTGAAGGTGACGAGGTCTTCGTCGCGCGCTTCGGCCAGCACACGCTTGAAGGCTTCGTCGGCGTCGCACTCCTCGGTGGCGACAAAGGGCGTGCCGAGCTGCGCTGCGCTGGCGCCGAGCGCCTGCACCCGCGCGATGTCCTCGAAGCTGCGGATGCCGCCGCCGGCGATCAGCGGCACGCGGCCTTCGAGGCCGGCCCCGCGCAGCAGCGTGAGCACCTGCGGGATCACGGTGGCGAAATCGAAGCGCGGGTCGTTGAGTTCGCCCACCTTGGCGGCACCGAGGTGGCCGCCGGCCCACAGCGGGTGTTCGAGCACGATGGCATCGGGCACGCGCTGCTTGCGCTCCCACTTGCGCAGCACCAGCGACACGCCGCGGGCGTCGGAGAGGATCGGGATCAGCGCAACTTGGGGAAAGTCCCTCGCCAGCTCGGGCAGGTCCAGCGGCAGGCCGGCGCCCACGACCACGGCGTCGATGCCGGCTTCGAGTGCCGTCGTCACCGAGGCTGCGTAGGCCGACACGGCGCGCATCACGTTCACCGCCAGCAGACCGCGGCCCTGCGCGATGCCGCGGGCAGCGGCGATCTCGCGCCGCAGCGCCTCGAGGTTGGCGGCATCGATGCGCCGCTTGGCCTCTTCGCCGACACGGGCATCCCGCGTGGCCTCCATCAGGTCGGCGTGGTGGCGGCGCAGGTCCACCGACGAGATCGTGCCCACGGCGCCGAGGGCTGCCACGTTGCCGGCCAGGCGGTGCGCGGAAACGCCCACGCCCATGCCACCCTGCACGATGGGCAGCAGCGTGCGGCCTGCAAGTTGCAGCGGGTGCAGGCCAGTGGGGAGGTCGGGAGCAGGCATGGCGGCGGTGGGGCAGACGGAAGGTCGGGCACGGTAGCCGTTGCGGCCCGCGGCGTCCTTGATCCAGGTCGTGGTCGGCTCAACTGGCCGAAGGAACGCCGCTGGCGTCGAGCATCACGTCGGGGTCGTCCAGGCGGTAGGGCGCCGTGCCGGCGTTGTCGGCCACCGAGGCGGGCACGAAGCCGCCGCGGGCGATGTCGAACACGTGCACCTCGCCGTCTTCGATCACGTAGTGCCAGCCGTGCAGCGTGATGCGGCCGGCCTCCACGCGCTCGCGCACCATGGGGTAGGCCATCAGGCGTTCGAGCTGCAGCACCACGGCGCGCTGCTCGCTGCGGCGCAGCACCTCGGGGCCGGGTTCGGCCACCGGCAGCGCCGCCTCGCGGCCGAGCTCGAGCCACTGCGCCAGGTGCGTGGCCTCGGGCGAGGCGCCGCCATACAGCGCGCGGATGGCACCGCAGTGGCTGTGGCCGCACACGACGATGCGCCGCACGTCGAGGTGCAGCACCGCGAACTCGATGGCCGCCGCGGTGCCGTGGAAGCCTGCGCTCTGGTCGTGCGGCGGCACGAAGGCGCCGACGTTGCGCACGAGGAAGAGTTCACCCGGGCCGGCGCCCGTGAGCAGGTAGGGGACCAGGCGCGAATCGCTGCAGCCGATGAAGAGCGTGGTCGGGTGCTGGCCGTCGTCCACCAGGTGGCGGAACAGCGAGCGCTGCGTGGGGAACGCGTCGTCGTGGAAGCTGCGCAGGCGCTCAAGCAGATCGTCGGGCATGGCCGGTGACCTCGTCGCCGATCTCGGCAGCCTCGGCCAGCTCGTCGAGGTAGCGGCGCAGCGCGGTGGCGAAGCGCTGCTGCGCCAGCACCTGCTCGACGGCACCCCGCACGGCCTCGAAGGGCGGCACGGTGCCGGGCTCGCGCGCCAGCACCTCCACCACGTGCAGCCCGTGGCGGCTGAGCACCAGCTGCGGCAACACGCCGGTTTCGGTGCGGCCGAAGACGCTGCGCGCGAATTCCTCGGCGCAGTCTTCGGCGCGCACCCAGCCGAGATCGCCACCGGCCTCGCCGCTGGGGCAGTTGGACCATTGCCGAGCCGCGGCGGTGAAGGCGGTGTCGTCGGCCGATGCCCGCAGTTCGATCAGCAGCGCTTCGGCGCGCGAGCGCAGTGGTGCGAGTTCGACACCGGGTTGCAGCGCGAACAGCACGTGGCGCAGCAGCAGGCGTTCGCCCACGGCGTACTGGGCCGCGTGGGCGGCATGGTGGCGGCGGCAGGCTGCCTCGTCGGGCGGCTCGGTGGGCAGCGCCCGTTCGAGCAGCTGCTCGATCGCCAGCGTGGCCGCTTCGGTGATGGCGCCGGCAAAGGGCAGCGTGTCGTCGCTCGCCAGCAGCCCTTCACGTTGCGCCTGCTGCCGCAGCAGCTCGGTACAGATGCGCTGCCGCAGTTCCTCGCTGCCGAGTTGCTCCTCGGCCAGCGCCACCGGCACGCCGTTGACCGTGGCGGCGCTCACTGCACTGCCCTCCGTGCTGCGCACTCCGGGATGAGCGCTTGGGAGCGGCCCGGGCGCGCTCATGCGGCGCTCCGCGGGTTCTTCGGCAGGTTCAGCCGCCGCGAGCGCACGATCTGCCAGGGCCTGAACAGGTAGGCCACCGTGGCCAGGCCACTCCACACGTGCACCAGCCGGCTGAAGGGGAACAGCAGGAAGATCGTCATGCCGAGCACCAGGTGCAGCTGGTAGGGCCAGTCGAGGTTGACGAGGCCGCTGGCATCGGGCCTGAAGGTGGCGATGCGCTGCGCCCAGTCGGAGAGCGCCAGCATCACGCTGCCGTCCTTGTGCCCCAGCGAGTAAGGCAGCGTGATGATGCCCAGCAGCAGCTGCACCCACAGGATGACGAGGATGGCGAGGTCGGTGCGGTGGCTGGTGAGCCGGATGCGCGGGTCGAAGATGCGCCGGTGCAGCAGCAGCGAAAGGCCGACGAAACACACGATGCCCGCGGTGCCGCCGCTGACGATGGCCACCATCTGCTTGGCCGCCGGCGTGATGAAGGGCTCGTACAGCCAGTGCGGCGTCAGCAGGCCCACGGTGTGGCCGAAGAACAGGAACAGGATGCCGATGTGGAACAGGTTGCTGCCCAGGCGCAGCTGGCCGGCCCTGAGCAGCTGCGAGGAATCGCTTTTCCAGGTGTACTGGTCGCGGTCGAAGCGGATCAGGCTGCCCAGCAGAAACACTGTGAGGCAGATGTAGGGATAGATCCCGAAGACGAACTGGTTGATGTAGCTCATTTCACACTCCTTGCGCCGCTCCGGCGGCGGTCTTCCTGACGATGCGCACCGGCTGGGGCTGGCCGGGCTTGGCCTGGCCTTCGGTGGAGCAGCCGCCGAAGACGGCGGGCTCCTCCCAGCTTTCGTCGAGCGGCGGCTCCTCGGCCACCTTGACGGCCTGGGCCTTCTCGCCGGCGATCTCCAGCAGCGCGCCCAGCACGCTGGCATAGGCGCTCTCGCGCTTGACCAGGGCACTGAAGAGGGCGTTGAGGATGTGGGTCATCTCGCCGAGGAAAGCGCGCGCCTCTTTCGCCGGCTGGGTGGAGACGAACTCCAGCACCACGGGCAGGAAGTCGGGCAGCTCGCCTTCGGCGAGATACATGCCGGCCTTCTCGTAGGTCTGGGCCAGGTCGATCATGGCCGGGCCGCGATCGCGGCTGTCGCCGTGCACGTGTTCGAACAGGTGCAGCGAGGTGCTGCGGCCGCGGTCGAAGAGCTGCACGTAGTCGGCTTCCATCTCGATCGGATCGCGCACACGCATGGACTTGAGCAGCGCGTCCAGTTCGCCCAGGCGGGCGGCGCTCAGGGCCTGTTCGCTGTGCAAAGCGGCGTTCAGGTCACCCAGGTGGCCACGCAGCTCAGCGTCGGGGTAGGACAAGAGGCGTGCGAGCACGCGCAGGGTTAGGGTGGCGTGGTTGCTCATGATCAGACTCCTGCCTTGATGGGGATGGTGCGGCGCTTGCCGCTGCCGAAGAGGCTCGTCTCGGTGCTGCCTTCAGAGCAGCCGTTGCCGAAGGAGAAGCCGCAGCCGCCGCGCACATCGAAGGTGTTCTCGGCGTACTCGCGGTGGGTGCTGGGGATGACGA
>VFQQ010000676.1_pt1 | contig 61335 bp, 61 predicted proteins | sample 3512341 | NCBI WGS metagenome assembly VFQQ01 (sample SAMN10412373, study PRJNA504923) | tailings metagenome | isolation source: Relicate 2 Philex TSF1 revegetated site | place: Philippines: Tuba, Benguet | collected 2017-08-29 | reverse complement strand
GGCCTTCAACCTGCTTGGTCACGTCGAGCAGCATGTCGATCTCGCGCTTCTGCGCTTCGCCGCGCACCAGACGCTCCATCACGCGCCACATCCAGCCGGTGCCTTCACGGCACGGCGTGCACTGGCCGCAGCTCTCGTGCTTGTAGAAGTAGGACAGCCGCGCGATCGCCTTCACGACGTCGGTCGACTTGTCCATGACGATGACCGCCGCCGTGCCGAGGCCCGACTTCAGGTCGCGCAGCGCGTCAAAATCCATCGGCACGTCGATGATCTGCTCGGCCGGCACCAGCGGCACCGAAGCGCCGCCCGGAATGACCGCCAGAAGGTTGTCCCAGCCGCCGCGAATGCCGCCGCAATGCTTTTCGATCAGCTCGCGGAACGGGATCGACATCGCCTCTTCGACGGTGCACGGATTGTTGACGTGGCCGGAGACGCAGAAAAGCTTGGTGCCGACATTGTTCGGGCGTCCGAACGACGAGAACCATGCCGCACCCCGGCGCAGGATGGTCGGCGCCACCGCGATGGATTCGACGTTGTTGACCGTCGTCGGGCAGCCATAGAGGCCGACATTGGCCGGGAATGGCGGCTTCAGGCGCGGCTGACCCTTCTTGCCCTCGAGGCTTTCGAGCAGCGCCGTCTCTTCGCCGCAGATATAGGCGCCGGCGCCGTGATGGACGTAGATGTCGAAATCGTAGCCGTTCTTGTTGCCCTTGCCGATCAGGCCGGCATCATAGGCTTCGTCGACCGCGCGCTGCAGCGCCTCGCGCTCGCGGATGAACTCGCCGCGTACATAGATGTAAGCCGCAATCGCCCCCATGGCGAAGCCGGCGATCAGGCAGCCCTCGACCAGCGTATGCGGGTCGTGACGCAGGATTTCGCGGTCCTTGCAGGTACCCGGCTCGGACTCGTCGGCGTTGACCACCAGATAGGAAGGGCGGCCATCCGTGCTCTGCTTGGGCATGAACGACCACTTCAGCCCAGTCGGGAAGCCGGCGCCGCCGCGGCCGCGAAGGCCCGAGGCCTTCATTTCGTTGACGATCCAGTCGCGGCCCTTGGCAATAAGGCCTGCGGTATTGTCCCAGGCGCCACGCGACATGGCGCCCTTCAGCGACTTGTCGAAGCGGCCGTAGATATTGGTGAAGATGCGGTCTTTGTCCTGAAGCATTTTTCGTCCCTCAGACCGGCTTCTTGCCGAAGACGCGGATATATTCGGCGACACCGCCCTTGGCGAGAGCCTTGGCCTGCTTGACCCAGTCCTCGCGCTCGATGCGCCCATGGAAGCTCAGATAGCCGTCGACCCATTCGCGCTCGGCTTTCTTCCACGAAGCGACCTGGGCGTAGGTGTAGATGCCGAGCGAATGCAGCGTGCCTTCGATCTTCGGGCCGACGCCTGAGATCAGCTGCAGATCGTCAACTGCGGCCGGCTTTTCGATACCAGCAGGCCGGTTCTTGTCTTCAAGCGACGGCTTGGCCGCAGCGGCCTTTTTGGACGCAGGCGCCGTCACACTTGTCTTAGCTTCGGCCTTGGCGCTTACCTTGACCGACGACGGCGACTTCAGCGCTCCGTTGGTCTCGGCGGCGGCGGTCTTTGGCTTGGCCGCCTCGGAAGGTGGAACAGTCGCTCCCGCGGGCGCTGCCTTGGATTCCGCTTTTGCTTCCTTGTCGCGCGTCGACTTCAGCACCGCCTTTTCATCCTGAAGCGAGGTCAGGCCGGTCTGCGGGCCGGAATAGATGCGGTCGATCTGGGGACCGGGCGTCACCGAAGCGCCCTTGCCCTCCTCGAACAGGTCGATGATCTCGGCAAGCCGCTCCGGCGTCAGATCCTCATAGGTATCCTTGAACACCATGATCATCGGCGCGTTGACGCAGGCGCCAAGGCATTCGACCTCTTCCCAGGACAGCGTGCCGGACTCGTTAGGGTGGAACTGGTCGTGATGGATTTTCGAGCGGCAGACATCCATCAGCGCTTCAGAACCGCGCAGCATGCAGGGCGTGGTGCCGCAAACCTGGATGTGGGCGCGCGTGCCGACCGGCTTGAGCTGGAACTGCGTGTAGAAGGTCGCCACTTCGAGCACGCGGATCAGCGGCATTTCGAGCGTTTCGGCGATATGCTCGATCGCGGCGCGCGTGACCCAGCCTTCCTGCTCCTGCGCCAGCATCAGCAGCGGGATGACGGCCGACTGTTCGCGGCCCTTGGGGTATTTCTTGATCCAGCCCTTCGCCTGCGCGGCAAGAGCGCGGTTGAACGCGAAGGACGCGGGCTGGACGGAGGCATCAGCAAGACGACGGACGGACATTTAGCGGTCAACCTCACCAAACACGATGTCGAGGGAGCCGAGAACGGCGGTGACGTCGGCCAGCATGTGGCCGCGGCAGAGGAAATCCATCGCCTGCAGATGCGCGAAACCGGGCGCGCGCAGCTTGCAGCGATAAGGCTTGTTGGAGCCGTCGGAGACGAGATAGACGCCGAACTCGCCCTTGGGCGCTTCGACGGCTGCATAAACCTCGCCGGCCGGCACGTGGTAGCCTTCGGTGTAGAGCTTGAAGTGATGGATCAGCGCTTCCATCGAACGCTTCATGGCGTCGCGCTTGGGCGGAACCACCTTGCCGTCGAGGTTGGACACCGGCCCGGTGCCTTCCTTGCCGAGCAGAAGATCGACGCACTGGCGCATTATCTTTGCCGACTGGCGCATCTCTTCCATGCGCAGCAGATAGCGGTCATAGCAGTCGCCGTTCTTGCCGATCGGAATGTCGAATTCGAGTTCCGAATAGCATTCGTATGGCTGCGACTTGCGCAGGTCCCAGGCAGCACCCGAACCGCGCACCATCACGCCCGAAAAACCCCAGGCCCAGGCATCTTCCAGCGAGACCACGCCGATATCGACGTTGCGCTGCTTGAAGATGCGGTTGCCGGTGAGCAGATCGTCGAGGTTCTTCACCGTCTGCAGGAACGGGTCGATCCACTTGCCGATATCTTCGACCAGCTTCTGCGGCAGGTCCTGATGCACCCCGCCCGGACGGAAATAGGCCGCATGCATGCGCGCGCCGCAGGCACGCTCATAAAACACCATCAGCTTTTCGCGTTCCTCGAAGCCCCACAGCGGCGGCGTCAGCGCGCCGACGTCCATGGCCTGCGTGGTGATGTTGAGCAGGTGGTTCAGGATGCGGCCGATCTCGGAATAGAGCACGCGGATCAGCTGACCGCGCTTGGGCACATCGATGCCCAGCAGCCGCTCGACCGCCAGCGAAAAGGCGTGCTCCTGGTTCATCGGCGCGACATAGTCGAGCCGGTCGAAATACGGGATCGCCTGGAGATAGGTCTTGTGCTCGATCAGCTTCTCGGTGCCGCGATGCAGGAGCCCGATATGCGGATCGACACGGTCGACGACTTCGCCGTCCAGCTCAAGCACGAGGCGCAAAACGCCGTGCGCGGCCGGATGTTGCGGGCCGAAGTTGATGTTGAAGTTGCGGACGGAGGTTTCAGGCATCGCTAGGCCACTTCTTGAAGCTGACGATCCACAGAAGGATTATCGCGAACAACGGAAAAATCCCGACAATTCCAACCCAGCTTGGAATGCCCGAGCGAGGAAGCAGGCGCCACAAGGCAACAACGTTGACAACGCAGATTATGACTATCAGCCAATGCCATACGGAGAACGCGCCCACGATCGCCTCCTACTGCTTTGCTTTTTCATCGCCTGGCAGCACGTAGTCGGTGCCTTCCCAGGGAGACAAAAAGTCGAAATTGCGGAATTCCTGCTTGAGCTCGACCGGCTCGTAGACGACGCGCTTGGCTTCGTCGTCGTAGCGGACTTCGACGAAACCGGTCAGCGGAAAATCCTTGCGCAGCGGATGGCCTTCGAAACCGTAGTCGGTCAGCAGGCGGCGCAGATCCGGATGGCCGGAAAACAGGATGCCGTAGAGATCGTAGGCCTCGCGCTCGAACCAGTCGGCACCGGGATAGACACCGGTCAGCGACGGCACCGGCGTTTCCTCGTCTGTCCTCACCTTCAGCCGGATGCGCAGATTCTGGCGCGGCGACAAGAGGTGATAGACGACGTCGAAACGCTTCAGGCGCGCCGGATAGTCGGCCCCGCACACATCGATCATCGAGATGAACTGGCACTGCACGTCGCTGCGCAGGAAGCTTGCGACGCTGACGATGTTCGACAGATCGACGACGAGCGTCAGCTCGCCATAGGCGAAGATGCTCTCTTCAATCTTGCCGTCCAGCTTTTCGGCCAGATAGGCCGCGAGGTCCTTGAGGGCTTCACTCATCGGAAATCACCGTTCGATCGTGCCGGTGCGGCGGATCTTCTTCTGGAGGAGAAGAATGCCGTAGAGCAGCGCTTCCGCGGTCGGCGGGCAGCCGGGCACATAGATGTCCACCGGCACCACGCGGTCGCAACCGCGTACGACCGAATAGGAATAGTGGTAATAGCCGCCGCCATTGGCGCAGGAGCCCATGGAGATGACGTAGCGCGGCTCGGGCATCTGGTCGTAGACCTTGCGCAGCGCGGGCGCCATCTTGTTGGTCAGTGTGCCGGCGACGATCATCACGTCGGACTGGCGCGGAGAAGCGCGCGGCGCGATGCCGAAGCGCTCGGCGTCATAGCGCGGCATGGAAATGTGCATCATTTCCACCGCGCAGCAGGCGAGGCCGAAGGTCATCCACATCAGCGAGCCGGTGCGCGCCCAGGTGATCAGCGCCTCAGACGAGGTGACGATGAAACCCTTGTCCGAAAGCTCGTTGTTGATGTCCATCACGAACGGATCGTCGGCGCCGATCGGCTTGCCGGTGTTCGGATCGAGAATGCCCTTGGGCCTGGCAGAGACCATGGTGGGAGACATATCGTTCAATCCCATTCCAGCGCTCCTTTTTTCCACTCGTAGATGAAGCCGATGGTCAGGACCCCGAGGAAGACCATCATCGACCAGAAGCCGAGCATGCCGATCTCGCCGAACGAAACCGCCCACGGGAACAGGAAGGCCACCTCAAGGTCGAAGATGATGAAGAGGATGGAAACCAGATAGAAGCGGATGTCGAACTTCATGCGCGCATCGTCGAACGAATTGAACCCGCACTCATAGGCCGACAGCTTTTCCGGGTCCGGATTGCGGTAGGCCACGATGAAGGGCGCTGCGATCAGCGCCAGCCCGACAACGAGGGCTACGCCGATGAAAATGACGATGGGAAGATATGAACTTAAGAGCGCGCTCATGCTCCGACTTTCCGTTGGCGGCCGACCGGCCTGAATTATAGCATCGGATCGAACCGTAGGACCGCGACAGATTGCCTGTAAAGGCTGCGGCGGAGGAACCATGCTGCAACGCGGCGAGGGTTAGCGCAGGCGGTCGGGGGAAGCAAGTCAAACCTTGGCGAAAGCATGGCTGCGCCAATCGCTTTTCGGCGATTTGCGGTGCACAAGGCGATTTTGATTTCCTTACCTTTTTACTCCACTTTTCATCCTGACACAATTCCGAAAGCGACGCTGCTAGTCTGAACCGGAAAACTGATTCCGCCACAAAAGGGACCGCCGACCCATGCCCCAGCGAGAAGCCCGGAAATGAAGGAAACGATCCCGCTTTCCATGGCTCGGCGCATCGCGCTAGCTGCCCAGGGTTTCGCCGATCCGCGACCGACAAGTGCAATCGACCGGCGGCATCTCAACAAGGTGCTTTCGCGCATCGGCCTGCTGCAGATCGATTCCGTCAGCGTCGTTGTGCGGGCGCATTACATGCCGCTGTTCTCGCGGCTCGGCCCCTACCCGCGCGACCTGCTCGACAACGCCGCCGGTTCACGAAAACGTGCGCTCTTCGAATACTGGGCGCACGAGGCGTCGTTCCTGCCGCTCGAGACTTATCCGCTGATGCGCTGGCGCATGGAGCGCGCCGGTCAGCACGAGGAAATGTACACCGGCCTCGCGAAATGGGCGCGGCAGAACGAAGGCCTGATCGACGAGATCTATCAGGAAGTCCGCACGCGCGGCCCGATAGCGGCTTCCGACATCGACGGCGCGAAAGGTTCCGGCGGCTGGTGGGGCTGGAGCGACGAGAAACACGCCTTCGAATGGCTGTTCTGGGCGGGGCGCATCACCACCGCCTCCCGCCGCGGCTTCGAGCGCCTTTACGACCTGCCCGAACGTGTAATTCCGGCGCATATATATAATGCCGAGATTCCGTCGGCAGCGAATGCGCATCGAGAGTTGCTGCGCATCTCCGCCCGCGCGCTCGGCATCGCCACCTACAGCGACCTGCGCGATTACTTCCGACTCTCGCCCGCCGACATGAAGGGCCGCATCGAGGAACTGGTGGAATCGGGCGAACTTCTGCCCGTTCGCGTGAAAGGCTGGACCCATCAGGCATGGCTGCACGCAGGCGCCCGCATTCCACGCAAAGTCGAGGCCCGCGCCCTTCTCGCCCCCTTCGACCCATTGGTCTGGGAGCGCGCTCGCACGGAGCGTCTTTTCAATTTCCGCTACCGCATCGAAATCTATACGCCTGCCGAAAAGCGGCAGTATGGCTATTACGTCCTGCCCTTCCTGCTCGGCGACACGATTGTCGCGCGCATCGACGTGAAGGCTGATCGCCCGGCCGGCGTATTGCGCGTGCTGGCCGCCTATGCCGAACCGGGCGCGCCTGACCACACGGCGGCAGCCCTTATCGAAGAACTACGCCTGATGATGTCCTGGCTTGAACTCGACCGCATCGAGATATCGCCTTCAGGCGACCTCGCCCCGGCGCTGGCCGACATAATCGCGTCGTAACCACGCGTTGACAGCGCAAGGCACCACCGCCTAAATTCGCCGGCGACGGTCCCCTCTCCGCAAAGGGAGGGGCTAAGAGGGAATGCGGTGACGGGCAAAGAGCCCAACTCCGCAGCTGTCCCCGCAACTGTAAGCGAAGAGCCGAAGGCCGACAGCCACTGGGATTTCCCGGGAAGGCGGCATGAAAGCGACGATCCGCGAGCCAGGAGACCTGCCGTCAGACGAACAATCCGACCGCCTGGCGGGTGTCCCGGGCAAGGAGCATGATTCTAAGTGAAAGCCGACGGCAATCAAACTGAGCTGGTCGAGGACGCCGATGATTTGGGCGCGCCCGGCGTGACGATTCTCGTCTGCTCGTCGTGCCGCGATGAAAACGGCTCCGACGCCCGCCCCCGTGCCGGCGAGCATCTGGCACAAGGCGCGATTCGCGCAGCCGCATCCGAAAACATCACCGTCAGGCAGGTCGAATGCCTAGGCAACTGCAAGCGCCGCCTGAGCGCCGCCATTTTGCGCGACGGTTCGTGGAGCTACGTCTTCGGCGACCTCACGACCGAAAGCGGACCCGACCTGATCACCGGCGCAAAGCTTTTCGCGACCTCGACCGACGGCATCCTGCCTTGGCGCGGCCGCCCCGACAGTCTCAAGCGCGGCCTCGTCGCTCGCATCCCTCCCCTCGATCTCCTGAAGGACAATTCATGACCGCTTCCGCCGCCCGCGTTCCCTGCACCGTCGTCACCGGCTTTCTCGGCGCCGGCAAGACCACGCTGATCCGCCACATCCTCGAAAACGCCAATGGCCGCCGGCTGGCGCTGATCGTCAACGAGTTCGGCGATATTGGCATCGACGGTGAAATCCTGAAAGGCTGCGGCGTGGACGCCTGCCCTGAGGAAAACATCGTCGAACTCGCCAATGGCTGCCTGTGCTGCACCGTCGCCGACGATTTCGTGCCGGCGCTGGACCAGATTCTGGCGCTGGAGCCGAAGGTCGACCACATCATCATCGAGACCTCCGGCCTCGCATTGCCCAAGCCACTGGTGCAGGCCTTCCAATGGCCGAGCGTGAAGAGCCGCGTGACCGTGGACGGCGTGGTCGCCGTTGTCGATGGCCCCGCGCTGGCTGAAGGCAAGGTCGCCTCCGATCTCGACGCGCTGCACGCGCAGCGGCAGGAAGACGCTTCGCTCGACCATGACGACCCGGTCGAGGAGGTCTTCGAGGATCAGGTCGCCTGCGCCGATCTCATCATCCTGTCGAAGAGCGACCTGCTCGATGCAGACGGCAGCGCCCGCGCCAATGCGATCATCGGCGAGCATCTGTCGCGCGCCGTGAAGGTGGTGCCGACCGCACAGGGCAAGGTCGATCCTTCGGTTCTGCTCGGTCTCGGCCTCGCCGTCGAGGACGACATCGAGAACCGCAAGACCCATCACGACGGCGAACTCGACCACGAGCACGACGATTTTGACTCCTTCATCATCGAGCTTCCGGCGATCTCCGATCCCGATGCGCTGGCCAGGCGCGTCGCAGCGGCTGCCGAACAGGAAAACGTGCTGCGCGTGAAAGGTTTCGTCGATGTCGGCGGCAAGCCGATGCGGCTTCTGGTTCAGGCCGTCGGCCCGCGCGTCAACCATTACTACGACCGCGCCTGGACGGCGGCCGACGACCGCCGCTCGCGTCTCGTCGTCATCGGCCTCAAGGGGCTGAATCGCGACGCGATCGAGCGCATACTGGTTAGCTGACCAACGGCGTGCCGCCATGCACATACTGACCACGACATCCGCCTCGCTCGACGATCTGGTCGAGCCGGTCGATCTGCGGCAGCAGCCGGCGGATATCGTGGCACTGTCCTTCACCGACAGCGATCTGGCCGGGCTGGCGGCGGCATGGAAGCAGGATGCCGAAACACTGCCCGCGATGCGGCTGGCCGCCCTGCGCGACCTACGTCATCCGATGTCGGTCGATCTGTGGATCGACAGCACCGCCAGCCGCGCCAAAGTCATTCTGGTGCGTATTCTCGGCGGCTACGACTGGTGGCGCTATGGCTGCGACCGGTTGGCCGCGATGTGCCGAGAGATGAACATCCATCTCGCGCTCCTGCCCGGCGAAAGCCATGATGAGGACCTCCGGCTGATCGAGTGCTCGACCTTGCCGCGCAATCGGCTGGACGAGTTGCTGGCATATTTCCGCGAGGGCGGGCCGGAGAATATGCGCGGGCTGGTGCGGCGGCTGGCAGGGCTTGCCGGCGGAAATGGCGCTGCTTCAGTTCCGGTTGCGGTGCCGAAGGCGGGGTTTTACGAGCCGGGTGAAGGGGTCGTTGAGCGCGACATCTCCCTCCCCCTTGAGGGGAGGGTACGGCCGCAGGCCGGGGGTGGGGTCGCCGCGGCCACGCGCCAACGCCAAGGAACGTCGAGCACTGCCGCGATAACCCCCTCCACCGCCTTTGGCGGCACCTCCCCCTCAAGGGGGGAGGAAACACCCCCCATCATCCCCATCCTCTTCTACCGCTCGATGCTCCTTGCCGCCGACGTCGCACCCGTCGACGCACTGGTCGAGGCGCTGTGCAACCGCGGCATGTCGCCCGTGCCGATCTTCGTTTCCAGCCTGAAGGACAAAACCTCCCTCGCCTTCGTCGAAAACGCGCTGGCAGACCTCAACCCGGCGGCGATCATCACCGCAACCGCCTTCGCCTCCAGCGCCGAGCCGGGCGTCGAAACCCTGTTCGACCGCGCCGGCGTGCCGGTGTTCCAGGTCATCGTCGCAACCACGCGGCGCGATGCCTGGGCGAAGAACCAGCGCGGCCTCGCACCGGCCGACCTCGCCATGCATGTCGTGATGCCCGAACTCGACGGCCGCATCCTCGCTGGCGCGATCTCATTCAAGGCTGAAACCGAAGCCGATGCGGCGCTCGCCTTCAAGGGCCTCGCCAACCGGCCAGAGCCGGACCGGGTCGAACAGGTGGCGAGCCGTATCGCAGCCTTCATCCGCCTCCAGCGCGAACCGCGCGCGACGCGCAAGCTGGCAATCCTCATCCCCGACTATCCGAGCGCCCCCGGCCGAACCGGCTATGCCGTCGGCCTCGACGTGCCTTCGAGCGTTCTCGCCATGCTGCATGATCTGAAGGAACAGGGCTATGGCGTTGAAGGGATTCCCGAATCGCCGCGCGAGCTGCTGGATTTGCTGGAGAGAGGTGGCGAAGGGCTGAGCCTTCAGGATTATCTGGCTTTTTCGACTAACCTGCCCGCTGAAGCGATAGCGGCGGTGGGAGACGCTTGGGGAGACGCTTGGGGCGACGCGGCTGCGGAAACGGTTTCTATCAAGCAATCCCGGCGCTCGACGTTGCCCCCCTCTGTCCTGCCGGACATCTCCCCCTCAAGGGGGGAGATCAGGCTTTCATCGACGCTTTCGCCAATCTCCACCGATTCAGGGGATGGACCGGCATCCCCACTGCTAATCTCCCCCCTTGAGGGGGAGATGTCCGGCAGGACAGAGGGGGGCAACGTAGAGCACAACCCGTCCAAACCTACGGCAAACAACCACTTCCCCTTCCGCTCCACCACCTTCGGCAACATCACCGTTGCCCTCGCACCTGACCGCGGGCGCTCGGCCGATCGCCGCGCCGATTATCACGATCCGACGCTGCCCCCCCGCCACGCTCTGCTCGCCTTCGGCCTATGGCTGCGCAAGAGCCTCAGCTGCCACGCGCTGGTGCATGTCGGCGCGCATGGCACGCTGGAATGGCTGCCCGGCAAGACCGTAGCACTGAGCAGTACCTGCTTTCCCGAGATCGTCACCGGTGGCCTGCCCGTCGTCTATCCTTTCATCGTCAGCAACCCCGGCGAAGCGGCCCAAGCCAAGCGGCGCATTTCGGCGGTCACGCTCGGCCATCTCCCACCGCCGCTTGCCCATGCCGGCCTCGACGAAAACCAGCAGATGCTGGAAAGGCTGGTCGATGAATACGCCCAGGCCGACGGTCTCGACCGCCGTCGCCGCGACCGTCTGGCAAAACTCATCGTAGAGACCGCAGCCAAGACCGGCCTTGCCCATGAAGCAGGTGTGGAGAAGACGGACGCTCCCGACGAGGCGCTGCGCCGCATCGACGCCTGGCTCTGCGACTTGAAAGATTTTGCCGTCAAGGACGGCCTGCACATCTATGGCCGCGCGGCAGACGATGAAACCGACGCCATGCGCCGCCAAAGCGCGGAAGCCGAGCGCGCGGCGCTGATCGCCGCGCTCGACGGCAGGCACGTCACCGCCGGCCCCGCAGGCGCACCGGCGCGCGGCCGCACCGACGTGCTGCCCACCGGCCGCAACCTCTTCACCGCCGATCCGCGCACCATGCCGACACCGACGGCCTTCGACCTCGGCCGCGCCGCCGCACAGGAAGTGCTGACGCGCTACCTGCAGGACCATGGCGACTGGCCGCGCTCGCTGGTCATCGACCTGTGGGGCAGCGCCTCGCTGCGCACCGGCGGCGAGGAGATCGCGCAAGGCCTGTTCCTGATGGGCTGCCGGCCGCAATGGGATGCCGCGACCGGCCGCGTCAGCGGCATCGAAGTGCTGCCGCCGGCAACGGTCGGGCGTCCACGCGTCGATGTGACATGGCGCATTTCCGGCCTGTTCCGCGACATGTTCCCGACCCAGATCGCGCTGATCGACGCTGCAGCCGCAGCGGTTGCGGCCCGAGACGAGGACGCTTCCGAAAACCCGCTCGCTGCCGAAGCACGCAAGCTTGGCAAGGCCCCTGCCCGCATCTTCGGCTCCTCGCCCGGCACCTATGGCGCGGGGCTGGAAGACCTTTTGTCCAGCGGCCAATGGGCTAGCCGCGAAGAACTCGGCCGCGCCTATCTCGACGCCACCTCCCATGCCTATGGCGGCGCGGAAGGCGAAGGCGTGTCCGCGCCCGGCGCCTTCGCGACACGCATCGCCGAAGCCGATCTTCTCGTTCATAGCGGCGACGATCCCGGCCGCGACATCCTTGAAGGCTCCGCCGATGTCGCCTTCATCGGAGGCTTTTCGGCAGCCCTTGCCACGCTCGGCAACAATGCCGACGTGATCGTGCTCGACACCACTGACCCGGCGCGCCCGCGCCCGCGCTCCGTCACCGAGGCGGTGGCGCGCGTCGTGAGGGCGCGTGCCGTCAACCCGCGCTTCATCGAAGGCCAGATGCGCCATGGCCCGCGTGGCGCATCTGAGTTCGCCGAGACGGTCGACCGTCTCGTAGGCTTTGCCGAGACGACCCATGCGATCCCCGGCACGCTGATCGAGGCCGTCCACGAGGCCTATCTCGGCGACGAGGCCGTGCGCGCCTTCCTGCTTCGCGAGAACCCGGCGGCAGCCAAGGTCATAGCCGAGCGCTTCGCCTCGGCGCGGCGGCGCGGGCTGTGGCACCCGCTGCGCAATTCCATCGACGACGATCTGGCTAGCCTCATCGCCGAGGCCGAGGCGCTGGAGGTGGCGGCATGAACGCCTTCTCCCGTCGCGGCGCCTGCCCGGCGCTGTCCGCGCCGATGCAGACCGGTGACGGGCTCCTGGTGCGGCTTAATCCCGTCGCTGGAGGACTTTCCCCCAAAGCCTTGATCGGACTCTGCGAATCCGCCTCGCGGCACGGCAATGGCGTTATGGAGGTGACGGCACGCGGCAGCCTGCAGATACGCGGATTGACGGCGGAAAGTGCGGTGGCGCTTGCGGGAGAAGTGAACGCGCTCGGCATAGCCGTCCGTACGGGCGTGCCGGTTGAGACCGGGCCGCTGGCAGGGTTGGACCCGGAGGAGATCGCAGATCCGTCGCCGCTTGCAACTCGTATTCGCGAAGCCATTGCCGCATCGAACCTAGCAACGCGCCTCGGCCCGAAGGTTTCGGTCGTAGTCGATGGCGGCGGGCGGTTGAACATGGACACGGTGCAGGCCGATGTGCGGCTGACGGCGATTTCGGCGGACTGTTGGCGGCTTGCTGTCGCTGGCGATGCGCAGAGCGCAACTGTGCTGGGTTCGATCGGCGAGGAAGGCGCCTGCGATGCCGCGCTTGTCATATTGCGGGCAGTTGCAGCGGGTGGTCGCGACGCTCGTACGCGGGATTTGAGCGAGGATCAGCTTAAAACGATAATCGGCTCGATCGCAGGTTTGCGCTCTACGTTGCCCCCCTCTGTCCTGCCGGACATCTCCCCCTCAAGGGGGGAGATTAGCAATGGCGATGCCGGCTCATCTCCTGAATCGCTGGAGATTGGCGGCAACCTTGGCGAAGGGCCAATCTCCCCCCTTGAGGGGGAGATGTCCGGCAGGACAGAGGGGGGTGGTGATGCAGTCCGCATGCCAGCGATCGGCATCCTGGAGCTTCGCGATACCACCGCCCTCTCCGTCACCCTGCCCTTCGGCAACATGCCGGCCGATGGCCTGATCGCCCTCGCACGTGCCGCCAAATCCCTCGGCGCAACCGAATTCCGCCCTGCCCCGCAAAGGACGCTGATCATCCTCGGTCTTTCCCAGTCCAACTGCGCGCGCCTGCAAGCCACGGCAGATAGACTCGGCTTCATCACCGACCCGCTCGATCCGCGCCGTTTCATTGCCGCCTGCCCCGGCGCGCCGGCCTGCGCCTCCGGTCTTCTCCACACACGCGAAATCGCCAGCCAACTGGCCGAAGCGTCCGCCGGCCTGCTCGACGGCTCGTTCGAACTCCACGTTTCCGGCTGCGCCAAAGGTTGCGCGCACCCCGCCCCGGCAGCGCTGACGCTCGTCGGCGGCGAAAAAGGAGCCGGACTTGTCGTGGACGGGACGGCAAAGGACCTTCCCGCCGGATACATGCCCGGCTATGAAGCCGCACGCGCGCTCGGCCGCGTGGCAAAACTGGTGCGAGCCAGCCGCGAGAAAAGGGAGACGACCGCCTCCTGCCTTGCGCGGCTTGGCCCGACCCGGATCGCCAAGGCTTTTGAACAGGGATGAGCATGACGGCTTACGACTACATTCACGACGGCAACGCGATCTATGAGCGCTCCTTCGCCATCATCCGCGCCGAAGACGACCTGTCGCGCTTTTCGGAAGCCGAGGCCGATGTCGCCGTGCGCATGATCCATGCCTGCGGGCTGGTCGAGGCAGCGGACAAATTCGAGTTCGGCGAAGGTTTTGTCGAAGCGGCAAGTGCTGCCCTGAAAGCCGGTGCGCCGATCTTCTGCGATGCCGAGATGGTTTCGCGCGGCGTCACCCGCGCCCGCCTGCCCGCCGACAACGAGGTGATCTGCACGCTGCGCGACGAGCGCACGCCCGGACTGGCGCAAGAGATCGGCAACACCCGCTCCGCCGCCGCGATAAAACTGTGGCTCGACCGCATCGCGGGCTCGGTGGTCGCTATCGGCAACGCACCGACCGCCTTGTTCTACCTGCTGGAACTGCTGCGCGACGGCGCGCCGAAGCCGGCAGCCATCATCGGCATGCCGGTGGGCTTTGTCGGTGCTGCCGAATCCAAGGACGCGCTGGCCGAAAACTCCTATGGCGTGCCCTATGCCATCGTGCGCGGACGCCTCGGCGGCAGCGCCATGACGGCGGCGGCCCTCAACGCACTTGCGAGGCCCGGCCTGTGAACACCCAACCCAAAGGCCGCCTCATCGGCGTCGGCACCGGTCCCGGCGATCCCGAACTGCTGACGCTGAAAGCGGTGCGCACGCTCGGCGAGGCCGACGTGCTGGCGCATTTCGCCAAGCGCGGCAACAACGGCAACGCCCGCGCCATCATTTCCGAGCATCTGAAGCCCGAAATCATCGAACTGCCGCTGCTCTATCCCGTAACGACCGAGATCGACAAGGACCACGCAGACTACAAGGCCGCGATCACCGGGTTCTATGAAGAGTCGGCACAAGCCGTGGCCGAGCATCTCGAAACCGGTCGCACGGTCGCGGTGCTGAGCGAAGGCGACCCGCTGTTCTACGGCTCCTACATGCACCTTCATGTGCGCCTGTCGCATCGCTACCCGACCGAGGTCATCCCCGGTGTCACCGCCATGTCGGGCTGCTGGTCGCAGACCGGCCTGCCGATCGTGCAGGGCGACGACGTGCTGAGCGTGCTGCCCGGCACGATGAACGAATTCGAGCTGACGCGCCGTCTTGCCGACACCGACGCCGCCGTCATCATGAAGGTCGGGCGCAACCTGCCCAAGATTCGCCGCGCGCTGGAAGCCAGCGGCAAGCTCGACCGCGCCGTCTATGTCGAGCGCGGCACCATGGCGAACACGGCTGCGATGAAACTGGCGGACAAGACCGACGACACCGCCCCCTATTTCGCCATCGTGCTGATTCCCGGCTGGGCGGGACGGCCATGAGCGGACGACTTTTCGTCATCGGGCTCGGCCCCGGCAATCCCGGCCAGATCACGCCGGAAGCAAGCGCGGCTGCGGCGGAAGCCGAGTTTTTCTACGGCTACGGCCCCTATGTAGACCGCTTGAACCTGCGGCCCGACCAGACCCGCATCGCCTCGGATAACCGCGAGGAAATCTCGCGCGCCAATGCAGCACTTGAGAAGGCAGCCGAAGGTGCTGCCGTTGCAGTAGTATCAGGCGGCGACCCCGGCGTTTTCGCCATGGCGGCCGCCGTCTGCGAGGCGATCGAAGCCGGGCCCGCCGAATGGCGCGACATCGAATTGACGGTCATCCCCGGCGTCACCGCAATGCTGGCAGTCGCAGCTCGCATAGGCGCGCCGCTCGGCCATGACTTCTGCGCCATCTCGTTGTCGGACAATCTCAAGCCGTGGGACCTGATCGTGCGGCGCCTGGAGGCGGCGGCAAACGCCGGCTTCGTCATCGCGCTCTACAATCCGATCAGCAAATCCCGCCCGTGGCAGCTCGGCAAAGCCTTCGAAACACTGCGCGGCATCCTCCCTGGCACAACGCCCGTCATATTCGGGCGCGCCGCCGGCAGGCCCGACGAGCGCATCGAGATCACGCCGCTGACCGAAGCCCGCGCCGAGCAGGCCGACATGGCGACCTGCGTCATGATCGGCTCGCCGGAAACCCGCATCATCGAGCGGAACGGCCAACGGCCGCTCGTCTACACGCCGCGCTTTTCGGCGGAGGCGGCCCAATGATCGATCATGGCGAGCAGTTCGCCGACACCGGCAGCGGACGGCACCTGCGGCAGATCAGGCCGGCGGAACAGGATGACCTCGATGCCGAGTTCGCGCGCGGCTGCGATCTTGCCATAGGTGGCGCTGCCACCACTGTTCTTGGCAACGATGATGTCGATGCGGTGGCTGGCCAGAAGCTCGCGCTCATCCGCTTCAGCAAAAGGCCCTCGCGCCAGGATGTACATGGTATCCGGCACGGCGAGCGGCGGCTCGATGGGATCGACGCTGCGGATGACATAGCTGTGCTGCGGAGCTTGGACAAAATCGGCGATTTCCTGCCGGCCGAGCGCCAGGAATACCCGGCGCGGATTCTCGCCCAGCACAGCTACCGCTTGCTTGCCGTCCCCGACCAGCGCCCAGCGATCGCCTTCGACAGCCTTCCACGCGGGACGACGCAGCGCCATGATCGGCACGCCGGCAAGTGTCGCGGCGTCCGCAGCGTTGCGCGAAATGTTGGCCGCGTAAGGATGCGTGGCGTCGACCAGCAGCGAAATGTGCTCGTCGCGCAGATAATTCGCCAACCCCTCCGCGCCGCCAAAGCCACCGCTGCGCACCGGCACAGGCTGCACGACGGGATCGACCGTGCGGCCGGCCAGCGACAGGACAACCGACAGGCCGGAACGCCCGGCCAGTTTGCCGGCAAGCTGCCTCGCTTCCGTGGTGCCGCCAAGTATCAGAATGCGGTGTGTCATCATGCCTGCTGAGCGAAAGAAACCGGCCGCCGCACAACGCTGGCTCACCATCGTCGGCATCGGCGAAGATGGTGTAGAGGGTCTTGGCGACGAGGCCAAGCGCCACATCGCTCAGGCCGAGACGGTTTTCGGCGGCAAGCGGCACCTCTCGCTGGTGGAAGGGCTGATGACCGGCAACGCTCAGCCATGGCCGACGCCGTTCGACGCCGGCATGAAGGCGGTGCTGGCGCTGAGCGGCCGCCGCGTCTGTGTGCTCGCCTCCGGCGACCCCTTCTGCCACGGCGTCGGCTCCACGCTTGCCCACCACGTATCGGCGGAGGAAATGAACGTGCTGCCCGCGCCGTCCGCCTTCAGCCTAGCCGCCGCGCGCCTCGGCTGGCCGCTGCCCGAAACGCAGACGATCTCCGTGCACGGCAAGCCGATCGACCTTATCCGCCCGCTGCTGCACCCCAAGGCGCGCATACTGGCGCTGACTTCGGATAGCGACGGCCCAGCCGCCATTGCACGCCTGCTTTCCGAGCTTGGCTTCGGCCCGTCGCGCCTGACAATCCTCGAAGCGCTGGGCGGCCCGTCCGAACGCCTGACCGCGACACGCGCCGTGACCTTCGCCGCCAAAAACATCAATCCGCTCAATGTGCTGGCGATCGAAGTGGAATCAAGTTCTGAAGCGCGCATTCAGCCGCTGACGCCCGGCATGGCCGACGATCTGTTCGAGCATGACGGCCAGATCACCAAGCGCGAGATCCGCGCCGTCACGCTGTCGAGCCTCGCGCCCCGGCGCGGCGAGCTTTTGTGGGACATCGGCGGCGGCTCCGGCTCGATTGCCATCGAATGGATGCTGGCCGATCCCTCCATGCGCGCCATCGCCATCGAGGCCTCGCCCGAACGCGCCGCCCGCATCGGCCGCAATGCCGTCGCCTGCGGCGTTCCGGGTCTCGCAGTCGTTGAAGGCCGCGCGCCTGCCGCGCTTGCCGGCCTTGAAACGCCGGACGCGATCTTCGTCGGCGGTGGCGGCACCGAGCCCGGTGTCATGGATGAGGCGATCGACGCTCTGCCCTGCGGCGGCAGGCTGGTCGCCAATGCGGTGACGCTGGAGATGGAAGTGCTGTTGCTGGCGCTGCATGCCCGGCTTGGCGGCGAGCTGATCCGCCTCGCCGTCTCCCGCACCGCGTCGGTCGGTTCCATGCAGGGCTGGCGGCCTGCAATGCCGGTCACGCAGTGGTCGTGGGTGAAGCCATGATCGTCGCGGGCATCGGCAGCCGCAAAGGCGTAAGCGAACAGCAGGTACTCGACGCCATCAGCGCGACATTGACAGAATATCGCGTTGAATTATCTCAGCTTTCGGGAATCGCGACGGCGCGGTTGAAGCAGCATGAAGATGCCATCTTTTCCGCCGGGCGAACGCTTGGGTTCGAAGTCCAGATCGTTGGCGACAAGGAACTCGCAGAGGCCGGAACCAGAACGTCCAGCCATTCCGACCTGTCCCTGACATTGACCGGCGCGCCCTCCGTGTCGGAAGCCGCAGCCCTTGCCGCAGCCGGCCAAGGTGCGCGGCTGCTCGGGCCAAGGCACGTTCTCGGCTCTGTAACCTGCGCGATAGCGCAAAGCGGAGATGCGTCGTGACGGTTCATTTCATCGGCGCGGGTCCGGGTGCTGCCGACCTCATCACCGTGCGTGGCCGCGACCTGCTGGCGCGTTGCCCGGTCTGCCTCTATGCCGGCTCGATCGTTGCGCCGGGCCTGCTCGAATATTGCGCACCGGACACGAAGCGCATCGACACAGCGCCGATGTCGCTGGACGAGATCGAGGCCGAATATGCTTCGGCCCATCAGGCCGGGCAGGATGTCGCGCGGCTTCATTCCGGTGACCTGTCCGTCTGGAGTGCCGTCGCCGAGCAGATACGCCGGCTGGAAAAACTCGGCATTCCCTACACGCTAACGCCGGGCGTGCCATCCTTCGCCGCCGCAGCGGCAGCGCTCGGCCGCGAGCTGACGATCCCGGAAGTCGCGCAGTCGCTGGTGCTCACCCGCGTTTCCGGTCGTGCCTCGCCGATGCCGGAAAAGGAAACGCTGGCCGCTTTCGGCGCGACGGGCGCGACGCTTGCCATCCATCTCGCCATCCACGCCATCGACCGTGTGGTGGAGGAACTTACGCCGCTCTATGGCGAAGATTGCCCGGTCGCCATCGTCTTCCACGCTTCATGGCCGGACGAGCGCATAATGCGCGGCACGCTGGCGACGATCGCCGCCCAGCTCGCCGCCCATCCGATCGAGCGCACCGCCATCATCTTCGTCGGCCCTTCACTGGCGGCCGAGGATTTTCGCGAAAGCTCGCTCTACGACGCCTATTATCAGCGCCGGTTCAGGGGGCGGGATTCGCTATGAGTGGGCGCGAAGGGCGCATGCCCCCTCAACTCACCGTCGCGATTGAAGACCAGGATTTCGAGTTCGATATCCGCGCTCTTCAGAACCGGCGCGGCCGTACGCCAGGCACCGGCGGCAATCGCGTCGCCGATCGCCACGCCTTCCGCCACCGCGAGCGAAAAGGCCTCGGCGACCGTATTAGCACCACGAATGCGCGCTGCCAGTTCTTCGCTCGCACCCGCTTCAATGGCCACGACCGCCAGCCCATCGAGATCGGCTCGACCCCGGTTCGAATGCACGTCGAGCATGCCTTGCGCCAGCTTGGTCATCTTGGCAACGCCGCCGGCAATCGTCACGCGCGGCACCGGATGCGCGCGGATGTATTTCAGCATGCCGCCGACGAAATCGCCCATGTCGATCAGTTGCACCTCGTGCAGGCCATGGAATTTCTGCACCGCCATTTCGGAAGCGTTGCCGGTCGAGCCGGCGACATGGTCAAACCCCATGGCCCGCGCCACGTCGACGCCGCGATGGATGGAGTGAATCCAGGCCGAGCAGGAATAGGGAATGACGATGCCGGTCGTGCCCAAAATGGAAATGCCGCCGAGGATGCCGAGGCGCGGGTTGAGCGTGCGGGTAGCCATCGCCTCGCCGCCCACCACCGCAATCTCGACCTCGAAGTCGGCCTTGTCGCCCGCGACCTGATGCACCGCCTCGGCAATCATCTTGCGCGGCACCGGGTTGATCGCCGGCTCGCCCGGCGGGATCGGCAGGCCCGGCCGCGTCACGGTGCCGACGCCCAGGCCGGCGCGGAACGTCACACCCGAGCCGGGCGCACCGGCGCGCACCGTGCTTTTCACCAGCGCGCCATGCGTCACGTCGGGATCGTCGCCGGCGTCTTTGACGATGCCGACCGTCGCCTGGCCGTCGCCGAATTCGTGATTGGCCAGCGCAAAACCCACGACATTGCCGCCGGGCAGCGTAATCTCGATAGGGTCGGGAAAACTGCCCGTCAGCAACGCCGAACACGCCGCCTTGGTGGCAGCGGTGGCGCAGGCGCCCGTGGTCCAGCCACGGCGCAGCGGCATTTCGGCTTCTTTCATGCCTTCGCTCATGCCGGCCTATATACGCAGGCCGCCTTTGCACGTCATCCGGGAAAGCACCTTCTGTGAGTATCGACCACCTCTTTTCCCGCCTTCTCACCGGCAAGGAGCCGCTTCAACGCGGCCATGTCTGGCTGGCCGGCGCCGGCCCTGGCGATCCGGCATTGCTCACCCTCGACGTGCTCTCCGCGCTGACGCAGGCCGACGCGCTGGTGCATGACGCGCTGGTGTCGCCCGAAATCGTCGCCGTTGCCGAACAGGCCGAAAAATTCTTCGTCGGCAAGCGCGGCGGCAGGCTCTCGATCCCGCAGGACGAGATCAACGCCCTGCTGGTCAGGCTGGCGAAGGAAGGCCGCAAGGTCGTGCGGCTCAAGGGCGGCCACCCCTTCGTCTTCGCCCGCGGCGCGGAAGAAGCGCTGGTGCTGACCCGCGAGAACATTCCCTGGCGCGCGCTTTCCGGCGTCACTTCGGCCTTCGGTGGGCTTACCTCTGCGGGCATTCCGGCAACCATGCGCGGCATCAACGGCGCGATCATCCTCGCCACCGGCTTTGCCGCCGCCACCGACGACCGCCCGGACTGGGCAGCGCTCGCCCGCACCGGCCAGCCCATCGTCATCTATATGGGCCTTACCCACATGGCGGCGACGGTGGCGGAACTTCTGGCGGCGGGGCTGCCTGGCGACACGCCGGCGGCACTGGTCGAGAACGGCTCCATGCCTGAGGAACGCACCGTCACCGCAACGCTCGGCAGCCTTGTTGAAACGGCTGCGCGCGAAAACATCGTCTCGCCGGCGCTGATCGTCATCGGCGGCATCGTCGCCATGCGCGACGAACTGATGGGTGGCCGGTGACGGCGCGCGGCCTGATCATCGGCGCGCCGCGCTCCGGCTCGGGCAAGACCAGCGTCACCATCGGCATTCTGCGCGCGTTGGCGCGGCGGGGCCTGAGCGTCGGCGGCGCGAAATCCGGCCCGGATTACATCGATCCGGGCTTTCATCACGCGGCCACCGGCCGGCCCGGCGTCAATCTCGACAGCTGGGCGATGTCACCGCCGCTGCTCAACGCGCTGGCGGCAAATGCCGCGTCGCAGGCCGATCTTCTGTTCATCGAAAGCGCTATGGGCCTGTTCGACGGCATTCCCGCAGCACCCGGCCGCTCTGGCTCGGCTGCCGACCTCGCCCGGCTTTACGGCCTGCCGGTGCTGCTGGTGCTGGATGTTTCCGGCCAGTCGCAGACCGCCGCTGCAATCGCCAAGGGTTTTGCGACCTATGATCCCGCTGTGAATATCGCCGGCGTCGTGCTCAACCGGCTCGGCAGCGAGCGTCACCGCCGGCTGGCCGGCGATGCGGTCGAGGCGCTTGGGCTACCGGTCGTCGGCGCGATCATGCGCGATCCGACGCTTTCGCTGCCGGAACGCCATCTCGGCCTCGTGCAGGCCAGCGAACATGCCGACCTGATCGCCCATCTCGACCGCCTTGCCGACATGGCCGAGCGCTCCCTCGACCTGGACGCGATCATCACACTTATGACGCCGCTTGCACCCAAGGGCGCTGATTTTTCCGACGCCCTGCCCCCGCCCGGCCAGCGCATCGCGCTGGCGCAGGATGCGGCCTTTACCTTCGTCTACCCGCATGTCGCAGCGCATTGGCGCGAGGCCGGAGCCGAGATCGTACCGTTCTCGCCGCTGGCAGACGAGGCTCCGTCGCCGGATTGCGATGTCTGCTGGCTGCCCGGCGGCTATCCCGAACTCCACGCCGGCAAGCTTGCTGCCGCCGAAAACTTCCGCGCCGGCATGGCAAGATTTGCCGAGGCAAAGCCCGTTCACGGCGAGTGCGGCGGCTTCATGACCCTGGGCGCGGCACTGGAAGACGCCGACGGCGTGACCCACCGCATGCTTGGTCTCCTCGGCCACTCTACCAGCTTCGCCAAGCGCAAGATGAATCTCGGCTATCGCCAGGCGACCTTGCTTGCAGATTGCCCTCTCGGCAGCGCCGGCGCGACCATACGCGGGCATGAATTTCACTACGCGCAGACGGTTGCGCCCGGCAGCGACGAAAAGCTCGGTGAACTGGCCGACGGTCAAGGTAGTCCGCTCGGCACTTTCGGCGGGCGGCGCGGCCATGTCACCGGCACCTTCTTCCACGCGATCGCGCGGGGTTGAGGCATGAACGGCACGCCGCGCAGCAGGATCATAGGCGACATCGCCCTGTCGTTCGTCTTCCTGACCCGCATGCCGCTTCCCCATATGGATTTTTCCGGCCGCAGCCTTTCTTCGGCGCTGTGGGCAGCACCTGTCGTCGGCGTTGTCGTCGCGCTCATCGGCGGCATCGTCTTTGCGGTTGCCACATGGCTTGGATTCTCAACCGGACCGTCCGCAGCACTGGCGCTCACTGCTACGATGCTGACGACCTTTTGCCTCCACGAAGACGGGCTCGGCGACACTGCCGACGGTTTCGGCGGCGGCGCGACGCGCGAGAAAAAGCTCGAAATCATGCGCGACAGCCGCATCGGCACCTATGGCGCGGCAGCACTCGGGCTCTCGATCCTGCTGCGCTGGACGGCGCTCTCGAATCTCACCAGCGTCTCGCAGGTCTTTTGCGCGCTCATCGCCGCACACGCCGCATCGCGCGGGCTTATCCCGCTCTTCATGCATCTCTTGCCATCGGCTCGCGCGGAAGGGTTGGCGGCCAATGCCGGCTCGCCGTCTTACGAAACGGCGGTGGCGGGTGCCGTTCTCGGCGCTGTGGCGCTTCTGACGCTTGGCATCCCCGGCGCACTGGCCACCGCCATCATTCTCGGCCTCTGGTTTTTCGCCTTCCAAAAACTCTGCCACGCCCAGATCGGCGGCCAGACGGGCGACACTATCGGCGCGCTCCAGCAAGGAGCCGAAATCATCGTGCTGCTGGCAGCCAGCGCCATATTCGTTTGATTCTTCAGGAGCTTCCAAAATGGCCTTCAAGTCTTTCGATGAACTGCGCGCCGCCTGCCAAAACCTGCCGGCTGGCAGCGAGGCGTCAGCACAGGCCGTGGCGCAGCGTCAGGATACGCTGACCAAGCCGCAAGGCAGCCTCGGGCGGCTCGAAACCATCGTCGCCTGGCTGGCGCGCTGGCAGGGCCGCGATGTGCCGAAGCTCGATAAGGTCAAGGTCATCGTCTTCGCAGGCTCCCATGGCGTGACTGCGCAGGGCGTCTCGGCCTTCCCATCGGAAGTGACGGTGCAGATGGTCGCGAATTTCGCCGGTGGCGGCGCTGCCATCAACCAGCTTGCCCGCATCGCCGGAGCCGAACTCGACGTCATCCCCCTCGAAATCGAGCGCCAGACCGGCGATTTCACCCAAGGCGTGGCGATGAGCGAGGCCGAATTCCTCGCCGCCGTGTCAACCGGCTACGAAGCTGTCACCAAGGACGCCGACCTGATCTGCTTCGGCGAGATGGGCATCGGCAACACCACGCCGGCGGCGGCAATCGCCTCTGCCCTGTTCGGCGGCGGTGCCGAGAAATGGACCGGGCGCGGCACCGGCGTCGACGATGCCGGCCTCAGACGCAAGATCGTCGCTATCGACAAGGGCCTTGCGCTGCACGCCAACGCGCTTGCCGATCCGCTGAAAGTCGCCGCAGCCCTCGGTGGGCGCGAACTCGCCGCGATCCTCGGCGCGACGCTCGCTGCGCGCCAGTTGGGCGTTCCGGTTCTGCTCGACGGCTTCGTCTGCACCGCCGCTGCCGCACCCCTTGCAAAACTCGACCCAAGCGGCCTAAGCCATACGCTCGCCGCCCATGTTTCGGCAGAGGCCGGACACCGCGCGCTGCTGCAAGCTTTGAACCTCGCGCCCCTCCTCGATCTCGGCATGCGCCTTGGCGAAGGTTCGGGCGCATGTCTCGCGGTAAATCTCGTCCGCTCGGCGCTTGAGTGCCACACAGGCATGGCAAGCTTTGCAGAGGCTGGGGTCTCGGAAAAGTAACCGCCTGCGTCACCGCGCCTCGTTCTGTGAGGTGGAACCAAAGCCTGTACCCGCCGTTTTGGTCCCATCAGACGAATTGAGGATTTTTCGACATGGCTTCCGTATTTTCAAGATTTCGCGACGAGGTAGAAGACGATCTTGAGGATCAGATCGTCAAGCTGCGCCGCGAGGTGTCATCGCTCAAGAAGTCGCTGTCGAAGCGCGGTGCCGCGACCTATGAGGATGCGCGTGACGGTGCATCGGATCTCTACGAAGATCTCATGGCCCGCGTCAGCGATGCCATCCCGCAGATATCGAAACAGTCTCGCGTCGTGAAACAGGCTGCCCGCGACAATCCCGTGGCGGCGACCGTCGTCGGCGTTGCAGTCGTCGGGCTGCTTATCGGGCTTCTGGCACGGCGCTAGATTATAGGTAGCACTGCACGTTCCGGCGGCTGCGGCGGCTATAGGCGCTGTGGTCGCCGCATTGCGAGCCGTTGATCATCAGATCGTAAGGGCACTGGCAATCGCCTTCCTGCGGCGCACGGATCGGCGTGCGTCCGCCGAACAGGGCCTTCGCCTTGGACATCAGGCTTGCCCCTTCGGATTTCGGAGCGACATATCCCTGCGGGCGGATGGCGCGAGGCGCGTCCGGCTTCGCGCTGACATTAGTCGCTTTGCCCGGCACGGACTGGCTCGGACGCGGCGCATCCGCCCCGGCGGGACGCAGATAGTCGCCATGGATCCAGCCCTTGCGTCCGCCCAGCGAAACAAGCTGCCATTTTCCGTCGCGAAGAATCACCTTCACCGCCTCACCCGGCCCTAGTGTCGCCACGACCGAGGCTGAGAGGTTTGCCGTCGCCCGCATGTTCACGCGCGAGGTCGTGTAGAGCGAATCATCCGCACGCGACGCCTTGTCCGGCACCGGACGATCCGGCCGCGCGATGGAACTGGTGATGACCTGCGACGGGCGCGGCGCCGGCGGCAGGATCTTCTTCGGCGTGTCGGGCAGGTCGGCTTTCTTCGGCGTATCCGGCAGCTCGGCCTTGCGCTCCACCGGCTTCGACGGCCTCTGCTGGCTATGGAATTTGGACGGCGGCTCTTGCGTCATCGCCCATATGCCGGCGCCCGCGGCACCGATCACCAGCCATCTCAATTTTGGAAGCGCGAAACCAACCATGACCGCAACATGGCGCCAAAGGCCTTAAAAGGCGGTTGACGAAACCGAAATTGCCGGCACGCAATCGAGATCGGTCAGTCAGGCATTCGCCGGCGACGCAGACCGGGAGCGCCACAACAAAAGCGTCATGACCGTCACGTTGAGCAGGTTCCAGGCAATCCCGTTCAGGAACGCGGCCGCATAGGACCCGGTCAGGTCGTATATCCAGCCCGACATCCAGCCACCGATCGCCATGCCAATGATCGTTGCCATGATGACCACGCCGACGCGCTGGCCGGCTTCCGCGGCCGGCATATATTCGCGCACGATGATCGCATAGCACGGCACGATGCCGCCTTGCGAAAGGCCGAAGACCAGCGACACCACATAGAGCGAAGCCAGCCCGTCGAATGGAATGTAGAGCAGCAGCGAGATGCCCTGCAGCACCGATCCTATGAGGAGTGTCCTGATGCCGCCTATCCTGTCGGCCAGAAAACCGGACCCGATGCGGCTGACGATACCGCCCGCCAGCATCAGGGCAAGCATTTCCGTGCCGCGCGCCACGCCATATCCGAGATCCATACAATAGGCGACGATATGAACCTGCGGCATCGACATCGCCACGCAGCAACCGAGGCCGGCAACGATCAGCATGCCTTGCAAGACGGGTGGCGACACGCCGATCGCCTGCACCCGCCGCTTCGAACCGGGGCTCGAAGCGCCCTGCTCTTCTACGGGCACCCTGCGCTTCAGAAACAACAGCAGCGGTATCATCGTCACAAGACAGACGACGCCGATGCCGACATAGGTCGCGCGCCAGCCATAGGATGGCATGAAGGCCTGCATGGCCAGTGGCCACAACGCGCCGGCCAGATAATTGCCGCATGCCGCTGCCGCGACCGCCACGCCGCGGCGGCGGTCGAACCAGTGCGAGATGTCGGCTATCAAGGGGCCGAAGGTTGCCGAGGAGCCAATGCCGATCAACAGGCCCTGAACTGCGGCGAACTGAACGACCGACGTGGACAAGCCCGCAAGGATGAACCCGACGCCAAGGGCGACCGCCGCAACGAGCGCCGGCAGCATGAAGCCGATCCTGTCGATGAAGCGCCCGATCACCACATTGCCAACGGCAAAGCCCAGCATCGTCATAGTGTAAGGCAGCGACGCGTCGGCGCGGTCGATGCCGAATTCGCTCTGCACCGCTGGCAGCACGACCACCACCGCCCACAAGCCGACGCCGCCGATCGTCGCGACAAGCACCGAAACGGCAAGGCGAGCCCAGGAATAGGTGCTGTCCAGATAATCAGCGCGTCGCGGATCGATGGCGGCAGCCTGATTCATGACGACGATCCTCCCGGCTGCCGGACAAACCGGCTGGCCATCACCCTTCTCGCCCCTTCAGCATGCGAAATGCAGCGCCACAGTCGCTTTTCCGACGCGCCAGAGCCTTGGCGGCAATGCTTTCCTAAATTCCCACCACCGCCGCGATTTCCTCCAGCAGCCGCGTATCATCGCCGGCCATGCCGTCCATCGACATCATACGGGCGATGACGGTAGCACCTATACGCTCCTCGACCGTGCCTTCGGCATAGGCGTAGTAGATGATCGCCCGTTTGCCGTCGCGATGGCATCGGCCTTCGATCTGCTGAAGCTGGATGGCGCTATGGCGCATGTCGTGCACGACCAGCGAGCGCTCGCGCTCGCCGCCCGGCATTTCGCCCTGATGCAGCGAGATCGATTCGGTGACGGTGAAGACGACGGCGCCGAGCTTGCCGGTCTGGAAGGCCACCCGCGTCCGCTCATTGGCCTCGCCCGACTGCTCGCCGTTGATTTCGCCGACCGCCCAGCCGCGCCCGGCAAGTTTTTCCGCCAGCATGGCGCTGGTTTCAAGAAACGCTACCGAGATCGCCACCTGCTGGCCGTTGGCGAGAAGATCATCAGTGAATTCCGCCGTGCCGGCGGTGCGGATAAGGCTGGCTTTCTGGCGAAAGCGCAGATCGGCGGCCCAACCGGCGGCACGCCGCGTGCTCCCGCCCATAAGCCCGAGTTCGCGGCGGAATTCGCGCCACGTCGAATCGTAGAGCCGCTGGCCGGCAGCATCGAGCGCCGTCGGCGCCAGTTCGCGCTGCACTTCGGGCCAGCCGGCGATGTCTTCCGGGCGGCGGCGCATGCCGATGGCGTTCTCACCGCGATAGAGCAGGTCCGACATCGTCTTGCGGTCGATCTCGTTCGGCTCCCACGACCAGTTCTTCCAGCGCCCCTTGGCGCGGCCGATGCCCAGCCGCTTCATCAGCTTGCGGAAATCATCGATCTCGCCGCTTGCGCCGCCGGTCGCATAGGCCAGCAGCTTGCCGAGATAGGACAGTTCATGCGGCGACTGGCCGGCGGTCGCGCTCATATAGATCGTGAAATTGGCCGCAGCCGCCATCTGCCGGCACACCAGCCCCTGCTGTGCGCCCGGATTGCGGATGCGGTGGCTCTCGTCGATGATGACGATCGGCCAGATGCGCTTCGGCGCGCCATGGCGGGCAAGCTCGTTGTTCTTCGCCCGCGTCGAGCGTTTCGTGCTGACCGCAGGCGGCGCCAGCAGCGATTTTGTCCGCTCGAAATTCATGATGGTGACGCGCTTGCCGGTATCGGGAGACCGCGCGATGGTGCGCCGCCACTGCGGAATGGCACCCTTGGGGCAGATGACCAGAATGTCCGTTTCCGGCATCGCCGAAACCGCCAGCCACGCCGACAGCGTCTTGCCGAGGCCGGTCAGGTCGCCAAGCAAAAAGCCCGGACGGCCTCTCTCCCGCGCGGCCAGAATGGCGTCGCGCGCGACGACCTGATGCGGTCGCGGGACGAAATCGCCTTCCTCGGGCAGCACGCCGTCCATCACGATGCTCATGCCGCCTGCCCCGCGCACCAGCCGGACGACCAGGCCCACTGGAAATTATAGCCGCCGAGCCAACCGGTTACGTCGACAACCTCGCCGATGAAATAAAGGCCGGGCACAGCCTTTGCCATCATGGTTTTTGAATCAAGGTCGCGCGTATCGACGCCGCCCAGCGTCACTTCAGCGGTACGATAGCCCTCCGAGCCGGCTGGTTTCACTCGCCAGCCATTGACCCTTGCTTCGGCGATCCGCAGTTGCCTGTCCGAGAAATCCGCGAGATGCCCCTGCATGCCGAGCTCTTCGGCTATCGTCTGCGCCAGCTTCTTCGGCAGATGCGCCGACAAGACGGTTTGCAGAGCCTGCTTTCCGTTCTGCGCACGCGCGGCGCGCAGCGTTTCGAACAGGTCGATTCCCGGCGCCATCGAGATGGCGATCTCGTCGCCCTCGCGCCAATAGGACGAGATTTGCAGGATCGAAGGTCCGCTGACGCCGCGATGGGTGAACAGCATCGCTTCGGAAAACTTCGTCTTGCCGCAGGACACGACGGCATCCACCGCATTGCCGGACAGCGGCTTCAGCCGCTCCAGCGTGTTCTGGTCGAAGGTCAGCGGCACCAGCGCCGGGCGCGTTTCGACGACCCGCACACCGAACTGCGCAGCCACCTCATAGCCGAAGCCGGTCGCGCCCATCTTTGGAATGGACTTGCCGCCGCTCGCCACCACCAGCGATTGGCAGCGGATGGTGCCGTCCGTCAGTTGGACAGCAAAGCCGCCGTCGATCCTGTCGATGCGCTCGGCGCGCGTCGCCAGCTTCAGCGCAGCACCTTGCTTCTTCATCTCCGAGAGCAGCATCTCGATAATCTGGGCGGACGAGCCGTCGCAGAAGAGTTGCCCGAGCGTCTTTTCATGATAGGCGACGCCATATCGCTCGACCAGCGCGATGAAATCCCGCTGCGTGTAGCGGCTGAGCGCCGAAATGCAGAAATGCGGGTTCTGCGAGATGAAATTCTTCGGACTGGCGTGGATATTGGTGAAGTTGCAGCGCCCGCCGCCGGAAATGCGGATCTTCTCGCCCGGCTTGGAGGCGTGGTCGATGACGAGCACCGAACGGCCGCGTTTGGCCGCCTCGATGGCGCACATCATGCCGGCCGCACCCGCCCCGATCACCAGAACATCGACTGAATTCAAAACGCCGCTCCGCTTGCACGCGCTCAACTACACCAGGAAGCGCAGGATGTGGAGTGCCGTGGCCCATGCGAATGATCTATCGTAGCGGTTGCAGCCACAGCAAAACCTGCCGCATAAGTCGGCCATGACGGCAACTCAATCCAATCTCAAGGCAGCGCTCTGGATGGGCGGTTCGCTCGCCTGCATGCTGGCCATGACCATCGCGGGGCGCGAAACGACCAGGGAGCTGAACGTTTTCCAGGTGATGGAGATGCGCTCCGTCATCGGTCTTCTCATGCTCTATCCGCTGGTGCTGCGTAGCGGCGGCATCGGTGCGATGCGGACCACGCTGCCGTTGCAGCATCTGCTCCGCAACATCGCCCACTATGCCGGCCAGGCCCTCTGGCTGTTTGCGCTGACGCTCATCCCGCTTGCCCAGCTCATCGCCATCGAGTTCACCGCGCCGATCTGGACTGCCCTGCTTGCTATGGCCTTCCTTGGCGAGCGCATGAATATCTGGAAGACGGCCGCGATCGTCTTCGGCCTGATTGGCGTCATGGTCATTGTTCGGCCTGGAGTAGCCGAGGTGAATGTCGGCCAGTTCGTGGTGCTCGCCGCCGCGGTTTGCTTCGGCGTTTCCTTCGTGCTGGTGAAAGCGCTTACCCGCAGGGACAGTGCGGTGAAGATCATCTTCTGGATGCTGGTCATCCAGTCGGTCATCGGCCTCATCCCTGCTCTGCATGAGTGGCGCTGGCCTTCTGCACATGTCTGGCCGTGGATTTTCGCCATCGCCTTCGCTGGCTCCTATGCACATTACTGCATGGCGCGTGCGCTTGCCCATGCCGATGCGACCGTCGTCATGCCGATGGATTTCGTGCGCGTGCCGGCGACCGCATTCGTCGGCTGGCTGGTCTACTCCGAGCAGATCGACATCTTCACCGCAGTCGGCGCGGCCCTGATCCTCGGCGGCAACCTGCTCAACCTGATGGCGCGAAACCGACGGATAGCGCCAGCCTGAAATCATGCCGGTACCCGCCAAAGTGACCCTCGATGTCACACCGCCGATACACATCCGAAACTAAGCTGCGGTGGCATCTGAACACCAACGGGAGACGACCATGTCCGACGATCAGCATGACAAGGTGACGGCGCACCAGAAGAACGACGACGGCAAGTGGTACTACGCGATCAGCGGCGACGACGAACGGGTCGGCCCATACGACTCCGAAGAGGAAGCGCTTGCTGCCGGAGAAGAGGTGCTCGAAGAAATGGCGAGCGACGATGAGGACGACGAGGAAGACGGCGACGAGATAGTAGCCGAAGCTGACGAGGACGATAGCGACGAAGAAGAAGAGGACGAAGAAAAAGCCTCGGCTTGAGCGGAACCGCTTAACGCCCCTCGGATTGCCGGCCTCACACGGCAGTCATCGTCGCGCCCGCATTGCCCGCCTCGGTCCGATCCCGTGCGGGCAGATCAAAAATTGCAGCAGCCCTCAGTTGCCCGACTGGCCGCCACCGCGCTCGGTGCGTTTCTTCAACGGTGTGACGGCGGTCTCGTCGCGCTTGCTCCAGGTCGCGTAACCGTCATCCGAAGCGCAGCCCGCAAGCAAGCCGCCGGACAGGACCGTCAAAGCCGTCAGCACAAGCACAATTCTCGTCATTTCGTCCTCCGTTCGGCTCGACGCATTTGCCCGACGACGCCGGTTCAAGTCAACCGTCCGGCCCGAACCGAATGCGGCGGCGAAGGTGAGCAAACCCGGAGAGGATTCAAATTTCGATTCTATCCTCATTGTTAGACGTATTTGGCTTTTGTCCGATCATGATTTGCCCCAGATAGAATTCAATTCCAGATCAAGCCGAACGGGTGTGAAAACCTGCCCCGACTGCTATCTGTAATATAACACCCGCCCGGCACCGCGGGTCGAACCGGGCCAGAGCGGCCAAAGCCGCCGTATGCGAGAATCGGAGGAAACGATGACACGTCTGCGCAAGCCCTATTCCTCGGTGCTCGACCTGATCGGCGAGACGCCGGTTGTCGAGCTGACGAAATTCGACACCGGCAAGTGCCGGCTCTTCATCAAGCTCGAGAGCCAGAATCCCGGCGGCTCGATCAAGGACCGCATCGCGCTTTCCATGATCGCCGATGCCGAGCGCTATGGGCGCCTCGCGCCCGGCGGCACCATCGTCGAGGCGACGGCGGGCAACACCGGGCTTGGCCTCGCGCAGGTCGGCATTCCCAAGGGCTACCGCATTATCCTCGTCGTTCCCGACAAGATGTCGCGCGAGAAGATCCAGCATCTGCGCGCGCTGGGTGCCGAGGTGCGGCTCACCCGCTCCGATGTCGGCAAGGGCCATCCCGAATATTATCAGGACATGGCGGAGAAGATCGCGGCCGGCATTCCCGGCGCCTTCTACGTCAACCAGTTCGCCAACCCCGCCAATCCGCTCGCCCACGAAACCACGACCGGTCCGGAAATCTGGCAGCAGCTCGAGCACAAGGTCGATGCTGTGGTCGTCGGTGTCGGTTCCGGCGGCACGCTGACCGGGCTCGGCCGCTTCTTCAAAGAGGTGTCGCCGCAAACCGAGATGGTGCTGGCCGACCCGGTCGGCTCGGTGCTGGCGCCGCTGATCAAGACCGGCAAGATGGAAGAGGCCGGAAGCTGGACCGTGGAAGGCATCGGCGAGGATTTCGTGCCGCCGAACGCCGATCTTTCGCTGGTCTCGAAAGCCTATTCGATCCCCGACAAGGCGAGCATGCTGGCCGTGCGCGACCTGCTTTCGCGCGAAGGCATTCTCGCCGGCTCCTCCTCCGGCACGCTGCTATCGGCGGCGTTGCGCTATTGCCGCGAGCAGACCACGCCGAAGCGCGTGGTCACCTTCGTCTGCGACAGCGGCAACAAATATCTTTCAAAGGTCTTTGACGATTTCTGGCTGGCCGAACAGGGCCTGTCGGAGCGCGACAACCATGGCGACCTGCGCGATCTCGTCGCCCGCTCGCACCGCGAGGGCGGCACCGTCTTTACCGGCCCCGAGGACAGCCTGCTGACCGCCTACGGCCGCATGCGCCGCGCCGATGTCTCGCAACTGCCGGTGCTCGACAATGGCAAGCTCGTCGGCATCATCGACGAGAGCGACGTGCTGGCCGTGGTGGACGGCCCCTATGACAGCCGCTGGAACCGTTTCAACGCCCCGGTCAGCTCGGCCATGAGTTCGGAACTCCACACGCTGCAGGCGAGCCAGACACTGGATTCACTGCTGCCTGTCTTCGACCGCAACGAAGTCGCCATCATCTTCGACGGCGACGAATTCGTCGGTCTGATTACCCGCATAGACCTGATCAACCATTTGAGGCGCGCACGATGACCACTTCGCCGAAGAACCGTCTGGCTTTCGCCACCCGCACCATCCATGGCGGCCAGAGCCATGACCCGACGACGGGTGCGGTGATGGTGCCGATCTACGCGACCTCGACCTATGCCCAGCAAAGTCCCGGCGTGCACAAGGGTTTCGAATACGCGCGCAGCCAGAACCCGACGCGCTTTGCCTTCGAGCGCGCCATCGCCGATCTTGAAAGCGGCTCGGGCGCCTTCGCCTTCGCCTCAGGGCTCGCCGCGATCGCCACGGTTCTGGAACTGCTCGACGCCGGTGCGCATATCGTCGCCACCGACGACATCTATGGCGGCACGTTCCGGCTGCTCCAGCGCGTGCGCAAGCGCTCGGCCAATCTCGACATCACATTCGTCGACTTCACCGACCTCGCCAAGGTCGAGGCGGCGATCCGGCCGGAAACAAAAATGCTGTGGGTTGAAACACCGACCAATCCGCTGCTGCGCATCGTCGATCTTGAAGGCGTTGCGGCCCTCGCCCGCCGCAGGGGCCTGATCTCGGTCGCCGACAACACTTTCGCCAGCCCCTACATTCAGCGGCCGCTGGAACTCGGCATCGACATCGTCGTCCACTCGACCACGAAGTATCTCAACGGTCATTCCGACATGGTCGGCGGCTGCGCGGTGGTCGGCGAGAACAAGGAAATCTTCGACCAGCTGAAATTTCTGCAAAACGCGATCGGCGCGATTTCAGGACCGTTCGACAGCTTTCTGGCCCTGCGCGGCCTGAAGACGCTGGCATTGCGCGTCCAGCGGCATTCCGAAAACGGCCTGAAGATCGCAAAATGGCTGGAAAGCCGTTCGGATGTTCGTCGCGTCATCTATCCCGGCCTCGAAAGCCATCCCCAGCACGCAATCGCCAAGGCGCAGATGCACGCCTTCGGTGGCATGATCACCGTCGAGTTCGACCGCGACCTCACTGCTACGAAACGCTTTCTCGAGCGCACGCAATTGTTCGCGCTGGCCGAAAGCCTGGGCGGCGTCGAAAGCCTGATCGAGCACCCTGCCCTGATGACCCATGGCAGTATTCCGGCCGAACAGCGCGCCGCCCTCGGCATTTCCGATTCGCTGGTTCGCATATCGGCGGGCATCGAAGATGGCGACGACCTGATCGCTGATCTGGATCAGGCGCTGAAGGGCTGAGGCGACTTTTCTCCATGCGCTCAGATAACGGGCAATACAAAAGTGGCCGTTGGGAATCCGTGCCTAGACGACAAAAAAATCGCCAGCGGTGAGCGATGTACCGTGGCTCACGGCAGCGAACTTGACCGCTGCCGTGCCGCCGGCGCCGTCCGCATCGTACAGCAGATTGCCGGTGGCCTTGTTGTAGATGATGCGGTCGTTTTCATCGACGGCGGATTTGCCAATCACGAAGGCTCCTGCATCCAGCACGCCGGTTGCAAGCCCGACAAAGACGGTGCCGTCGAGCTGGATGACGTCGTCGGCGGAGCTGAAATCGAGGATCCTGTCATGGTTCGCTGAACCGGGCGCGGTATCGAAGACGAAGGTATCGCTGCCCGCACCGCCGGACAGCCTGTCATGGCCGGCGCCACCGTTAAGAATATCGTCACCAGCGCCGCCGCGAAGCCGGTCATTGCCCGCTCCGCCGTTGAGAATATCGTTGCCCGCACCGCCGCGCAGGCGATCGTTGCCTGCCCCGCCGTCGAGGGAATCGCTGAACTTGCTGCCGGTGATGCGGTCGTTGCCACCATTGGCGGCAACCAGCACGGCGTGATCGTAGGCCTTGTAGCTGACGACGTCTTTCGCGTCAGTCAGTGTGATCGATTCGGGCGGCGGAGCGACCGTGATGGTGATGGTCGCGATATTGCTGTTGCCTTGGCCGTCGGTGGCATAGACGGTGAAGGTGTCGGTGCCGATGAAGCCGGCTTCGGGTGCGTAATCGAACAGATTCCCGTTCAGATAGTCCGCGTGATAATGCAGGCTGTCGAAATAATGGCCCTGGTGAAACGGGTAGTAACCGGCCTCATATTTCGTTTCCTGCTGCAGCGTGCCGTGGTCCGGCCCGTCTACAATGACAAAGCTGAGCAGATCATAATCGGCATCCGCAGCGCTGAACTTGACGTCGTCCAGAGATTGTCCCGGCGATAACGTAAAGCTCAGATTGCTGACCGTGGGGGCGTGATTGACAAAGGTATCGGGCTGAAGCGCGCCGCCGTCCAGAATGATCTGATGCTGGCCATACTGGGTGTTTTCGCCGCCATAATATTCATTAGCGCCCGTCCAGGTCACCGTGATGTCGTTCGGACTGTCGGCGTTGACGGAGACGATCTGGGTGGAAAGGTATGCCGCCTGGTCCGACAGCGTGCGGATATAGTTGCCGTCATTGTCGAAGACGAACGTTTCCACCGTCGTGAAAAGCTCGGTCCTGCCGTCATTGGTGAAGGTAGAGACGGTGAAGAAGCCGTCGAAGACATCGACCGAAGCCACATCGACCCAGCCGAAAGGAAAATCCGTGTGCACCCCTCCCGGCCCGATAACATCACCATCGGTTTCCGTTATGGAAAACAGAACCGCGTCGGGGCTCTCATTGTTGACGTCCTCCCAGACGGTAAGCTCGCTACCATTGCTTAAGGTCGGCATCGTCTTCTTCCCTTCGTTATCCGGCGAGACAGGGTTGTGAACGCCATTCAAAGGGCAACATAGGCCGGCAATGAAGACCATTGCACGACAAACTTCTTCGATCCGACAGGTGCCGCCGTATTACGAACTTCGCCAATGGGAGCCGCACCGCAGTTGCATCCAGTCGGTGCGATTGACGCGCCTCGGCGCTGATTGAACCGCATTGGGCCGAGACAAGCTATTGATGTTCAAGGAAGAAAGTGGTGGGTGCGACAGGGATCGAACCTGTGACCCGCTGATTAAGAGTCAGCTGCTCTACCAACTGAGCTACGCACCCACACCACCGGCGAACCGGTGTTGGCGCGGATATAGCCATACCTTTCGGGCCTGTCCAGCCCCCTAAATCAATCATTCGTCGTCAAAGATCATTTTCGGCTGCGTCATTTATGCAAACAGCATTCCCTCGGCGATCTTGACGGCATTGCCACCTATGCGCGCGGCGGTCAGCTTGCCGCCCTCGACATCGATTTCCAGCCGGATGCGCGACGGCCTGCCCATTTCCATGCCTTGCTCGATCCAGAATCGCGCAGGACCGTCGCCCGGCGCGTCGAAATGCGTGATCGCGCCGGAAAAAGCTGCAGCCGCCGATCCCGTCGCCGGATCTTCGTAAGAAGGACTGCCGGCCACGAACATGCGGGCGTGAAAATTGCTGTCGTGGTGCACCGTGTCGCGCGTGTAGACATAGGCGCTGGCGGGCTTGCCATCGGTGCGTCTCGGCGAAAACTCCAGCCAGGCCGGACTGTCCATGCGCGCGCGCTTCGCCACGTCGAGGTTCGCGACCGGCACCGTCAGATAGGGCACACCAGCCGACCACAAGCTAACGCGGTGATTCTCGAAGCCGATTTCGTGCGGACCAAGGCCAAGGGCCGCGCCGATCAGTTCGGGCTCGGCCGTCAATTCCAATTGCTTCGGCAATTCGGGAATATCGAACTCGGCAAAGATTGCCGCGCCACCCCGTGAGATCGCGCAGCGAAACAGCCCGATATTCTCCTCCAGAACGAAGATCTCGTCCGTGCCGCCGTCATCCAGTTCCGCCAGCGCAATCGCTGTGCCGACGGTCGGATGGCCGGCAAAGGGCATCTCGTAGACCGGCGTGAAGATGCGCACCCTTGCCTTATGCACCGGGTTTTCCGGCAGCAGCACGAACGAAGTCTCCGACAGGTTGAACTCGCGTGCGATCCGCTGCATCGCCCCCGTGTCGAGCCCGTCGCAATCGAGCACGACGGCCAGCGGATTGCCGGCCAGCCTTTCGCTCGTAAATACGTCATAGACGAGGTATTTCCTGCCCTTCATCGGCTTTCTTCCTGTTTCTCGCCCCAAACATGAGCGAAATTTAACTTGTAATCCTCGGCTCTAACCACGAGTTGTCGAGTTGTAGGGATTTTTCGCATGCATAGGGGGCCGGCATGGACCAGATTGTCAATCGGCCAGTGACGGAAACTCCAGCGACGGTCGAAGCCGCTCTTGGTCTCGACAACAAGGGGCGCGGACGCAAGCGTCGGCGCGGCTGGATTTATGCGCTCGTCGGGCTCGCACTCGTCGCCGGCGGCGGATACTACCTGTTCTCCGAGCCATCATCCGCCAGGATGAGCTACACCACCGTTCCTGCCGAAACCGGCAATCTCGTCGTCGAAGTGTCTGCCACCGGCACCTTGCAGCCGCTGACCCAGGTCGACATTTCCAGCGAACTTTCCGGCGTCGTCCGCTCCGTTTCAGCCGAGGAAAACCAGGAAGTGCGCAAGGGCGACGTGCTTGCCGCTCTCGACACCACCCGGCTGGTTGCCCAGATCGAACGCGCGCAGGCTTCCGTCAAAGCCGCCGAGGCGAAGGTCCTGGATGCGAAGACCACGCTCAAGGAAACCGAACAGACGCTGGCCCGGTCGCGCCAGCTTTCTGCCCGCGGCATGGTCGCCGATCAGACCGTGGATACTGCGCAGGCCGCACGCGACCGCGCCGAAAGCGCAGTGGCAAGTGCTGAGGCCAACCTCGCGATCACAGCCGCCGATCTGAAACTGCAGCAGGCCGATCTCGACAAGAGTACCATCTACGCCCCCATCGACGGCGTCGTGCTGACGCGTTCGGTCGACCCCGGCCAGACGGTTGCTTCCTCGTTTCAGGCGCCCATCCTTTTCGTCATCGCCGCCGATCTCAAGCAGATGGAACTCCAGGCAGCCGTCGATGAGGCGGATATCGGCTCCGTTGCGCGCGGCCAGAAGGCACGCTTCACGGTGGACGCCTTCCCTGATCGTCGCTTCGACGCCGACATCCGCGACATCTCCTTTGCCTCGACCACCACGGAGGGCGTGGTGACCTACAATGCCCGCCTCGCGGTAGACAATGCCGAACTGCTGCTGCGTCCCGGCATGACCGCCACGGTCGCAGTCATCACGCGCGAGGCCAACGATGTCGTCACCGTTCCCAGCGCTGCCTTCCGCTTTCGCCCGCCTGCGGTCGATACGCGGCGCGGCTGGAGCCTGCAGGACCTGTTCATGCCGCGCATGGGCCGACCCGGCGGTCAGCGCCAGCGCCAGACCGCATCGGACGGCAGCCGCACCCTATACGTGCTGAAGGACGGCCAGCCGGAAGCGGTCAAGGTCAAGACCGGCTCCACGAACGGCGAGGATACCGAGATCGTTTCCGGCATATCGGCCGGCGATCTTATCATCACCGGCAGCCAGACGCGGAGCTGACCGGCATGACGGAAAAGCCGCTCATAACGTTCGATCAGGTCTGGAAGACCTACGGTGAAGGCGAAGCCGCCGTCCATGCACTGGCGGGCGTCGACCTGTCGATCCGGCGCGGCGAATTCGTTGCAATCATGGGACCTTCCGGTTCCGGCAAATCCACCGCGATGAACATCATCGGCTGCCTCGATACGCCGAGCTCCGGACGCTACGGTTTTCTCGGCGTCGATGCCGGGCGGCTCGACCGCAACCGGCGCGCCGTACTGCGCAACCTCTATGTCGGCTTCGTCTTTCAGGGCTACAATCTCCTGCCCCGCACCACCGCCGCCGAAAACGTCGAACTGCCGCTGATCTATCGCGGCGCGCCGGCCAGCGAGCGCCACAAGCTGGCAGCCGAGGCACTGGAACAGGTCGGCCTGCTCGGCCGCCAGGGCCACACGCCTGCCGAACTTTCCGGCGGCCAGCAGCAGCGCGTGGCGATAGCCCGCGCCATCGTCACCAAGCCGACGCTTCTGGTGGCGGACGAACCGACCGGCAATCTGGATACGGCACGCAGCCACGAGATCATGGAGCTTCTGACGCGTCTCAATCAGGATCTTGGCCTGACCGTTGTCATGGTCACGCATGAAGCAGACATCGCAGCCTACGCCCAGCGCACGATCGGCTTCCTCGACGGCCACATCGCCTCCGACCAATTGAACCGGAAGGCCGCGTGATGATCTGGGAAACCATCCGCCTTGCCCTGCTCTCGGTCCGCCGCAACGTGCTGCGCTCGTTCCTGACGCTGCTCGGCATCGTTATCGGCGTCGCCGCCGTCATCGCCATGATCACCATCGGCTCGGGCACCACGGAAAAGGTCAAGAACGACATTTCCAAGCTTGGCTCCAACCTGCTCGTCGTGCGCGCGGCGCGCCCTGAACGCGGCGGCTCGACCTCCTTCACCCCTCGCCGGCTGGAAGAACGCGACCTGCTCGGCCTGCGCAAGGGGCTGACCAACGCCAAGGCGGTTTCAGCCGCGTCTCAAAGTACTGTGCGCGTGGTCTATGGCGCGGAAAACATTGCCGCGCAGGTGACGGGCACCGACACGGATTTCTTCATCGCGCGCGACTGGGACGTCTCCAGCGGCCGCATCTTCTCCGAATCGGAAGTGCGCAGCGGCGCCGGCGTCTGCATCCTCGGCGAAACGGTGCGCCAGCAGTTCTTCGGCGCCGGCGATCCCGACGGCATGTCGGTGCGCGTCAACAAGACGAGCTGCAAGGTCATCGGCGTGCTTCAGGCCAAGGGCACATCCGGCTTCGGCCAGGATCAGGACGCCGTCGTAATGATGCCGCTGGCAGCCTTCCAGCGCCGCATCGCCGGCAACCGCAACATCGACGCCGTCTATGTCGCCGCGCAGGACGGCGTTGCAACCTCGGCGGTACAGGAAAACATCGAAGGCATCATGCGCGACACGCGGCGCATCGCGCCCGACGCCGACGACAATTTCGAAGTCCGCGACATGACCCAGATCGCCGACGCCATGACCAGCGCCACCACCACAATGACCGGCATGCTGGGCGCGGTCGCCGGCGTCAGCCTGCTTGTCGGCGGCATCGGCATCATGAACATCATGCTGGTTTCGGTAACCGAGCGCACCCGAGAGATCGGCATTCGGCTCGCCATCGGCGCGCATGAAAAGCACATCCTCATCCAGTTCCTGGTCGAGGCGACGGTGCTGTCGCTGCTCGGCGGGCTCATCGGCATCGCCATCGGGCTGGCGCTGGCCGGCGCGGCTTCGCTGACGCTGTCCATCCCCTTTGCGCCGAGCATTCCGATCATTTTGCTAGCGGTAGGCTTCTCGGCGCTGATCGGGATGGTATTCGGCTTCTTCCCGGCCCTGCGCGGCGCGCGGCTCGATCCGATCGACGCGCTGCGGCACGAGTGATTCGACTTGCCCCGCCCTCGACGTGGCGAAAAATCGCATATAACTGGCAGCATCCGCTCCACCGCCGTCTTCCTCGGGCTTGTCCCGAGGATCTACCATAAGACCGCGAGTGTCTTGCAATGCCAGTCTTTTCAGGGCTTCGTCCGATCGAAATCCGTCGGCTGCAGCAGATCCTCGGGACAAGCCCGAGGATGACGACCGAAGAAGAGCGGTCCCGAACTGGCAAAACCGAATGCTATCACCCTGCATCGAAGGGGTAAGCCCTACTCCGTCACCGAAAAATGCCACTCTATCAGCGGCACCATGTGCGGCATCAAACCCTTAGGCCGGTCATCGGGGCCACGGATGATCACAGGTTCTTCGATCTCCGGTTCAGGATCGGCGGCCACGAACTCGCGAATGGCTTCGGCAATCACGTCGGCGTTCTCGTCGATATAATAGCGGCGGAAGATCACGGTGCCCGCCTCGGTCGAGTAGGCGTGATAGCGCTTGCCGCGCACGAGATGGCTGATGTTGATGCCGGTTTCCTCGTCCACCTCACGGACCATGTTGAAATGGAGATCGGCGATGCCGTCGACGAAATCGATCGGCTCGAACGAACCAGCCGCGAAATAGACGCGTCCGGCATTGACCGTATGCGTGCCCATGCGGATGGCAATCAGCGCATCGTCGCGCGACACCAGAACGGCATGCGCATAGGCATGTTCGCCGCCGGAGACCGCGCGGTTCTTGCGCCAGTGCATGAAGGTGGCAAAGCGCACCGCATGACAGACCCCTTCCAGCCTTCCGGCCTTGTAGGAAAGCCCGGACAGCAGCACCACCGTGCCATCGAACAATGCCGGATTGGCAGCTTTTTCCACCAGCCAGTTTTTCTCGATCGCCGCCATATTGGCCAGTTCGAAGGGATGCGGCGAGGCATCGAGCCGGACTTCGATGCCGTCCACCGGCAGGATCTTGTTGCGCGGGATCTCGAAATCCATGGAACTACCTGATGTTCAGCGTCACCGTGACGGGACAGTGATCGGAAGCTTTCGGCCGGTCCCAACCGGCGCGAGGGTATCGCTCGACTTCCTGTCCGGGTGGGAAGATCGTGCGCCACGGCTGCCCCTTGCGGACGATATCCGGCACGGCACCGGCATTTTCCCGCGCAAACGCCGGCGACAAAAGGATGTAGTCGAGCTGGCATAGATGCCGCTCTTCCGGCCCGCGCGTATGGTATAGCGTCCAGCGGTCGAGTTCGGGGCGTCTTTCGACGACGTTTTCGGCGAAGCCATCGGCAAGCAGCACGTCAAGGCACGACTGCGTCTCATCGACGACCGTGAAATCGTATCCCGTATGCGCGCTTCCGCCGATCACCACGCGCTGGCGATAGTCGTTGAAGTCGCCGCAGATCGCCCAGCGCTTGCCGCCGGTATTATCCTTGCCGAACCTGTCCTCGATGATGCGGCGCACCGCCTTGGCTTCGGCTTCACGGATCGGCGCGGAGGCATCGCGGCCCGGTACGCCGTTTCGCGGACTGCCCATGGATTTGAAATGAACGGAGTAGATGGTCAGCGGCCGCCCGCCGATCTTGACGTCGATTTCCAGGCAGTCGCGCCGGAAAATCCGCTCGAAGGGCTCGTTGCCGGTGGCGATCAGTTCCGGCGACTGAAGCCCGAATTCCTCGTAGGTCACATGGGCATGACTGGTCATGCGCACGAATTCGATCGGCTCGCCATCCGCCGTTTCCGTCCGCATCATGACGGCGACGTCGATGCCGCGCGTATCGTTGCCGGAGGTCGTGTATTTCTGGCGGTAGCCCTGCCCGACCATCTTGAACAGATAGCCATACTCGAAGGCGCGCAGCGCCTCGATATTGTCGACCTCCTGCATGCAGATGATATCGGCGCGCGTTTCGGCGATTGCAAGCGCGGTCAGCTGGCGCATATCGTCGGTGTGAGCGATGGCGCGGGCCTGTTCCAGAAGCCGGTACTCCGCCTCGTCTTTGATCTCGAACAGGGCCAGTGTGCGGTCCTGATTGAGCTGATTGCGGTAACCGGAATAGTCGAACCGGTTCATAAGGTTTTCGACGTTGAAGGTGGCGAGGCGCAGCGACATGGGCGCGAGCTTTGCCCGCAAGCACTGTCAAAAACAAGGGCCGGTTGCAGTTTCAGGCGTTGGAAGCGTCCGTTCATCGACCGTTCAGGGTCGAAGTCGGATCATCATCGCAGTTGGGCAATGGCTTGCAAAAGTTGTTCCTCTGGAGATTTCTATGAAACCGAACCTTTCGTCATTGGTGCGCTCGGGGCTGATGACCCTCGGCGTCCTCGCCGGCGTTTCCGCGCCGGCTCTTGCACTCCCGGCTATTGGCCCGCTCCCGAGCGGCACATCCGATGTCGTTCGCGTCGGCAGCGGAGAATGGGAACCGGGTTGCCCGCCGGGCTCATCATGCTTCCGCAGCGGCGGCATCGGAGGTGGAGTTGTCATCCGTCAGCGCGACCGCGAGTTCAGGCGATCCGGCTGGGATGGACCGCGCCGTGACTGGAACCGTGGAAACTGGCGCGACGATCGCCGCTGGCGTCACAATCGCTGGCGCTATCGCGATGACGGCTGGCGCTATCGCCCGCGCCCCTATTACGGCGGCTATGGCGGTTACTACGGCGGCGGCTCCGGCATCTATTTCAATTTCTCGGCACCAGCCTACCGCTATTACGAGCCACAATATCGCTACGTTCAGCCACGCCGTTACCAGCGCGCCCGGCTTTCGCGCGCGCATGTCAACTGGTGTTACAACCGCTACCGCTCCTACCGCGCCTATGACAACACGTTCCAGCCCTATGGCGGGCCGCGGCAGCAGTGCTGGTCGCCTTACAGCTGACAGCTGGAAGCGTCTTCCACTGCATTGGAGAACGGCGCCGTCCCGGACGGCGCCGTTTTCGCGTGCGCCGCCACGAGGCATTTAAGCAATAGCTTAAGGATTTCTTGAACGTCGCAATCTATGATTTTCGCAGACCGTCAATCACTATGCGCAAGCGTTTGGGGAGCTCTGCGTGGCTGAGCCTGAAGATGCCGAGAACAGACGCCAACACCGTCAGCGCGTGCTGAAGGGTGCGTCGATCCTGAACGGCATCACCAATTCCGAGGTCAAATGCACCATCCGCAACATGCACAAGGACGGTGCCGAGCTTAAGATATCGATCTATTCGCAGGTTCCGCCGGAGTTCCTGCTTTACGTGCCGGTCGACGGCATCGCCTATAGGTCTGTCGTGCGCTGGCGCAAGGAAGACCGCATCGGCGTCCAGTTCACCGGCACCGAACCGAAACCCAGCTGGCACTACGGCTGACGTGAAAAAACCGGCGAATCGCTCCGCCGGCTTCCTCGTAGATAAGTACTGGTCGCCTCAGTTCTTGGCCTTGTCGACCAGCTGGTTCTTGGCGATCCACGGCATCATGGCGCGCAGCTTCGCACCGACTTCCTCGATCTGGTGCGAGTCGTTCATGCGGCGGATGCCCTTGAAGCGGGCAGCACCCGAACGATATTCCTGCATCCAGTCGGAGGTGAACTTGCCGGTCTGGATGTCCTTCAGCACGCGCTTCATCTCGGCCTTGGTCTCGGCGGTGATGATACGCGGGCCCGAAACATACTCGCCCCACTCGGCGGTGTTCGAGATCGAGTAGTTCATGTTGGCAATGCCGCCTTCATAGATCAGGTCGACGATCAGCTTCACTTCGTGCAGGCACTCGAAATAGGCCATTTCAGGCGCATAGCCACCTTCGACCAGCGTCTCGAAACCGGCGCGGATCAGCTCGACCAGACCGCCGCAGAGAACGACCTGCTCACCGAACAGATCGGTTTCGCACTCTTCCTTGAAATTGGTCTCGATGATGCCCGAACGGCCGCCACCGACGCCGCATGCATAGGACAGGCCGAGGTCGAGCGCGTTGCCCGAAGCGTCCTGATGAACGGCAACGAGGCAAGGCACGCCGCCGCCCTTCTGGTATTCGCCGCGCACCGTGTGGCCGGGGCCCTTCGGCGCGACCATCAGAACGTCGACGGTCTTCTTCGGCTCGATCAGGCCGAAATGCACGTTAAGGCCGTGCGCAAACGCAATCGCGGCACCGTCGCGGATGTTCGGCGCGATCTCGTCGCGATAGATGTCGGCCTGCAGTTCGTCAGGGGTCGCCATCATCATCAGGTCGGCCCACTTGGCGGCTTCTGCGACGGTCATGACCTTGAGGCCATCGGCCTCGACCTTCTTGGCGGTTGCCGAGCCGGCCTTCAGGGCGACGGCCAGTTCCTTGGCGCCGGAATCCTTGAGGTTGAGCGCATGGGCGCGGCCCTGAGAGCCATAGCCGATGATGGCGACCTTCTTGCCCTTGATCAGATTGAGATCGGCGTCACGATCGTAATAAACGCGCATTTTGTCTTCCTTCCCTTCGGGGTGTTTCAGGGGCCGGCTCAGGCCGCCCCGGTTTTTGCTCTGTAGAGAGCGAGAAACTGCCGTGTCGCCTCGGCCGCATCCCGGCCGATCTCCGCGTCAGTCAATTCGAGCCGGTCGCCGAGCAGCAGCCGGATTTGTACGTCGCGGCCGACCAGACCGAAAAAGGTCCGGAAAGCCGTTTCCGTGTCGTTGAAGTCGAGCAGGCCAGCATCCCGGCCAACCTCCAGAAGCGGCTTCAGCCGTTCGCCGATCGCGATGCGCCCGTTGGAAAGCACGATAGCGCCGAGATTGTCCTCTCCGGAGCCGGCATGCGAGATCGCAACCCGGTTCAGCGCAATCGAAGTGCTGGAGGAAATCACCGAAAGCCAATTGGCGGCGAAGCCTTCGAGACTGGCGCGCAGCGAGGTCGCATCGAGATGCTGGCGATCGTAATTGCCGGCGCGCACCTTCGAGGCCTGCCACCGCACGGTCGCCGTCAAAAGGCCGTCGCGGTCGCCAAACCATTTGTAGAGCGTTTCCTTGGAGCAGCTTGCCCGCCGCGCCACCGCGGTCATGGTCAGGCGATCCCCCTCCTCGACCAGAAGGCGCAGGACAGCGTTCAGAACGTCTTTTTGACGATCCGTCAGCTCTTCGCCGTCGTCGGTTTCGAAAGCCTGCACCGGCCTGCCCGCTCCTCAACGCACTCCCGATCAACCAGGAGTACAAGATGCCGTACCGTACGTTACGGTTCGCGAGCCTTATGCCGGAATGCCGATATCTTGGCAAGTATCTTTCTTGGTGAGACGAACGATCAGGCTGTCTGTTCCGCGTCAAACGCCGCTCGCGCGGCAATCACCGCATCGTGATTGATCTCGGCCCAGCGTACCATCTGGCTTAACGGCTCGAACATAGAACGGCCGAGATCCGTAAGGCTGTATTCGACGCTCGGCGGCTTGGTCGGAAACACCTTGCGCCGAACGTAGCCGTCACGCTGCAGGTCGTGCAGCGTCTGCGTCAGCATTCTCTGCGAAATGTCAGGTACCAGCCGGCGGAGTTCACCGAAACGATATGCCCGCTCGGCCAGCGCGATCACCAACAGCGGGTTCCACTTGCCATGAATACTGGAAATCACATTCCGCACGGGGCAGTCGGCGAATGAGCCGCCGCCCAGGCTGGTGCGATAGAGTTCAAGCTTCGATTTCAGATCATTGGTTCTTGCGTCCAAGGTGGTTCCCTATCCGTGCCTACCTCCCAGAAAACTGCCTTCTTTACGGCTATTGGTCAATTCCTATTTTAGTGCTGGTCTCTTTTTGAGACTACCATGCATTTACACCACGAACCGCCCAGGAACAAAGAAATGACCGAAACCATTCTCATCACCGGTGCCGCAGGCCAGCTCGGCCGTGGTGTCATCCACCATCTGCTCGAAAGCCAGAAGGTTGCCGCCGACAAAATCATCGCTGCGACCCGAAATCCCGAAAACCTTGCAGATCTCGCCAGGCAGGGCGTCTCGGTGCGACAGGCAGACTTCAACGATGGCGCATCGCTCACAAAAGCATTCGCCGGCGCCGGCAAGCTGCTGATCGTCTCGACCGGCGAGCTTGATTTCACCGGCGGCAAGCGGCTGCGCCAGCACGAAGCGGCGGTGGCGGCGGCAAAACAGGCCGGCGTTGCGCATATCGCCTACACCTCGATGCCCAATCCGGAACCGGTTTCACCGATCCTGTTTGCAAACGACCACTACGGAACCGAGCAGGCGATCAAGGCCACGGGCCTTCCTTATACGATCTTTCGCAACGGCTGGTATCAGGAGAACCTGTTCATGTCGCTGCCGGCGGCGCTGGCGACCGGCAAATGGTACACCTCCGCCGGGGATGGCCGCGTCGCCCACGGCGCGCGTGACGATATGGCAGCCGCGATCGCCGGCCGGCTGGCTTCGAACCCGCAGGATAGCGCTACGTTCACGCTGACAGGTTCCGAGGCAAAAACCATTGCCGAGATCGCCGCGCTGGCGAGCGAGGTCACAGGCCGGCAGATCGAGGTTGTCCAACTGTCGGACGAGGCGCTGGAGCAAGGCTTGAAGGCAGCTGGCGTACCGGAAGCCTTCGCACCGCTTTTCGTGTCCTTCGACGCCAACACGCGCTCCGGTCGTATTGCCATCGTTACCGACGCGATCGAGAAGCTCTCAGGCCGCAAGCCGCGTTCCCTGCGCAACTTCATTGAGGCGAACAAGGCAGCGCTTATAGCCCCTAAAGCGGCATAGCCCGCCTTGTCCGGGCGTGCACCATCGCACGCCCGGAAGCTTGCAATGAGAAACGACCATTGATGGAATTCAACTCACAAATCCTGTTCTTGCAAGCAGTCTGGTTCACAGGAAACATCCCGTCCATATCCAGTGGCAGCAACACGCGCACTGGAGAAACCCATGTCATCTGCAAGGAAAGTCGCGCTCGTCGTTGGTGCAAACGGCGTCATCGGCGGCAATCTCATCGATCAGCTCGTTGCACTCGGTGACTGGGATATCATCGGGCTGTCGCGGCGGGGCGGGGCGGCAAAGGAGCGCCTGCGTCACATCTCGGTCGACCTTCTGGACAAGGATGACGTCGCGCAAAAGCTTGGCGGATTGAGCGACGTCACCCACATTTTCTACGCCGCCTATCAGGACCGCCCGACATGGGCCGAGTTGGTCCCGCCGAACCTTGCCATGCTCGTCAATGTGGTCGACGCGATCGAAAAGGCAGCTCCAAACCTTGCCCATGTCAGTCTCATGCAGGGATACAAGGTCTATGGCGCGCATCTCGGGCCGTTCAAGACCCCTGCCCGCGAGACCGACGCCAATCACATGCCGCCGGAGTTCAATATCGACCAGCAGCAGTTTCTTGAACGACGCCAGCAGGGCAAGTCGTGGAACTGGTCGGCGCTGCGTCCGTCCGTCGTCGTCGGCTTCGGTCTTGGAAACCCGATGAACCTCGCCATGGTCATCGCCGTCTATGCCGCGATGTCGAAGGAACTGGGCCTGCCGCTACGCTTTCCCGGCAAGCTGGGCGCCTACAACAGCCTGCTGGAAATGACCGATGCCGGCTTGCTGGCCCGGGCGACCGTTTGGGCAGCCACCGATCCGCATTGTGCCAACCAGGCCTTCAACATCAATAATGGCGACCTGTTTCGCTGGAGCGAGATGTGGCCGAAGATCGCTCGATTCTTCGATCTCGAAGTCGCCCCGCCTTTGCCGATGTTGCTGAATGTCATCATGGCCGACAAGGAGCTGCTGTGGAATGCCATGGTCGAGAAACACGGCCTCGCGCCCAACACCTACAAGGATGTCTCGTCCTGGGGCTTCGGCGATTTCGTCTTTTCGTGGGATTACAACTTCTTCGCCGATGGCACCAAGGCGCGGCGCTTCGGCTTTCACGACTTCATCGACACCGAAGCGATGTTCATAAGCGTATTCGAAGATTTCCGCCGGCGCAGGATCATTCCGTAACCGCAGGCGAAGCCACGTCACCTCAGACAGCCACCTGCGTGCCGATTTCCACCACGCGGCCGGTCGGTATCTGGAAATATTCGGTTGCGTCGGCGGCACTGCGCGCCAGCCCGATGAACAGCCGATCCTGCCACAGCGGCATGCCGGAATTGGGCGAAGCCTTCAGCGAGCGCCGCGACAGGAAGAACGAGGTCTCCATGATGTCGAACTTCCAGCCCTGCTGGCGGCAGATCACCAGCGCCTTCGGGATGTTCGGGTGCTCCATATAGCCGAAGGTCAGCGACACCCGCATGAACAGGTCGTTGATCTTCTCCATCTTCACCCGCTCGCTTTTGGGCACGAAGGGCTGGGGCGCCGTAACGACCGACAGGATCACATTGTTTTCGTGCAGCACCTTGTAGTGCTTCAGGCTGTGCATCATCGCCGTCGGCGCGCTTTGCGGGTCACTGGTCAGGAACACCGCCGTTCCAGGCACCAGCCTGGGCTGCTTTTTGGCAAGGTTCTCCGCCAGGAAATCAAGCGGCACCTCGTTCTTGCGTGTCTTTTCAAACAGCATATTGCTGCCGCGCACCCAGGTGGCCATGACCAGGATCACCGCAAATGCAACCACGAGCGATGCCCAGCCGCCGTCGAAGACCTTGACGATGTTGGAAACGAAGAAGCCGATATCGATCAGCCCAAACAGCGCCGTCAGCGCCACCGCCACGCCGAGCGGCCATTTCCAGATACGCTTCATCACCACGAACAGCAGCGTCGTCGTCACCAGCATATTGCCGGTGACGGAAATGCCATAGGCGGCAGCCAGATCGCTCGACTGCTGGAACCCGACGACCAGCAGCATGACGCAGAGCGCCAGGAACGTGTTGACGCGCGGCATGTAGATCTGGCCGAGCTGTGTCTCGGAGGTGTGCTGGATTTCGAGGCGCGGCAGCATGTTGAGCTGCACGGCCTGTCGTGTCAGCGAATATGCACCGGAGATCACCGCCTGGCTGGCAATGACCGTGGCAGCCGTCGCCAGCACCACCATCGGCACCAGCGCCCAGCCCGAGTTCATCTCGAAGAACGGATGGCCGATCCTGCCTTCATTGGCCAGGACATAGGCTCCTTGCCCGAAATAATTGAGCAGCAGGCAGGGAAATACCACCCAGAGCCAGGCCAGCACGATCGGCTTGCGGCCGAAATGGCCGAGATCGGCATAGAGCGCCTCGGCGCCTGTCACGGCAAGGAAGATTGCACCGATGGTGACGAAGGACACGCTCGGCGAATCCACCAGGAAATCGACAATGTAGATGGGGTTCAGCGCGTAGAGGATGGTCGGCGCATCGGCAATGTGGATCAGCCCGGAGATGCCGATGGCTAGAAACCACAGCAGCGTGATCGGGCCGAACACCGTGGCCACGCGGCCGGTGCCGAAACGCTGAACGGAAAACAGTATCGCCAGGATCAGCAGCGTCAGCGGTACGACATAGGGGTCGAAAGCCGGCGTGACCACCTCCATGCCTTCGACTGCCGAGAGAACCGAGATCGCCGGCGTTATCACCGCGTCGCCAAAGAACAGCGCCGCGCCGGCCATGCCAAGGGCAAGAACGATCCTGGAGCGCTTCTTCAGCGCAGCTTGCACAAATGCCATCAGGGAGAGCGTTCCGCCCTCGCCGCGATTATCCGCCCTGAGCACAAAAATGATGTATTTGATGGTGACAATGATCGTCAGTGCCCACACGATGAGCGAGAGAACACCCAGAACGGCCTCTTCGGAAGCAATGGGCCCACGGCTGGCGGACGCGACCAATGCCTCGCGAAAAGCATAGATCGGGCTCGTCCCGATATCGCCATAAACGACGCCGAGAGCGCCGAGCATGAGAATACCGGTGTTTTGCGAGTGTTCGCTCGCGGGCGCTGCTTGCTGTATAGGATCCGCCTCAGTACCAAGGTTGGTATGGGCCATGCATGACACTCCGATGAGGCGGCGGTCATCTACTCCTGCTGCAGCGCAATAGCAACAGTCACACCGCGACAGCTCGACGCGGCCAGGATTGCGAGCCTACCATCCGCAAGCCTTCAGAAATCGCCGCGTCGTCTCGGCCATACCATATTCCAAAGCATCCGCCGTCAAGCCATGCCCGATCGATACCTCCGCCAGACCGGGGATACGCCTGGCCAGCGCCGGCAGATTGGCGACGACCAGATCATGGCCGGCATTGACGGCAAGCCCTGCAGCGATCGCTGCGTCGGCCGTTTTCCCAAGCTTTTCCAATTCCTTGGCAGCCTTTCCGGAATCGGAATGGCAGCTGCCATAAGGGCCCGTATAAAGCTCGATGCGATCGGCCCCGGTGTCGCGCGCGGCCGACACCTGCGATGGATCGGGATCGGAAAACAGCGAGACGCGAAACCCGCCCTTCTTCAATCTCTTGACGATCGGTGTCAGAAATGTTGATCGCTCGACGAAGTTCCAGCCGTGATCCGAAGTCGCCTGCGCAGGGTCGTCAGGCACCAAAGTCACCTGATCCGGCTGATGCTTTTCCACAAGAAGCAGGAAATCCTCAGTCGGATACCCCTCGATATTGAACTCGGCCTGCGGAAATTCGTCATCGATCAGCGCTCTGATTTCCGGCAGATCGGACAGGCGCGTATGGCGCTCGTCCGGCCGCGGATGCACCGTCAAACCATGCGCGCCGGCGGCAAGGGCTACCCGTCCCAGCCCGGTCACGCTCGGCCACGGCAGGTCGCGGCGATTGCGCAGCATGGCGATGGCGTTGAGGTTGACGGAGAGTTTTGCGGGCATGTCGGTAGCCTTGTTCCTGGCGGGGACCGCCGTTCTATAGCCTGCCTTGATGGAACAGACAGCACCCTTTGTGTGTTCCAGTCTGACAAGATTGGAATGTTTGACATCAGGAGGTTGCCGCCCATGTTAAATCCACTGGATTCCATGCCGGCGGTTCGGCGCATCGACACGAACCGGGACGACGCATATGCCTTCGAGATCACCGGACATATCTCGGCAGCCGACGTCGAGAATTTCTACGGCCTTCTGGAAGGCGCCTATGCCCTTCATGATCGCATCGACCTGCTGGTGAAGATGGTCGAAAATGACGGTGTCGACTGGAGCGGGATTTCGCCCGATACCACTTCGGAAGGCCGCGACATTGCCTCGAAGCATATCCGCCGTTGCGCAACGGTCGGAAAATCCAGCGGCGCGCGATATCTGGAGCGGTTTTTCAAGCCACCTTCCCCGGTCGAAACAAGGCATTTCGACACCGACGAAGAAATGGAAGCCTGGACATGGCTGGATGCGTCGCCGGCAGATACGGAATGACGCGGGGCGGACGTCGGGTTAGGTAGCATGGTCACATTCCCGTCACGGCCCCGCGCCACACAGCCGCCATCATGCCGAACATTCGCATCATCGATTCGATCTCAGATCCCGGTTCACAGTCCCGCCCCAACGAGGATGCGGCCGGAGGCAACGCATCGTGCGCCTTCGTCATTGACGGCGCGACTGGCCTTGGCGGCAAGAGCATCGTCGGGCTGAACGGCTCCGACGCCGCATGGCTTGCCCAGTTCGCGAAAGATTCGTTCGAACAGACCGTGCGCAATGGACGTCCGATGAGCGAGATCGTGCACGAGTTCAACGCCTGCGCGGCCAATGTCGTGCAGGAAGCGGCAAATGCGCTGCCGATCGAGCCCTGGAACCTGCCGATCGCCGGCTTTCAGATGGTGCGCGTCGAGGACGGCTCAGTGGTCACGCATGGGCTCGGCGACTGCCGCCTGTTCCTGCTGGCTGCGGATGGCGGGGAATTCGACACCAGCGCCATCAAGGGCGGCTTTGCCGACGAGCGCGATGGCGCGCGGCTGGCAATCGCCCACACCGGCGGATTTTCCGCGCATCAGGCATTGGCAGACGATCCGCTCGTGCGTGACGAGTTGCGCAAGCGCCGTGCCGCATACAACCAGGAAGATTCCGGCGTCTGGACGTTGGGGACGGAGCCTGCGGCCGCAAAGCATCTGGCGACGGAACCGCTTCGGACCGCTCTTCCCGCCACCGGACTGCTCTGCACTGATGGCTTCGCGGCGCTTTGCGATCAATACGCCCGCTATGGCGTCGGCGCGTTCGTGAAAGCCGCCCGCGATGCCGGCCTCTCGGCCCTGCTGGAAGAATTGCGCCGCATCGAACGCGTCGAAGACCCGAACGGCCACAAATTTCCGCGCTTCAAGATGAGCGACGACGCCACCGCGGTTCTGTTTGACATTGTCGACTGAAACAGGCCGCTACCGAACGATCGTCAGGCGCTGGGCCGCACGCGTGATCGCCGTATAAAGCCAGCGCTGGCGCGTGTCCTTGAAGGCAAAGCTTTCGTCGAACAGCACGATGTCGTTCCATTGCGAGCCCTGCGCCTTGTGGACGGTCAGCGCATAGCCATAGTCGAAATCGTCAAAACGCTTTTTCTGCTGCCAGGGAACGTCAGCGTCCGGGTCCTCGAAGACGGCCTTCAGCAGCTTGATCTTGGCGACGCCGCGGTCCGGATCGTCCTCCTCCGGCGAAACCAGCAGGTTGATGCCGGGCTTCACCGTTTCGCGCGACGAGGTCATGACCTTCCACAGCGAACCGTTGAGCAGCCCCTTCGACGGGTCGTTGCGCAGGCAGACCAGCTTGTCGCCGGCCTGCGGATAGCTGGCAGTGAAACCTTTCAGCTCGCGCAGGCGATGGTTGTAGCGCTTGCGCGTGCGGTTGGTGCCGACCAGCACCTGATCGGCCTTCAGCACCAATTCCTGCGTCACCTGTTCCTTGCCGATGACCTGCGCGGTGCCGTAGTCGCCGCGCATGAACTCACGCCCCTCGCGCACGTCGAGCGCCAGCCTGAGGATCGGATTGTCGCGCGCCTGACGGTGGATTTCGGTGAGCAGGAAATCCGGCTCGTGCTCGGTGAAGAAGCCGCCGCCTGAGATCGGCGGCAACTGGCCGGGATCGCCCAGAACGAGGATCGGCGTGCCGAAGGAAAGCAGATCGCGGCCAAGCTCCTCGTCGACCATCGAGCATTCGTCGATGATGACCAGCTTGGCCTTGGAGATCGGACTCTGGCGGTTGAGCGAGAAAGTCGGCGACATCGAGGTCTTGCCGGTCGTCTCGTCCGACACCGCTTCCTCGCCCTTCGGGCGGTAGATCAGCGAGTGGATGGTGCGGGCATTGGTTGCCCCCTTGGAACGCAGCACTTGCGCGGCCTTGCCAGTGAAGGCGGCGAACTGCACCTGCCCGTCGACATGCTCGGCGAAGTATCGCGCCAGCGTCGTCTTGCCGGTGCCGGCATAGCCGAACAGCCTGAAAACCTGCGGCTTGCCGCTCTTCAGCCAGCGCGCCACCGCCTGCAGTGCATCATCCTGTTGAGGAGAGAATTCCATGATTTCGACAGACAGGATTCGCGCCCGAAGGGCAAGACGCAATCGACGTTCCGGCTTTGATCACGCTTGCGCGCCGTCCGAAATCAGCGCTGCGAACCGGCCAAGATCGACATTGCCGCCGCTGATGATGACGCCGACCCGCATACCCCGAACCTTGTTGGGCGCGTTGCGCGCGGCCGCAAAACCGAGGCAACCGGTCGGCTCGACCACCATCTTCATGCGCTCGGCGAAAAACCGCATGCCTTCGACAAGCTGAGCATCCGAAGCCGTCAGGATATCGGCCACATCGCGCCGGATGATGTCGAAGGTCAGTTTTCCAAGCGAAGGGGTCTGCGCGCCGTCCGCGATAGTCTTCGGTGTCTTGATGCTGACGATGTGCCCCGCCCGGAACGATTGCTGGCCGTCGTCGCCCGCTTCCGGCTCGACGCCGTAGATTTTGCAATTCGGTGAAAGCGCCTTCGCCGACAAGGCGCTGCCCGCCAGCAGCCCGCCGCCACCAAGACAGACGAACAAGGCGTCGAGTTCGCCAACCTCCTCGAAAAGCTCCTTCGCCGCCGTCCCCTGCCCGGCAATGATGTCGGCGTGGTCGAAGGGCGGAATGAGCGTCGCGCCGGTCTCTTCCTGCAACCGCCGCCCGATCTCGTCGCGATCCTCGCTGTAGCGGTCATAGGAGACGATCTTGCCGCCATATCCCCTGGTCGCGTCCCGCTTCGCGGCGGGCGCGTCTTCCGGCATTATGATGGTGGCGGCGATGCCGAGAAGCTTCGCCGACAGCGCAATGGCCTGCGCGTGATTGCCGGACGAGAATGTCAGCACGCCGGCCTTCTTCTGCGCGTCGGTGAAACGCGACAGCGCATTGAACGCGCCGCGGAACTTGAACGCGCCCATGCGCTGCAGGTTCTCCGCCTTGAAGAAGACTTTCGCGCCAAGCTGCTCGTCAAGCGTGGTCGAGGTGAGAACCGGCGTCCTATGCGCCTCCCCCTCGATGCGATGAGCGGCGGCGAGGACATCGTCATATGTCGGGAGAGCTTGCATCGAGCGGTCTTTCTTGATGGGCAAATTATGGTCAAAGTTCGGAGAGATCACCCGCCGTGCAGCGGGTCGTTTTCCAGCGCGATCGGCATGCCATGCGGTGTCGCATGGGCAGCGCGCTGCCACGCCGCCGCAAGCTGATCGACATCAGCCGACGGCGCAACGCCCTTTGCGGCAAGCAGCTTTTCCAGAGCGACCAGCCAGTGCGCATAATAATCATGACCGTCTTCGGCAGCGTCGGGTTGCTTTACCTGCGCCGAAAGAGCTTCGGCCCATTCGCTCCATGAAAACAGCCCGCGCTCGTGAAGTGCGACGACCATGGCAAAGGCTTCAGCCTGCCATGGCGCGGCAAAAACCGGCGCGTCTTCGGACAATCCGGGTAAAGCCTCACGCCGGTTCAAGATAGCTCTCCCAGGCATCGATGCTGACGGTCAGCGTCGGATCGGCACCCTCGCCCCAGATTTCGCGTCCATCGAAGACGACGGTGTAGACCCATTGCGGATTCTCGCCCTTGCCATGGGCATTGCTGTCGGGAAAGACGAAGCCGTCGCGCACGGCCTCGACAACGCCGAGCTTTCCGCGTGCGTAGCGCGGCAGCCGCGTATGGCCTTGCGGATTGAAATTCTTCGTCAGCACCCTGTCGCCGGCGGTAAAGCGCGGCTCGGCTGGCACCGGCCTGTCGCAAGGCCCGCCCTTCGCCAGCACCGCAGCCGTATTTTCCGCCTTCAGCACACGCTTCGGCGTAGTTCCATCGCTGAGCGCCTTGCCCTGCGCCAGTTCCTCAGCCGTCACGAAACCATGCCGCTCGAGCAGCACTTCCAGCGCTTTCGTCCAGATTTCGTAATAGCTCGAGGAATAGTAATCGGCCGGATGCAGGCTTTCGCGCGCATGCCGGCTTTCATCGATGTTCCAATGCCCCATCGCGCCGGCGGTCAGCGTCACGCCCAGCGCCCGCTTTTCCCATTCGGCATGGAAGAGCGGCTCGTCCTTTTCGGGCGCAACCGGCCCGAAACCCATTTGCCCGCCAAGATCCTGCGGCCCGTTCATGCGGCTTGCCCGGCAAGACCGGTGCCGATCATCGAATCCCGCGTCACCAGCTCAATGAGCTTTTCTTCGCGCCAGCCGTCAGTGCCGGCAGGTCGCTCGGGGATAACGAGATAACGAAGCTCGGCGGTCGAGTCCCAGACGCGGATTTTCGTTGCCACAGGCAGGGTTACGCCGAATTCCGCAAGCACGCCGCGCGGGTCTATCACCGCCTTCGAGCGATAGGGCGGCGACTTGTACCAGACCGGCGGCAGGCCCAGCACCGACCATGGGTAGCAGGAACACAGCGTGCAGACGACGAGGTTGTGCGTTTCAGGTGTGTTGAACACCGCCTGCATGTGCTCGCCCTGCCGTCCGGTGAAGCCGAGCGAGGCGATAGCGGCAGTAGCATCGCTTTTCAGCCAATCGGCGAAAGCCGCATCGCTCCACGCCTTGGCCACGACTTTCGCGCCGTTGCGCGGGCCGACCTTGGTCTCATAGGTCTCGACGATCACGTCGATCGCTGCCGGATCGATCAGCCCTTTCTTGGTCAGGATCGTCTCCAGCGCCCGCACCCGCGCTGCCATCGGGTCGAGTTCATTGTCGTGATGATGATCGTGATCGTGTGACATCGCTTCAGGTTAGAAGCATGCCGAAGGACAAACAAGGCTGTGCGACTGGACCAGCCGCAGGAAATGAGAAGGCCGCGCCGTCGGCACGGCCTTCTTCGCTCATCTCGATTTCCTAAATAAGTTCAAGCTGCCTGCCGCACCGAAGCGTGGTGGTAGGCTGCCGTCTCGAAATCTATGTAACCGGTGAACGAAACAGCATCGGCAAAGGGCAGTATCTGCGTTGCCCAGAACCCGCCCACGCCGTTCTTGCGGTCGATCCAGTAGAACAGATTGGCAAGACCGGCCCAACCGATCGCGCCGGCCGGACGCCCTGTCGGCACCTCTTCTTCGTTGACCATGAAGGTGTAGGACCAGGATTTCTTCAAGCCGGGGAAGAATTCCGCATCGTTGGACAATGTCGGGATGACACCGGGCAACATCACGACCTTCTGGCCTTGCAGGCCGTTCCTGACCGCAGCGGCAACCGTATCGGCCTTCAGCACGCGGCCGTTCGCGCCGGCACCGTCGTTCAGCCACATGCGAATGAACTTCATGTAGTCGCCGACCGTCGCATAAAGACCGTGGCCGCCCATGTGAATCTCGGGCTCCTGCGGCAGTTCTAGGTCCTTCAGCGGCGTCAGGCTACAATCGGGCTCGCGCTGATGTATCCGCGCCAGTCGCTTGCGCATCGAAGGCGTCATCGTAAAGGCGATGTCCTGCATGCCGAGCGGATCGAAGATGCGCTCCTTCATGACCTCGCCGAGCCGCTTGCCGCGAATGCCCTCTGACCGCACCAATCGATATTGGAGCCATATTCCCATTTGTCGCCGGGATCGAAGAGCAGCGGCGTCATGATCGCTGCCTTCGAGGCGGTGATCACGCTTGGCTGGCCTTTTTCCTGCGCCAGCCTGTTGTATTGCGCATTGAAGAAATCATAGCCGAAACCGGCCGTGTGCAGCATCAGCATGCGCGTGGTGATATCGCGCTTGGGCGCGCGAAGTTTCGGATTGCCGGCATCGTCGAAACCGTCGAGCACCTGGAGCTTGCCGATATCGGGAGCGTAGTTTTTGGCTGGCGCGTCGAGGTCGAGCTTGCCCTCCTCCACGCATTGCATGATCGCGGTTCCGGTTATCGCCTTGGTCGTCGAGAAGATGGCGAAGACGCTGTCGGTGGCCATGGCGTCGCCCGAACCGAGCACGCGCTCGCCCGCTGCGCCCTCATAGGTATTCGACTTGCGGTCCGTCAGCATCGCAACAACGCCCGGAACGCGCGCCTTGCCCGAAACGACCCCGTTGAGAATCGAATCGGCTGCGGATTTCAGATCACTGCTCATCGTTTCCTCCCAATGGTTGCTGTTTTGTCAGCACAGGAGGAAGATTCATGCCTGGGCGGAAATGCCGTTCGGCCTAAATTCTGGAAGCGGCCAAGCTTCGCCGACGATCGACATCAATGCGACCACCAGCCGTTTCTTGCTGCTATGCTTGTCCAGGCTGCCTCTTCTCCACGTGCAGCAGGCGAAGACTACCCCAACCGTCCCGCGAAGGAATAGCCAATAAGTACGGAGCGCCGAAGTAGCGCTTGCGGCGCTGCCGTTATTTCAGCATTGGCCACAGCGTCGCGGCCAGCAACACGCCCATGGCGATGTTGAACCATTTCAGCCGCACCGGATCGGACAGGAAGCCGCGCAGCGCCATTCCGAAGCCGGCCCAGGACGAAACGCTCGGCAGGTTGACAAGCGCGAAGGCGACGGAAATCAGAACCACCGACAGGAAGGGCGCTGCCGGATTGGTGTAGACGGCCATGGCGGTGATCGCCATCACCCAGGCCTTGGGATTGACCCATTGAAACGCCGAGGCTTCGAGAAAACTCATCGGCCGCGCCTTGGCCTCGTCGGATTTGCCCATCGAGCGCGACATGGCGATCTTCCACGCGAGATAGAGCAGATAGGCGCCGCCCGCGATCTTCAAAACGGTATGCAGCGCCGGAAAGGCCGTCAGCACCGCGCCAAGCCCGAAACCGATGCCGAGCAGCAGCGACAGGAAACCCATGCCGATGCCCAGCATATGCGGGATGGTGCGCACGAAGCCGAAATTCACCCCCGACGCCAACAGCATGAAGTTGTTCGGCCCCGGCGTGATCGAGGTCACGAAGGCATAGACGAGCAGCGCAAGGAAAGCTTCCGAGGACATCGAATACTCAACATTAAGTCAGCAGCACTGACCTTCTTAACACGATCCACCCCATCTCATCCGGCCGAACTCTTGGTCCAGCCGGAGCTTTAAAAGGGAACCTGCTTACATGCCCTGCGGGCCGCGATTCATGGCCGCAACGCCGGTGCGGCAAACCTCCACCAGTCCGAGCGGCTTCATGATGGCGATGAACTGCTCGATCTTCGACACCTTGCCGGTGATCTCGAAGATGAAATGCTCGGTGTTGGCGTCGATCACATTGGCGCGGAAAGCCTCGGCCAGACGCAGCGCCTCGACGCGGTGATCTCCGGTTCCCGCAACCTTGACCAGCGCGAGTTCGCGCTCCATCGGCCGGTCCTGACCCAGTTCGCCCGCCAGCACCGTAAGATCGACCACGCGATGCACCGGCACTATGCGCTCGAGCTGATGCTTGATCTGCTCCAGAACATGCGGCGTGCCACGCGTCACGATCGTAATGCGCGACAGGTGCTTTTCATGCTCGGTCTCGGAGACCGTAAGGCTCTCGATGTTGTAGCCGCGGCCCGAGAACAGGCCGATGACGCGCGCAAGCACACCCGGCTCGTTGTCGACCAGCACCGACAGAGTGTGGTTTTCCGGGCGCTCGGTCTCCTTGGCGATGAAATAGGCGGAGCCGGTCGGTTGTAGCTGTGCGTTCATGGATTACATTCCTGACAAATCAGTTTGGCGCTGTCTCACGGAGCAATGAGTTCGACAGCAATGGTAAGTTGTTTCGACTTACGACGAAAATCTGCGTCGAAAGTGCAGAGAGCGTCACAGTGACCGGACGAGAAAAGATGGATCGCGTCCGCGAAATCAAAGCCCCGTCGATGAGCGTCTATTGCGGGCAAGATTTTCTCCCGGGATTCGATCTCGACATGAGAAGCGCCTGCCACGGTCGTTAGAAGATCATTGACGGTTTCTCGATCAAGTTTCACATGGCTGCGGAGGACCCACTCCGTTTCAAGCAGAACTGACGCCGAGACGAATATCTCGTTCGAAACGAAGCGATCCTTGGCTCTACGAGTCTGCTCCGTGCCGTCATCGACGAGCGCCCTGACCAGTACGTTGGTATCAACGGCGAGTAGCATCGAACCGCCGCGCAGCTTCTTTCAAGAGAATTTCGTCGATCTCCCGATCATCCGGCAGCGGCGTATCGATCTTGACCCTCTTCGCAAGAAACTCCTCGATGGTAATAGGCGGAAAGCGCGGGTCGAATTCCTCGACGGGCTGGACGAGAACGCCCCTGCCCTTCTCGATGAATTCGAACTCGGTTCCCTCACCCCAGCCATGGGCTTCGCGTACCGACTTCGGGACGACGATCTGTCCTTTGCTCGACATCTTTGCGCGTGCGTTCATCGGCATGCCTCCGAAAACAGTAAGACGAAGTAAGACATAGCGCTTTCAGCGCCATGTTTCAAACTTCACCTCGCCTCACACCAGTTCCCGGCCCTTCGCGTCGATGGCGTTGGCGACCGCCTCGTCCGTTGCCTCGTCGGGCAGCAGCATTTCGTTATGCGCCTTGCCGGACGGGATCATCGGGAAGCAGTTGGCGAGTGCGGCGACGCGGCAATCGAAGATCACCGGCTTCTTCACCGAGATCATCTCCTTGATCGCATCGTCGAGATCGCCTGGCTTTTCGCAGCGGATGCCGTGGCCGCCATAGGCTTCGGCCAGCTTGACGAAATCGGGCATCGCCTCGGTGTAGGAATGCGACAGGCGATTGCCATGCAGCAGCTGCTGCCACTGCCTTACCATGCCCATATACTGGTTGTTCAGGATGAAGATCTTGATCGGCGCCTCATACTGAACCGCCGTACTCATCTCCTGGATCGTCATCTGCACCGAAGCGTCGCCGGCAATGTCGATGACCAGCGAATCCCGGTGCGCGATCTGCACGCCGAGCGCCGCCGGCAGGCCGTAGCCCATCGTGCCGAGGCCGCCGGAGGTCATCCAGCGATTGGGCTTGTCGAAATGAAAATGCTGCGCCGCCCACATCTGGTGCTGGCCAACCTCGGTCGTGATGTAGGTGTCGAGATGCTTGGTCAGCTCATACAGCCGCTGGATCGCATGTTGCGGCATGATCACGTCGTTGTTCGGCTTGAAGGCCAGGGAATCGCGTGCGCGCCATTTGGCGATCTGCTCCCACCAGGGATAGAGCGTCTTCTTGTCGGTCTTGGCGGTCGCCCGCCACAGCCGCACGAGATCCTCCAGAACATGGCCGACATCGCCGATGATCGGCACATCGGCCCGAACATTCTTGTTGATCGACGACGGGTCGATATCGATGTGGATCTTCTTCGAGTTCGGCGAAAACGCATTGAGGCGACCGGTGATGCGGTCGTCGAAACGCGCGCCGATGCAGATCATGACATCGCAATCGTGCATCGCCATGTTGGATTCGTAGCTGCCATGCATGCCGAGCATGCCGAGCCAGTTCTTGCCCGAAGCCGGATAGGCGCCGAGGCCCATCAGCGTCGAGGTGATGGGAAAACCGGTCAGGTCGACCAGTTCGCGCAGCAAATGGCTCGCCTCCGGGCCGGAATTGATGACCCCGCCGCCCGAATAGATGATCGGCCGCTTCGCTTCCGCCATCAGCGCGACGGCAGCCTTGATCTTCTCGAGATCGCCGTGAATCTTCGGGTGGTAGCTGGTGCGCGGCGCGGTCTGCGGCGGCGTGTACATGCCCTTGGCGAACTGCACGTCCTTCGGCACGTCGACCACGACGGGCCCGGGCCGGCCGGTCGTCGCGACATGGAACGCCTCATGCAGGATGCCGGCCAGATCGTTGACATCCTTCACCAGCCAGTTGTGCTTGGTGCAGGGCCGCGTGATGCCGACCGTGTCGCATTCCTGGAACGCGTCCGTGCCGATCAGCATCGTCGGCGCCTGGCCGGTGATGCAGACCAGCGGAATGGAGTCCGACAGCGCGTCCTGCAGGGGTGTCACCATGTTGGTCGCACCGGGACCGGAGGTGACGAGCACGACGCCGGCCTTGCCGGTGGAGCGCGCATAGCCCTCCGCCGCGTGGCCCGCGCCCTGCTCGTGGCGCACCAGAATGTGCTCGACATCGTCCTGCTGGAAAAGCTCGTCGTAGATTGGAAGGACCGCACCGCCGGGGTAACCGAAAATATGCTTGACGCCGTTGTCCTTCAGCGCCTGCACCACCATCTCGGCGCCGCTCATTTCCCGCCGTCCGGTTTCGTTTTGTCCGTTGCTCATCGGTCTGGTTCCGTCTCTTCCGCTTTTTGCGATTGCTGGTCGTATCGGTATTTTCGGCAATAAAAAAGGCCCCCGAGGGAGCCTGTGTCTTGCGCATGGGGGGGATTTCGCCCGGCGGTTACACCGCCTTGCCCACGCGCCTTCCTACTACGAGAATGAGTG
>VFQQ010000675.1_pt1 | contig 61344 bp, 105 predicted proteins | sample 3512341 | NCBI WGS metagenome assembly VFQQ01 (sample SAMN10412373, study PRJNA504923) | tailings metagenome | isolation source: Relicate 2 Philex TSF1 revegetated site | place: Philippines: Tuba, Benguet | collected 2017-08-29 | reverse complement strand
CGCCCCAGCCTCCACCCAGCCCTGCACCACCCTCGCCCCAGCCTCCACCCAGCCCTGCACCACCCTCGCCCCAGCCACCGCCAAGCCCTGCACCACCCTCGCCCCAGCCGCCACCAAGCCCCTCACCACCCTCGCCCCAGCCGCCGCCCCCAAGGTGACGCACATACCTCAATTCTGCTTGACACCCCTTCTGCAAGATATACCTCTATGGCGTTACGTTTTCATGCCACAACATCGCCTGGATCCTTGCTTGATCGCGCGTGACAAATGCCCTTGCATTGATCTTGCAAGTGCACACGTTGCTTCCACATTTGCTTTCAAAATGCAGGGCTAGCGCACCTCCTCCTCCGCCACCACCGAGCCCTCAGCCCCCACCACCCAAACCACCACCACCCCGGCCGCCGCCCCCAAGTCCTAAACCCCCGCCACCCAAACCGCCACCACCCCGGCCGCCGCCCCCAAGTCCTAAACCCCCACCACCCAAACCGCCACCACTGCGGCCACCACCCCCAAGCACCAAGCCCCCACAACCACCGCCCCCGAGTCCCAAGCCCCCACCACCCAAACCACCGCCACCGCGGCCGCCCCCCCCAAGTCCCCGGCCCCCACCGCCCAAACCGCCACCACGGCGGCCGCCACCGCCAAGTCCCCGGCCGCCACCGCCAAAGTCGCCGCCACCGAAGCCTCCCCCGCCTAGCCCCCGGCCACCACCGCCCAAGCCTCGGCCACCACCACCCAGGCCTCCGCCACCTAGGCCCAGGTGTGTTGCTTCAGTAGTTCATGACTGGTTTGCTTGAAGTGGAGATTTCTCGCCCCTGCTGCTGGGTTCAGATATGCCTAAAACTGCCTCTGCAACCAGGGCATTGCTTACCCATTCACTCCATATCTGCTGATGCATGCTACTTCTGCCTTCTTGCGACCGCGCTCTCTCTGCTCACTAGGAGTGCATGTCTTGCCTTGCTGCAGGCCACCCTCCCCACGGCCACCCCCTCCCAAGTCGAGGTAAGAACCAACCTTGGGTGTGGCTGCCTTCAGGCCCCAAGCACGTTGCAGCGTCTGTGGGTTCGTGGGTGCTCCCCATTGTAAGCTCCTCTCACAAGCTGCGTGTCACCCTGCTGCAGCGCCCCGCCCGCAAAGCCCCCGCCACCAGCCGCCAAGGCGGGTCGCCGCCTCCTGCGCAACTAGCTGGACAGGCCCGAGGCGAGCTGTGGCGAAACAACGGCGCTCAGCTCTACGTTGAGCCACACCCCAGAAGAAAAGCACGGCGTTTGCAGAGAGCGCATGCCCCTGAATAAAGCTGGGCCACAGCAGAGCACCTTGTCAAAGGAGTCAAAGCCCATGCACACCAATGCGTTGCAATTTCTTTTCTCGGTACACTTGCATTTTCATGCTTTTTCTGTCAATGCGCGCTGTCCTCAAAATGTGCCACAACCACTTTGTGAACTTGGTTGACACTTGGCAGGAGCCTGATTGGCGCAAGTGTTCTGTGTCGGTTGTGGCACTCACGGCAGCACGGCAAGACGGCACGTGGAAGCTTGTGAGAAATGCCAGATTGGCAGTGAAGTGTGTCCCCCAGCTGGGGCGAGCGGTGCAGGGGCAAGATGCGGCCGTGCGTGGCATGCCGTGCGCTGCGCTCCCCGCCCCTTCCCCCTCCACTGCCGCCCTGCCCCCCATTCCGCCCCAGCTTAGATCGCGTCCTTCGCGGCTGCCTGGAGTAGGACTCCCCGCGTCCACAGGCCCGGCGCCAGCACCGCGGGGCGGTTGCACCTGACATCTGGTCTCGCCGCGGCCGCCGCTGCACCGGCACGATGTGCGGTGAGTCGGCAGAGTTTGCTGCTGCACTGGGGTGCCTCAGCGGGCTGGGCGGGGTAGCCCTGCTCCCCCTCGCGCTCACTGCTCCCTGCCTGGCCCTCCCGCCGCTGCAGGCATCTTCGGCTTCTACTTCTACGATGTGAGCTGGTGGCAGGGGCAGCGGGGCGGAGCGCTGCGTCCGGGGCCAACTGCCGCTGCCGCCGCCCTTGTGTTGCCGCCGGCCGTTGCGCGGAGCCCCGTGCCAATCGCTCCCCTCTGCACCTTCCCACCGTGCCTGCAGGTGCGGCACAGCCACCAGGAGATCCTGAACACGCTGTTCGATGGCCTGCGCCGCCTCGAGTACCGCGGCTACGACTCGGCCGGCGTGTCGGTGGACTGGCCGGTGCAGGCGGAGGGCGAGGTGGCCCCCACCGCCAAGCCCGTGGTGATCAAGGCCAAGGGCAAGGTGGACGACCTGGTCAAGCTGGTGTCGGAGGAGATCAAGGGCTTTGCCTTTGACCCCAAGGCGCTGGTCAAGGCACACGCCGGCATCGCGCACACGCGCTGGGCCACGCACGGCCCGCCCTGCGCCCGCAACTCCCACCCCCACGTCTCCTCGCCCAACCATGAGTTTGTGGTGGTGCACAACGGCACCATCACCAACTTCCGGGCGCTCAAGGAGTTCCTGGTGAGGCGGCGCGCGGGGTGGCGTTGGGGGCAGCCACATGCATAAGGCGCTTGCAGCATTGGTGGGTGCTGTGCAGCGGATAAGGTTGGGCCAGCCACTGCCCTGCTGCTCTCCGGCAGCATGCAGCAGCCAGCCGAAGCAGCTCCTGACCCATGCTGCAACCGCTGACCTTGCAGCACACCTCCCTCCCCTCCCTTCCCGCCTGCAGATGAAGGAGGGCGAGACCTTTGAGAGCGAGACCGACACCGAGGTCATCCCCAAGCTGTGCAAGTTCCTGTACAGGTGGGCATGCACGTGCTCCCCAGCCGCCCACCACACACACCCAGCCAGTGCCGCCCAGCACCCAGCCAAACGTACCCGGCGTCTGAATGCTGCATGCATGCCAGCCCACCCCCTCTGTGCACGCTGTCCCTCCCGATATGCCCTGCACCTCGCCCGCACCGCCACCCCCTGCGCTTCGGCTCTTACCTACTGTCTTTGCCCCTCCCCTGCGCTTGCTGCGCAGCCGCCTGCCGGAGCCCATCCCCTTCCCTCAGCTGGTGTGCGAGGTGGTGAAGCAGCTGGAGGGCGCGTATGCGCTGCTCATCAAGTCCTCCGTCTACCCCGGCGAGCTGGTGGCCTGCCGCCGCGGCTCCCCGCTCATCCTGGGCATGAAGTACGGCATCCAGGTGCGGGCAGCGCTGCATGCGGCTGGCTGGGCGGTGCGCCGGCATGGCAGGTTGCTGACGAGGCCAGCCGGTGTTGGCTGCGCTGCTGTATTGCCATGATGCAGCCGGCCATGCTGACCTCGCTTGATGCCCTGCCACCTCCCCGCCCCTGCAGGCCGCCGCCACGCCACGCACGCCGCAGAGCCCCAACACGCCGCTGACCCCCAAGCTCACCGGCACGTCCACGCACGGCCCCCAGTTCTTCGACAACAACGCGCCCGCCAACGGCCAGAACTATGGCCTGGAGCTGTTCCTGGCCTCGGAGGCCTCGGCGGTGGTGGAGCACACCAAGCAGTGAGTGCATGAGCCTGGCAGGGGGAGGTGCTGCCATCCAGCAGTTCATTTTATGCAGCATGCTTCTTGCCATTCTTGCTGGCTTTTGCTCAGGACATCCTGTCATGCCGGCTAGTTGCGGGCTAGGCACTGCCCTGCGTACCAGGCAATCCTTTGCCCGACCCTCACACCCCCTCCGGCCTGCCCCTCCCGCCACCTCATTGTGCAGGGTGATCTACCTGGAGGACAACGACATTGTGCACATGAAGGGCGGCGAGTACACCGTGTTCAACTGGAGCGACGTGGACAGCCCCTCGGTGGAGGTCCGCCGCACCATCCAGACGCTGACGATGGAGGTGTCCCAGATCATGAAGGTGCGCCTGCCTGCCGGAGGTGTGGACCTGCACCTGGGGCGGCATGGCGTGCCTGCAAGTGTTGTGTGTCATCCCTGGCGCCGCAAAAGTGCAGCTGAACATTTCCAATGCGCTGCGCCTGATGCCGTGACCCTGCATCGTTTGCCCCACCCTGGTGCTGCGCAGGGCGGCTACACCCACTTCATGGAGAAGGAGATCTTTGAGCAGCCGGAGACGATTGCGCAGACGATGCAGGGCCGCGTGAAGATCACGCCGCTCAGCCCCATGAAGTATGCGGTGCCCGGCATCGACCCCTACCTCATGCCGCGCGTGCGCATGGGCGGCCTGGTGGACCACGTGTCGGTGAGCGCAGGGCGCTGGCTGGCTGGGTGTGGGAGGGTTGGTGCAGGCCAGGCGCACGGGACTGTGTGCTCGGCACGGTGGTGCGCCGTTGGCTTGTCTCCAGTGTGCATCACTCAAGACAACTCTCCAGCATGATGCGCTTACCCCGCCGCTGCCTGCGCCGCTCCTGCCCCTGCAGACCATCCGCCGCTCGCGGCGCCTCATGTTCATCGCGTGCGGCACCAGCTACCACGCCGCCATGGCGTGCAGGCAGACGGTGGAGGAGCTGACCGAGATCCCGGTGGTGCTGGAGCTGGCGTCCGACCTGCTGGACCGCCGCTGCCCCATCTTCCGCGACGACACCTGCGTGTTTGTGTCCCAGGTGGGCATGCATGGGTTGGAGGCTTGGCTCAGGTTGGGCGGCTGTGCGCATGCCGCAGTGCACTTGCCTGGCTTGGTCTGCATACACTCCTGCCAGCCCAAGCTGGCATGCTTCTCGTCGCACCTCACCCCTTAACCCCCCTTCCCCTGCCCTCTCTGCCTCCCTGCAGTCGGGCGAGACGGCCGACACTTTCCGCGCGCTGGAGTACGCCAAGGCCTGCGGCGCGCTGTGCGTGGGCGTGACCAACACCGTGGGCTCTGCCATCGCGCGCAACACCCACTGCGGCATCCACATCAACGCGGGTGCGTGCGGATTGTGGGAGCTGTTGCTGAATTGCTGAAGTACTGTGCTGAGTGCTGTTCCTCCTTGCAGCGGCTCCTCAACGCGCCCTGTCCTAGCATGCCAAGCAGTCCCTTGCCCTGATTGCTCCACCGCAGGCGCGGAGATTGGCGTGGCCTCCACCAAGGCCTACACCTCCCAGATCGTGGCCATCACCATGATGGCGCTGGTGCTGAGTGAGGACGCCATCTCCAAGCGCCAGCGGCGCGACGAGATCATCGACTCTCTCTGCCAGCTGCCGGGTGCGTGCCAGGATGCTGCTGGGCACGGCTGTGCATCGCAAGTGCCCGGTGTGGGGTGCTGGCGGCTGGAGGCACCTTGCACTTGCAGTTGCTGCTTGCGCAGCTGCAGAGTCCTCACCAGCCAGCTTCCCATGTTCACCCAGCTGCCTCCTTTGTGCTTCCCACCTGCAGACATGGTGCGCCGCACGCTGAAGCTGAACGACCAGATCAAGCAGCTGGCGGCGGAGCTCAAGGATGAGCAGTCATGCCTCATGTTTGGCCGTGGCCGCAACTACGCCACTGCCATGGAGGCGGCGCTCAAGGTGCGGAAAGCGTGGTGGCTGGGCTGGGGGAGGGCCGAGGTGGGGATCTCAGCTGGCTGTGCAGCATGTGCTGGAATGCGCCACAGCAAGCAGGCATGTGGCCTCTACGCCGTCTGCTGCCTCACACAGCCCGCTTGTGCGCCCTCCGCCCCGCCGTGCAGGTGAAGGAGGTGTCGTACATGCACAGCGAGGGCATCAACGCGGGCGAGATGAAGCACGGCCCGCTGGCGCTGGTGGACGACAAGCTGCCGATTGTGGTGGTGTCCACCATGGACAGCATGCACTCCAAGATGGCGGGTGTCATCCAGCAGGTGGGCTGCCGGGGAGCGAGCCGGCCAGGGCTGCGGTGGGGTTGCAGGGCCTGTGGAGCAGCAGGCTGTTGCTGCACGCCAGAATTGCAGGTGCGGCAGTTGCTGCTGTCGGCAGCTGGGGCACCAGTTGTGCACTCGAAGGCCTCGTTGCTGCACGCATGACCGCCCCTCCCCTCCCCCTTTGCAGCTCATGGCGCGCAACGGCCGCCTGATTGTGCTGGCCAACGAGGAGGACGATGAGATGGTGGACATTGTGGCAGGTGGGTACAGCCAGCTTGGGCCGGCATAGCAGCGTTCACCCTGTGCCATGCTGTCTGCCTCACGCACCTTCCTGCTTGCGCTGCCGCCAACCGCGCCTGCTGCACGCTTGCCCCCTGCCCTGCCGCAGGCAAGTACCCCATCATCCAGGTGCCGCGCGTGGACGACGCGCTGCAGGCGGTGGTGAACATCATCCCGCTGCAGCTGCTGTCCTACCACCTCACCACGCTGCGCGGCTTCAACGTGGACCAGCCGCGCAACCTGGCCAAGAGCGTCACCGTCACCGAGGAGTGATGCAGGCCGCCAGCAACATCAGCTAGCAATCCCACCCCGACAGGCCCAGGCGCATTCCGCCCCAGCCCCTGTCTCCAATGTAGCAAGCGTAGCCAATAGGCAGTGTCAGTGTCAGCTAGTCACGGTTAGGTGTCTTTTGAGGCCTGGGCCACCATTTGCAGGCAGCGGCCACTTAGTGCTTGCCGCGGCGCAACGCCGCATGTTTGCTTCGTTATCGTGCCTCATTGAATTCCTCGATATGCTGACTCCCTCCTTCTTGTAAACTAGTTTTTGTTGCAGCAGTTGATGAGAGAGAAAACAGTTTGCGATTACGGAAACACTGGCACTAGGCGCAGTACAGATGCAAGCCTGGCCTGCCCTTCCTGCCCGCTGGTGCCCTCGCTCTGTTGCCAACAGAGCAGTGCTGATGCTCCTGGCTGCACACATTGGCAGTCAAGGACCCAGCATTTGCAGTTGAAACAACGGAGCGCCGGACCAGTGGGAGCACAATATGCTGCTCCATTGTAAACTAATTTTGGCTGTGGCAGGTGATGAGAGAGAGAGAGAGAGAATTGCGGCTGCAGGGCAGACACGCTGTGCGAATGAGGATCCAGGCCAACACAGACACTACGCGCAGTACAGTAGGAGCATGCCTTGGCCTTGCCCCAAGCCGTGTCCTGTGCGTGCCGCAATTAACTTACAACTTGGCAAGGAGATACAGGTGTGTTATTGCCCAAGAAGGGCGTGGTATCAAGCACAAGCACGGTGGCAAAACTCGCAGGCTGCCGGCAGCAGGCAGGCGCTCACGCCGCCTCACGCGGCCGCACAAGCGTGCAGGCCCTGCCACGCAGCAGGTACAGCTTGCTGTCTATCGCTGCCTCGCCCTCAGTCATGGCTCCTGGTGGGGAGGCCTCGGCTGCTGCGCACGTGCCTGCAAACAGGCGAAGCACCGCCGGCGCCGCATCGCCCACAAACTGCCCTGCCGCCAGGCTGCAGGTGGGCAGCAGCGGGTGCTCGTACGGGCGGCTCACAAATGAGCGCAGCCGCTGGCAGGCCAGGGTGCGATTGGGCGCGGTGAGCACCGGCTCCCAGGGGGAGAACATGCGGTGCGCATCTGCAGGAAGGGGGGGTGAACCGCGGTAGTGTTGAGGGAGGGAGGCCGGAGGCAGGCAACAGATGAGAGGTGGGCATGTGCAACGGCGGGAAGGAACAGCACGCAACCAACTGGCTTGCAAGCACTGCCCACACTTCACCGGCCCCGCACCTCGTGCTGTGAGTGCTGCAGGGCCGCTGCAGTTGCCGCGTGCTTTGGCAAACAGCTTGGGAGTGGCCTCTTCGGGCCTACAAGGCAGTGAAGGTAGGCCAGTCAGTGATGGGCTGGGCCAACGTGGCATCCTAGGCTTGCTTACCTGCTATTGCAGCAAGAGCCATCTCAGCAGGCCCGCAGCAGCGATGATGGTGCGCTGCAACCTGAGCAGAAATCATGGCAGCAGCATGCTTGCCTGTACTCCTTTGCCTTCCCCTCGCTCCACTCCACTGCCGCCACGCCCCAGCTGCTGCAGTCTGTCTCATTCTCCCTGCCCAGAGATGCCAGCAGGGTCGGCACATAGTGCTCCTCTGGCTGGCAGTCGGCACAGTGGTCACGGAAGCTGCAGGACAAGCGGCAGGCAACAGAGTTGGGAAGGGTCGGTCATCAGCGTCGAGGGTCGCGGTTGCAGGCACAACAATAGCACATCTTGCTGCATCCCGCGTGCAGGTGGTGGGCACATGGTGAGCGCGGCAGCTCAACCGTCTATCGCAGGCAGTGCATCTGGAAGCTGCCTGGCCGGAGCCAAACGACACGGCCATGCAGTCAGCACGGCGATAGCAAACATCCTGGCCGCTAATGTGTAAACATTGTCTGGACTGCTGGCTGCCTGGCGCACTCACGATTGGAAGACCTCCTCGTCTGCTGCCACCAGCTGGGCATGGCTGCGTGTCAGGCTGAAGAAGGGGCTGCTCCTCCGCCAGTGCTCCTTGCGCAGCGCCGGCCGCTGCAGCAGGGGCGGTGGATGGTTGGGCGCGGGTGGGTGGATGGCTTGCGGCGTGGTCTCGGCGGGGGTTCCATCCACCATCCACCAGAGCGGCAGCATGCAAGCACGCCAGAAATGCCCAGACATTCCCCTTTCCTGCCCACAAACCGACATCCTGCTGCTTGCCTGCATAGCATCCTTCCACCGGCCTGCCATGTCGGCTGGTGAGGCACATGCCTTCACTCGCGACCGATCCTCAAACATCACCTGCGGCAAGCATGGCAGTGGGGCCCCGGTGAGATGCAGAAAGGGCAGCAGAATGCAAGCTCTGGCTGCGCAAGATCGCTGACCAGGCAGCCCTGCATGCCGCCGCCACACATGCCCACCGTTAGGGGTCCTTAGTAAAGCAAGCTGGGCGGCATAAGCTGTGTGGCATGCAGCACTGCGTACCTGCTGGTAGAAAGTCAGTGGGTCGAACAGCGGCACGGTGCCCTCACTGAGCAGCAAAAATCTGCAGGAGGGCAGGGGTGAGGCAGCAGACGCACCTTGAGCCCACCAGGTGCCACACTCTTACACCGCAACAGGCGCAGCACCAGCTTGCGCTTCACAAAGCGGCAGCAGCAATCGTTGCTGGCTGCACAATGGCACACGTGCGGTCGGCAGGACGCGCAGGTGTGCATGCGTGGTATTGATAGACAGAGCGGGTGGCATGCGCATGCCAGAGCTTGAAGGCAAGGCCCACCTGTCATTCAGCGGATCCTTCAGGGCTTCCCGCAGCAGCCTGCGCATTGCCTCCACCCGCGAAATGTGGCCCGCCTGCAGCGCAACAGGGCCATAAGATGCCTTCAGCAACAGCAGCGGGCGGCGGCAGCCAGGACGCAAGGCTCCATTGCACGACCAGCATTCGAGCAGGGGAGGAGGAGGCGTGCGCTATGCTCACCTGTGTCCTGATGCGGTCCTTGATGACATGGTTGCGGAACAGGCTGTTCTCCGGCCAGCCTGCAATCAGTGGGGGCAGCGGTGCTGCAGCTTGTTTCCAAGCAGGAGTCGGCCCGCTGGCGACCTTCCACTCAGACAGGGCAAAGCGTGAGGGGAGGGAGCGTGGCTCCTTGTGCCCAAAGCCAGACGTGACACTGCCCAACACACCATGCAGCCCCTAGCGCAGGCGTGCCAGCCCGTGCCTTCTGGAGTCGTGCCACCGCCGCAGCATACGACAATCCACCACCACTGCCGCCCACCTTGGTACCCGTCAGTGTTCCACGGCGGCGAGTGGACATACAGGCTGTACAGGTACTGCCAGGGCGGCTGCACCGCGGCCACCGGCCCCGACACCCGCTTGGGGTAGCAGGCGCAGAGCAGCAGGAGCCACTTTTCCAGCACCGGGCCGCAGGCCGCATCCAGCAGCGAGGGAACCGCCTGCTGCGGCAGCAGCCCTGCCGCCGACTCCAGCCACAGGCGCCACAGCGCGTCGTGCGGCATGTGCGCCCCCGTGACAAACAGCAGCGCCACCTTCTTCACGCCCAGCACCTGCGGCAGAGGGTGTGTGTGGTACGTTGGGGGCATGTTTGCATGCCAGGACAGTCCAGTTGCGCCGGCTGTGGTAGCTCGGCCCCACAAGGGCCACAGCATCGGTGCTGTCCGCATGCACTGCATCACAACATGTCACTGCAGCGTTGGTGTCCTGAACCACACCTGAGCGCATGTCACGCCGCCGCTGCCAATCTCGCTTTCTCGCAGGAAGCTGCTGGCATCGCCCTCCCCGGCATAGCTGCCATGCCAGCCGCCGTGGATCAGCGGCTTGAACCAGGTGGGCACCAGGGAGCGGCTGCCTCCATCTGCTGCAGGTGACCCGCTCCAGGCTATGGCCATCAGGAGCAGGGTCAGCACCGCAGGCAGCACCAGCCAGGAGAGCCACGGCCTGCGGCTGCCATGGTGGCCGGCGTGGGCGGCGCCGCCGCCAGGCGAGGCGGTCGGCCAGACTCTGGCCAGCAGCCTGCAGCGTCAGCGGGGTTGTGGGACGTCGGTGCTAGGCCGGCTGGCATGAAAACCCGAGGAAGGCCCCCATCTGCGTCTCCATCTCCCTCCATCCCTCCCGGCCCCTCCCACGCTGTCCCCGCTGCATGAATCTAGTTTGACAGCCGCAATTTGCTGGCGGAGCCCCCACAGGAGGCCGGGCGCCGGAACCGCGCGACTCCAAGCTCACCCTTCTGCTCGTGGCTGTGCGACAGTCATCATGTGTTCATTGCAGTGTAAGGCGTGATAAAAGTTAAAGTTAAAAGGCAAGCTGTCGGCGCAGGTCCAGATGGGTGCTGCATGTACCGTCGCGGCCGCCATGCAGCGGTTCGCCCTCGCATAGGGCCATTTCAACCCCTCTTCGTCAGCCTTGAGCAGCACAGCATGAAGCCAGAACAATCAATGGGGCAGCAGCTGCAGTGAGATGACCCAGCATGCAGCCGCCCTCCCACCAGCCATCCGCAAGCTCCAAAGCACGCAATGAACTGGTGGTGCTCACGGGTCGTTTAGAAGCAGCAAGACCGGAGGATTTGCATGTGTTGCTCCTAACAGTCACAAGTCAAGCTGTCAAAACAATAATGAGGACAGAAGGGAGGCAGTTGCCATAGAAAACTGCTGCCAACAACTGACAGCAAGCCTAGAAATCGGCTGCGGCCAGCTACTGCATGCTTGCACGCCAACGGCTGCCTCGCCAACGGCCTATGTTGATGGCGGCGGCGGCGAGGGCGACTTTGCCTGGCGTGCCGCCAGCAGCAGCCTGCATGTGTGCATCAGCGCTTGCCACCGCTCGGGAGGGGCGCTGTCCCGTGCCACCAGGGACCACACGCCCTCGCCAGCCCGGGCCAGGGCGGCAACCTTGTTTACGGAGACCGCGCCGGCTGCCGCCAGCGCCGCCGCCACTCGCTCCTGTGATGCGCTCCCTTGGATCTCTGCACACACGGCCGCACACACTGCAACCAGGAAGGGGGAAGAGAGATGGGGTGGTTGGGAGCACACATCACAACGCAGCAGGAAGGGGACAGCATGCCAACTGTCCAGCAGGAACCATCCCTTACACCCTGTCATAGCGGCAGGGAGCCTGCCCCAGCGCAACAACAGTGCAAGGTCCGACATCATAGCACAGACACAAACTGTGGCAAGCAGCTGCTTTACCTTGTGGCTCCAATGGGAACTTTTGGCGCAGCACCAGGGCCTCGGCTGCGAGCTCGCTAGAGGCCTGTCCCACTGGCCGCTCAGGCGCCAGGACATCCTCTGGCGTGGGGGACCGCCCCTGCGCCTGCTGCGCCTGCTGCGCCTGCCGGCGCGCGTGGTATTGGCACCACCGGCAGTTGGGCTGCGTGCACGTGGCAACATTGTGTTGGGCAGTGTGGCCAGCCACCACCGCCGTGCCTGCTATCGTGCCCGCTATGGGCTGCACGCAGACCACTGGAACTGCTGATGCTGCTGCCTGGCTCAGCCGCTGCACACGAGAGGAGGGTGAGGGCCGAGGGATGCCGCCCCTGCCACGGACCCGCTGTGGCAGCGGCAGCAGGGACTGCACCTGCGGCGGCTGCCCTGGCTGCGGCTGCTGCTGCTGCTGCTGCCTACTGATCAGGGGCTCTATGGAGGCGATCTGCGCCGCGTAACTAGTGGCCAGCGCCTCAAGTTGCGCCACAAGCTGGGTAGCAGGGGTTGGGCAGTTGGGGAGGCTGTTAGGCAAGGCAGAACGTGCGCATGGAGGCTGTTCTAGGCAGTTGGCGCGTGATATGAACACGCCTTAGTGAAAAGAAAGTTAAGCTCGGGCACGCGTGGGGCTGCGAAATTGTTGCCCCCGAGGGCAGGGGGCGCACCTGTCGGGCAATAAGCGTGGCTAGCTGGGTCCGCCGCAGCGCTTGAGACGCAGCCGGAAGCAGGTGTGGGGCGCACTGAGTGCCCATATGTTGTCCCAGGGCCGCGTTGCTGCCGCCATGTGATGCAGGCGTGGGTGAGCGAAGCCGGGACGGTGCTCCGACCGAGGCGGCGGAGGCAGATGCCACGGCGGCAGTCGCTGGAGCGCTGCCAGCGGCCGCTGGATCCACATACGGCCCCTGCCCAGCACTCTGAGTGATAGAAGACAGCATGTGGGTGCAGCGGGGCCCGAAGCCGAAGTGGCCCCGGCGGTGGGGCACGCCGGGGGCCTGCAAGCCGCAGTCCTGGCAGCAGCCGCGCGAGAATTGTAATTTCACGTCAAGGGCAAGAATGGGGCGTATGCGCACCCGGCTCCTTTTTGGGACGCTCACGAGCAAAATAGTGAGCGAACCAGCGTGCCAGTGACAGCCAGGCGATGAGGCGCAGGGTGAGTTTTTTGGGAGCGAAGATTGCGGCCGGGAGGTGTGTCCCCTGGTCCATGCGCCGTCGAGCTTGAGCGCCGGCACCCCACAGTGTGAGCTCGCAGTTGCAACAACAAAAGAGTACTAGAAGTTTGAGAGGAAAGCATGAAAAGAACGCGCCGCAGCATGCAGAATGCACAATTGTGCAGTGCAGCTGGCAGGCGCGTGCGGCACCAACGGAACGCGACATGAGCGCGGCAGCCTCTACTGCTGCGCAGCGCCCGCTGCCGCCGTCTCAGCGCCAGCCGCGCCCTGGGGGCCGCCCTTCCGTCGGAAGCGAGCAGTGCCATAGAATCCCTCCTGCAGGCCAAGTGCAGAGGATGTGTGAAGCAGCGGGCCGGCCGGGCCTTGAGGGGCACAACTGTGCAGCTCCCTCGCCGGAGCTGTGGCTGATGCAGTTGGCAGTTGCTAGCCCAGGCAGCGGGATATGAACCCAGTGCTGAGGAAGGCATCGCTGTGCATGAGAGCATCCGCCCGAAACTTTGAGGGATCGCACCATGGTTACTTCAATCTCCGATTGCTGCGGGTCGGCCACGCTCATCTCCTCTTCCTCGCTGCAGCAAGGACACGGGCAGCTGCATGTTGGAATGCAGTGTGGCAGACCATGCAGCAATCATGGATGTGGCGTAGCCCGTTGACCTGAAGCGGGGCTGCTGTAGTATGGCAGGACGCGTCTTGTGCCCCTCGAGCAACCCTCCTGTAGCGCGGCTAGTCAGCAGCCCAGCCCAACCAGCGCAATGGGCCACAGCCTCAACCCTTGCCTGTCGCTGGGCTCGTAGTCGCCGCGCAGCCGCTTTTCCAGCTCACCCGGCTGCATTGGAACATGTGGGTGGGCATTAGTTTCAGTGCAGGCAGCCTCAGGAGATGGGACAGTGCAGTTGCGCCCGAGTCAGGCAAGCAAGGGCAACAGAACAACAGGCGGGGAGGGCAGCAAGCAAGGGTGGCTCAAGGCGTATGCTTGCAGCAACGGTTCTCAAGGCACCAAGTGAGGCACCAGAGAGCACCAGGCAACGGAAGACCTGCCGGCCCCTTCACTGTATTCGCTGCCCACTCATATTGCGACTCACCTTCTCCAGCCGCGGCAGCATGCGCTTATGGCAGCACAGCAGGGAGATGAAGAAGCTCATGGCCAGCAGCAGGAAGGCACTGCAGGGACAAGAAAACGTGGGGAGCAGGGTCGCATCTCACACATAAGCCAATGTGTGCAGCACCAGCTTGCTGAGGTTTGCATGATGGGCACCAAACCGGGGCAGCTTGAGTGTTGCACCCCCTGCACTCACCCCATGACGATTGGCCCCCACAAAACGGGCATCTTCTTCACGTACTGGTCCACCGGCGGGGCAGGGGGCCCCGGCGGCGGGAATGGCGGCGGAGCGGGGGGGCTGCTAGCATGTGAGGGGAGGGATCCGACGCAGGTTAGTGTGGAAGGCCGGAAGGACAGCCCAACCAGTGCACTCCTGTTGGCCAGAGCGATGTATTGCGGAGAATCAAGCCCACAATCTGCAGGCAGACCCAACCTGGGGGCAGCCCACTCAAAATGCGAGGGGGCTCACCTCGGGGGTGGGCGGCGCACGCGCGCTGGGGGCTGCGGTTGCGGCGCCGGGAACGGCGGGCGCTGCACAGCACGGTAATCAGCGAGGCAAGTTGGTGTTTTACCACACCAAAGCTGGAAATGGTAGCCAGCGGGCAAGGGACCACATTGCTCGACACCTTCCTGCCCTGTCCAGCAATCCGGCAACCACACCTTGGCCTCCCCCTTGCTCCCCAGATCCTCACCACATAGGGCGAGGAGGGCAGGGGCGGCGGACTGGGCGCGGGCGGTGGCGCAGTGTACAGCAGCGTGTTGGCGCGGCGAGGGTAGATTTTGGCCACGCTCTCAGGCGGCAGCTTGTTCAGGGCAATGGAGGAGCCGGCTGCGCAGCGGATGCGGGCGAGACAGGGGGCCGGGCATGTGTGAGAGGTGCAGGCATGCAGCCAAAGGCTGATTATAACCCCCACGCTCACGCTGCTGAAGCCATCGGTCCATGAACTTGTGCCATGCCAGCATGCATGGGGCTCACCCGGCGCTGCGATGAAGATATCATCGCCCCAGTGGCCATCGGGCTGTGTGGTCTTGGAAGCCAAGTTGTCGCTGCAACGCAGTAGGTGGCTTAGTGTTTGTTTCAATCGGCAAGCATCGTGGCGAGCGTGGTGCTAAATGTCAATCTTTCCGCTAGCCAGCCGTTCTTTGTGTGCCAATGACGCCTGGCCCCCTGGCCCACAGCTTGCTCCAGCGAGCCAGCACAGCGCTGCTTCTGAAGGGCCGCCCCACCTGAAGTTGGAGTTGAGCAGGACGATGTTGGAGGTTGGGCCCATACCAATGGCTCCACCCGTAGATGCCTGCAGGGGGTGGGCAGGTGGGTGCGAGGCGAAGCGAGGGTCAGCATCAAGCAAATGAGAACCGGGCTCAAAGAGTTGCAGGCTGAATCGGAGTTCAGCAGCGCGCAGCAGGCAGCTTGCACTTGCACAATCGTCCCGACCATCTTCCAACTGTGTTAACCCGCAGTCCTACCCCACCGACCCCAACCCATCCAAGCACTGCTCTCACCCGGTTCTGGTAGAAGGCAGTTGTGGAGAAGGTGACGTTTGAGCCCACCGTCTTCACCGCCCCGCCCATGTTGTCGGCGTAGTTGACCCCAAAGTTGCAGTTGGTGAAGCGGATGTTGGAGGCGCCCAGGATGTTCACTGCACGTGGCAGCGGCGGCGAGCGGATGACGTGGGAATGGTCGGCCACGCCGGGAGGCGGGGGGTCCCCCACCCTCAGCTACCCAAGCCTGGCCACCCAGAGACCCACCACCCACCTGCGCCGCCGTCGGTCGCAATGTTGCCCATGAAGTCACACCAGTCGAAGCGCACGCTCTTCACAGCGCCGCTGATCTGCACCGCCGCTCCGTTGCCCATGGTGGCGCCGTTCAGGACGCGCACATTTGTGACTGGGGGCGGGACAAGTGGGGCAGGGTGGGCAAGCAGGAAAAGGGTGGGTGGGTGAGGGCACGGGTGGCCGGCCAACCTCGGGCCATCCTTGACAACCGTGCAGGGGCAGAGATGTGACTCTTTTGTTCAGACTAAAACCATGCAGGCTGCCCACCACCTCAGTGCTTCCATGCAGGATGCCCCACCAGCTCATTCAGCTCACCGCTAAGAATGGCGTTCATGCCGACCAGGAAGAGCGGGTTGGGGGCGCCGTTCAGGTCCACAATGCACTTGGAGCCAAAGCCCTTGCACTGCAGGCAAACAATGGGTGGTAATGTGTACGAGAAGAGTGGGTGATGAAACAGGCAACAAGAGGTGCTGAGAGAACACGAGGTGCCAGTGCTGGCATATTGCTGTGTTTGAGGCAAGGCCGCCATGATTGTACAGGGCATGCCCGTCCAAAACATTCTGCTTTTGGGGCGTTGCACCAAGCTAGCTGGACCGGCATGGAGGCAGCACACCCACCTGAGACACGATTGTCATGGGGAAGACAATTGAGGGAGGGGGGCCCTGCCACCAGCGCCCGCCGGGCGTCATCTGTGAAGCAAGGGGCAAGAAGGGCAGCGAACGCTCAACAACTGTTGTGCTCAGTGCCTGGCCAGGGCCAGAAACTGCAGGTGCGGTCCTTCAGCACGATTGCAGGGAGGCCAAACCTCCCCAGCATCGTGCAGCGGCAGGGTGACTGGCACGGCAACTCAACCTTGTGCTGAGGCTTTGGCCAATGTCCAGTTGGCTTGTTCGACCAATCTCACGCTTCCTAGCAGCGCATACCATCTCCCCCTCACACCTGGATATGCGCTCCCAAGGTGACGGTGGAGTTGCCAGCGGCCAGCGCCTGCCACAGTTGCTCCTCGCTGTACACCCAGGAGGCCGGGTTGGGCGGGGCGGGCGGCGCCGGTGGCGGCGGGCGAGGCGGCCGTGGTGGGCTGGGCGGCGGCGACGCGAACAGCGGGTAGGCCGGCCACTGCTTGGTGGGGCAGGGAGGTAGGGCAGTGGATCATTGGTGAGAGCAGTGAGCGTCCGTCACTGAATTAGAATGGCCAGCTGCCGTGGGATGGAGCCAGGCAGCTGCACCTGGTAGCCGGCCACCAAAATCCGCAGGTGCCACTCACCCCACGGAAGCCAGAGTAGGGCGCAATGGTAGACTCGGGGTACACCTCTGCGGCAGGCAGGCGGGCAAGCAGGGGGACCCACTCAGCTGCAGCCCTGGCGGGCACCAGAGGGTGCAGACACCTGCGTTGGCCAGTGCATCAATGCACCCGTGCATCAATGCTGCGGCTGCAAGCTGCGGCTGCATGGTGGGATGTACTAAAAGTAAATGTGCCACAAGCATGCCATGCCCCGGGCGCCCGGCAGCAGCGCAAGCTAGCGCACGTGCGGTGGTGGGGAAGGGGTTGAAGTAGGCAGGTGTGGCCACCCAGCTCTCCATGTACACGTCATTGCCAAACACGTCCGCCGAGTTGCCCTGCAGGGGGCAGTTCAATTGGGGGCAGCAGGTGCAGCCCTTGATACGTCTGCCACCATTCGTGCCTCCTTCATAACAGGCAAGCAACATGTTGAAGGTGCAGCCGTTGAAGAAATGCCCTCCTTTCCTGCTTTGTCTGCAACCTGCGAAGCCAAACCAAACACCAACAAGCCAGCCATGCAGGGCAACCAGCAGCAGGCTCACGTTGAAGGTGCAGCCGTTGAAGTAGATGCCTGAGGAGGACTGGCCCACACCCACGGCACCGCCGCTGGGCGCGGAGTTGCTTTGGAAGCTGACCTCCGTGAAGCCGGCGTTGCTGGTGAGGTACACGGCTCCGCCCGCGCCGTAGGCTGAGAAGGTGGGTGGGGGCAGAGGCAGGATGGGGACAGGTGGATGAGCTGCGGTGGGGTAGCTTGTGTTCCATCCAGCCCCGCCCTCAACCCGCAACCCCGGCGCACAACACGGCAATGCCGCACTACCAGTACAGCCCAGTGCTCAGGCCGTGTCCAAAACCCAGCGTGTTTGTAATCCTCACCCGCCGAGTTCTTCTCGAAGTTAACCTTGTTAAACAGGCCGATGGCGCCGTCGCCCAGCGACACCGCGCCCGCGCCGTTCTGGGCCGAGTTGCTGATGAACTCGCAGTTCTTGAACTCCACCTGGGCCAGGAAGGAACAAGGGCATGGGAAACTGACGGCTATGTGTCTCACAAACTAGCAATGGCCCAGCTTCTAGGGAGCAGCACTTGCATATGGTTCGACTGCTCCTGCTTGGCCTACCCACCCCACCCCTCGCCTCACGGCATCCGGCCCTGGCTGCCACCGAGCCCCTGCTCCCAAACAGACCGAGCTGCCTCATCACAACATCCATCGACTCTTGACCACACCCACCCTGCGCGCACCTGCATCTTGCCCTGGTTGTAGAACGCGCCGCCCAGGCCTGCCGCCATGCCGCCCGTGAACCGAATGTTCTCAAACGTGACATAGAAGGAGGGCAGGAAGCCGGAGTTGTCGGCGTGGAAGATGCGGCCTGAGCATACGGACAGAAACAAAGGATGGGGTTTGGTATATGGGGAGAAGGGCAGGCGGACCAAGGGTTGGCAGGCAAGGGGGCATGGAACACCGAACAGCAGGCAGGCTGAGGAGTGCAAGTGGCCCACAAACCTCCGCCCGGCGCCCTCAGCCCACGCACTGATTGACTTGGCGTCGATGAGGCAGCGCCCTCCGTAGATGGCGTCGTTGCAGTTGCCAGTGATGGTCACAGAGGCCTTGATGGGAGGCAGGGTGGCCTGAAAAGGCGCATGGGGAGCGCACGAAGGGCGGGGATTGAGTTGGGGGAGAGTGGCTGCACAGTCGGGTGCTGAGCCATGATACGAGCATGCAGGTGCAGTGCCACACTCCTGCTCTTCCCACAGCAGGCCACGCTGTGCAGCCCGGCCATGCAACGGGAGGCAGTGTCACTGTCTCAGCAGTCAATGTGCAGGTGCACAACTGAAGGCAGCCACCTCAGGCTGCGCTCCAAGCCAGCCATTGCCACACCCAGCGCACCTGCGCGCTCTTGAAGGCGCCCGTCAGGCCGACGTGGCCATCCAGCCGGATATAGCGCTCCTTGTCCCCAATTGCCAGCGCCAGCTCAGTCTCCGTGGTCGCGCTCACCACTGCAGGCAGAAGGGGCAGGGGCAGGCATGGAGGCTTTGTGAGTTGGTGGCCAACTGGCTGGGTGACATCGGGTTTGATGCATGTGGCGGAACGATTTGACAGCGATCTAATTGCAGGCATGGCAAGCTGGATGCCAAGGCACGCTATGCCCAGCACCCCACGCCATCCCCCTGCCCTGCTGCAGCCAAGGGCGCCGCACCGTATGGGTCCTGCTTCAGCTTGCGGCTCTTGCGTGGCGCATCGTCAACCACATTCACATCTGCTGCTGCACTGGCTGCTGCTGCTGCTGCTGTGCCGTCGGATCCAGTCTGTGCCGCTTCCTGCTGCCGCTCCTGCATGGCCGCCTCCATCCACGCCCTAACCACCCGCTCGTCCTCACTGATTTCCTTCCACTGCCGCTGCTGCGCCTGCTGCTGCACCTGCTGCTGCACCTGCTGCTGCACCTGCTGCTGCACCTGCTGCTGCTGCTCTGCATGCTCTGTTGCAGCCTGCCGCTCCGCTGCAGGCTGCTGCGCCTGCTGCGGCTTGGCCTGCGCCTGCTGCTGCGCCTGCTGCGGCTTGGCCTGCGCCTGCTGCTGCGCCTGCTGCTCGCCCCCCCAGAGGCGGTGCAGCTGCTGCGGGGAAATGTCTGCTGCCTTGGGATCGGCCGCTGCCTTCAGCAGCACTAGCGGCCGCACCTGGCCGCCGCTCACTGCATGGGCACAGCGGGGTAGCACATGTGTGGCATGGTGTGCATTGCATTTCTCATGCGCCAGTGCGCGGTGTTGGCTCACCTCATTCGACGGGTAGTCGTTCCCAAGCGTCTGACATGCATGCCTCCTTCATGGCTGCCCTACGCCCCAACCCACACCTGGCGGCCCTACAACTTGCCACCATGCAGCCCACCTGACAGCTGCTCTGCTGCTGGCAGTGGCTCCATGTAAGCAGCGCTCTCCTCACCGTCGACCAGTAGCAAGTCTGCTCCCACTGCATCGCTGCCGCCGCTCTGGCGGTTGCCGCCCAGCTGAGAGCGGGCGGCGGTCAAGCGGCTGCCGGCTGCCAGGCACACACCACCGCCCTCTGCTGCCTCATTGTCCCGCACTGTGGTGCGGTCCATGTGCAGCATGCCGCTGTGCACGTACACGCCACCTCCCGCTTGCTGCAAAGGGGTGGAGGCAAGCGCCTTGGCGGTGGGCTCATCAGCCGCGGGCAGCATGCGCACATGGGCGTGCAAGTGCACGGGCAAGAATGCCATGCCAAGCAGCGGCCAAATCCCCCGAGCAGCAGCATCCGCGGGGCAGCCAGCCAGCCTGTGGCATGCCCTTACCTGCGCATTGTTGCCAGCCACCTCGCAGCGGGTGAGCGCAAGGCGGGCATGGGAGTCAACACGGGCGCCGGCACCAGCCGTGCCCACATTGTCAGCCAGGCGCACGGCAACCAGGTCCACCAGGGAATGGTTGGAGGCGGTGAGGCCTCCCGCGAGGCTGGCACTGCCATGCCCGCCAACAAGCTCCAGATTAGCCAGCTCCACAACCGCCGCGGGGCCGGTGACATGCACCAGCGGCAATGGCTGCAGCGCAGTGTCTGCCACGCTGCCACGCAGCGTGCAACGGCTGCCCTGCGCACTGGGGCAGTTCCCCTGCAGCTGAACCGGCCTGGTGATCACGAGGGTGCTGCTCAGCTGAATGTCAGCCGTCAGCTGCACCACGCGGCGGTCGCGCCACCCCAGGTCGGCAGCCGCCAGCGCCACCCGCAGCTGCTCCTCGCTGCCCACGGCGATGGCATGCTGCGGTCCTTCCACACGGAATGCCAGCTCATCGGAGGCCTGCTGCAAGCCTGCAGGCGGAGGGGGAGCGGGGGGCTGGGGTTGCAAGGGGGAAGCAAGTGGGAGACGGGGGCGCGCCGACCAGCGCAATCGTGCTCACCTGCCACCAGTGCTGCACAGAGCAGCAGGGCAGCCAGCCCGGCGCTCCGCGCCATAACCAGCCGCGGTTGAAAGGCCAGAGTCCTCCACCCCTCCAGTCCGCTTCAACCAGCAGTGCAAGCGCTGCACTAGATGGGGGTCCAGCGATCGAGGGCCCCGAGGCTGCTGCATGTGGCACCGCCGCCGCCATGCTGCGCCGCCACTGCGAGCTGCTCATGGCAGCCACCGACAGCTCGGTTGTCTTGCCCAATCGACGCCATGCTGAGCATTACAGGCCGTCCAGGTGCTGAGAGGTCACATGTCATCACGGTCGGCATGCATGCGCGGGCCACAGAGCATCAAGGCGCAGCAAAGGCTTCATGCTGCCCACCCTCAGGCTTCATGCTGCGCCATTCTCATGCCTTCTGCGCCAATCGGCTGGCTCGATTAAACCGCTGCGCAAGCGCCACACGCGGCTGGCTGACGGCCTTGAGCCCCGCTCCTGGTGTAGCCGCAGCAAAGGGCGCCTCTGGCGTGCCCTCTGGGAGGAACCGGTCCAAGCTGTCCACCTGGTGGCTTGCCAGGAATGCCTTGGTGGGCGTCTCGGTGCTGCCCTCCAGCGCGCCGGCCCCCTGCCGCCCCAGCGCCAGCGGTGCCGGCCCTTGCCGCGCTGTGAGCTCCGGGTTGACGCCTGGCCGGTACCGTGCGCTGCGCACGCTGCTTAGGTACGGGGCACCTGTGGCGGCTCCAGCCGAGGCGCCACCCTGCCGCGCCTGCTGGCTCCCCAGGCCCGGCGGCGGTGCCCGCCCACCGCCGCCTCGCAGCTGCGCCAGCCGCCGCAGCGGGTCGCCAGCCTCTGGAGCACCTGTGCCCTGTGCTACTGCTAGGCCGGCGGCTGGGAGGGTCCCTCGCAGGGCAGGTAGGCCAGCCTCTGCAGCATACGTCCGCTTGGAGGGTGGCAGCCCAGCTGGTGTGGGCAGTGCAGCGGTGCCAGGCACAGCGCTGCCAGGCACGCATGCTAGATTTGGCCGTCCCTGCACCTGCGCCTGCTGCCGCCCCTTGCTGCCTGCCGCACTCGTGCCGCCAGCGCTGCCGCCCGCTGCCGCTGCCATGGCCAGCGATGCACTGGCTGCCTGTATCCGCTCCCGCAGCGCAGGCCCCACCGCCAGCTGCGGCGCGCTGCGGATGCCCACACAGAAGAAGGGGTGCTGCAGGGCCTGCACTGCTGTCGGCCGCCGCCGCGGATCCCACTGGCACATGGCGGTCATGAGATCAATGGCCTCTGGGCTAGCAGTGGGTACGAGCTTTTGCAGCGGCTGCGCCGGCATCTGCGGGAAGCGAAAGCCCATCTGCAGGAGGAGGCACAGGGGCGCTGGACTGCATTACAGCATGGCTCGGTTTCGCATGCAGCTGGAAGTTGGGAGGGAACAGGCCATGTATTGCTGCACATGCATGCTCTGGGCACATGGCAGTCGCTGCTGCTCTACCCATCCCCTCACCCACCTGCTGTGCAAGCTGCAGGCCCTCTGGCCAGGTGGCCGCGGTGGGTGTGCCCATCACACAGCAAATCTTGTAGAGCTCGTCAGGCTGCGACAGCAGGGGGCCAGGAGGGGCAATGAAGCGAGTATACCACTGGAATCGCTTGCAGGACAGGTGGTCATGAAGGCAGCAGCGGGTGTCATTTTGCCAATAGCTCGACACGTTCTCACTGTGCAGGAATCAACTGCATGCACCTTGCAACTTTGCAACATAGAATTCAGATGCCAGCACACCTGGCAGGACCCCACCCACCTCTGAGCTGCCGGGGAACAGCGGGCGCAGCGTGAAGAGCTCCGCCATGATGGCGCCCACCGCAAAGATGTCGATGGGCGCCGAGTAGTGCGGCGCTCGCAGCAGCACTTCGGGGGCGCGGTACCAGCGGGTGGACACATAGTCTGGTGGCAGGAGGAGCAGGGGGAGGGGCCGCATGCGGCAGGGCGGCATACAGGGGAGAGCTAGCTTGCCAAGTTGGCAAAAACACGCGGCGGGGCAGCAGCATGCAGTGCTGGTTTGGGTCTCCAGGTGCACCATCCGCTGGGCACTTGGCAGCAAGAGGCGCACCTGTGTAGGGTGGCCGTGAGCGGATCTCGCGGGCCAGCCCAAAGTCGGCAATCTTCACGGTGTCGCGGTGCACCAGCAGGTTCTCCGGCTTCATGTCCCTGCCAATGGGGAAGGTTTGAGCGAGCGGGGGTGGGCGGTTAGCAGCAGGAGAGGGGCGGGCAGCCCGGCCCACACTGCATCTACAGCCTGGCTGTCAAGTGAATGCTGGCCTACCCTGTCTGGTTGTGAACATGGCGATTCTCGGGCAGCGCGCCCCCGCCTGCATGCGGCCCAGCGTCACCCCCGGCCTGCCTGTGGAAGTAGCCCTGCTTGTGCATGAACGCCAGGCCCTGAAGGATCTGGTAGCACCAGTTGCGCACGCGCGGCTCCGCAAAGTATTTGTCCCGGTCCTTCACCATCTGGTACAGGTTGCAGTCCTGCGGGGCAGGGTGGGAGGGTGGGACGCAAAGAGAGCGTGGCACTGCTGGGCGTCACATCAACTGCTTGGGTTTGCATGCTGCAGACGTGCAGTTGGGGCCAGAGGCCGCCTGTGCCCATTGAGAGGATGTGGACATGCATTCAGTGCATTTGCCGTGATGGGTTACACAGGCGGGCGAGGAGGCGGTGGGCACGTGGGGTGCATGTGGCACCTGCTGCTAATGCTGCCGCCATCAATCAGGATCATGGCACGTGACCGGCACCAATCGCCCGTCCAGCGCACCATGTACTCGAACACGAAGAAGAGCTCGTCGTTTTCGCGGATCACCTCCTTCAGCTGCACGATGCAGGGGTGGTGCAGCTTGCGCAGGCTGCGCACCTGCAGCACGCAAGCGTGTGGGGGAAAGGGCGCCCCGGAGGCTTATGTGCCGGCCGCTTGGCAGCTGCTTGCCAGCTGATTTCAAGGCACAGCGATGCAGTGCCACCGGCAACTCATCACGCATGCTCATTGCAGCCTCATGTCCAAAGGCATGCTGCGGATGCAGTTGTCCTGCCGCCGCTCCCACCTCGCGCAGCGCCAGGCACTCGTCCCAGCTGTAGAACTTGCGCTTCATGCGCTTGATGGCCACCACCTCCCCCGTCTGCCGGTTGGTAGCCTTGAACACGCTGCCGTAGGTGCCGTCGCCCAGCTGCGTGGTGACGCGGTAGCGCTGCATGGCGGAAGGTGGGCGGGCGGGGCCGACAGGCGGAGGGGTGCTGCGGAAGGTGGGCCGGGCTGGGCTGGCCGCGGCCCGCCACGCTGCAGCTCCCGATGCTGTGGGGCGCTGGGACGGGCGGCGAGGAGGGCAGAGTGCGCTGAGGGAGCGGCGGTTCAGAGTCAAGGCGCGGGTGGCTGCGGGGGGGATGGGAGGCAATGCTGGATTGATGGCAGTGTGGCCCGACCCCGAAATTGGCGAGGGAGAGCGGGCTTGGTCCTGCCTGCCGCCATTTCGCTGATGTCGTGCATGGCCCCTCACCTCCTTGCCTGCCCCGCCGCCAGGCGCATTGTGGCCGGCTGCATGCATCCATCGACCGCTTGGGGGAGCCCGGGCGGGCAGGCGCCACCAAACACAGCAAGCTCGCGCCACTTGAGCGGGTCTCCTTGCGGCTTTGGCGGTGGCCTGTGAGCAGGTGCGTGCAACTGGGAGCAGGATTGGATTGCGGCTGAGCCCCAGGGGCCCTGGCGCCCGGCCCCACAAGCTCGTGCAGCGCTGAGGCGCTTGTCTGGCCCTCCAAGCATCACGATCGCTGTCACACAGCCCCAGAAGGTTTCAACAGGGCTACATTCGCCCGCAAACGCCCCCGCAGCGATGTCGACGGCAGCGGCTGAAAACGCCGAGCAGCGCCTTGCAACCGTGTCTGGTGAGGATCAGGCATTTCAATGATGTTCTTGGGACCCCCACTGCTGCAGTGAGCGCTGCTATTTTGAGCCCTCACCCTCGCCCCTGGCTCCTGCGTGCAGACGACGAGCCGCCTGGCCTGGAGGACGAATCGGGGGACGACGAGCCGCCAGCCCTGGAGGCCCCCGTCGTGCACCCGCCAGCAGTGCAGCCGCCGGCCGCCGCCGCCAGGCCCACGAGCGCCAGCTCCAAGGAGCCCGAGTTCTCGGGCATCACGCCTGAGATGGCCAAGCGCATGGTGCAGGGTGGCGCAGCCAGCGGCAAGACGGCCAAGCCGGGGGCCAGGCCGGCGTCGGGCCTGGGCGGCAGCAGCCGGGAACGGGGCAGCCCCACCAAGCAGCCCCTGGCGCAGCCTGGCAGCGCGGCGCCCGCCAACGGCACAGACACAGACGGCATGCCAGAGCTGCTGAATGAGAGCTCCGATGATGAAGGTGCGTGGCTAGCCACTATTGTGATGGGCAGTGGTGTTAGCGGGCGGGTGCCCTTACGACCTGCTCTGCACCTGCTCGCGCCGCGGCTGGCATATTGCCTGCCTGGCATGACGGACAGCCTGCACGTCAAGTCGCTGCACCTTGCGCGACCGTGCCTGCAGACGATCCACCGCCCGACCTGGAAGAAGTGCGCTCGGATGGCGAGGAGAGCAGCGTGCCCGTGCGGGCGCCGGCAAGCCAGGCAACACCTGCAGCAGCAGCCCCAGCAGCAGCCACTACGTCACCCGTGTGGCAAGCAGCGCCCGCCGTCCCGGCCACGTCACCCGCTGCGCTGATTGCCTCGACGCAGCAGCAGGAGGACGACGAGGATGAGCCGCCGCCAGAGCTGACCAATGAAAGCAGCGGTGGGTGCCTGCCTGCCCGCCATGCTGCCTGGGCTGGGTGTGGGGTGCACCCATGGCGCACCTGTGCTGCCTTGGCTGCGGTAATGCTATCGCTGCATGGCACACATTGCACATTTTTTGTGCTGCCGCCACTGGGGCTCGGCCCTTTGTCCTGATGACATGCCCGCTGCTGCCAACTGCCTCGTACCTGACCGACCGCTGCTCGCCTACACTGCCTGGCTGGCGTGCAGATACCGAGGGCGACAAGCCAGCAGCAGCAGGCCGGGCAGCAGCAGCGGCAGCCAAGCGGGGTGACAAGCCTGCTGGCGCAGCGGCCAAACCAGCTGCTGCAGCCAAGCCGGCATCCAGGCCTGCCTCAGCGGCTGCTCCATCCACCGCAACACCGGCAGCAGCAGCTTCACCAGCAGCTGGGGACGCGCCTGGTGAGGAGGGCGATGGCAGCGATGATGAGCCGCCCGCGCTCATGGCAGGCAAGCACGCTGTTGATGCCTTGGTGCAATCACGTAGTGGGCTGTGGACTTTGCGGCTGGGCCGTACGATGGCTGCACAAATGTGCACGCACAGCCTGTGATGCTTGCAAGTTGACTTTACGACTGCTGCCGGCGTGCCTGCATCTTGTCGGTGGCGAATGCGCCATGCAGCTGATTGGCTGATTGGCTGCACTACCTGGCGCCAATAATTCTTGCAGGCGCCCTCTCAGACGAGGAGGACGAGCAAGCGCTGCCGGTGAAACGGCCGAGCTCCGCTAATGGCGCCACCCCCGCTGCTGCAGCCTCCCCTGTAGCCCGCGGCGCCCCTGCCGCCGCCGCCTCACCGCCGCCTGCGGCCCGCAGCCCAGCCGCAGCAGCCTCGCCCGCGGCCGCGGCCCGCAGCCCGGCTGCTGTGCCTGCTGCAGCGGGTGTGGAGGATGAGTCAGAAACTGATGACGATCCACCGCCGCTGGACGAGAATACTGGTGACTCAGATGAGGAGGACCTGCCGCCGCCGTCTCTGCAGCCGCCCGCCTTCTCAGGCGCAGACAGGGGGCAGCCCGCAGCAGCGGCAGCCAGTGCGGGTGAGAGCTTGCGGCCGGGCTTTGCCCAGCCAGGCTTGCCTATGTGTGTGCACAGCTGGGTTGCAGTATGGTGGCCAACAGGGGTTGCAGTATGGTGGCCAACAGGTGGCTGGCTGCACCGGGCTGCACATCTGCAGCCTCAAGCAGCAGACTGTGTGCTTATGCGGGTGCATGCTGCTTTCAGGTGCTGCAGGTGGCGCCGGGGAGCAGCCCAAGGCTGACTCTAAGGCGCAGGCCAAGGCCAAGAAGGCTGAGGAGAAGCAGGCAGCAGCTGATGCGGAGCAGGCGCGCCGCCAGGTGGGCGGCGGCGGGTGCATGGGCAACCCAGCCAGATTTCGGGAGTTCATGCGTCAAGTGGGGGTTGCACCATAAGCTGTGGCTGCCACGTGGCACCATGCGCTTGCGGCACAACAGTGCGTCTCCCCTACTGCCCTGCCTCCAAGCAGTCGGAGCAGGAGAAGGCGGCGGCGGCCAAGGCAGCCAAGGCGCGGGCGGCTGCTGAGCTGGCGGCGTTGAAGCAGGCTGAGGAAGAGGCGGCGCGGCGGGAGGCAGCGCTGCAGGAGCTGCTGCGAGGTGCGGCCACATGCATTTGCTTCTTGATTCACTCTTTGCCCTTGTGGCAATAGCTGCGGTCAGGCTGTTGCACGGGTGTGCGTAGTCCATGCAGCAGCTGCCACGCGCACTGCCGCCCCGGCCGCCAATCATTGTCACTCCTTGTGCTTGCGCATTCACCCCCAACCTGCCCGTCCACATGCTTGGTACACTGCCTGCCCTTGCAGACGAGGAAGAGGCTGAGGCGCGCAAGGCGCGGGAGGCGGAGAAGCGGAAGGCCAAGAAGGAGCGGCAGAAGGCGAAGAAAACTGCAGCCAAGGGAGCGGAGCAGCCGGGTGCGCAAGCAGCACTGATTTTGAGTCAGCTTGGGCCGCCAGCCCGTGGCTGCCTGCATTCGGGATGGGCGGTGCTTTCAGGATGGCCAGCTGCTGTTGTTGATGTGTGGCCGCAGCAAGTTGCACACGCACTATCCTGCATACCTCACCCCACCCCACCTGCCCACGCCCTGCAGAGGAGGCGGAAGACGATGGCGCGGGCCCCTCCACCTCGGCAGCTGCGGCAGCGGAGGAGCCAGCGGCCACGCCTGCTTCAGTTGAGCCCAGCACTAGGAGCTCCTTGGATGAGGCGGGCCCCTCTGCATCTGCCTCGCCCTATGCCGCCCTGCTGGCGGCGGAGGCCCCGCAGCCAGCCGCCGCCAAGCTGTCTAAAAAGCAGCAGAAGAAGCTGAAGCAGCAGCAGCAGCCGCAGCCTGCCCAGCAGCAGCAGCAGCAGCAGCAGCAGCAGCCCGTGCAGCGGCAGCAGTCACTGGAGGTTGCGGCAGCGGCGGCTGAGCCGGCACCAGCGGCTGCCGCAGCAGCCGGCCCTAGCCGGCAGGCGAGCTCGTCCGCCAGCGCAGGCACCTCGCGAGCAGTGAGCCCAGTGGTGCCAGAAGCTGCCGCTGCCGCACCAGCAGCGGCCCCTGCAGCCCGCCCACCCTCGCCTGCAGCAGCAGCTGCAGCAGCAGCAGCACCTGTGCCCGTCACTGTGCAGCGGCAGCAGTCGGCTCGGACAAACGTCAGCGTAACCACGCCGCCCAAGCAGGTGCTGAGCTGCTGTGCTGTTGGACTTTGCTTTGCATGCTGGCACCAGGCTTTTTTGGTCTCTTTCATTTGCAGACCCTGCCCCGCAACAAAGCCTGGTGCACTTGCATCCCATGTGCGCCCTGTCCTCACCGTTCCCACCTGGCCTGTCCACCCGCCCTGCCTTGCGCGCAGGTGCTGTCCTTCATCCAGCAGGCGGTGTCTAACCGGGACATCAGCCAGCTGCAGCAGGTGGTGCAGCAGGTGACCAGCTGGGTGGCGCACGCGCGGTCGCACCCCAACACCTGGCCTGACGCCATGGAGAAGCAGGCGAGCCCAAATGCTGGCCTCTGAAGCGAGCCGCTGCTGTTGTGCTGGTTGGGTGGGAGTTGTGAGCTGATCCATGTGCAACAAGCCTGGCCGGCTCCTCCTGCCGCTTGCCCCATGTGCATGCAAACCGGCCATCCTGCCTGTTCTTGTTTGTGCGTGCCGCCCTGCCTCTTGACCAGCACTTGTGCGCATTGCTGTGTGCAGAGTCTTGGTTGAACTGCTATCAAATCTTGCCTGCTCTCACCTGGCCTGGCTGCAGGTCAAGGACCGGCTGCAGGAGGCAAAGGTCTCCCTGAAGGACCTTGCACGGCAGACCACCGGGGGCGGCGCCAGCACCAGCAGCACTGCCTCAGGCAGCCGGCCTGGTTCAGCTGGCTCCACCACACAGCCCAACCCGCCACCGCCAGCCGCAGCGCCGCGTGCGCCGCCTCCTGCAGCAATGGCTCCGCCCAGCATTGCCGCCGCTGGCCGCGGCCGCGGCGCGGCTGCCTACAACCCCCTTGCCGCCGCCGGCGCCCGGCCGGCCTATAACCCGCTTGCGGCGCAGCAGCCCCCGATGCCGCAGCAGCTCATCCCTGGCTACCACCCCGCAGCTCCAATGCCCACCGGCGGCCGTGGCGTGGGCAGCCTGCCCGCCATGCCAATGCCCGGCGGCCGCGGACGTGGCATGGCGCCTGGGCGCGGCGGCTACCGCCCGCCCGGCCTGGCTTACCAGCCGCCTGGCTTCCCGCAGCAGCCGGCCGCGCCTGCATACCCGCCCGGCTGGCCGGTGCCGGCGCCGCCCAGGACTGCGCTGCGGCCAGGCGTGCCGCCGCCTCCGCCCGCAGGCCCTGCCTCTGCCATCGAATTCAAGGCGCCCGCCATGCCCTTGGGCTATGATGCAGCGGTGAGCCCGTGCTGCTGCAGGATAAAGGAGCTGTAGGGGTTTCCAGGCTTGTTGGTTTGCAGTGGAGCCGCGCTCCAGACTGTTTTGCACTTCGGGTGTCGCATGCAGCTGTACATTGACTTGCAGCAAGTTGCTGGCCTGCACATTGCGGTCCCTAAAAGCTCCACCCGTCCAAAACCCAACCCACCAACGCATCCCACCCGCCCCCTGGTGCCGCAGTCTGAGCCTAGCATGAGCGCCAGCGCCAGCGCCGCCTCACTGGGCGGTGCTGACATGGAGGAGGATGACGACGAGTGCGTGGTGTGCATGGCGGCGGAGCGCAACGCACGTGAGCAGCGGGGCAGCATGGGAGGGGCAGGGGTGGATGGCTCGGTGTGCCATTCACACCCGTGTCTGGCCTGGCGGCTGAGAGTGATGTGTGTTGATGCCTGCGCGTGCGCCCTTCAGAGCTTGCTTCCCGTGGTGTATGTTGGCACCAGGCTGCTCTTGTTGTGCGGCTTGGTCAACTCAGCTGAGCTGCCCCGACTGACCTTTTCTTTCCCCCTTGCACCTTGTGCAGTGTGCATGCCCTGCGGCCACCGCAACCTGTGCAGCAACTGTGCCAGGCAGTTTGTTGAGCGGAGGTGAGAGCGTGGGCCCCTCGATGTGTGGCCTATTCCATGCTGCTGTGTGTGCATTGCTGCTGGGGGCTTGGCTTGAGCCGCAGCTCACTGGCTGGCTGGCTGCCGGAGAAGACAGGGTCGATGCAATGCTAACTGTGCCTGCTCCCACGCCACCCCACTCCTGTGCAGCCACACCGAGTGCCCTGTGTGCCGCACAACACTGGACGGCTTCTTCCTCATAAACGAATCGATCACGCTACGCATGGCGGGCAGGTAGTGCCCGGCCACCAGCTCCGGCATTTTATTGAGACACGTGTTCATCTCGCTGCATGCTACTGGTACATGTTACATTCAATCTCCGCCGCTGCTCCGCCTATTGCGGCGGACGCTGGTCTGGAAGGGCAAAGGCAGGGCCGATGGGTACGGGCAGGACGCGTGGCACGCCCGCCGCAGGGCGAGGCACCTGCAGCGGCGGCTCGCCAATTCTGCGGCAAGCAGTCAATTGCAAGGGACATGGTTGGAGGTTGGCGATGTGGCTGCTGCGAAGCTTTCTTTGCGCAGCATCATACAGCTGTTTGGAAGGCAGGCCGCAGTGTTGTCCCTCCGCACTGCCACGCACCGGAAGCGGCGAATGAAAGTGGCAATGGCGTCTGCGGTGCGGTCCGGCTCGTCCTCGTGCACAGCATGCCCCGCCTGCACCAGGGTGGGGTCGCAGTTGAGTGTGCGGAACGTGCATGCTGTGCAAGAGGTGCAGCTTGCGCGCAGAAGCAGGCAAGCTGAGTGCTGGGGTCCTGGCTCCTGGAGAGCCCGCTGGTTTGTTGACCCTGGAACCCATGCACAGCCCGCTTCCAGACCAGGCCAACAGCTGCTCTGCCCTTGACGCCTGACACGCAGCACACCAAGCATTCCTCCACAGCAAGCCCAAGCAGCTGTGGGCCTCCCTCACCTGCGGCAGCAGCACCGGTTGGAACTTGCCCTGCATCTGCCCGATGGTCAGCGGCCGGTCCAGCCGATCCGTGCCCGCCAGCACCAGCACCTGTCGGCAGACAGACAACCGGTTCAAAGTTGTAGTTTACCATTGGCAGGCAGGTCGCTGAGCAATGCAGGTGGTGCCATCAGACGGCCGTGGCGGTTGGCTGGCCGGGCATGGGTGCGCAAGTGCTGTGGTCGCACGCTTGTGGAAGAGGGCATCGCCAGCTGATGTTACCCAAAGTCAGCAGCCCAATTGGCAGGCTGTCCTGCACCCAACATACATCATGCGCGGCAGGGTGCGCTGCACCCAGCACGCACCACCCACTCGCATCGCACGCTGCCCACCTTGGGGACTCGCAGGCCCAGGAACATGTCGCTCAGGCCTGAGTACCAGCCCTCCCAGTAGGGAGCCGACTGCTCCAACTGAGTGCGCCACACCCAGCCAGGGCCACCGCTGCTGCTACTGCCGCTACTGCCGCCGACGCCACCGCCGCCGCCGCTACTGCTGCCGCCCAGCACTGGCCCAGTGACGCCTGCCTCTGGCCGTGGCGGGCGCGGCGGCAGGTGCTGCGGGGCTGTCGGCTGCGGCGGCTGCCCAGCGTCCTGCACATCTGCTGCCCCCTCCTCATCCCCATCCTCCTCTTCTGCCAAAGGCTCCAGGCCACCCGCTGAGAGCGGCTGCCCCAGGCCTGCTGCTGCCACAGCTGCGCCCTCGCCAGTTCCCATCTGCCGCAGCATGGAGGGTAGCGATACATGGGCCGCCTCCTGCCGCTTGCACATGCCTGGGAAGGGAGGGTGGTAAATGTGGGCTGATATGGCGCGGGTGATCCTCAAGCGGTAGCTTTTGACTAAGGGCTGTGGTGCCAAGCAGGATGGGAGCAGGAGCAGCAGTGAGGCGACCTGCCGCAACTTGGCCCCACCTGTGTCCATTGCCCAGTCCACGGCATCTTGCAGGGAGGCGAAGTGCTTGGGCCGCTTCTGTGGCATGGCAGGCAGAGGCAGGCGGACAGAGGCTACTGAGAAGGATGGGCTTTGTGTTATTTCAAGAGGTGTAGGTGAAGGACACACAAGCGGCTCATCTGCGCGCTGCACCACAACCAGCAGCAGCGAGCAGGCCCAAGCAATGCACCGCCCAGCTTGCGCCAGCGACGGGTGTGCACAGCCGCGTGCGCACCTGCAGCACGGTGCTCATGTAGGGCAGCGATGCAATCGCAGTGCCTTCCACGACATCTATCACAACCACGCCTGCCAGGCTGGAGATGCCTGCAGAGCGGATCGCAGCGGCAGCTAAGGTTGCAAGGAGCGATTGGCCATACAGGCTGGGGCGCTGGCGTGTTGGCAAGTGTTTCCTGCAGTCCATGGGCCAAGGCAGGCCTGCATGTGCAGAACCCGCACCCAACATGCTTACCTCCCAGGGCTGCCGCATGCACCGCAATCGCGCCACCCATCGAATGCCCCACAAGCACCGTGGGCGGCGGCTGAGCCCGTCCCTGCTGCTCCTGCTGTGGCAGCTGCGTCGCACTGCTGGAAGCGACCACGCTGCCACCATCGCCAGCCTGGCTGCCAAACATGTGCTGCCACAGGGCCACCACATCAGCAGCCAGCGTGGCAGCCGAAAAATCAGCCCCATCCAGCGCCTGCGTCAAACCATGCGCCCGCAAGTCGGGTGCAACCACCCGGCACCTGCGGATTGAGAAGATTTAGCACGGCACATTGCTTTCATGTTCATGTGCGACTGATTGGTTCTGGCCCATGGCAGGTGCCTCGGGGCTGCTGTCGAGCACAGCAGGCGAGCAGAGCAGGGCGGCGGCAAAGCGGCTGCAGCATGTGCCTCACTTGTCCTTCAGCTGGCGGGCTATAAGGGCCCAAGACAGGCCAGTGTAGCCGCCGCCGTGCAGGCAGAGCACCACGGGGCCGCTGCTACCTGGGGGCAGGGGGCGGAGGGGGCGCCATGGGCGGGGCGGTACACATGCAGGGGGACGAGCCCGCATGGGTCACTTACGGCTGAAGCACGGCGGGCCAGGCCGCAGCGCATGCCGGTGCATCCGGGGCAGTAGTCTATGGTTTGGGCCATGGTTTGGGCTGCTGGCAAGCTAACATGGTGGGGAGCTGCTGCACCACCCCCGCAGCCCGAATGTGCGCATGCGCTGCGCCAATGCGCGGTGACGTGACATGACAGGTGCGCCTCGACTGCTGGCCCCAGCGCACCTGCCGTGTACACGTGGAACGTTGCGCCACGCTCTGGGCAGTGCACGTCCTGCTGGGCATCAAAGTAGTGTGACCATGACAGCGGCAGCGGCAGCGCAGGGTCGCGTGGCGCCTGCGGTGCCGCATCGGCGGCGCCTGCGGTCAGGGGCAGGAGGGGCAGTGAGGTTGCTGGGCATGGTGCTGGGCAGATGGGCACCAAAAGGGAAGACAGTATGATGCCAGGCAGGACAGTTGCTGAGGGAGCCCCAGGCACAGGCGGCAAGACATACCGCAGGCTCACCGTCAGCTGCGTTGGCGGCGGCACGTTGTCGCAGGGCCCTGCTGAGGTCCGGGCGGGGCCTTGGCGCGGGTGGTGCGCCCCACTGATCGCCCTCCATTGTCAGGTTCAATGGCTAGAGCGACAGAGGCCAGGCGCCAGCGGTCGCGGTGCAGTAGGGCTCCTAGTATATCTTTGCTGGCCGGGCCTGAACTTGCAATGGGCGCGCTCTAAGCGATAGACATTGGCGATCGCACGTTCGGATCGAGGTTAGGCACGTTGCCGGCATGGGCTCGATGTGAGGAGCCACTTCTCTTCTCATCCACGGCCCCTGCGCATTGCCGCAATCTCCAGCAACTTCCAGGCGCTTCAGCAACCCGAAAGCAGGGTGCCCTCCAACTACAGCACCCCCAGCCTGGCCCAAACTTGCGCGAGGCCGGCCTGGGGCGGCCAGAGCAGAGCCCCTGAGCTTATCTGAGGCCGCGGGCGCTCCCGAGGGGGCGGCGTCAGCGCGTGCGCAATGGAGGCCTTGCAGCAGGGGCCTGCCGGGCAGCGCCAGGCGCTCTCCTACGACCAGGCGGCGCTTGCAAGGGACCACAGCCTGCTGCTGGTGCGCGACCGCTCCCTCGGGCCTCGCAGTAGGGCTACCTCGTTTGCTGGCCCACCCAGCTGCTGCCGTGACCTGCGCCGCCCCTGACGCTCCACAATCGCCCTCCCCGCACCCTGCTGCAGGAGGAGCAGCTGGCGGGTCTGTTTGGGCGCAGCACCAGCGGCGCAGGTAGGTGCTCCCCGCCACACCCCGCCTTGCGATCGGCGACTGCCCGCCAGTCGTGGCAGCGCTGCCTGGCGTGTCTGCTGGTGCAGCCATTGTGTGGGCAGCAGCGCTGCTCGCGTTTCAGGCTATGTAGGGGAGCGGCAACGCCTGTACTTGGGCGCCGTGGCGGGCGGGTTGCGGCAGGTGGTTGCGCCGGCGCGCGCGCCGCCGTACGGGCAGCGCTAGCCCTTATCGCCCCACTGCCGCACCTTTCCAAGGCGATCGCGCTCCTCCCACCCTGCCCTCTGCAGGCCCCACTAACTTTGCCGGCCTGCTGTCGGGTGCACGGCAAGGACACAAAGTGAACGAGTACGGGACACTAGGTGCGCACAGCTTCCGCCGCCTGCCGCCGCGCGCATGGCAGCGCGCTGCTTGTTGGCCGGCGGCCTTGCTGCCTGACCCTCTTGCACCAACATGATTGGCAGGGATGCCTGGCGCGATCTCGCAGCTGCCCGCATGTTGAGCTAGCTACGCCTGCACTGCCGCACCCGCCCGCCAACCTGTCCTGCCCCACTCCTTGCGCCCCCCCGGCTGCCTGCCGCAGATGAGGCGTCCGCTGACGGCCAGCGGCCGCTGCAGCGCTTTGTGTCCGGCATTGGCCGCTGCCTGCCCACAGGCGTGCAGCTGGAGGTCCGGCACATCAACCTGCAGCAGGCGGCAGCGCAGCAGCAGCAGCAGCAGCAGGCAGGCGCCATGCCGCCGCCGGCGCCGCGGGGTGCCACGCAGCAGCAGCCACGGGAAGAGCCCGTGCTTGGCTGGCTGGACTTCAATGCCGGCCGGCAGCCCCAGCAGGCCCCTCAGCAGCAGCAGGCGGCCCAGGCGCAGCAGCGGCAGCAGCAGCAGCAGCAGGCGCCGCCGGCTCGCCGGCCGTCGCCGCCTGTGCAGGTAGCAGCGGCCGAGCCGGTGCCCGGCACGCTGCGCATCAAGCTCAAATTGAAGCGGGAGAGCAGCGCCGGCCCTAGCTCGGTATCACCAGTGGACCCTGGCCTGCTGCAGTCGGTGCGCCAGCTGGGCACCACCGCGCCGGTCAGTCCCATCCCCAAGGCGTGGCGTGATCTGGCGCGTAGCAGCCCGCCCGCCCTTGCGGCGCAGGCGGCAGAGCCGGCGCAGCAGCAGGGCGGCGTGGCAGCAGATGCGCCTGTGGCAGCGGCCGCCGGCGCGCCGCCCACCGCTTTGGTGCTGTCACCTGCCAGCGGCAAGGACCCTTCCAGCTCCTTCTCGCCATTCGAGTCGGTGTCTGTTGAAGAGTATACGCAGCGGGTGTCTGGGGACGGCCTGCAGCAGCAGCAGCAGCACGAGGCCACGCCCTTTGGCTCCGTGACCGGGCCTGACGCAATCGCCGCAGCGGTGCCGCCCCAGGCACAGGCGCAGCCGCAGCCCCAGGCGCAGCCGCGCCAGCAGCAGCCGGCGCAGTTGCAGCGGCGCCGCAAGGAGCCATCCCCGCCAGCGCTAGCAGGCACTGCTGGTGTTGCAGGCATCAAGCGGCCCGCGAGCGCTGCAGCGTCTGTCCCTGACGCTGCAACGCCCGTGGCAGCAGCAGCGCAGGCAGCGTCTCCGCCTGCCAAGCGGCGGCGGCCTGAGGCCACAGCTACAGCCCAGGCTCCGCAGCTAGCTGCCTCGGCACAGGGCAGACCTGCATCTGCCCAGGCAGCAGCTGGGCCCGGCGGGGAACAGCAGGCGCAGCAGGCGCAGCCGGCGAGCGGCGGGGACGACACCCAGCTGGGCACGCTGGCTGGCCTGCTGCCCGGTGTGCTGGAGCCGGCCGCTGCCACAGCTGTGCCCCGCAGCGGCGATGTGCAGAAGCTGCAGGCAAGCTTGGACTGACTGGGGTGTTGGGCAGTGCTTGTCGTGCTACCTGTGCCAGGGGTTGGAGACACAGTGATGGCTGTCCTGCAACTGCCCAACCTGCACCCAGCTGCGCCAAACCTGCAAGAGAATTCGTACAACACTAATACCAACACCACCCGCCCGCCTTGTGCAGGAGGAGGGCAAGAAGCTGAAGAAATTTGCGGAGAAGCGCATGAAGGACGGGCGGCCCACCCACGTCTCCTCCATGTTCCTCTGCCAGGTGCGCCCTGCAGCAGCAGCTGGGCATTCAGGACGGGCCGTGCTTTTGTCAGCTGGGCAGGAGGGCCGATGCCCCTGTAAGCCATGCATCTATGCTCTCCAGTCCGCCTTGTGACTGCCTTGTGGCTGGCTGGAACCCAGCCAAACGTGCTCACGCACGCTTTGCCCGCTTGCTGACCTTGCCACTGATGCAGAGCTGCGTCAAGTTCCTGACCGTGGCTGCTGTGATGGAGGCGCACCCCTCCAAGTTTTCTCCTCAAAAGTGAGTGGCTTGGCCTGGGCTGCTTGGGGCTCCTCCGGCAGCATTGCTGTCACTTGGGGCTTCGCCAACAGCTGCCTGCTGGGTTGGGCTTGCAATCATGGCACCAAACAGGGCGCTCCTGCCACCTGCCAGGCTTACCACTGCCCCCTACCCCGCCCACCTTCCCGCTCGCAGCACCAGCAGCATGTACAGCCAGACAGCCAGCCTGCTGGACAGCTGCGCGCACAACGCGGGCCGCGCTGAGGGCCCACCACTCATCACTCAGGCCATTGCGCTGCTGGCGGCGCGCCTGGCGGCGGTGGCCCGCCTCCGCTCCGTGCACTGCCTGCGCTCCGAGGGGCACCAGCAGGTGCAGGCCTTCCGCACTGCGCTGGAGAAGGCTTCGGGCGAGACGTTCCAGCGGCCCTCCCCCACCGACAGCAACACAAGCACAGCCATGTCGGTGCCACTGGACAGGGGGCAGCACAGCGGCAGCGCGGGCTCACCGCCCGTACCCCCAGGCGGCCGCCGCGGCGGCTCACAGCCGCCGGCGGGCCCGCCGGCAGCGGCGGCGGCGGCAGCGGCAGCGGGCGGCGGCGGCACCGGGGCACCGCCCCTGCTGGGCCTTCCCAAGCTGCTTCTGGAGCGGCAGCTGGTGGCGGCGCAGCACTCGCAGCTGCTGCTGGGAGCGCTGGAGGCCTTCAGGCGCACCGGCCAGCAGCTGCGGGAGTACATGTGCCGCGCGGCAGCGCAGGTGGGCCAGGGCGGGGTGTGGTTAAAGGGGAGGAGGCGGGCTGGCGGATCGGCGGCTCGCAGAGCCGCTGTATCGGCAAGCAGCCAGGGCGCATGACCATGGCAGAGCAGGGCAGCTGCTCCCGCCCCCATTTGGCCTGCATTCGAGACCTTCAGAACTTTTCTCCACCCCACCTGCCCCGCCGTTGCAGAACAACGTGTTGGGCCTGAAGGTCGCGGCCGCAGCGCTGCTGCTGTCCGCCGATGCCGGCATGGGCCCCGCAGGCAGCGTGCTCTCATTTGCCAAGGACGCTCTGGATGCAGTGATGCAGATGCAGTAGCTAGGTGTACAGGCGCAGCGGCAGGCGCAGCAGCGGCTGCGCAGCAGACCGCCTTGGCGGCGGCGCTGCCTAACAATTTAGTAGCTAAATGCCACGGCAAGCCATACATGCCAGGCAATTTGGGCGTGCCGTCCCAGCCCGGAGCGCCGCAGCACACCCAACATTCTTCCCTCCTTGCTTTTCCTCTCCTCCATCCCCCAGCTCCCCTGACCACTCCGCTGCCGGCATTCTGCCTTCCTGACCCTGCCTCTTCTCTTATTCATTGCCCGCACAGCTGTCCGCCCCACCTTGATGTGCCATGGGTGCTGCCAACCAAACCGCTTGGCGCGCCCACCTGTGAACAAAAACAAAATACGCAGTTGCCCTCCCTTGATCCCTGTAACAATCCCCCTTTTTTGAGCCGATACCCGTCCGTCTTGCTAGCCTTGCGCCCGTCCAATGGCGTCCCTGTCCCAGCCCCACATTTTTGCCGCTTCCTGGGACGCCTGCATATTCCTGGCCGCCCCCTTTCCTAATCTAGCTTTATCCTGTTACGAGCACACTTGTAAACGAGCAGCTTGTCAAGTCGTGGGCGGTGGGAGGTACAAGTATGGGTGGCAAGAAGCAGTGCGGTTCAAAAGAAGGTGCAAGGAAGGAGGCGTTTGGATGGTAGGGCACACACAACAGCGCAGGCAGGACCACTACCGTGCTTCCGCAGCCAGCTCGTCCGCCAGCTTCTGCGGGCGGCAACGGGACAAGAACACGTGAGGAAATGAACCCAAGTCCCAAGGGTACACATTGCTACCCAATGGTTGCCAGGCAAGGGCTTCTCCCCAACACTCCTGTTCTTCCAGGTTGCCGCCCTGCAAGGTCACCTCACAAGCAACAACCCCCCCAACAACCCCCCCCCATCCTCCTCCCCCTCATCCCACCTGCTCCTCCACGTCCAGCACCGCCCAGCCCTGCAGAAACAGGCACCCAACTGCCAGTCCAGACAGAAAGTTTCCCCTGACATCACCCTCCCCCCACCTGCTCCTCCAGGTCCAGCACCGCCCCGCTCTTCATGCTCTCCATCGCCGGCTCGCCCGCCGCGTCCGCGGGCGGCGCCATCATCATGCGCACGCTCGTCTTCATGCGCGTCATGGTCTGGGCAACATAGGGGGCAGGCGGCAGGAGTTGTGGGGGGAAATGAGGGAAGGAGGGGACAGGGAGGCCAGGGGTTCCAAAATCGTGGAGGCTTCCTTCCACGCGCACAATTGCTGATCAACTCCCCTGCTTTGTGCCTCCAAACGTCCCTCCAACCCTTCAAGCCAGCTCCACCCACAGCCCACCTTGAGCAGCTCCCGCTTGTCGTCCGCCGCGCTCTTGCACCACGGGTGCTCAAACACCTGGGAGACAGGGGGTGCGATGCAGGGCAACACGGCAAGTTCAGTGCCGCTTAGCGGGCGGACCCCATTGGCTGATCTCCATGGGGCCAGTACAAGCCCAAAGCAGCAAATGCGCGGAGGCCCAAGGCACGCAGCACAATGGCCCACCTCCTGCAGCGTCATGCGCTTGGCGGGGTCCACCACCAGCAGCCGCTTGATCACGTCCTTGGCGTCCCCGCTCACCACGCTCCACACGTCGTCGTTGAAGTCAAACTGGGGCGGGGGAGCGGGAGGGGCAGGCCCAGAGGGAAATAAATAACATGTTGTGGTGCTGTGGTGGAAGCGGGCGGCGTTCAGCGCGGGTGGCAGGCAAGGCGTGCCGTGCTTTGCACTACATGCCGGGGCATTTGCACCGCATGGCAACGCGCCACACAGCGCGCCGTGCGGCTTTGCGCATGCCCGCACTGTTTACAAACCTTGCCCTTCCTGCAGGATTGGGAGGCCAGCCAACAAAGGGAGGAGGGTCAGCAGCGAGTGGAAGCACGCTTCGGCCAAGAGGTCACACCAGCGGTGGGCAAGCACCCTTGCCTGCAACAGCCGCTGCCCTTGCACAGCTGCCCATGGCAACCACATGCTCAGCCCATCACCTGCTTCACCACGTCCACCAGCCACCCAGCCGCGCCGCCCACCTGATCTTCTCAAACAGCCGCGGCTCGCTCTCGTCGTAGAAGGGCGGGTAGCCGCCCAGCAGGATGAACAGGATGACGCCCGCGCTCCACAGGTCGCACTCGGGGCCGTACCGCGCGGGGCCGCCCTGCCGCAACCAGGGTGGGGAGGAGAGCGGCCCAATGAAGTGATCACAGTGCAGCCCCAGCGGGTGTTGTTCTCGCAGTGTGGCCCTGCCCTTCCGGGCGCCCGTGAAAAGAGTGGCAAGCCACAAAACTTACCGGCGACCAGCAGCAGCAGCGACCAGCATGTGCAACCCGAGCAACGCCGGCAAGCAGGCATCATTCTGCAAAGCCACGCACACACACCTTGATGATTTCGGGGGCCACGTACTGGGGCGTGCCGCAGATTGTGGTCATGGCGCTGGCGCCCATGTAGCGGCGGGCCAGCCCAAAGTCGGCAATCTTGATGTGCCCAATGTCCTTCTTGCGCACCAGCAGCAGGTTCTCCAGCTTCAGGTCGCGGTGCACGATGCCCCTGCAAGAGCGGGCAGGCAGATGGGCAGCAACTTGCAGCGGCGGCAGCGTGGCAGACTGTGCAGCACCGCAAACAACCTTTTATCGCAAGTCGTGCGGCAGGCCCAACCGGCAGGTTGCTGAACAGCGACTGCTGCTGCCCCTGCCCTAGCCCAACCCCTGCCCCGCGCACCTGCTGTGCAGGTACTGGATGGCGCGCATGATCTGCAGGAAGCAGGAGCGCGCGTCTGCCTCGCTGTAGTGCCCCTTCTCAAGCACCGCGTCCAGCAGCTCGCCGCCTGCAGGGAGGGAGGGCAGAGAGGAGACAGCAGGTGGGAGGTCAGTCAGCGACAAGGTGCGATAGCACACAGAGGCAGAGCGCAGGCGGAACGATGGCACCGAGGGGAGTACAGCAGCAAGATGCTGCTGCATAGGCTGCCTGCCGCTGTCTCGCCTTGCTGCTACTTGCACACAAACACTGCAACGCCAACGTCTGCCAATCTGCTGTGTGGAAAAATCCAACCTGCCGTCATGCAACACTTACCCTGCAGCATCTCCATGAGGAGGTACACCTTGTTGTTCTCCTCGAAATACTCTGCAAGAGCGAATAACAGGACGGGGTGATATGGACAGGAAGCCTTGCAGAGTGCCACTACAGGTGCTAATCGCCCAGTCAGCGCAGCATGGTGATCAGCTGTGCCTTTGGGGGGTCACGCCCCAAACCCAGCCCGCCAGCTGTGCACAGCAGCTGCCCAGTGCCGCACCCTTCATAAACACGATGTTTTCGTGCTTCAGCGCAATCAGAATGTCAATCTCCTTGAAGATGTCTGCCCGCGAGCTCTCGTTCTCGTTGAACTGCAGGCCAGGGCGGGAGGGGTGCAGCAGGGGCACGCACGTTGCACCAGCAACCAGGCAGGAGCGGCAGCGGCAAGAGCGGCAGGGGAGGACAATGCAGCTGCAACCAGAGGCATCAGATCACAAGCTGGCCTGATATCCTGAGCAGCTGTATGCCATCCTGGCAGCCCTGCAGCATCGCAGCCCAGTCCACCCTGGGTGACACACACGCGCCTGCTTGCCCGGCGGCGGCAGGCTCATGATCTTGCAGGCCCACTGCTGGCCCGTCTCCTTGTCGGTGGCCAGCTTCACCACCGAGAAGCCTGCAGGGTGTTGGTTGGGTTCTTGGCTTTGGGTGCTTGGCATTGGGTGCTCGCTAGCGGGTGTGCGGCAAGAGTGCATCCAACTGCGAAGCACGTGCACGTGCCCAAAGCAAAGCAGCGGTACGAGCGACGGCGGCAGCACCCAGCAGCACTCGATAGCGCAGCCGGCACGCACCGCCTGTGCCGATGGTCTTGCCCACTTTGTACACGTCACGCACGCTCACACCCTTGCGCATCTTGTGCTCCACACTGCGAGCAGGCGTGACGGGAGGTCCTGCAGGTTGGCCGCTTGTGGCGGCCGACGGCGGCGGCGGCGGCCAGCAGCAGGGTGGGCAGCCAAGAGAGGCCGACCGCAGTCACAGCATCACAGCGCATCTCACTCGGGCAGCTGCTCCGGCTGCTGGCTCCGCCCGGTGTGGCGCGCCGGGGCCTGGCTCCCTTGGGCGGGCGCGCTGGGCGTGTCCCCGGCCGTCGTGGAGCAGAGATTGCCCATGGCTGCACGATCTGTTCCACAGGGCCGGCCTAGCGCTAAAGGGCCGGGTGTTGTTGGCTGCAACCGAGGGCTCCGAGCGCCTGGGCGGTGCTCGGGGGCCTACAAACGGTTCACGCAGCGGATAGTAAACGCGCGAGCCATCACTCCGCTAGATGCCAGCGCCACTGCCACTGCCCGCCGCTGCCGCTGTGGACAAGCGGAGAGTGAAGGGGTCCGTGCAGACGCCGCCAACGAGTGATCGCAGGGCGTAACCCATGCCGTTTTGGCCAACGGCTGCATAATGCAGCTTGCAAGGCTGGCTGGCATCGGTGCTGTGCCTCAGCACGCGGCTGTGCGATTTTTTGCAAGGTTGTGATGCCCACCCCTAAACGGCACCTGCAGGTGGTGGAAGCTGTCAGGGGTAAATGCAGCCTTACCAAGCAACCGGCAGAGCAACAACAAGCTGGCTGGCAGGGCTGAACTGCCATCCATCCGTTCAAGCCAGCAAATCACAGAAAAAGCCCTGCAGCCCAACCCGTGTCGCCACCAAGCCGGACAGCCAACTGAGGGTGCAACAAGGGCAGGCGCGGGTAAAGCTGGACCAAACCGCTCCAACCGATGCTGTGCTGCCTGCTGCCGGCATTCAAAGCCTCCTGTATGCGCCTGCACCTCCATCGCCAATGGGGTTGTCCCTGCCTCACACCCCGACTCAGCACCCCGAGCCACACACAGGAGCATCGGTATCCAGGCTGTCACTTCACTGGTTTTGCACAGCTGGAAGCAGCAGCTCTCTGCAGCAGTATTGTGTGTGGAACGCAAGGGAACTCGCCCTGTGCACTGCAGGGCTTGAACTGCCTTGCAAGCGCAGAACTGCATCCACGCTTGGGCGGCATGACGCCAGCACATCAGCCGCCGCAGGGGGTCTTCAAGTGCAGCAGTGAGGGCTGGTTACCAGCCATGGCGACTGATTTCCCTGCAACACGAAGTTATCTTGCGAAATGTGCCAAAAAACAGCACAGGGAAGCGGGGGGAGCAGGGGCAGGCCCATGTGCCCGATCCCGAGGCAGGCAGCTTCCGGCCCTGGCTACCGTTGCACCTTCTCCCCCGGTCATTTCTCATCCTTCACAGCGTCGAATGGCGCCAGTTCGACGCTGATTGCGTCTGTCCAGCCGTTTGTCTCAGCCGCGTGCTCACAGGCTTCATCCAGGCAAGCGGGCAAGGGGCCGCGGGGCGGCCACACCGCCGACGAGTCTGCCCGCTGCCTGCTTGAGCCAAATGAGCGGCGCTAGGTTTGTAGCTCAATTGGCAGCCCATGGGCGGCCAGCGGCGCGCTTCTGGGGCCACCACCCCCCGCCGCCAACTCCCGCCACCCGCTTGCGAGCGTCGTGAACCCCTCCCATCGCCCCTGCAGGTCAAGGAAACAATAGCCTACCCTAGCGGCTGTCAATAGAACGCCTGATTTGGGGTAGCAGGATGGAGGAGGGTGCTGCACACCAGGGCAGCGATCTGCCGTGCCGTCCGGGCCGCAGCGCTGGCGCACGGCAGAGCCGCGGCAGCCACCGTTCGTGCAAGGCCTGCGGCATGACGCGCCTGCCCAGCGGCTACAACGAGGTGAGATGATGCGGAAGCATATAGCGAGCACAGGCAGGGTATTGAGCGAGCACAGGTATAGAGCGAGCACAAGCACTGTTGCCAAGTTCACCGACCCTCTGTGGCCAGGGGCATGCCGCCGCAGACGAAACACATTGCTGTGCCACCCCCAATCCACCACATGTGCGCAGAAGTATAGAATTTGTAGGGCGTGCTATGCGGCGCCGCAATTGTTGGTTGGCGGCGAGGGCGGCCAGATGATGCGCTTTTGCCAACAGGTGCGCTATGGCCGCGTCCTTGCCATCCCTGCCACCCTTCTCTGGCCGCTTGCTTTGGTGCTGTCGCGACCCAGCCCGTGCGCTAACCAGCCTGACTGTTCTGGCCTGGCCCTGCTCTGCAGTGCTCCAAGCTGCAGCCCATTGAGGATTTCCAGGGCGAGCGGCGGTCCTGCCAACAAGCCCTGGAGAGGCACGCCAGCCGGCGGCAGAGCCGGCAGAACCACCGCGTCACGCGTTCACCCTCCCCACAGCCACAGGCGCGCCCCGCCCGCAGGCCGCGGCTGGAGCAGCCGTCGCAGCAGGAGTCCGCTGCTCCTCAGCAGCGTCGGCAGCAGCAGCAATCCCAGCAGCAGCAGCAGCAATCCCAGCAGCAGCAGCAGCAGCGGCAGCAGCAGCTCCGGCTCCCTGCGACGGCAGATCTGGCCCCTTCGCCATCGGCAGACCCAGAACCAGGGCACGTGTGGCCAGCGGAGCTGCTGCAGCTGGCTCAGCAGGAGCAGGAGCGGCAGCAGCGGCAGGGGCAGCAGCAACAGCAGCTCGGCGGCGGCCTGAAGGCGGGAAGCCTGTCCCTGGTGGTGGGCCACCCGACTGAGCGGCTGGAGATAACCATATCACTGGAACCGTGGGTCAACATGCAGCCGGCACCCTGCTCAGACGGCCCCTCTGCTGGGGAGCCCACTTTGTCTGCCGCCGAGGTCCGTGAGGCCTGGAATGAGTCACTGGCCAGCCTGCCTGCCGTGCACTCAAGCCCCTTCCAGAAGGCAGCTGCCACCGCCGCGCCGGCCACAACGCGCTGCAGCAGCCTCAGCGCGACGACAGTCGCCGCCAACGCCACAACCATGCTGCCCATCCCTATGCCCCGCGGGGGCGCAGCCGCCCTGGTACCGGCTGGCAGTGGCAATCACTCGCCTGCTTTTGCATCCCATGCGGCTGCGGTAACTGTGGAGGCACCAGTGTACGCGGTGAGCTATGCAGTGGTGTGCGTCCCACATCTCTCTGCCCCTGCCATGTCTGCTCTGCGAGCGCTCAGCAGCTGCTTGCGGCGCTGCCTTCACGCGCTTTCTAAGACGGGCCTTCACAATGCCGCCCTTCTCCTGTGCAGCCCCTCGCCGTGTCCCCAAGGGATGGCCACCCAATCGAGCTGACTGGGTCCAACAGCCTCAGGCTGATGAGTCGGCAGCTGTCAACCGTGGCAGACCTAGGGCTTCAGGTGCAGCCGAGGGCCCCTGCGCCTGCCGCAATGCTGCAGCCCTTCGGCTTTACGCGGCAGCCCCCCACGGTATCAGCCCCGCTGGCAGCGGGCCAGCCGGCTGGAACGCTTGGCCCGCGGGGCAGCAGCAACTGGGGCAGCTGGTAGGAGGGTGGCTGCTGCTTCACGGGGCATGATATCACAAATGTGTTCAAATTTTCCACCCTAAACTTTCAGCACTGGTGCTCACTGCCTGGGTTCCTCCAAACTGTGCATGCACGATTGCACCCGCTAGCCTCTTGGCCTGATGTCCCCGTACCACTAGTCACTTGCTTTGCATGTTAGTCCCGCACCACTAGTCACTTGCCTTGCCTGTTAGTCCATCTCCATCCCTTGTCTGGTGACATTGCTTTTCAGCGCCTCTGTTCGCTGCACTCCCCGCTTTGTATTGCCTGCATGTCGGGGAAGGCAGCACATGCCCGCTGCAAAGCGGATCCATCCATTTCAGAACGCTCACTTTCTAGCATTTTGCAAAAGCTGCTACTATCAAGCGTTGATTGAGCTAGGCTGCTTGCAGTTCAGTGATTGGGTGCCAGCTGGGGCAGCACATGGCTGCAGAGGGGCAGAGCTGCGGCCCTGTTTCAGCATACGTCTCATTGCGTCGCAGTGAGCAGGCCAGCCCTGCATGCATGCGTGATGACATCCTGGGTTTGGTACGGGCGTCTGCGGCACGCATGGTCTGCGGTCTGCCTTGAGTTCACACAGGTGCTGCCATGCAATCGCCAGAGGGGCGCCGCCGCACAGCAGCACAAGGGTTCTGCCATCAAGCTTTCTGTCGGAGTGTGTCGTCAGTCTTGTCCAGTCGTCTGTAAGCTCGTCAGATTGACGAGCTCCCGGGCGCTATGTTCGGGCCTGGGCCTGTGGACGAGGCGGAGGGGCCGCAGTGCCGCATCTGCTGGGCGCCAGACGACGCGGGCAACCTGCTGAGCAATGTGTGCAGCTGCGCAGGTGAAGTTTGCTGGAGAGGGGCAAGCGAGGGTTTGCTCACACGCGCCCGGCTCCAGGGCTAGGTTGTAGCGATCGCTGGGTGCTCTGGACAGTCACCGCCCCTCCGATTGGGGCGGGGCGGAGGCCACTGCCGCCGCCGCCGCCGCACGCAGCCGGCTTCTGCCAGACGCGGGCCTCGTGCTGCGCTGGTATGCAGGCACGCAGAAGCACATCCACCTCAAGTGCCTGCGGCTGTGGCAGGAGAATGTGCAGAAACGGGACGCCAATGATGGTGAGGTGCTGGGCAGGTGGCGTTGAGAGGGCCGGATGGGCAGTGCGGGTGAGCCGAGACCCTGCATCTGCCGCCATCAACCCACCACACAGCCCGACAGCGCTGCTGCAACGCCCTTCTGCAATGCTGTTGCAGAGCGTGCCTTCAGGTGCAGCGTGTGCCGCGCCCTGTTCTCGGTGCCGCCCCCAAAAGGCCGCGAGGGGCTGCTGCTCAAGCTGCTGCGTGGTATTGGGACGGTGCTGGTGAGTGGGTGCCGCCTGCATGGCAGCTTGGCATGAGGGGGCACAGGCTCAGGCAGCGCTGGTTTGGCAGCAAGGCAGGTCGAGTTTGATCTGCAAACGCAGGGAGGCTGCCCACATTGCGCGATACAGGAGCGCACGATGGCTTCTAAATACCAAACTGCTTCGCGTACCGAACTGCTTAGCTGCCTTGCCCTCACCTCCCACGTGTGCCTGCTCGTTCTGCTGTGCAGTGTGTGGCGCTGCTGGTGCTGGGCCTGTCAGGTGAGCTGGGGCGCTGCCCCTGGGCCGGACCTGCCCAGCGATACTCACAGCAGCAAGCCTGGCGCCCTGGTGCAGCAGCTTGCACTCCGCCCTTCCCCGTCCCTGGCCCGGCCATACCAGCGTGTTCGAGTGCCTCCCTGCCGCAGGCCCGCCCTTCCCGCTGCTGGCCCTGCTGGTCCTGCTGCTGCTGGGCACGCGCTCTGGCAGCTGGCTGCCCGGCATCGGCCTGCTGGCGGTAGCAACGCTGCTCGCAACACTGCACGCCCGCGGCCTGCGTGTCGTCATGCGGGTGGGTGTTGGTTGGGCTGGTTGGGCTGGGTGGGGGGCCACGGTTGTCAATGTGCGCGGATGAGGGTGGTGAGGCCGGCCGTGGTAGCCAGGGAGTGCCACAGCTGCAGCACTTTGCAAATCCAGCAGTGCGCCCTGAAACATATGATCACATCGGCTCGGCTGGCTTGCCTCTTCCCCGCCTGCGTCACAGATGGATGGCGGTGGGCGGTTGGGCCTGGCGCTTATTCGCTATGGTGCCCCCGTGCATGCGCTGCAGCCAGGTAACCGGTGGGAGGGGGAGAAGGCTTGCTTCGGTTCACTGTCCTGCGGCAGACCTTAATCGCCTCAGCAAGCTTGCTCCAACAACAACTTGCTTATCTTGTGCCCTGCCATCTCTGTCCAGGTGTGCTGCTGGTGGCGTCCGAGGGCCTGCATCACTCGGTGTTCCGCCGCAGCGTGGTGCTGCTCACCGCACACGGCAGGTGGGCGAAGCTGTGCCATGCCAGCCTCGGTGGCAGCATCAAGTGGAGGCGGCTGTGCATCGCTGATGGCCAGGCCATCTACTTCTATGGTCCATATTCGGTTCAGCACTAGACCCGCCGCTGCTTCATGCAGGAATGGCGCCCGCGGCCTCATCCTGACCCAGCCCATCCACGCACAGCCGCCCACGCTGCCCGCTGGTGTGGCAGCCAGCAGCGGTTCCACGGCAGGCGGCGCTGACGCGCCACTGAGGCACCACTTGGGCGGGCCTGTGGGCATGCCAGGTATGCAATGCCGTGTGGCGCCCGCTTCCAGCCTGCGGACTGTCCTTGCCTGCTTCGCAGCTGGCCGCCCTGTTGGTGGTTCGGTGCTAAGGGCAGTCGGCCCAAACCGGTGAGATCAACGCCCCCACTTGCTCCTGACCGGTCCCTCCTTTTCCTTTTTCTTTCCCTCCCTCCCACCTCCCACCAGGCGAGGGCGTTCACACAGAGCTGTCGGTGCTGCACCCCTTCCCGGAGTTTGGCCGCCGCCTGGTGCCCGCACCTATGCCAGCCGGCGAGCACGCCCCGGCCGCCGCCGCACGGCGTACCAATTCCACGAGCGAAGGGAGCGCCCCTGCTGTTGCTGTGCCTCTCTATGAGGGCGGCAGCCTGGCTGATATTCTGGCGGCTGCGGCGGGGCAGCGGCGGCGGGCGGCGGCGGGCCATGAGGGACCACCAGTGCTGCTGTTCCACGGCGTGTGCGCGTGGGCAGAGGGGCAGCTGGAAGGTGCGGGTCGCGGCCTGTGTGTGGCAAGGTGCATCTACAAACTTGTGTGAAGTTGCCAGCTGATTGTGCAGGGCATCCTTGCAACAGACATGCTGTGATTGCTCAGCCTGACTGCGTTTCTACACACTTGCTTGGCCAGCCTGCACTCCATGCACACCCTCAGTTGTGGGCTGCTGCTCTCCGTCACTGCGCAGGCGAGCTGCGTGCTGGTGCGTGGGCGGGCTTTGTGCAGCCTGGCGACATTTGGGGCAAGGTCGCGGCGCCGCCAGAGGAGCTGTGGCGGGCTCTGGCCGACAGTCCTGACCTGATGCGGGCGGACTGAGCCAGGTGCAGACGCTCACGGCTGCATACGCCCACTCCCCCAGCCTGGCCACTTCTGAGCTCTCCTGTGCACTTCCCTCCGCCAACAATCCCAACTGAGGGGCATAGCACCCGCTCGCTCGCCAGCCTCCTGGGCACTGTCAACACCAAACCACAACTAACCTACCGCTCGCCTGCATTCACGGCTGCCCAAATCTTTCCAACCTCCCTTCCTGTGCACGTCCAGAGTCTCGAGTGTTGCTTCATTGCGCGCCTCCTGCACCGCATTGTGCCTCAGCGCTGCGCCCTCTGTACCACCACCGCCCCTTGTACCAGTTGACTCTCCCTTCTGTGCCAGCTGCACTTTGTTCCGTCGTTCCTCTGTACCCCAAGCCCACCTGCCCTGCGGTGTGCCATTTCGGTTTTCCTGACCATCCTCGCGTGCCGTCTGACTCGTTCTGCACCCCTGAATAAACATCCGTCTGCCGAGTCGTGCACGCAGCATGCATGCTCCGCTGCCATTAGCGCCACCATGTAAATGAATTGCTTGGTGTGCCTGCACGATGTTTACGCTGGAGGACGGCGGCGGCGGGCAGCGGCGACCAGGCCATCCTGCGGTGGGCCAGGACTGCAGGCGTTCTGCCTTGGCAGCAATGAAACCCTGAGATTGCACTTGCCAAAGTGCCTCGAGGCAAGGAGAAGATCAATGGCTGGGCTTGCAATCCCTGATGCATGATGCAATGCCTGCAGGTGAAGAGGAGCCCATGAAGCGAGCACCAGAGCACTGTTGCCTCGCCTCCTGTGCGTCGGAGGTTGTTCTGCACGTCTGGTCCCCGAACACCGCAGATCAGAGCCGTGGGGCTGCTGTAGAGCCGGCCGAAACCGGGTGTACCTCACTTGTACCTCGCCGGGTGGGGGCCCAGGCGAACAGGAGCGATCAGGTGGGCTCACGGCAGCGCATCGGGGCCCCCAAAGTATGCTTAGGGCGACTACTCGCCGTGACCTCTCCTGCAGCCCCTTCAGCCGCGCTCGGAGCACGTGCTGTTTGCATTAGAGGGCTGCAGCGCGTTGGGTAGGTCAGCCCGCAGCCTGAGTGTGCACCACCGCCGCCGCCGCTGCCGCCGCTGACCCTCCCTCTTCTGGCCCCTTGCCCAGGCCTGGCGCTCGTGCGCCCCAAGATGGACACGCCCGCAATGCAGGCGCTGATGCAGTCGGCCGCTGAGGAGCCGGCGGGGCCAGACCGGCTGTCAGATGCACTGCAGGCAGCGGCGGCATCGCAACTGGCGACAGGCCTCGACAGCCTGCAGGCGGTGGCGGGACAACCAATGCCCGGCCTGTCAGGTTTCGCTGGAATGGTTGGACTTGATGCAGCGCAGGCAAGCCAGACCCCTTGGTGCTGGGGGCGTGCGTTATGTTTGGCGCTGGGCGGTGCGAGACATGATGCGCCCTTGGGAGCACGAGACAGGAAGCCAATGCACCAAGCGCCCTGCTGCTGCATGTTCGATGGGCCCTGATGTCACTGCTACTGTTGCTGTGCAGCCAGCTCTGCCGCCAGCATGCCGATTGCCTGCGCCATGCCCTCTTTGCCATGCTGCCACAACTGCCTGCAGGCTGCAGCCATGGGCAACATGGGGCAGGCGGCAGCCGCCATCCACATGCTGGGCGCGAATGGCAGCGCCCACGGCGGCAGCAGCGGCCGCCGGTCGGGCGCATACAGCGGCAAGGCCAGCAAAGGAGGTGGGCGAGGCGCAGGGCCCAAGGCAGGGCAGGGCAGCCACAGGACGGGTCACCGGCCATGTCTGTGCCTGCCCGCTGGCTGTGCTGCTGAGCCCAGCGCAGGCTGTCCTGCTTGCCTGGCTCTGGCCACAGCGCCGCTGCCGGGCGTGCAAAGCAGGCCATGGAAAGGAAACAAGGCCTACTGGCAGACCGGTTTTTCTTAAGCTACATCATTCAGCGCTCGATGCTGCCCCAGGCGCTGCCTCACACTTCCCCCGCCCTGTTGCAACCGCAGGGCCGCTGGTGTGCCAGGTGGAGGGCTGCGGCGCCGCTCTGGACAACCTCAGAGAGTACCATCAGCGCTACAAGGCAAGCACGCTGTGCTGCGCTGCGGCTGCTGCTCTGCATCATGTCCGCACTGCGCCGGCTGCTCCACTTTTGAGGTGCACAGCAGGCCCCTATGCAGATGCTGCTGCCCTACTTTAGCGATGCTTTGCTGTTTGCCTCTGCCAATCTGAAAAGCTGGTTGTCTGGTTGCAACGCAGGTGTGTGAGGAGCATCTGAAGATGCCCTTCATCATAAAGGACGGCCAGCAGGTGCGGCCCTGGCATGGCCAGGCAGTACCAATGTACTGCCCAGCCGCGCTTGTGTGGCCAAGGCAGTTGCCTGCACGATGCAATCTGCCTGCCGCAGTCAGCTGCTGCCCTGGTCAGCCTCCCTGCCTGGCCTGCCAACCACCTGCACTCCCCTGCTCATCTGCCTGCCCCCCTCTATCCACCCTCTGCTCTCCACAGGTCCGGTTCTGCCAGCAGTGCGGGCGCTTCCAGCCGCTGGGCGAGTTTGACGGAGAGAAGCGCTCGTGCCGAGTGCGCCTGCAGGTGCGCACGCCTGCCCGCCGCCGCTGCCTGCTTGTAGGACGCTGTTGGCTGGCTCTGTGCTTGCAAACCTGCCGGGTGGCCTCAACTGGATGAGTTTCCACCATCCATTTGAGCTGATTGACTCCACTTGTTCAACGTAGGATGAATGCCATTCCACCGCTTCTCTGCTTCCTCCGTCCAGCTTGCTCAGTGTCCCACCCGCTCCTGCCTCACTCTGCATCTCCGCAGCGCCACAACGCGCGGCGGCGCAAGCGGCCACGTGACGGAGAGGGCGGCGGCAGCGGCGACCAGGCACCCTTTGATGCAGCAGCCGCCAGCGCTGCGGCTGCGGCAATGGAGATGGCAAAGTTGGTGGCATATGCGCCGCAGCCCATGCCCATCTCTGCGCAGGAAATGCAGGCGAGCTGGGGAGGGGAGTGAAGGGTACAGCTGTGTGTTGGTTGACATACCATTGAGCAGGAACGCAATAAGTTCCGGGGGATGAGCGGCTTGCAAGGCCACATCTCAACTTGCTTGTTTGCTGCGCCAACGCTATGTGCGCAGGCGATGCAAGATGCGCTGCAGTTTGCGAGCGCCACGCTGATGTATGAGGGGCAGGTACGCATGTCCTGCGTTACTAGTGTTGACTTGTTCCAAGCTGCTGGCTGTGGCTGAGAAGGCCGCTGCATTGAGATCAATTGCTGCTGCTGCTGCTGCTGCTGCTGCTGCTGCTGCTGCTGCTGCGCTGCCCTGTTGAGGCTGCCGCACCAGTTGAGCCCTGGCATCCATCTTGGGGCAGGCAGCAGTCCCTTCAAAGCCGCCACGCCTGTCCTAATGCCATCTTGCAGCCTGCTGCCAAAGCCGGGGCAGCAGAGGGCGGCAGCGAGGGCGGGGAAGCAGCGCAGGACAGTGGTGAAGCAGCGCAGGGCGGCGGCGAGGGCAGCGGCGAGGGCGACCTGGGCGCAGGAAGCCTGGCCCCCAACAGCATGCCCTTTGTGCCAACTGTGGATGTCATGATGCTGCTGCTCAAGGGCTATGCGGGTGAGCAGTGCTGAAGCTTGGGTGACGGGGGTTTCCCTTGGCATACCGTTGCACGCTGGCTTTGCAGCAATGTGGCACGCGGCACTGGGGTCTGGGCACACTTCCCCTGCTTGCTGCCCGCCCCACAAGTGCCCTCCCACGCCCTCCCCGGCTGCAGCCATGTTCCACTATGTGCTAGAAGGCGCCACCATTCGGCCGCTGGCGCCTCCCTCCGAGCTGCCAGACCAGCAGGTGAGTGAGGGGGCCGAGTGCAGGTGCCGGAAGAGACGTCAGAGGGATTGTTTTTTTCTGCCGGAAGAGACACCAGAGGGATTGCTGGAAAGGCGAATGTGAAAGTGGTTACAGGATGCAGGCATGGATGCGAAATATAGGCTGGCTGCGCAGCCAGGTGCCGCCAGGCCGCCAGATGCCCCACTTCGCTAACCACCAGTTGCATTGCCCTGTGTGCAGCCCTTGGCGGCGGCGGGGCTGGGCGGCATGGACCCGCTCCAAATGACGCAGCTCATGCAGGCCCAGGGCTTCCTTCCCGCCGCCATGCCCTTCTCGCTGCCCGGCAGTGAGGTCGCAGCAGCCCTGCTGGGGGCGGGGGCACACGATGCGGAGGCGGCTGCCGGGGCGGAGGCCGCAGCAGACGCTGAGCAGCAGCAGCAGGAACAGCAGGAGGCGGCAGGGGAGGAGGCGGCTGCACAGCAGGTTGGGCAGCAGGCTGGGCAGAGCGGCGCAGCAACAGCAGCCAATGGGTTGACACCCGAGCAGGTGGCGGCGGCAGCAAGCCATGCTGCTTTGGCAGCTGCACTAGCACAGCAGCAAGGGCCGCATGCCTCAGGGGCACACTCGGGAGATGCTGCCGAGGATTCTGGGGAATAACTGCTGTGGCCTCGTGCCATCATGCCACCTCCAGTTGCTCTTAGTTGTGTGCCCCGTGATGTACTGTTGTGTTGTACTCACAACCTGAATTTAATGACACTTAACTTGTGCAAAGATGGCCCAGCGCACACACAGGCGGACAGCCACCAGGAACATTCCACGACTGAATGTCGCACGGGCGCCCTTAGCAGCTGATCATGCCTAGCTGCACATGCGAGGCATTTTCCCTGAGGGTCGGGCCTGGGATGGACACCTGCGCTGCTGTTGCACAGAGGCAGGCAAAGCCACTGACAAGCAGTGCCTGGGGTGGTAAAGAGCTGCGGCGAGACGGAAGAGCAAGAGAGAGGAGGGCAAAAGAGGGTGTCAAGTCATGCAAGTGTAGGTTGAAGCAGGGTAGTGCGTCAGTCAATGCTGCTGTAAGGTCTGACGGGCGGTGAAGGTGGGCCGGATTGCGGGCTGCGAGCAGCAGGCAAGCCTGCAGCTCTGCTCTCGGCTCCACCTGTCCGCCGGCTGGTCAATAGCTGCCAGGTTGCTGCTGCTGTGCGGTCAGTGTCAGCAGTGCACTACTTGGTCAGTTTGAGCGCGATGGGGATGGCAATGGCTGCCGCGATGATGATGAGCAGGATGAGGGCGCAGCACATCCACTTGCGCGTGTTCTTCTGCAGCCGCTTGGCAGCCACCAGGTGCGTGGTGCCCGCCTGCACATACTCAACGCTCTTGGCCACCTGCGCAGCAGGAGGGGAGCAGTGGGAGTGTTGGCGACAATGTTGCCCACACCTTGAAGGCCAGGAGTCCAGATGTGAGGCGCTGGCCTTGCACATGCTACACAGCTTTGTGCTCTCGGCTGGCCAACGTGCCCCTTGCAAAATCCAACTACCACCCCCCACCTGCGCCTCGATGTTGTCCAGCATCTCGCCCGATACGCTTAACCCTGCTGCCCTTGTTTCCCCAACGACTAGGCAACCTTTGGTCGCCTACCTGCGCCTCGATGTTGTCCAGCATCTCCCCCTGCGCCTCCACCAGCACCGCCATGTCCAGGAAGATCTGGTGCAGCTCCATCAGGCTGCGCTCCAGCTCCAGCACTGCGGAAACGGGGCGGCAGCAGCGCACGTGAGCGGTCGGATACATTCATGGACAGCAGCAGCAGCAGACCGAGCAATGCAGCATGCACCAGACACAAAAAAATGCAAGCTGATGGACGCGTGACTAGCCAGCATGCAGGCTGCAATCGTTGCAGCCGCCTTGCCTCCCCTCAAGCCCCTGCCCCGCACCTGCATCCCGCCGCTCCCGGATCTCTGCAAGCGTGTCCAGCACATAGCCGCGCCCCTGCAGTGCAGACCAAGGGGGGCCACGCAGAACCGCACTTCAGTTTGGAACGAAGGTCCAGCTGCGCTTCGAGAGCTCCCTCCCTGCCAACCGAGAGCAGCCGCGTGTGCGCAACCCCTGCTGCTCAGGGACACTACAGCTCCTGTTGTCTGCCCAACAGCCCAACAGCACCCCCACCGCAACCAGCTGCCGCTTCCCCCACACCTGCTCCAGGATGGCCTTCTGGAAGATGGTCTCGCTCTCCCCCGTCTCAATCATCTTCTCAATCTGCTCCTCGTCCGCGTGCTGCCCCGTCACCGTGTACACCCGCCGCTCCACCACCTCGCGGTACTCGGCGTTCACACGCGACCTGTTCACAAGCGGAAGGGGACCAGCGGGTGGTGAAGACACAATCAAATGATCCCTGCGGGCACCCGCCGCTTCACAACCTCGCGGTACTCGGCATTCACGCACGACCTGGGTTGAGCGCAAGGAGCAGCAATGGTACAACGTAATCAGCACAAGCTTGAGGGCACATGCGTCACTCCACCGCCTCGCGGCACTCAGCCTTGACAACCCCAGTTGGCTGCTCAGGGCGCAGGTGTTGAAATCGCCCATCAGGTCCTCCCCTCTGCAACTCCCCACCCTCTTCCCTGCCATCCTTGTTGTGCAAGACCAAAACATTTCCCTATACAGGCGCTCACCGCAGGTCCTGGAACTCGCCCATCAGGTCCTTCAGCTTCTTCTTCAGCGCCCCCGTGATGGCCGTCCGCGTGCGCTCGCTGCTGCTGCCGGGGCCGCACCCCTTGCGCTTGAGCGACTGCGGGGTGAGCAGAGGATGGGGCTGGTTGGGGGGCAGCCCGCTATGCAGCAGCAGTAGAGCACCTACAGATTACAAGCTGCGCTGCACAAGCATGCCATAGGCAGCACTGGCCACAATGTCAACAGCTCCAAGCGCCCCTCCGTTCAGGCCACTCGTGCCCGGCCGCACCTGCTCATTGCTGCGGTCCAGCTCAGCAAGCCGCTTCTTGATGGCGTCCGCCGACTTGCTGACTGCGGTGATGTCTTCCTGCAGGTTGCAGACAGGGGCAAGCAGCTTGCACCGGTTAGCCGGCGTGCGCTGGCCTGCTGCCGCTGGAACGCAGGGCAGCACGACAAGTGTCGCCAGCAGCAGAAATTTCCAGCAGGCAAGCGACAGCAACCGCACGCGCCTGCTCCAGCAGCACATCCAGCCAAAGCTCTTAGCTGCAAAGCTTGAGCTTCCACTCCCAAACTTTGCAAGTACAGTTCAAGGCTCGCCTGCATCTGCTCCCGCAGCTTCTTCATCTCCTCGCTGCGCGTGACCGTCTTGCTGCGCTCGTGCGCCTCCTGCAGCCGCCCCTGGTTCCGCCGAATGTCCGCCATCATGCCCTGGCGAGGTACCGGAACACGAGTGCAATCGTTGAGAGGTGCAAACAGGACGGGGGCGCCGGTGACTGCCAACGCACGGCCTCTCGGTCTGCACTGCACTCTGCGGCTGCACCTGCACTATTCAGCACCCATGTGCAGGCCGCAGCTGAACAAGCACTGTATGACCCACCTTGATGGCCGCCACCTCCCGGAAGAAGTCCTCCATGTGCTTGTCATTGCCCTCCCCCGGCGGCTGCGGCGGCGGCAGCCCCGCCTCAAGGTCGCCGCCACGACCGGCGCCATTTGCGCCACCCTACGGCAGCGACGGAAATGTAGGCATTGGTACAGGCGCCGTTGCTTCTTGGTATACCCTAAGCCTCAGCTTGTGCAGCGCATGTGCAGCGGCCATCAGGCAGGAGAGGTGGGCGAACGCGTGTGAGCGGGGCCGCCGCTGCCGCCGGCGGTGCACCGCAAACAAGCCCTGCCGGCCCACCGCGCTCCCAGGCTCACCGCCACCGTGCCCAGCAGATCGTTCATGGCTGCTGTGGGCCGCCCTGCTCCCCTGGCTGCGCTGCAAGCGACGGGGGTGGCCGGTCAAGCTGGGGGTTTGAGCTCAAGCTACTGGCAAATGCGACGCTCGATGTGGGCAGTCCCTAAGGAAGCGGCGGGCGGGTTTGGCGGGTTTGGCGGACGCCGGCAGCCGGGAGCAGGCTTTTCAAGCTGCTGCGGCAGCCGGGAGCGGCGATCGCGATCGACCGATCGATGGCGCCGGCTCCCGCCCGATGGCCTGGTGGGGAGGCCGCCCAGCAGGGCGCATGTGAACCCCATTGGCTGCAAAGCCTCCAGTGATTTTCCAGCCCCTCCCAGGCCGCGCAGATCACCCGTACCCACGCCTGGGCCCGCCGCGATCGCCCGGTCAAGCTGCTCCAGGCGGCCCCGAGTCACCCAGGCAGCCGTTGCGCGCTGGACAGGCCCCCGCACACACCCCAGGGTTGAGGTGGGTAGCGCAACAGCAGCGGCAGCGCCGGACAACGCCGCCGTGGGCTCTGGGAGCTGCGCACCGCCGCCGCCGCCGCTGCCGCCGCCGCTCCGTCGGGCCCTTCCTCTACCCGTGCCCAGCCCCCACGTGTCATGCATCCCCCACCTTGCAGCGCCCCCAGGGGGCCGGCCTCCCAATGGACCCCACCTCCAAGGGGAGGGAATGGCTCGCCAAAGCCGAGAAGCGCCTGAATGCATTCAGCTTGTTCGGCAGCGGCAGCAAATATGAGGACGCCGCCGAGATGTATGAGAAGGCGGCCAACCAGTTCAAGCTGGGCAAGGCATGTGAGTGAACAGGTGGTACAGGGTGCCCAGTATGCGATGGCGGCAGCTGCCCACAGCTGCCCCTGCTGCTCCGGCCTGCCTACGTTCGCTCTGCATTGGCTGGCTTCATGCAGGTGCGCCCAGCTGCCACCCATGCGCTTCCGTGCCTGCTACTGTCCGCAGCACGGAGTGCATGTCACTGGAGAGCAGTAAACCGCATCTGAGCACCACATGTTTTGCAGGGAACGAGGCGGGCGAGGCGTACATGAAGCTGGCCGAGGTGCACCTCAAGCTGGAGAGCAAGCACGACGCGGCCTCCAGCTGGGTGGAGGCCTCCAAGGCGCTCCTCAAGTCGGACCAGCGGCGTGAGTCCTTGGACTGCTGCTGTGTGTGCCTGCATGTGCCCTAGCTGCCATGGTTGGGTGGTCTGGCAGCCGCGCAACAGGCTTGCGCTCCAGTGCATATGCGTGCCCCTTCACTGCCCCCATGCCGCAGGAGCGGTGGCGTGCCTGCAGCAGGCGGTGTCGCTATATACAGACATGGGGCGGCTGGGCATGGCCGCGCGGCAGCTGCGGGTACGCCGGCTCCTGTGGCCTTGGCTAGCTGCCGCTGCTGTGCTTGTGCTGGCATCCGCGCTGCTGTGGCTGTGCATGGCAGAAGAGGCTTGAGCAGGCCTTGGCACTTGCTGCTCGCTGTGTGCATGCGTTGCATCCGCAAGCAGCAGCTGTAGGCTACGCTCCCATGCTCACCCGCTGCTGCCGGCCACCACCCCTCCCCTGCCCCGTGCTTTGCCTTCTGCCAGGAGATTGGCGAGGTGCTGGAGAAGGAGGGGAACAAGGAGGAGGCCATCATGTTTTACGAGCAGGCCGCCGACCTGTTTGCCACCGAGAACAGCACCTCGGAGGCCAACAAGTGCAACCTCAAGGTAAGGGCGGGCAGGCTGGCTGGCCGGTGGGCTGTGCTCAGCATGCCGGCCAGGCCGCAACAGGGCAGCGGGCCGGCAAACCTGCTGCATAAGTGGTGTCGAAGATAGGCAGTTGGCAGCGCTGCTGCCCAGTCCACCGGCCAACTGCTTCAGCCGGTCGTTCCTGCTGCTGCCGCTGTCGTGATGAAGCAAAGGAATGTGCTGCATTCTGCTGGCACCTGCCTCACCCTCCTGTCGGCCCCTGCTGCTTGCCCTGCCCTCATCTGCAGATTGCGCAGTTTGCGGCTGAGCTGGAGCGCTACCCGCAGGCCATCAAGATTTACGAGGATGTGGCGCGCACGTGCGTGGACAACAACCTCCTCAAGTACAGGTGCGCAGGGGAGGCCTGTTTGTGGACAGCAGCAGCGGCGAGCGGGTGGTTGTGTGGTGCAAGCTGTGCTCTGCCGCTGCTAGCCTCCTACCTGCCCAGCTCCAACGCTGCAACCCTGCCCTGCGCCCTTGCCACCCTCCCTTCCCATCCTTGCAGCGCCAAGGGCCACCTGCTGAACGCGGGCATCTGCCTGCTGTGCTCCGCCGACGTGCACACGATCCGCGCCGCGCTGGAGCGCTTCCGTGACCTGGACCTCAACTTTGACAACTCGCGGGAGGCCAACTTCCTTTCGGTGCGCGCGCGTGGCTTGGGCTTGGGGTGGGCGGAGCACCATTGCTGCGGGTGGTGCATTAGCTGGTCTGCAGTGCTGTGGGGTGCACTCCTTGGCAAACTCTTTTGCATCATTGCATGTGCCCCTGCCCTCTGGTTGCGGGGTGTGATTGCAAGCGAGCCGCAGAGCGCTGCACCACCGATTCGCGGCGGCTCTTCCGAGCCGTACAATCATGCGCAATATTATTTGCATCGCAACCTCCTCACAAACTTTGCCTGCCACGCCCTGACTGCGGCTGTCCTGCAGAGCCTGGCGGACGCGGTGGACGCGGGTGACGTGGATGCCTTCACCACCGCGGTGGCCGAGTTTGACTCGCTCACGCGGCTGGACGCCTGGAAGACGGCGCTGCTGGTGCGCGTCAAGCGCAAGATTGGCACCAGGGACGAGCTGGACGAGGAGGACCTCACGTGATGGCACAGGGCGTGCGACTTTGCGTTGCACCTTCGCAGCTGGACGGGCAGTGCGGCGCGGCACGGTGCGGCCTGTGCGGCGGGGGCGGGACCTGCGCCGGTGCAAGGCTGCTGTGCCGCGCTTGGCTCGCCCGCAGCGGCCGCTGGGCAGGATAAAACTTTTAAAAAACCTTTGGAGTGTGCAAATTGAGGAGGCGGGCTATGCAACAGGCTGGACTCGGCTTTAAATGCTAAGTGGGGCCTTTAGAGGCCTGCCGCAGGCGGCCGGTCCAACCCACACCCAAAGGCGCCGGTGGGTGGCGCTCTCGCCAAGCCTCCCCAAGCCTGTCTGGCTGTGCAATTTGCACACTGGAAGGTAGATGAAGCACAAACCCAACGTGCACCCTGCCTCTACCTACGTTCATGGCGCTGCCTGCCACCTGGAAGCGGCGCGAACGCGGGCGCGTTGCTTCTCTTCTTTCCCATTTACCCCGCAACCACTGATCAGCATCCATCATCCAAACAACTTGCAAGCACCCCTACCGCTACACCCACTTGCAAGCACCCTAGCAGTGCGCCCACACACACCATGGCCTTTTCGAGCCTGCAGCGGCTTCGTCATGGCTGCCGACACTGCTGCGAGTGCAAGGGCCTTACGCTGCACGCCAATGGTGCCTGGTGAGAGAGGCCGCTTGACGAGCGTCAGGAGGCGCGGCCCTTACAGCTTTTGCAGCCTCCCTGGGATATATGACCTGCCTGTGAAAGGATCGTAGGAAGCGGCGGGGGCTACTACACCGTGGTTTACAAGTGACCGCCCACCAACGCCCTTGCCGCCGCCGCCGCCCTCGCCCTTGCAGCCGCCCCTGCGAGCCCATGCAGCTGTGGCCCGCCGGCCTGGCCTCCCCAGCAGTCTACTTTCAGCTTCGCGTGCGCCAGCTGGACTTTCAGATCAAGGCGGTGCAGCGGGAGGGCGCCGCCGCCTGGCGCGCCGCCTCGGTGGCAGGCACCCGCCCATGCACCCTGCGGCAGCACCGCGGCCGGCCAGCCCTGTCCGTCAAGCTGCCGCTGACCGCCAGCGGCGTCAACGCCGCCGAGAGCGCGCAGTATGTGCGCACCTTGGAGCTGCGCAGCTTGGCGCCGTCCACAGCGCAGCCAGCCGCGGCGTGCTCGCCGCCGGCGCTGCCGCGGCCGCCGCTGGCCACGCCGCCGCCACAGCAGCCCACCAAGCGCAGCCGGCTGGCAGAGGTGCCGCCGCCCCTGTCCATGCCAGGCAGCGCTGTGCAGCGGAGCAGCGAGGCAGCACACCTGGTGGCTCGCTCCTATGCTTCGGCCAGCAGCGTGGGCGCAGTTGTCATCCAGTTGCAGCCGTCCAGCTGCCGGTCGGGCAGCATGAGCGAGAGCACCAGCCCCGCCAGCAGCAGCAGCAGCCGCGGCAGCCCCTTCCGCTGGCTGCACCGCTTTGGCGCCAGCGTGCGCTCGCTGGTAGGCACCCCCATGTCGGTCAGCACATGAGCAGCTGGCCACACACAACATTCGGTGACTGGTGTAAACCCAATTGCGGCCGGGCGCCGAAACGCGCTCGCCGCAGCTTGTTTTTTCTAGCCTTGGTACTGACCTGCAGACCCCTCATGGGCACCTACGCCCCTGTCCCCGCCCCTTCTGATTTTCGGTGCCACCCCACAGCCCAAGCGCCATGATCACCTGTAAGCTCCGCCCCTCGCATTCTCACCCCCCCGCGCGATTCACAGCCCCGGTCTAGGAACTGCCCTATTACTTGCTCCGGAATGCCTTGGCCCAAACCAGGCCCTCAATGGCCCCCAATTTTTTTTAATGGTTAACAAGTGACGAAATCAGACTGTAATGCTCCCGACTGCTCCAAGCTTGACGCAGCGAGCGGCGGCACAGTGGGCAAGATGGGAGCGCGGCACATAGACATAGGAAGAAGGTACAGCAAAGGCGGTTGATCAGAACAGGGCTCATGCCGTGTGTGAACATGTAACTGGCCCTCAATTGGGGCGATTGATGTACGATTCCGTCGGTGACCAACATTGGGCCTCGGCACAGCAGACCTCGCCGCATCCGCTGGCGGCCGGTACTCAAACTTGCAACGCTTTCGACAGCCTCGCAACGTGCCAAACTCCACAATGTCATGAATCTGCTGATAAAAAGGAACTCTGAGGGCAGGTGGCCGCTTCAGTGGGTGTTCCTGTCTCGGCCTCTGCGATGGAGGCGTGCTGTGAGCAACAGAGCAACGGCTGGTGCTTGCTGCTGCCTTCTGAGGCCGATGGGCGGCCGATGGAGCGGGTTGCCTTCCCTTCCTTAGAAACCGCCCAACAAGCCCTGCGGCTCGTTGCGCTGCACGCTGCCTTGACAGCTGGACAGCCCTCGGACGAGGTGCAGCGCCTGCGTGCAGAGCTTGAGGTGAGCTTGCAAACCCTGCCGCCGCTGCCGCCAGTGCCGCACCCCGTGCTTTGCCTACGCTGCAGC
>VFQQ010000674.1_pt1 | contig 61353 bp, 68 predicted proteins | sample 3512341 | NCBI WGS metagenome assembly VFQQ01 (sample SAMN10412373, study PRJNA504923) | tailings metagenome | isolation source: Relicate 2 Philex TSF1 revegetated site | place: Philippines: Tuba, Benguet | collected 2017-08-29 | reverse complement strand
GATCCAGACCATGGCGTTGATGGAACTGGAGCCGCCGAGAAGCTTGCCGCGCGGCCAGTGGTCGACATTGCCGGCGAGGCCGGGGTCGGCGCCGGATCGTAGAAGGTCTTGCCGTAGCCGAGCGGCATCTGCACGAAGAAGCGGCGGTCGGTGCCGCCGGCTTCCAGCACCAGCACCGAGAAACGGCCATTGGCCGACAGTTTTTCGGCGACCACGCAGCCTGCCGAGCCTGAGCCGACGACAATGAAATCATAGCTTTGCATGTGAAACGAAAGGCCGCCCGTGAACTGGCTCAGATATCGATTCAGCCTAGCGTTCGCGTTCGTGTTTCGACACCCCGGCATCCGGCATGGCTTGTGAAAAAAGCGACCGGTGCTTGCCGTAGTTGGTGTTAGCTGCCATCGGTGGCAGCGGGCATTGACGGAGATTCACGATGGTTCACTACGCAGACGGTCAACCCACGGGCGAACTCACCTTGCGCACGCTGGCGATGCCGTCGGATGCCAATGCCGCCGGTGATATTTTCGGCGGCTGGGTGATGGCGCAGATGGACCTTGCCTGCGGCATCCGCGCCGCCGAGCGCGCCAAGGGCCGCGTGGTGACGGCGGCGGTTAAGGAAATGTCCTTCGCCAAGCCCATGAAGATCGGTGACACGCTGTGCATCTACACGCATGTCAACCGCGTCGGTCGCACTTCGATGACGCTGAAGGTCGAGGCCTGGGCGCAGCGCTATCTGCAGGATCTGATGGAGAAGGTGACCGACGCCGATTTCGTCATGGTGGCGCTGGACAAGGACGGCAAGCCGAAGGCGGTGCCGGGGGAATTGAGTGAGTAGGGAATAGTGAATGAAGAAGTGAGTAGTGAATAGTGAGTGGTGATTAGCGAATTGCCTATTGCCGGGGGCGCGAAGAAATTCAAGCTCACTATTCACTATTCACTCACGCCGCCTTCCTCGCCTTCGCCCGCTCCGGGCATGCCGCATCGAACCTTGCGCGCGCTTCATTGACGCGGTTGGTGTTCTGCTTGGCCCATTCGCCGAGCGCGCTGATGGGCACCAGAAGCTCGTGGCCGAGTTCGGTCAGCTCATAGTCGACGCGGGGCGGGATGGTCGGGAACATGGTGCGGGTGACGAAGCCGTCGCGCTCCAGGTTGCGCAGGGTCGTCGTCAGCATCTTCTGCGATATGCCGCCGATAATGTGGCGCAATTCGTTGAAGCGCAGCGGCCCGTTGCCGAGCTTGCTCACCACCAGAACCGTCCATTTGTCGCCGACCCGTTGCAGGATAGCGCTGACGGCGCGGCAGTCTTCAGTGTGATGCAGGTGCCTTGGTTTCAAAAAAGTGCCTCCTTGCGGATGGTTCTATCAGTCACCAATATAGTGCGGGTATCCATTGGATACTAGGAGCTTCAAAAGGAAAACTACCATGTCCAAGCCGAAAATAGGAATCATTATCGGTTCGACGCGTGCGGCACGTTTCGCCGACGTTCCGACCGAGTGGATCGCCAGGATCGCCAAGGCCCGCACCGACATCGACGTCGAGGTCATCGACCTGCGCGATTTTCCGCTGCCCTTCTTCGAGGAAGTGGCATCGTCAGCCTGGGTGCCGTCGCAGAACGAAGTCGCGTTGCGCTGGCAGAAGAAGATCGCCAGCCTCGACGGCTTCATCTTCACCGCCGCTGAATACAATCACGGCCCGACCGCCGTCTTGAAGAACGCGATCGATTATGCCGCGACCGAGTGGAACAAGAAGCCTGCCGGCTTCCTCGGCTATGGCGGCGTCGGCGGCGCGCGTGCCGTCGAACAGCTCCGGCTCCATGCCGTCGAGTTGCAGATGGCGCCGACCAAGGCTGCGGTTCACATCGTCTGGGCCGATTTTCTTGCGGTCAAGCAGGGTGAAAAGAAGCTCGAGGATCTTGAGCACCTCAACCAGGCTGCCCATGGCCTGATTGAGGAGACGGTCTGGTGGGCCAAGGTGCTGAAGGCTGCCCGTCTGGCCGATGCCGAGGCCGCCGAAGCGGAAGCCGCGTAAGCGGAGCTGTTCCTCCCAAGGAATGAAAAGAGGGTGGCGGAAACGCTGCCCTTTTTGCTTTTTGGGGTGAGCAATCGAACGTCGTTGGGTTTGCTGCTTAGAACCCCCTCTCCGTCGCGCTTCGCGCGCCACCTCTCCCCCATTTCATGGGGGCGAGGAACCTAGGTTCTGTGAGGTTGCGACGCTTCAAGACTTGGGTTCCTCGCCCCTGCGAAGCGGGGGAGAGGTGGCTCGGCGAAGCCGAGACGGAGAGGGGGTTAGCTTGCCGCGCTAAATCCAATTCTGATTCAAACGCCTTCCGCAAGTCATTGTTCTCGCGACCGAAAACAGCCACCTTTACCCCGGCAGCTTCGAAGCAATAACCTTGTCGATGCGGCGGCCGTCGAGGTCGACGACTTCGAAGCGCCAGCCTTGGGCGTCGACGCTTTCGCCGGTGGCGGGCAGGTGGTGCATGTGCGACAGCACGTAGCCGGCGACGGTTTCGTAGTCGCGGTTTTCGGGCAGGTCGATGCCGAGCTGATCGGCCATTTCGTCGGCCTGCATGTAGCCGGCCAGCAGCCATGAGCCGTCCTCGCGCTGGACCGCGCCTTCCGATTCGTCCTCGTCGAGATCGGCGCGGAAGACGCCGGTGATCGCTTCGAGGATGTCGGCCGGCGTGACGATGCCTTCGAAATGGCCGTATTCGTCGTGCACCAGCGCCATCGGCACATCCGACTGTTTCAGCGTGGTCAACACGTCGAGCGCGTCGGCCTGGTCGTGGACGATGGGGGCTGCGCGGACGTGCTTGCGCGCGTCGAAGCTGCGGCCGGCGAGAAGGGTGGCCAGGATTTCGCGCGTCTGCACGACGCCGACCATGGCGTCGACCGAGCCCTCGCCGGCAGGCAAACGCGAATGCTGCGTTTCCATCAGCAGTTTCTTGACCGTCGCCTCGTCGGAATTGAGATTGAGCCAGTCGACCTCGGTGCGCGGGGTCATGACCGCGCGCACGGCGCGGTCGCCGAGCCGCATGACGCCGGCGATCATTCGGCGTTCGTCGGACTCGATGGTGCCGTGATGCTCGGCCTCGGCCACCAGCATCTTGATCTCCTCGTCAGTGACCTTTTCCTCGCTCTCGCCGCGTTGGCCGAGCAGCCACAGCACCGAACGGCCGGAAATGTCGAGCAGCCAGACCAGCGGCGCGCCGACGACGGCAATCACGCGCATGATCGGCGCGACCCTGACGGCAACGCCTTCGGGATTGCGCAGTGCGATCTGCTTGGGCACCAGTTCGCCGATGATCAGCGAGCCATAGGTGATGATGGCGACAACTATGCCGACGCCGAGCGCGTCGGCAACGCCATTGGGCACGCCGCTGTCGATCAGCACCTGCGTCAGGCGCTGGCCGAGCGTAGCGCCCGAAAATGCGCCGGACGCAACGCCGACCAGCGTGATGCCGATCTGGACCGACGACAGGAATTTGCCGGGATCGGAGCCGAGTTCCAGCGCGCGGCCCGCACCCTTGACGTTGCGGTCGATCATGGCCTTCAGCCGCGCCGGCCGGGCCGACACGATCGCCAGTTCGGACATGGCCAGAAGGCCGTTCACGCAGATGAGGACGACGACGATAGCGACTTCGATGTATAGCATCGATGCTCAATAGCATTGAGGCGGGGCGCTAGAAAATAGGGCAACGCACTTTTCAGCGCGGCATTGTTTTCAAGGCTGCTGCCTGAGGTCACAGATAGTGGCCGTGCCGTCCGTGAAATAGCGGTCGCCGCCGCCGTTGCGGCCATTCCGGGTCGCGCCTACTCCAGCGGCGCTGTGACAGGCGTCGATGGCGCCCGCCGCCTTAAGGTCGGATATGAGCAGGTCGCGCTCGGCGTCGATGTCGGGGCCGATATGGTGGGTGATCTGCCCGGTGTCATGGCTGAGGCCGACGTCGCGGTCGAAGCTGGCCGACCCCAGCCAGAGCGGTCGATCGTCGCCGTCGGGCGGCGGGATCATCCAGAGGCGGACATGGTGGCGCTGGTCGGCGCTTGCGCCCACCGATTTCTCGAAGACCGCATCCTGCCTGCGCCCGTCGAACATCAGCGTGCTGACCGGGGCGTCGGCATAGGGGCGATCGAAGAGGACGCTTTCACCGATCTCCAGGCTGGAACGCCAGGTGATCGCGTCAGCCGGATGCCACCCGGCCGCAGCAAAAGCGTGCATGAGATCGGGTTTGGAGCCGATGAGCCCGACATTGATCGGATCGCCCGGAATGCCTTGCGGGGTGGTCGTCACCATCGCCTCGGGGAGCTTGCGGTTGTCATGCTCCCTGACCGTCCAGAATTCAGGTGCTGCCAGATAGGCGACGAGGCCATAGGCGAGCGCCAGCACGACAAGATAGTTGGCGGCACGTCGAGGCAGTCTGTGTCGTGACATGCGGCAGGCACCGGGCTGCGACGCAGCATCGAGCTGCGTCGGCGTTTGCATTCATCCCAGAGATTATGCCCGGCGCTCGAATTGGCAAGAATGGCACGCCGAGAAGCGATTTCACCTCGCTTGATTTGCAACACGTAAAGTTCGAGACGAAGTATCGATGCAGGCCGTGGCACCGATGAGAGTGCTTAAAGGGGTTCGCCCATGGCCCAGAGGCAATCCTCCGAGTATCGGGGCATTCAAGTGCCCGAGATGCTGGCGCAACAACTCGATTATCGTAAGGCCGCTGCTTGTTTTGAAATCGGTGAACTGTCCGACTGCGATTCCAGCGAGACCGTCCAGATAGCCGGCCTTGCGCAACATTGTCAGTTGGCGGTCGACCTGTCCGACATACATGTTGACAGCTTCAAGCAGTAAAATCGCGCCCTTCAAATCCGGTAATGCCCAGCCTGCGGCGGTGGAAATCATGTCGATATTGCCGCCGATCAGGGTTCCGCTAGCGGTGCCGCTGGTCGTGAGCGTGGAGGTGTTTTCATCCGTCCGGGAATGGATAATTAGGTCGTCCGCGGTCATCATGAGGTTTTTGAGAGCGGCGCCGTTTTCCTCTGGAATGCATCCGTCGACGTCCTCCATGAGGGCGCCGTGAATGCTGACCAATCGACAGTGCTTCCACAGGCTTAGATGAAGAATGGTGATGTCGCTAAAGCCGATGACGAATTTCGGATCGTTTCGAGCCGCCTCGAAGGCCAACCGATCCGCGATGTGGTAAGAGCCCTTGCCGCCTCGCGTGGCAAAGATTGCCCGAACGTCCGGGTCTTTCAGCGCGGCGTTGAAATCGGCAAGGCGTTCTTCGTCAGTGCCGGCGAAATAGGCGTTCTCAGCGAAAACATGCTCGCCAAAATCGACCCTCAGGCCCCAGCTTTCAAGGATACTCGCTCGTCGAAACACCGCGTCTTTGTCTGGCGTACTTGCGGGCGACACAAACCGGACCTTGTCGCCCGCCTTCAGCGTCGGCGGCCAGACCGCTTGGTCATGTCCAGAAGCGAGACGATTCGATGCCGTCATCGGCACGCGACGTAGCCGTTCTTGCGCGGCTTGATGTCGAAGTGGAAATGGTTGCGGTGGTCGTAGTTGTAGCCGGGGCCGAGAACGGTGGTGAAATAATCGCAGCCGTCGGCGCGCACGGTGTTGAGGAAGCCTTTTTCGCGGAAGGCGAACCAGCCGGGCTTGCGCACGTCGATATCCTTGCCGTTGCTGAGCTCGATGCGCATCACGTCGAGCGCGTTGCCCTTGGAGTGTTCGGACATGGTGCGCGAGCGGGCGATGCGGCGGCAGGAATAGCTCGATCCCTGATGGATCGTCTTCACGCCCGACCAGTAGCGCATGCGGGCGGAGGGCACGAGTTCCTTGCGGGTCCAGCGCGAGAAGGTCGCCGCCATCTGGCAGCTCAGCGTCGCTGCCGGCTTCATCTGGACGCTGCCGATGGCCGAGACTTTTACCGGGAAATCGATGCCGCAAGTACCGTCGTGGATCGGGGCGAGGTTCTGGAAGGTGACGCCGAGGCGCTTCAGGTCGTTGCGGCAGGCGACCTCGTCGGCGGGCATGACGGTAGACCTCGCCGCCGGCGGGTCCATGCGCGGATAGCCGACCATCATCGGATTGGAAGGCACCAGCGTCTGCAGGCCCCTTGGCTTGACGGAGCTGGGCGGAATGATGGCGGCGATTTGCGGCTGGGCCGGTTCGATGGAAGGCTGGATGGTGGCGGCAGAAGGCTCGTCGGTTTCCGCATCCATCGTCGCATCCGCGGATTCGACATCGATGGGTGTATCTGTCGGCTCAAACGACGGCTCGACTGGCGCAACCGCCGGCGCCGGCATGGGCTCCATGGGGGCCGGCATCGGTTCGACCGGCGCGAGGTTCGGTTCTACGGGGGCGAGGGCGGGAGCAGATGGCATGACCCGCGGCGCGACGGCGGCGGTCTGCGTGCCGACATCGACTTCCGGCCGCATCGACATCAGGCTGTCGGTGGTGCACGAGGCGACCGCCGCCACCAGCAGGACCGCACCGCCGGTGGCCGTCAAGCGCGCGCTGCCGAGCCGCCGCGCCCACGCCAGCGCGGAAGGAAGTTTCTGGGCCATCACCGGTTCCCTGTCCCTGGAATTTCAAGGATAGCGGCCGAGTGTAAAGGAAAGGTCAGCGCGGGAATTTACGCCTGAGGCGTTAATGGGGCAGGGTCACTGACAAAACGTGCCGCCATGCTTGCGCGGGGCGAGGTCGAAGTGGAAATGCAGCGAATGGTCGGCATCGCTGCCGGGGCCGAGCACGGTCTTGAACGGGCCGCAGGCGGCCTTGCGGATTTCGGCGAGGAATTTTGCTGCCTTCTCGTCGGGTGCTGGCTCTACGTCGATCTTCGTGTCCTTGGAGAGTGTGAACTGGGCGATGTCGAGCGCGTTGCCGAAGGCGTGTTCGGACAGCTTTCTGGTGCCGTTGCGTGGGCGGCAGACATAGGCGGAGGCCTGCGAGATCGATTTCAATTCCTCGCCATAGGCCGTCTTGGCGGCAGGCGAGATGACATCCCTGGCGAATTTGGCCGAGGTTTCCGCAAGGGTGCAGTTCATCAGCGCATCGGGCGCCAGCTCGATGGTCTTGCCCAACGATTTGACGGTGATCGGCCATGGCACGGCGCAGCCGGCGGGATCGCTTTCGGCTGCGTGTTCCTCGAATTCGACGCCGAGATCCCTAAGGCGCGCGCGGCATGCCAGTTCTTCCGCCGGCATGGTGGCGGCGCGCGGCACGTTCGAGCGCGGATCGGGGAGGTATTCCGGCTCTGGTTTTTCCTCAGGCTTCTCACCGGGCTTCGACGCTTCGGTCGGTTTCTCATCCGGCTTGGGAGCTTCGGCGGGCGGAAGCGGCTTCTTTTCCGGTTCAGTGAGGTTATCGGGTTCCTTCGGATTTTCCGTCGGCACCGGGGCGGTTGCCGGGATTTTTTGTTTCTCTGGTTCTCCGGTTGGTGACTTTTCGCCCGAAGCGTTTTCGTCCGGCTGCTCGGGGTTTTGGGTCGGCACGGGTGCGGTTGCGGGTGCCGTGACAGGCTCGGTCTTCTGGTCGGCACCGGTCTCTGCCGCATCGCTTTTCTTGTGGGGGCGCGGCTCGGGAACGGGCGTGTCGCCAAGTTTTTCAGGCAGGATGTTGCCGGCCGGCGGCTCATGCACCTTGGGCACCGGCACTTCCTGCGGCAATGCGGGGCGCTTGTTGTCGGCGGCGGTGATGAAAAGCAGCGATACCGCCAGCAAGGGCAGGACTTTCAGGAAATTGCCGCGCGGTGAAACCTTCATCGCGGATGCAACGGCAATGGCCGGTCGTTGGTTGCGCGCCGGCGATCACTCTGCGTGACAGCGCCGTTACGCGCCGACCGCCTCCAGGCCTTCCTCGAGCCAGTCGCCCAGCATCGGCATGCCGAGCAGATATTTGGCGGTGCGCCTGTTGCCGCGCTGGCGCGCTTCGGCAAGCGCCTCGCTCCATTCCGAAGCGTCGTAATCGCCACGCCCGATCCACATCAGCGCGATCAGTTCGGCGGCTTCGTCGACGTTCAGGTCGTTGATGAGCTCGCGCAATTCCTCGGCCATAAGGTTGTCGGCCTTTTCCTCGGCCAGCCCGTCATGGTGGTGGTTGTCGCGGGTGTCGCCGTCGAGCTCGACCTCGTGCTCGCTGCCGTCGGCATAGTCATCCTTCACGGCCGCACTGATGGCGTTGGCCTTCTCGATGAAAAGGCGCACGGTGTCGGGACCGATGGTCAGTTCCCATTCCTTGTCCAGCCTTTGCTGCACCGGTGTTGCTCCTTGCCGACAACCGGGATGATACCTGATTTGCGCGCTACGTCACGTCCCTGCCGTTTTTTGGGAATCTGTAAGCGCCGCCGTCCTCCCCCGGCGATTGACAGCGGCCATGTTCGGACTGAAATGGCTGCTCCCTCCAACGCGGTTCCTCCCATGGCATCCCTGCTTTCGCCCAAAATCCTGCCCGTGCTGATGCTCATCGCGTCGAACGTCTTCATGACCTTCGCCTGGTACGGGCATCTGAAATACAAGACTTCGCCGATCTATATCGCGGTTCTCGCAAGCTGGATGATCGCGTTCTTCGAATACTGGTTCGCGGTGCCGGCAAACCGCATCGGCAGCGCGGTCTATTCGGCGGCCGAGCTGAAGACCATCCAGGAGGTGGTGACGCTGACCGTGTTCGCGGTGTTTTCGGTGTTTTACCTGAAGGAAGCGCTGACCATAAACCACGTCATCGGCTTCGCGCTGATTGCCGGGGGCGCGGCCTTCATCTTCAAGGGGTAACTCGGCCTTCAGGCGGTCTCGGCAGCGGGCTTTTTCGCAAACAGCGCCGGCAACAACTCGACCGCGAGGATCGCGGCGAAGATCAGGCCGCAGCCGAGAAGGCCGCTGGCGGGCAGGCGCTCGCCCAGGAACAGCGCGCCGAACAGGCCGGCGAAGACCGCTTCGGACGAGAGGAAGATCGCGGCCTGCGGCGCGGTCGTGTAGCGCTGGCCGATGATCTGAAGCGTGAAGGCAAGGCCGCCGGAAAAGATGCCGGCATAGAGGATCTCGGGCAGGGCAAGGCGTATCGCCTGCCATTCGATCGGCTCGATGGCCAGCGCGATCGCCAGGCCGAGCACGGCAACGACACCGGACTGCGTCACGGCAAGGGTGAGCGGGCGCCCGGTGGGGGCAGCTGCGCGGCCGATGAAGATGAGCTGGAGCGCGCAGAAGCCTGCGGCCAGCACCGTCAGCCAGTCGCCGGTGTTGAAGGCTCTCGCACCGCCGCCCGACAGGAACCAGATGCCGGCCATGGCCGTGATCGCCGCCGGCCAGACGATGGGGTGCGGCCAGTTGCGGAACAGGATGACCGCAAACAGCGGCGTTATCACCACATAGAGCCCGGTGAGGAAGCCGGAATTGGTGACCGTGGTGGTGAGCAGGCCGATCTGCTGGAAGACGATGGCGCCGAACAGCATCAGGCCGATCCAGCCGAAGGAAAGCCGGTTGCGCGTGGTCAACGGATTTGTCGCGCGGCCGGCTTCGCGCAACGCGAAGGGCAGGATCGCCAGCGTCGCCATGGTGAAGCGCAGGCCGGTGAACAGGAACGGCCCGATCGCCTCCATGGCCGTCGACTGGGCGACGAAGCCCATGCCCCAGATGGCACCGGCAAGCAGCAGAAGGAGATTGGCCTGAATTCTTGTCATTTCACGCGCATTTACAGAAGGCTGGAGAATATCGCCAGCGTGTCATAGCATCGCCGGGCGCGGCCGCATGAGCCACGCGGGGGACAATGAGGGGTTCAGCATGCGGCTGTTTTCAATAGCGGCTTTTCTGTTTTTGTGCGGTCTTTCGGCTGCGCGTGCCGATGCCTACAAGGAGTTTAGGGATTTTCAGGTGTCCTGTTCTGTGGCGGTGACCTGCACGATCCAGACCTTTGCCAAGACACCCAAGCAACCGCCGGTCAATGCGTTTTCGCTGCTGCGCAAGGCAGGGCCGGACACGCCGCTCGATATGCTGGTCGCGGCACAGGATGAGTTGAGCGCGGGGTCGGGCATCCGGTTTTCGGTGGACGGCAAGCAGGTGCTGGCCCTGCCCGTCGCCAAGGGCGTTCGCGGCGAGAACACGCAATACACATTTGCCGGCGGTGCAGATTCGCTGAAACTGCTTGATGCGCTGCGCAATGCCAACAAGCTCGAAATCGCCTACACGGCCAAGGGTGGGCCGGGCACGTCGGCCTTCTCGCTGTCCGGGCTGGTGGCGGCGCTGATTTTCACCGACGAGGTGCAGGGCCGGCTGAAAGCCAGGGACGCGCTGCAGGTGAAGGGCGACGGCACCAGCCCGGCGGCCGCTGTCCGGGAGATCGCGACGGTAGCCGACATTCCCGAGGCGATCCGTGACGAGTTCAAGGGACCCGACGGCATTTGCAGCTTCTCGGAAGACGATGGCTTCGACAATTTCGGCGGCTTCGACGCCGATGTCGGCGACGATGCGCATATGCTGGTACTGCCTTGCGGCGACGGCGGCGCGTATAACCAGCCCTACGCCATTTTCGCCAGCCAGTTTGACCGGATCGACCGGATGGCGCTGCCGGATATGGCCGACGATGGCCCGACGACGACATCGCAGGCCTGGAACGTCGACTGGGACCAGCAGAAGCGCATCCTGACCGCTTTCTTCAAGGGGCGGGGCCTCGGCGATTGCGGCGGCTGGAACAAATGGCGGCTGGACAATGGCGGGGAGGGGCTGGCCTTCGTGCTTCTTGAGGCGCGCGCCAAGGGCGATTGCGACGGCAACTACGGCAACGGCCCCGAAAGCTGGCCGGCGTCGTGGCCAGTCGGCAGGAAATGAGATGCGCCCAAATGACCAAAAAAGAGCCCGTCCCGGTGATAGCCGGTACGGGCAATGAAAGCCTGGGAGGCCTAGGCTTTTAATCTAGAGCCACTGCGGCCTGCCGAATATGAAGTGCTTCACATGGCGCGCCGAAGTTTTCGAACCGGCGCGGCAGAGCTACCGCATATTGTCGGGATGAAAGCTGGGGCGTGATGCGTTAGTATCGAAACGGATCATTTCAGGAGGACTTCCCATGCAGACCCGAATGGCCATTTATGCGGCGTCGATGATCGTTGCCGTTCCGCTTTTTGCCGCGCCTGCCTTTGCCGCTGGCGGCGGTGGTGCGGAGGTCCCGACCTGCGCCAAGGGTCAGGTCTACGACCAGGCGAAGAAAAAATGCGTCAAGCAGAAGGGCGGCGGCTATATCGACGACAACAGCCTCTATCTGACAGGACGCCAGCTCGCGCTCGCCGGTCGTTATGGCGAGGCGATCAGCGTGCTCAGCCTGGCGGAAAACAAATCCGATCCGCGCATCCTGAATTATCTCGGCTATTCGCACCGGAAGATGGGCCGCGTGACGGTCGGGCTCGGCTACTACCAGGAGGCGCTGAAGGCCGATCCGAACTACACGCTGGTGCGCGAATATCTCGGCGAGGCGCATCTTCAGCTCGGCGATGTCGCATCCGCCCGCCAGCAGCTCTCGGAGATCGAGAAGCGCTGCGGCAAGGGCTGCGAGGAATATGCCGAGCTGTCGAAGCAGATCGACGCCTTCGAGAAGACGAAATCCTGATCCTCGCGCGGTTGAGCGGGGTGTGATGAGACTGCCCGGCCGTCATGCGGCCGGGCTTTTTGTCCTTTAGATCATTTCAAGTCTTAGTGAAACAGCCCCTCACCCTTACCCTCACCCCGTGAAGAACGGGAGAGGGGGCGTCAACATGGCGGCCAGCCTCCTTCTCCCCGTCATTACGGGGAGAAGGTCGCGGCAGCGGGATGAGGGGCGATTCCGCGTGACCCCTAATCGGATCTAGCCGGCGGCGGACAGCCGTATAATCGCGCCGTCGCTTTCATCGGTCAGCAGCCAGACCGAGCCGTCAGGCGCGACATTGACGTCGCGGATGCGGCCGAATTCCGCGTCGAACATGCGCTCTTCACCGGTGATCTTGCCGGCATCGTCGCGTTCGAGCCGTGACAGCTGGCCGAACTTCAGCGAGCCGACCAGCAGGTCGCCCTTCCATTCCGGGAACATATCGCCCTGATAGCTGGCGAGGCCGGACGGCGCGATCGACGGGTCCCAGTAGAATTGCGGCTGCTCGTAGCCGGGCGCTTCGGTGCCGGTGCCGATCTTGGCGCCGGAATAATCGACGCCGTAGGTGATGACCGGCCAGCCGTAATTTTTGCCGGCTTCGGGATAGTTGATCTCGTCGCCGCCCCTTGCGCCGTGCTCGACCGTGACCAGCGCATTTATGACGGGATCGAAGGTCGCGCCCTGCACATTGCGATGGCCCTTCGACCAGAGGATGGGCAGGCCCTTTGTTCCATCGGCATAGGGATTGTCCGTGGGCACAGAACCGTCGGCGTTGACACGAATCACCGCGCCTGCGCTGTCCTGCATATCCTGCGACCGGTCGCCCTGGCCGCGATCGCCGGTGGTTATGAACAGCGTGCCATCAGGCTGGAAGACCAGCCGCGAGCCGAAATGGTGCGACGTGCCGGTTTTCCTGGCCATGGAGAAGATGACCGTGAGGTCTTCCAGCTTTGCGCTTGCGCCATCGCGGACGAGTTTCGCACGCGCCACCGCCGTGCCCTGGCCGCCTTCGCCCGGTTCGGAGAACGAGAAAAAGATCAGATTGTCGGTGGCGAAGTCGGGCGACAGCGCGATATCGAGCAGGCCGCCCTGTCCGCTCGCCGCGACCTGCGGCACACCGGCTACAGGTTCGGACAGCTTGCCATCGGTGAGGAGGCGTATGCGGCCGTCGCGCTCTGTCACGATCGCGCCGCCATCGGGCAGGAAAGCGAGGCCCCAGGGGTTTTCGAGGCCATCCACGACGGTTTCGGCCAGAATCCTGGCCTTTTGCGTATCGAATGTCTGCTGGGCGAGGGCCGGAGTGAAGGTTGATCCTGCAAGGAGCGCAAGCAGGACGGCGGAGCTGGCAATGGTTTTTGTCGGGCTCATGCGCTCCAAGGTAAGCGAACAGGAATGCGAGGCAAGACGTGCCGGCGCAGCGACGGGTAAACATTGCGGCCTGCCGATCACAAGCCGGTGAGTTTCGCGTGAAGTGCCGACGTCTGGCGAACAGCAAAAGAAGCGTCTGCCGGCGCAAGAATTTTGCCGGGTTCTTTTTTTGACGTGAAAAACGCGAGAAGATCGCTATATTAATCGGAACTGTATGGACGGTTCCTGTGGCCAAGGCTGCCGGACCGTTTTCTTTTTGTGCTCGCCCGCATATTTTCAGGGATGGATTGGATGGCGAGTGAATTGAGGAAAGGCCGATTGAAATGAACAAGGTCCCGATGACCGCCTCCGGATTCGATACGCTGAAGGAAGAGCTGCGGTGGCGCCAACAGGACGAGCGTCCGCGCATCATCGAGGCGATCTCCGAAGCGCGCTCGCATGGCGACCTTTCGGAAAATGCCGAATATCATGCCGCCAAGGAGTCGCAGAGCCTGAATGAAGGCCGGGTCAACGAACTCGAGGACCTGATCGCGCGCGCCGAAGTCATCGATATCTCCAAGCTGTCCGGCGACAAGATCAAGTTCGGCGCAACCGTCCGGCTGGTCGACGAGGACACCGAAGAGGAAAAGACCTACCAGATCGTCGGCGACCAGGAGGCCGACGTGAAGTCCGGCCGCATCTCCATCTCCTCACCGATCGCGCGGGCGCTGATCGGCAAGGAAGTCGGCGAAACCATCGAGGTCAATGCGCCCGGCGGGCCACGCGGCTATGAGGTTGTCGCAGTCCAGTTCATCTGAGGGCAACCAGATGAACGCCAAGGGTGCAGCGGCAGCCCCATCGGCTGCCGCCGGACGCTCGGCCGTGCCTGACATGTCGACCGTCGAGGTCATCGCTCCCAATCTCAAGCAGCGCCTTTCCGGCGTGACCAGCACGATCATCCAGCTCGTGCCGGTGCAGGCGCGCACGCTGGGCATCGTCACGATCGGTCCCGGCCTGCCCGACAACCTGCCGAAGATGCGCTGGTGGCAGCTTCCCAGCCTTAGAACGCGGCCGAAGTCCGGCCGGGATCGCATCTGGCACGCGCGGCGCAACACGGAAATGGTGGCGGGTCTGGTGCTGAGGGATGTGCTCCGCGCGCCTTTGAAACTCGTCTTCACCTCGGCAGCGCAGCGCGACCACCGGCCGTTCACCAAATGGCTGATCCGGCAGATGGACGCGGTGATCGCCACCGGCGACAAGTCGGCCAGCTTCCTGAAAGTGCCGCACAGCGTGGTCATGCACGGCGTCGATCTCGACGTATTCCATCCCCCCGCGGGCGACGACGATGCGTTTTCGGCATCCGGCCTGCCCGGAAAATATGCTGTCGGCTGTTTCGGGCGCGTGCGGCACCAGAAGGGCACCGACCTGTTCGTGGAGGCGATGATAGCGCTTCTGCCGCAGCACCCGGACTGGATGGCGGTGATTACCGGCCGCGTCACGACGGAACACAAGGCGTTCGCCGACGAACTCAAGGAGCGCATCGCAAAGGCCGGGCTGTCCGACCGCATCCGGTTTCTCGGCGAGGTGGACGATATCAAGCCGTGGTATCGCCGCGTCTCGCTCTATGTAGCGCCGTCGCGCAACGAAGGTTTCGGGCTGACGCCGCTTGAGGCGATGGCTTCGCAGACGGCGGTGGTGGCGAGCGATGCGGGCGCTTATGCAGAAATGATCGTGCAGGGCGAGACCGGCGCGCTGGTGCCGGCCGGCGACGGAGACGCATTGCGCGAGGCGATCAGGCCCTATCTTGCCGATCCGGCTTTGACCGAGGCTCACAGCCTTAACGCGCTGGCAGAAGTGAGGGCGCGGTTTCCGCTCGAACGCGAGGCCGAGGGCGTGCGGCGCGTCTACGACCATGTCTGGGCCATGCGATGAACGCGGAAGCCTTCATCATCCATCTTCAGCGTGCCGAAGGGCGGCGGCCGCAGGTGGAGACGCTGAAAGCCGCGCTGCCGCTGCCGGTGAACGTCATCGACGCGGTGGACGGGCTGAAGCTGAGCGAGAGCGACATCGATGCCGTCTATCGCCGCAACGTGCATCGTCCGCGTTATCCGTTCGAGCTTCGGGCTGCCGAGGTCGGATGCTTCCTGTCGCATCGCAAGGCGTGGCGGGAGATCGTCGATCGCGGGCTTGATGCGGGGCTGATCGTCGAAGACGATGTCCAGCCGGAGGGCGAAGCCTTCCGCGAGGCGCTGACGATGGCGCTGAAGGCGATCAAGCCCGGCGACTATATTCGCTTTCCCTACCGCAGCCACACGGACAAGGGCCGGCAGGTTGCCGGCTGGACCGGCGCCATGCTGGTCGAGCCTGACCATGTCGGGCTCGGCATGCAGATGCAGCTCGTCGGGCGCGATGCGGCGGCGGAACTGCTGAAGGCGACCGAGATTTTCGACCGCCCGGTCGATACGACCATCCAGATGCGCTGGCTGACCAAAGCGCGAATCCTGTCGGTATCGCCGGTCTGCATCCGCCAGATCGACCATCTGCTCGGCGGGACGGTGGTGCAAAAGAAATCGAAGCCGCTGACCGAGGTGATTTCGCGCGAGGTCAAGCGGGCTTGGTACCGGCTTGCAGTAAGGGCGGTCGTGGAGAAGCGTAAGATCTCCGGCCAAATCGCAAGCCGTTAAAGAAAAACGGGCGCCGAATTTGGACGCCCGTTTTCTTTGTAGTCTGTTGTCGAGGATCAGATCGGCTTGAAGGCCGGGTCGATCTTCAGCGCCTCGGCGCGCCACTCGTCGCCATAGTCGACGTCCTGCCAGTCCTTGAACCATGGGCCGCCGCTCGTGAAGTGGACGGCATTGGGCAGGCCCTTGGCGGGCTTTTCGTTCCAGCCTTCCAGCCAGTTCCACTCGATCGGCAGGTCGCCGATCTCGTCGTCGGCGGCCCACTGCATGCGGTGCAGGTAGGCGCCGGTCTGGCTGTTGATCAATTCCGGCGTTAGCTGGCGCGTGGAAGGGTGCGCGCAGTTGAAGAACATGAAGGAGGACCAGTTCTTGCGCGGATAGCTGGTCTGCACCTTGCCATCCATCTTCACGCCGTCCTTGGGCTGGTAGTCGTGCTTGGCGCACAGGACGGCCTTGGACGGGTCCTGATAGTTCCGCAGGCCGGCGAGATCGCCGAAGAACAGGAAGTCGCAGTCACAGAAAAGCGCCCAGCCTTCGTAGCCGGCAAGATGCGGCGTGAAGAAGCGGGAATAGGTGAATTCGGTCGAAGCCAACGGGTCGATGTCGCGCGAATACAGGCCCTTGGCTACCAGATCGTCGAGCTTGATCGGCTGGATGTCGAGAGGAATGGAGGAATTCTTCAAGGCAGTGGCCTTGGCAACCTCGTAGGCGATCGGCTCGCGGGAATCCCAGCCAATGAAGATTCTCAATGCTTCACTCATTTGCTTGTCCGTTTCCTTTCTCGATGTGGGGCTACTTAGATTTGCGTCCACAAAAGTCTAGTTGACGCCCTCGTCGATGAGGACAATGCGGCCCCGATCGACCTGCTCGCCGACCCAGCGCCGCTCGTCGGCCCAGGCGTGACGTTGCCATCCCTGCCATGTAAAGCCGCAGACCTCTATACGCCACTCTTGGGCAGAATAATGCTCAAGCGCATGCCAGATGCCGAAAAATCCGGTGCTGGGAAACACTTCGTGCATCTTGTCGGCGGGCACACCGAGGATGCGGCAGCCTTCCATGTAGAATTGCGGCGGCATGACGCGGATTTCCTTGCCGGCGCCGCCGAATTTCTCGATCGCAGGCAAGGTCCAGTCGGTGCGGCGGCCTTTCAGCTGCGACAGGATGTTTGGCCGGCGGAAGTAGCGCGCGATGATCTGCGGGTGGTAGGCGAACATCAGCTCTTTCGTCGCACGGAAGATCGGCGATTCGAGCAGCGCGGGATCCTCGAGCCGGCGCTGCATGGGCTTGCCGGAATTGGCCATGATCAGCCGGTCGGTGCGGACCCCGCTCATGCCGATGGAGGCTTTCGGCTCGTTGAAGCGGATGACGAAATCGGCGGCATCGACCTCGGTGGAAAAGTCGCGCGAGAGCGGGCCGTTGCCGACGATGACCATGCGTTTCAGTGCGGTGGACGACATTACAGCGCTATGCCCGATCGCCGATCGCCACCACGCCCTCGTCCTTGACCTGGCGGATGGTCAGTGCGGTGCGCACGGTATCGACATTGGGCGTCGAGGTGAGATCCTCGATGACGAAGGTCTGGAAGGCGGCGAGATCGCTGGCGACGCAGTGAAGCAGGAAATCCGAATCGCCCGAGACCATCCAGGCCTGGCGCACGATGGGCCAAAGGCGGGTGCGGTCGGCAAAGGATTTCAGCTCGACCTCGGCGTGATGATGCAGGCCGACGAGGCAGAAGGCGACGACGTCGAGCCCGAGCGCCGGGCTATTGAGGAGGGCGCGATAGCCGCGGATGATGCCCGAATCCTCCAGCCGCTTGACGCGCCGCAGGCAGGGCGGGGCGGAGATGCCGACGCGCCGCGACAATTCGACATTGGTCATGCGCCCCTCATCCTGCAGCTCGCGCAGGATTTTCCAGTCGATGGCGTCGAGGTCGGCCTTGAGAGGCATCATTGTCCTTTCGGTGCATTGGGCGCAAGAATCTGTCGCGATCGTGTAATTAAACTATAAGATTGGTTCCGTCAGGCCCCGGATGAAGGAAATTTTCCCGGTGAGGGCGTCTGCCGGCGCGGCAGCAAAGCGCCCGCGAGGCAAAGCTTTCCGGGGACTATCGATTCGTCGCCTTGCTGGTGCACCCGGCAACACCTAGATTAACGGCAATATTTCGTTGAAATCGCTCTGCCGTTTCCAGTTCACGAAGGCTGTCCCATGACGACCAAACACGCGCCTGTTCTCATCATCGGTTCCGGTCCGGCCGGATATACGGCCGCGATCTATGCCGCCCGCGCCATGCTCAAGCCGGTGCTGGTTGCCGGCATGCAGCAGGGCGGCCAGTTGATGATCACCACCGATGTCGAGAACTATCCGGGCTTCGGCGATCCGATCCAGGGCCCGTGGCTGATGGAGCAGATGCTGAAGCAGGCCGAGCATGTCGGCACCGAGATCATCAACGACCTGATCACCGAGGTCGATCTCGACGTGCGGCCGTTCGTCGCCAAGGGCGACTCCGGGACTGTCTATACCGCCGACGCGCTTATCATCGCCACCGGCGCTCAGGCCAAGTGGCTCGGCATTCCGAGCGAGCAGACCTATATGGGCTTCGGCGTTTCGGCATGCGCGACCTGCGACGGGTTCTTCTATCGCGGCAAGGACGTAGCGGTGATCGGCGGCGGCAATTCGGCGGTCGAGGAAGCGCTCTACCTGTCCAACCTGGCAAAGAGCGTGACGGTGATCCACCGGCGCAGCGATTTCCGCGCTGAGCGCATCCTGCGCGAGAGGCTGCTGGCCAAGGACAACATTAGGGTTATCTGGGACACGGTCGTCGACGAGATCACCGGCCAGCCCGGTAAGGCGCCGATGCCGCCTTCGGCAGACGGGCTGAAGCTTCGCAATGTCGTGACCGGTGCGGAAACTCATCTCAAGGTAGACGGCGTGTTCGTGGCCATCGGCCATGCGCCGGCGGTGGAGCTGTTCGTCGGCAAGCTCAAGCAGAAGCCGAACGGCTATCTGTGGACCGCGCCCGATTCGACGCGCACCGACGTGCCAGGCGTGTTCGCGGCCGGCGACGTGACCGACGACATCTATCGCCAGGCGGTGACGGCTGCCGGGCTCGGCTGCATGGCGGCGCTGGAAGCGGAAAAATATCTGGCAGGCATCGAGGTGCACAGGGAAGCGGCGGAATAGGCAGAAGACCGGCCCGCATACGGTCCGTGTTTGTGGATTGAATCAGGATCGCGCTCTAAATCGTTGTTTTGACGCATTTCTGTCCAAAAGCCTGCAACTTCGGGAGTATAGATAAGGGCCGGCGGAACGAGGGGAACCATGGCACTGGATTGGGATAAGCTACGCGTGTTTCACGCAGCGGCGGAGGCGGGTTCGTTCACGCATGCGGCCGAGACACTGCGCCTTTCGCAGTCGGCGATCTCACGGCAGGTGAGCGCGCTGGAGCACGATGTCGGCGTGCCGCTGTTTCATCGCCACGCGCGCGGGCTGGTGCTGACCGAACAGGGCGAGATGCTGTTTCGCACGGCGCATGACGTGCTGATGAAGCTGGAGTCGATCAAGACCCGGCTGACCGAGGCGAAGGACCGGCCCTCCGGCGTGCTTCGCGTAACGACGACCGTAGGTCTCGGCGCCGGCTGGCTGACGGAGCGGGTGCAGGAGTTCCTCGAACTCTATCCAGAAATTCACCTGCAACTGATCCTCGCCAACGAGGAACTCGACCTGACGATGCGGCAGGCCGATTGCGCGATCCGGCTGAGGCAGCCGCAGCAGCCGGACCTGATCCAGCGCCGGCTGTTCACCGTGCATTTCCACCTTTACGCCTCGCCGGCCTATATCAACAAATACGGCAAGCCTGACACGATGGCCGAGTTGAAGAACCACCGCATCGTGACTTTCGGACTGCCGGTGCCGGCGCATCTGAGCGAGCTCAACTGGCTGGAAACGGTCGGCGATTTCGAGGGCGGGCAGCGTGTGGCCAATCTGCAGATCAACGACATATTGTCGATCAAGCGCGCGGGGCAGACCGGGGCTGGCATTGCCATGCTGCCGGACTACCTGGTGAACAAGGACACCGAGCTCGTCCAGTTGCTGCCGCAGACCGAGGTGCCGTCCTTTGACACTTATCTCGCCTATCCGGATGCGATGAAGAACCAGGCCAAGCTGCATGTCTTCCGCGACTTCGTCATCGCCAAGGCGCGAAGCTGGTCGTTCTGACGCGCACTTTCCTGGAATTGCTTATTCGCCTTTCCATGGCGTGAGGCGCGGCCACCAGCCGGGAACCGCGCGGCGATAGGTGTCATATGATGCGCCGTAGCGGCGCGCCAGCGTCGGCTCTTCGTAGGATTTGACGAAGGCGAACATGGCTGCGCCAGCGATGCAGGCATAGGCGGCGAGCGGCCAGGATGCGAAGATCAGCGCCTGTCCAAGGATGATCGATATCACTGCGACATACATGGGGTTGCGGACATAACGGTAGATGCCGCCGACCACCAGTTTCTCGGTCGGCGCGACGGGGGCGGGCGTGCCCGACCCTTCGAGCGCAAAGCGGGCAAATGCGTGGAGCAGCACCGCCAGTCCGGCGACGATGAGCAGCGATCCCACTGCTACGAAACCGGCACTGGAAGAGAACGGCAGGCCATAGCGGTCGGTGAGAAGCCAGGGCAGCAGCCCGGCCACGACACCCGGAGCCAGGATCAGGAAGAGCAAACTGCCTGCAATCGCGGATGGCTTGCGCATGCGTAAAACTTAACCCCCTTTCCGTCGATGCCCATAAAATAGGCGGTAAGTCTCGAATATTCCTCTTCAGACTTCAAGCCTGCGGAGCTTCGAGAACGAATGGCAGAGCTTGCTTTTCCTTGAATTCCCTTGGTCCTATGCCTTTGCCCCGGGTATTGGACCACAGCCTGCGTCATTTTGCATGGCAGCCTTGCAAGGTTTTTGCTTGTTTCTTGGGCAGGAGAGGCGCATATAACAATCATCTCCTGGGCGCGTTCCTCCTCCCATTAGCGCCCGAGAGTGTTCCCCTCTGGAGGTTTAGCCTTAATCGGCACTTCCAATCAAACTCAGCCGGGTCTTTCAGATCCGGCTTTTTTGTTGCCTGACGCCAGCCGGTCAATCTGCCTATTTGCTTCCGGGGCTGTCAGATTCTCCGTGAGCCTTATTCTTCTACCCTGAAGGACACGCGCGGCCACTCTCCTGATTTCGAGATGGCGCTCTCGTGATCGTGAACGCGAAGCGGACTTCGTGCGTTACCTTCGCTGTATGGGAGCGCATATGACGCGTAACGTGACGCTACGGCATCCTTGCGGCGAAAAGGGCCGGCGACGTAACAGTGACATGTAACCTCCGGTAACGTGCCGCACAGGTTTCGAATTTGATAGGCATTGCTCAGGACGCGGCGTTGGGCCGTCGGGAGATGGGGGCATCACTCGGCTGGACCAGGGCTTAGGCAGCCGTCGCGTCCAGCCAGTTTCGCGCCACGTGTTTCGGGGCGCAGTCGTATCGGAAAGTGTTGCGGCGGACCTGACGTGCCGCTTTTCCTCCCCACCCACTCCCCATGGGCGGTACGGTCCGCAAAGGCGGCGTTCGGATGTTGGTCCGGACGCCGTTTTGCTTTTCACCGTCTGCTTTATGCGGCCTTGCCGTTGGCGTTCATCGCCTCGTCGGCCAGCCTGCCGGTCAGTTCTGCCATGTGGTCGAAACCGGCGCGGTAGCTGGCGACGCCGGCGGTGGCCGAGCGCAGCTCGATGATGAGGTCGCCGATCTCGGCTTGCGGCATGGTCGCCTCGACGACATCCCAGCCCGGCCAGCCCGGCCTTGCGTCATAGCCGAGGATCTGGCCGCGCCGCTGCGGCACTATGCCGGTGATCTTGGCCGTGGCGTCCGAGGGGGTGAATATCTCGACTTTCATTACCGGCTCAAGCAGCACTGGCGAGCACGCGGCCATGCCTTCCTTCATGGCGATCTTTGCCGCCATCTGGAACGCCATGTCGGAGGAATCGACCGCGTGGTAGGAGCCGTCCGACAGGTTGACGGCGATATCGACGACCGGAAAGCCGAGCGGGCCGGATTTCAGATAGTCGCGAACGCCGGTTTCGACCGACTGGATGTAGGTCTTCGGGACCACGCCGCCGGTGATCGTGTCGGTGAACTGGAATCCCGAGCCGCGGGGCAGGGGCTTGATCTCCACCACCACGTCGCCGAACTGGCCATGGCCGCCCGACTGCTTTTTGTGACGGCCGCGCTGCTGGACGCCTTTGCGGATCGTCTCGCGGTAGGGCACCGCCGGCGTGTGGCCTTCGACGGCGATCTGGTTCTTGCCTTCCAGCCGTTCGACCGTGACGCGCAGATGCATCTCGCCGTGGCCGGAAAGCACCGTCTCGCTCGAATCCTGCTGGTGGCGCAGGCCGAGCGAAGGGTCTTCCTCGGCCAGCCGCTGGATCGCCGCCGACATCTTCACCTCGTCCTTGCGCTCCTTTGGGCGTAGTGCGAAGGCATAGACCGGCTGCGGCGGCTGGAAGTCGATAAGGGGTGCTGCGCCGCCCTTGGCGGAAGTCAGCGTCTGGCCGGTGCGCACGCCTTCGAGCTTGCCGAGCGCCACCGTGTCCCCGGCCTTGGCCGAAGCCTGCTTGGCCTGGTCCTTGCCGAGCATGCGGTAGATGCCGGACACCTTGGCGCTGGCGCCGCCCTGCATGAACAGTTCGGTGCCGTCGGCGACGCTGCCTGAAAGAATGCGGGCGACCGACAGCTTGCCGCCATGAGCGGTGTGGATCGTCTTCATGACCTGGACGAGGGTTGCCGCATTGTCGGCCACGCCGAGGCGCTTGCGCGTCGCCTCGATGTCGGGCGCATCGTGGCGGATCGCCTTCAGGAGGCGCAGAACGCCGTTGCCCTTTTCGGCCGTGCCGATGAGAACCGGGGTGACGGAGCCGTCGCGCAGGTCGGCCGACAGGTCGTCGAACACGGCGTCCTTGGGCGGCTCGATCTCTTCGAGCAATTGTTCCATCAACTGGTCGTCATGGTCGGCCAGCGTTTCGAGCATGGAGAAGCGCGCCTCGAGCTCGCGCGCCTTGTCGTCGCCCGGAATCTCGGCGACCTCGCTCTCGGCATATTCGCGGTAGATGTAGGCGCGTTCCAGCGCCAGATCGATCGAGCCGATGACGATGTTGTCCTTGCGCAGCGGTATCTGGCGCAGCAGCAGCGGCGCGGCACTTGCCGGCTGCAGCATCTTCAGCGTTTCGCGCACGCCGGCGATCGCCTTGTCGACCTTGTTGAGAAACAGGATGCGCGGCACCCCGAGTTCGTCAAGCTTGCGCATGATGAGCTGCAGGGCTGGGATCTTCTTCTCGTCGGCTTCGGCTACCACCACCGCGAGGTCGCAGGCGGCGAGCACCGGCTCGGCTTCGAAGGCGAATTCGACCGAGCCGGGGCAATCGACGAAGGTCAGGCTGTCGCCCATGAAATCGGCGGTGGCGACGGTCGCCTCGACGCTCATCGCGTGCGCGCGCGCTTCGGCGGAATGATCCGAGACGGTGTTTCCGGACGAGACCGGGTTCTGGCGGGCTATTGCTCCCGTTCGGGCAAGTATGGCTTCAAGAAGGGTTGTTTTTCCGCTTGCAAAGGGACCGACGATGGCAATGCATTTCGGTCCCGTGCGTCTTCCTCCGGCGCGATTTCCCATGGTCTGGCGACCTCCTCCTCACGTGTTGACACCGAGGCGGCGGCCGGCCTCCTCCCGGCCGTCGCGCGGCGGGACAGGCTTGTCCCGTCGAAAGGCCATCGTCACATGGGCGCGGGCAGAGGGCAAGGGGATTGGAGAAACACCATGCCAATTGCGCCATCAAATGTCGCAACCGGCTCCGTGAGCGTGTTGGCAACGCAGCCAATATTCCCGTGGGGAATGCAACAACCGTCAAACGGTGCTGGAGGAATTTTCTATCATGTCCGATGAACTGAAATTCTTGAGCCGTCATGTCATTTTCGGGCGGCTTTCGCGCCGTGATTTTCTCGGTCGCGCGGCGGCTCTCGGCGTCACCGCGACATTCGCCAATTCGCTGCTTGCCGGTGCCGCGCGCGCCGAAGGCCCGGTCAAGGGCGGTCAGCTGAAGGGCGGTCTGGTCGGTGGTGCTGCCACCGACAGCCTCGACCCCGCAACCTGGGCGAGCCAGGTGCCTTACACCTTCGGGCGCTGCTGGGGCGAGCAGATGCTGGAAGTTTCGCCGACCGGCGAGATCGAGCCGCGGCTTGCGGAAGAATATCATGCCTCCGACGACGCCAAGACCTGGACCTTCAAGATCCGAAAGGGCGTGACCTTCCACAATGGCAAGGACCTGACGCCGGCCGATATCGTGGCGACGCTGGAGCGTCATGCCGACGCCAATTCCAAATCGGCGGCGCTGGCCTTCGTTTCCAGCTTCGAGAGCATGAAGGCCGATGGCGACACTGTCGTCATTACGCTGAAGGAACCGAATGCCGATCTGCCTTATGTCGTCGGCGACTATCACCTGATGATCCAGCCCAATGGCGGCAAGGACAACCCGACCGAGGGCATCGGCACCGGGCCTTACAAGGTGGCCGTCAACGAGCCCGGCGTGCGCCATGTCGGCGAGCTTCACAAGGGCTATTGGGGCTCGGATAAGCGAGGCCATGCCGATGAGATCGAGATCATCGTGATCAACGACGCCACGGCGCGGACCTCCGCCCTGCAGGGCGGGCAGGTGCATATGATCAACCGCGTCGAGCCCAAGATCGTCGAACTGGTCAAGCGCGTGCCGGGCGTCGAAATCCGCAACGTGCCGGGCAAGGGGCATTATGTCTTTATCGCCCATTGCAACACCGCGCCCTTCGACAACAACGACCTCAGGCTGGCGCTGAAATACGCCGTCGACCGCGAGGAGATGGTGCAGAAGATCCTTGGCGGCTACGGCTCGGTCGGCAATGACATGCCGGTGACGGCGGCCTATGCGCTGTTTTCCGACGATATCGAGCAGCGCAAATACGATCCCGACAAGGCGGCGTTCCACTTCAAGAAATCCGGCCATGATGGCGCGGTTCTGCTGCGCACTTCCGATGTGGCGTTTCCCGGCGCTGTCGACGCGGCGCAGCTCTACCAGCAGAGTGCGGCCAAGGCCGGCATCACCATCGAGGTCAAGCGCGAACCGGGCGACGGCTACTGGTCTGAAACCTGGAACAAGCAGCCCTTCTCGATGTCCTACTGGACGGGGCGGCCAACGCAGGACCAGGTCTATTCGATTGCTTATCTCAAGAACGCCGAATGGAACGACACGCGCTTTTTCCGCGACGATTTCGACAAGCTGATCCTCGGCGCGCGCGCCGAACTCGACCAGGCCAAGCGCAAGCAGATGTACCGCGACGCCGGCGTCATGCTGCGCGACGAGGGCGGCGTGATCGTGCCGATGTTCAACAATTATGTCGATGCCACCAGCGACAAGGTGGGCGGCTGGGTCGACGATCCGAACGGCGAACTGATGGGCAGCCATGCATTGACCAAGTGCTGGCTGAACGCGTGAGCTTGTTTCCTGACTCTGCTCTGCCGGCCATCTGACGTGGTTTTCTGCGCGGTTGCGCGAAGACCGATAAAGAGCAACAGTGCCGCCCGCTTCCGCAATGAGGAGCGGGCGGTTTGCTTTGTGCGGCCGCAATGTTCGAAGGAGTGCCAAGCCATGAAGATCATTGCCTGCGGCAGCGTGCCGACGATAACCGCGCCTGAGGACTACTTCACCGGCCGGGTTCTCCAGACGCCGCTGATGATGGAGCCGGAAGCTCCGGCGCGACTGCGCACCGTCCTCGTGAATTTCGAGCCCGGCGCTCGCACTGCATGGCACACGCATCCGCTCGGGCAGACGCTGCATGTGGTTTCGGGTGCCGGCCGCGTCCAGAGCTGGGGCGGGCCGATACAGGAAATCAGGACCGGCGATACGATCTTCTTTTCAGCCGGCGAAAAGCACTGGCACGGCGCCGGGTCGAACACGGCAATGTCGCACATCGCCATGCAGGAAGCGCTGGACGGCGTCACCGCCGACTGGCTGGAGAAGGTGTCGGACGAGCAATATGGCGGATAAGCGCCGGAAGACGCATAAACGCTTCCAACAAAAAACCCGGCGCGAGGCCGGGTTTTTCATTTTCGATTTATGTGCCGATCAGGTCAGCGACGCGGTGAAGCGCTGGATGCGGGTGCAGGCTTCTTCCAGCAACGCATCCGAGGTGGCGTAGGAGATGCGGAAGTTGGGGCCGAGGCCGAAGGCCGAACCCTGCACCACCGCCACGCCTTCCGCTTCCAGAAGCTCGGAGGTGAAGACGGCGTCGTCGGCGATGACCGTGCCGGCTTGCGTCTTCTTGCCGATCAGTCCCGCGCAGGACGGATAGACGTAGAAAGCGCCTTCCGGCGACGGGCAGGTGATGCCGCGCGCCTGGTTGAGCATCGACACGACGAGGTCGCGGCGGGCCTGGAAGATTCCCTTGTTCTTGACGATGAAGTCCTGCGGCCCGTTCAACGCCTCGACCGAAGCCCACTGCGCGATGGTGCAGGCACCCGAGGTCTGCTGGCCCTGGATCATGTCCATCGCCTTGATGAGCTGGACCGGACCGGCGGCATAGCCGATGCGCCAGCCGGTCATGGCATAGGCTTTGGACACGCCGTTCATGGTCAGCGTGCGGTCGTAGAGTTTCGGCTCGACTTCGGCGATGGTCTTGAAGACGAAATCGCCATAGGTCAGGTGCTCGTACATGTCATCGGTCAGCGTCCAGACATGCGGATGCTTGAGCAGGACATCGGCGATCGCGCGTAGCTCGGCTTCAGTGTAGGCAGCACCCGACGGGTTCGACGGCGAGTTCATGAGAAGCCACTTGGTCTTCGGCGTGATTGCCTTTTCCAGTTCCGCCGCCGTCAGCTTGAAGCCGTTGTCGATAGAGGTGTCGGCAAAGACCGAGGTACCGCCGCAGATCGCCACCATCTCGGGGTAGCTGACCCAGTAGGGACGGGGAATGATGACCTCGTCGCCGGGGTTCAGAGTTGCCATGAAGGCGTTGAACAGGATCTGCTTGCCGCCGGTACCGACGATGGTCTGCTCCGGCTTGTAGTCGAGATTGTTCTCGCGCTTGAACTTCTTGGCGATCGCCTCGCGCAGCGGTGCAATGCCGGACACCGGCGGATACTTGGTCTCGCCGCGGCGGATGGCTTCGATGGCCGCATTCTTGATGTTGTCCGGCGTGTCGAAATCGGGCTCGCCCGCGCCAAGGCCGATCACGTCCCGGCCCGCATTTTTCAGCTCGCGTGCTTTCTGCGTCACCGCGATGGTGGCGGAAGGCTTTACGCGTGAAAGGGCATCGGCAAGGAAGGCCATGACGTTTTGATCTCCGTTTCATGGATGGGCCAGTTTTCGGCCGCGCTTCTCATGTCGGATTGCGCGGAGAATCGCAAGTGTTGCGTGGCCGGTGGCCAAGACAAATCGCCGTGTGGGCCGATTCATGGATTTATTAACGCGCAATAAAACGTTGCGTGGCAATCTCCGGCGTCAATTCCGGAGCAGCAGCATCGTGTCGCGCAGTGTCGGCCTTAATCACGTCATCCGCGGCGATGACGGCACCGCTACAGGTGTGTGGGATGCTTTTACGCTTGAAACGGCGTTCCAGCCGATTTTCGCCTTCCGCGATGGCAAGCTGGAGATCGTCGCCTATGAAGGCCTGCTGCGGCCTTCCCGCGATGGCGTTCAGGTGGCGCCCAAGACTTTCTTCAACGAGATCGCCGCTGCCGACCGGCTGTCGGTCGAAACGCTGACGCGCACGCTGCATTTGCTGAATGCCGCCATCTGGTTGGACGCGGACGCCACGATCTTCGTCAATTTCGATCCTTCCATCTTCACCGAGCGATCGGTCGTCGACAATGCTTTGCGCGACATGCGGCTGGTACTGCATGAGGCCGGTATCGAGCCCTATCGCGTGATCTGCGAGGTAACGGAGCAGAAGGCCGCCTCGCAGGAGGTGCTTTACGCGTTCGTGGAGGCGCTGCGGGCCAACGGGCTGAGGATCGCCATCGACGACTATGGCGCAGCCGAGTCCGACATCACGCGCATCCGGGAATTGCGGCCCGATATCGTGAAATTCGACGCGCAGTGGATTGCCCGGCTGATGGAAACGGGAGCCGGCTTCGCGCTGCTGACATCCATGGTCGAGAACTTTGCCGAACAGGGCATCATGACCGTATTCGAAGGCATCGAGGAGGGCTGGCAGCTGGACCTCGCCGAGCGGTCCGGTGCCTCCATGGTGCAGGGCTTCGTGCTGGCGCGGCCGGAAACGGTGGCCGCAGGCGCGTCGCCATTGCCGGAAACACCACCGGCTGAACCGGCCGTCGAGCCGCAACCATCAATGAAACCCGTCCGCAGCGCCCGGCGCGCAGACAGAAAATTCGGCCGAAGGAGGCCTTCATGACATCCGCATCAGGCCTTCCGGCTGCCATCGACGAGGCGGTTTTCGTCGACGAAGTGGGTATCGAAATCGGCATCATGGGCGATCTTCGGCTGAAGAGCGCCTGCCAGCCGATTTTTTCGCGCTCGGATGATGTGCTGATGACGGTAGGCGTCAAACCAGTGCCTGCCTTCTTCCGGCATGGCAGGCCTTTGCCTTGTGAGGAGTTTCAGGACAGCGCGGCATCTTCGTCCGCTGAATTCGCCGAGATGCTGTTTCGGGTCCTGCATCTGCGGAATTATCGCAACATCGGGCTCGGCGACGTCGACATGTTTATCGATTTCGATGCCGGAGCCGATCTTGATACCTTCTTGAGTTTCCTGCCGACCGCAGCATGGGAACCGGAATGCGCCGCGCTGTGCCCGGACATGCTGGTCTGCGAGCTCGACAATGCCATGCAGTTCGAAGCCGGGCATGTTCTGCAACTTGCCGAGCAAATGCGCTGGAAAGGTATTCGGACGGGCTTGCGCGTTTACGGTGTCGGGCAGGCGGGCGATGATGAGATCGAATTGATCCGTCCGGATGTCGTGCGCGTGGACGAGGCATGGTTCAACGAGATCTGCCGGGACCATGCCACGGCGCAGCTGTTTGCGCCGATCGTCTCAGTCTTGCAGGATCAGGGCGTGAAGGTGCTTGTCGAAGGCATAGCCGACGCCACGGCGCTGCGTGTCGCGCTGGACGCAAATGTCGACCTGTTCCAGGGCGACCTTCTTGCGCTTGCCGCACTGGCGGGAACGGTTTTCAACGAGAAGCCCCTGCCGATCGCCAGGCTGCTTGATGGCGGGCGCAACGTCGTGCGGCTGTTTGGATAGGGTTTAATGATATTCAGGTGATGGCTGGCTGCAAATGGCAATTTCTGCGCTTCCGGTGCCAAGATAAATACATCAGCCGCGCTGATAGACCCGTCATTACAAATCACTGGATGGATTTTGCGGCAGCGATAATCTGCGCGCAAAGCAGGAGAGATGGATGACGCGAATCTACGGCATGGTCGACAGCGGCAATTGCTACAAGCCGCGGCTGTTGCTGGCCAAGCTTGGCCAGTCTTTCGAACATGTCGAGGTCAGTTCGCATAGCGGCGCGACGCGCTCGGCCGACTATCTGGCGAAAAACCCGAATGGCATGGTGCCACTGCTCGAACTCGACGACGGGCGGCTGCTGGCCGAATCGAATGCGATCCTGCTCTATTTCGCCGAGGGCACGCGGTTCCTGCCGTCGGACCGCTACCTGCGCGGGCAGGCCTATCAATGGCTGTTTTTCGAGCAATACAGCCACGAGCCTTACATCGCCGTGCGCAAGGCTTTGCTGACTTTCCCCGAGCGCGCGAAGGACGCGACGCCGGAGCGTCTGGCGCTAACGCTTGAGCGCGGCAACAAGGCGCTCGGCGTCATGGAAAAGCATCTGGAAAAGAATGCGTTCTTCGCAGGCGATGCGATGAGCGTCGCCGACATCGCGCTCTATGCATATACGGCGGATGCAGGGAAGGGCGGCTTCGACCTCAATGCTTATCCGGCGGTGTCGGCCTGGCTGGAACGGGTGAGGGCGGACCCGGGGCACGTAGCGATCGACTGGCTGCCTTGAATTGTTGATTGCGCTGCCGGGAACATATGGACCCGGCGTTATTGCAAACTCCGGACAACAAAAAGGCGGGGAGTTACCCCGCCTTCCGCGCCCAAAACAGGCTGATCTGGAATTCATCGGCCAGGTCTGGCGGCAATCTGCCGCTTCAGTTCCTGGCCCTGACCTCCGGCGCGCTTGTCGCGCGGCCGCCAGTACATCCGTGACTTGCCGTGCGCTTCGAACCTTTCAGTCCGATGCGCGCGTAAAATCAGCCGGCCTTGGAAAGAGAACCAGCAGACGACTTGCCGGTGCGGCGGTCCTGCTCGATCTCGAAGTTGATCTTCTGACCTTCAACGAGGTTCGACAGACCAGCGCGCTCAACAGCGGAGATGTGGACGAAAACGTCCGCGCCACCCGCGTCAGGCTGGATGAAGCCGAAACCCTTGGTCGAGTTGAACCACTTTACGGTGCCAGTAGCCATTTTATATTTCCTTGCGTTTGCAACGTTATTTAACCAAGCGAACTTGGTCGCCTTGTATCGAGATTTTGGGGATAGACGTCAGCAAACGCGAATAAATCGCGGGACTACCATATCGATCGGCCGAAATATCAACGAGGCTGATATAATGCGTATTGCTCGCCAGCACAAGAGCCAGTGAAGATGATCGTTCACCGGGATGTGATCGGCCGCCATGAGCTCTTCCGTCGATCCCGCTCGTTCCTGTCTATAGGAGCATCTGGTGATGCATGCGCAGGGAGGTGACCTTGAAACGTGTTTTGCTCGTTCTTTGTCTGTCTTTGATCGCGGTCGAGGCGCAGGCAATTTCCCGCTATACCTCTACCAGCATGAGTTGCGGTGAGGTTCAGGCCACGGTCCGGCGCGATGGAGCAGCGCTGCTGCGTTATCGCTCGGAGCGCAACCCTTCCATACTGCGCTATGACCGCTATGTCGCGGATCGACGATTCTGCAAGAGTGACGAGAGTGCAGAGACCGTCTTCGTCCCGACAGCCGACCGGTCCTGTCCGGTGCGCCGGTGCGAGCGGGTAGACCCGGAAGATCGTTTCCTGATCCTGCGCCGCGACTGAGGCGCATCGATATTCAGGTGAAGGCGGCCTGCGAACAACGGCTTCTGGCCAAGCAGGCCGTTCAGAATCCGAAAGACGTCTGTGCGGGCGGCGGCGCGCCTACCCGCACGCCTTCCATGGTCAGAAGCTTTTCCTTGGTGGCCGCGCCGCCGGGAGCCGAAAAACCACCGATCTTGTTACCTGCGGCGAGAATACGATGGCATGGCACGACGATCGGCACCGGGTTGGAGCCCAGCGCCTGACCCGTTTCGCGCGCCAGCCCGGTGTGGCCGGCACGTGCCGCAAGCTCTCCATAGGTGGTCGTCTCGCCGAAGCCGAGCTTGCGCGCGGCGTCGTAAATCGCCAGCCGGAAGTAGTCGATGCCGGCGAGGTCGACCTTGATATCGGAAAAATCGACGGTTTCGCCGGCCGCGTAACAGGTGATCTCGTCCACGGCGGCGATGATGTGTGGCGGCAGGTCGCTCGACGCCTGTTGTAAAGGCTCGCCAACCTGAGAGGTGCGCGGCATCGTCGCCAGCAGCCGTCGTTCGGTGGCGGCACGGTCGCGCTCGGGCAATTGCACCCGCGTCAGGCCCTGCTCGCTCCAGGCGATACCGATCCAGCCGATGGCGGTTTCGAAGAGATGATAGGGTATGGTCATCACGCTTCCATCAAGAAAACCGGCACGTTTCCTACCATAAAAACGGCCCGGTACAAAGCGGGAACAGTCTCTTGTCAGTGGACTGCACAAAGCCTCCTGACAGAATGGCGCGATGCACTTGCAACCGGGTCGTGTTGCCCAAATTTTCTGAGATTTCCTCTCGTTGCAGCGGTGCTTTCGCCCTTGGCGCTGGCAGCTTGTGCGACGACCGGAGAAGAGACGGCAACAAGCCTGGCCATGGCGCCGACCGTCGATCTTGCGCTTCCCGAGACGGTGTCTGTCCTGCCGAGTTCTTATACGCAGACAGAAGCGCGCGAGGAGACCTCGCCGGCGCAGACCGTGACGGCGAGTGCCTTTGTTGCTCCAGATACGCCCGTCACCCCCGACGTGCCGCAGAGCGGCACCGTGGTGGACAGCCTCATCACCAAATATGCGGCCCTTTATGAAGTGCCGGAAACGCTGGTCCGCAGCGTGGTCAAGCGCGAGAGCACCTTTAATCCGCGCGCCTACAATCGCGGTCACTGGGGCCTGATGCAGATCAAGCATGCGACCGCGCGCGGCATGGGCTATGACGGGCCGGCGAACGGCCTTCTCGATGCCGAGACCAATCTGAAATATGCGGTGAAATATCTGCGCGGGGCCTATCTGGTGGCCGGCGGCGACCACAGGCGCGCCGACCGCCTCTATCAGACCGGCTATTATTACGACGCCAAGCGCAAGGGTCTTCTGGAAGAGACGGGACTGGGAACCGATCGCCGCCGCATGCGCCGCCCGGACCCGGAGCCCGAGATGAACCCGATGGCCGGAGGCCCTGTGCCCGAGCCGATCCCCGGCGCTGTCGGGACTGCGCCGGAAGCCATTCCCGCCGCAGCACCGGAGTTTCCTCCCGCGCCGATGCAGCTTCCCGCCGCAGCACCGATTCCGACGCCGGCAGCCGTTCCCGGCGCGGCCTGATCCCGTAACCGTTTCATCTTTGGCCGCCGGACCGGTTTGCGTTTCAGGGCCGATGCGGTAAGCCCGGATGGTCCGAATGCAACGGGGGATCGTATGCTTACGCTTCATCATCTCAACAATTCGCGCTCGCACCGCATCCTCTGGCTGCTTGAAGAACTTGGGCTTGAATATGATCTCGTTTCCTACCAGCGCGACCCGAAAACCATGCTGGCGCCGCCTGAGCTGAAAAACGTCCATCCGCTCGGCAAGGCGCCGGTGCTGACGGATGGAGAGCTGACGGTCGCCGAATCCGGCGCGATCATCGAATATCTGCTCGACCGGCATGACGACGGCAGCTTGCGGCCCGCGACCGGCACTGCGGAGCGCGTGCCTTATCTCACCTTCATGCATTTCGCCGAAGGTTCGGCGATGCCGCCGCTGCTGCTGAAACTCTATTTTGCCCGCATGGGCGAGGCGGCCGCCGCCGTCCTGCCGCGCATAGACGGGCAGATCGCCGGGATACTGACCTTTCTGGACGGCGAACTGGAAAACCGCGATTATTTCGCCGGTGACGACTTTACCGCCGCCGATATCCAGATGAGCTTTCCGCTGGAGGTCGCGGTTGCGCGCGGCGGGCTCGACCATCGCTTCCAGAATCTCACCGGCTTTCTCCAGCGCATCCATGAGCGGCCGGCCTATCAGCGCGCGGTGAAGCGTGGCGGCGCGGTGACACTCGGCCGCTGAATCATGATGGACGGGCAAGTGGTACGGTTTCGCCGCGACCTCGACGGCGATTTTCCGCCACCGCAGTGGCCGGCCGGATTTTCGATGCGGCGTTTTCGAGCCGACGATGCCCAGTCCCTGCATGCGCTGTTGAGCGAGGTCTTCGACGATGGCGAGGAAGGTCCGTTCGATGCATGGTGGCAGAAAGTGTCGAACGATGCCGAGTTCGACCCGGCGCTGTGCTTTCTGGCGTTCGACGGCGACGGGCGGCTGGTTGGCGCGGCGTTGTGCTGGACAGGCGGCTACCTGAAGGACCTTGCCGTGCGGCCCGAGGCGCGCCGGCGCGGGCTGGCCGAGGCCCTGCTGCGCCAGGTTTTCGGCACGTTTCGGGCGCGCGGGGCAGCCCATGTCGACCTCAAGACCGACCTCGTGAAAAACCGCGACGCGGTGCGGCTCTATGAGCGGATGGGCATGCGGCGCGTGCCGTTGGAGGGATGATACCGCTTTCGCGTATCTTGCGCGCGTAAGGCCGATGTTCAAGGCTCGGCCCTGGCAAGAGCGAGGACCGCCATGGCTAAGTTCACCGTCAACCCGCAGCGTTTCGACCCCTACAAGTCGTACAAGTTCCGGCTGAAATGGGACGGCCGCTATGTTGCCGGCATCTCCCGGATCAGCGCGCTGACGCGCACGACCGAAGTGGTGGAGCATCGCGACGGCGGCGAACCTTCGACCACGCGCAAATCGCCCGGCGTGACGCGCTTCGAGCCTATCCGCATCGAGCGCGGCGTGACCCACGATCTCGAATTCGAGCAATGGGCCAACAAGGTGTGGAATTTCGGCGCCGGGCTCGGCGCGGAAGTGTCGCTCAAGGATTTTCGCAAGGACGTGATCCTCGAAGTCTACAACGAGGCGGGGCAACTGGCGCTTGCCTACAGGATCTATCGCTGCTGGCCGTCGGAATTCCAGATGCTGCCCGACCTCGATGCCAATGGCAACGCAGTGGCGATCCAGAGCCTCGTGCTGCAGAACGAGGGCTGGGAGCGCGACTATGAGGTAAGCGAGCCGGCCGAGCCGAGTTTTACCGAACCGGGCTGACGCGCCGGCCAAGCTTTTGCCGCAAGCCGCCTTTACCTCGATTCCATGAACAGGCGCACCGCACTCACCCTTCTCGCATCCGCCGCGATGCCATGGCCGGCCTTCGCCCAGACGCAGGCCGAACCAGCAGCGCCCAGCACCTTGCCGGACCTGCTCGACGGCGCGGAGCGGCTGGCCTCGCTCAAGACCGTGCTTGTAATGCGCGGCAGCCAGACGATTGCCGAGCGCGGCTATCGCGGTAATTCTCTCACCGCACCCACCAACATCAAGTCGGCGTCGAAATCGGTCGTATCGGCGCTGGTCGGCATCGCCATCGACAAAAAACTGCTGCAGGGGCCGGACCAGAAGATCGCGCCGCTGCTGCGCGCCGACCTGCCGGCCAGTCCCGATCCGCGCATTGAGGACATCACCATCGGCAATCTGCTTTCCATGCAGGCGGGGCTGGGGCGTACCTCGGGGCCGGATTACGGGCGCTGGGTGTCGAGCCGCAACTGGGTGCGGGCAGCACTCGCCATGCCCTTCGACGACGAGCCGGGTGGGGCGATGCTCTATTCCACCGGCTCGACACATCTGCTTTCGGCGATCCTGACGCGCGTCGGCGGCAAGTCTACGCTTGGGCTGGCGCGCGACTGGCTGGGGCCGCTCGACGGTTTTCGCATCACCGCCTGGGACCGCGACCCGCAAGGCATCTATGTCGGCGGCAACCAGATGGCGATGAGCGCGCGCTCGCTGGCCGCCTTCGGCGAGCTCTACCGCAACGGCGGCAAAACGCCGGAGGGCCGCCAGCTCGTGCCGGCTGGATGGATCGAACAATCCTGGCAGCCGCGCACCAATTCGCGCTTCAACGGCGATGGTTACGGCTATGGCTGGTTCCTGCGCGAGCTTGGCGGGCGGCCGGTCAGCTATGCCTGGGGCTATGGCGGGCAGATGCTCTACATCGTGCCGTCGCTGGAACTCACCATCGTCATGACTTCTGCCGAGGACAATCCTTCCGCCCGCTCCGGCTACCGCGACGATCTTCATGCGCTGGCAAGCGGCATCATTGGGGCCGTTGCGGAGGCTTGACCCGGCTGGACAGGCGAGTCCTGAGAGGGCAGATATACGACATGCAAGGAAAGCACACTTCAGACCGACCGAAGATGCGCGTGCGCCGCTGGGGGCGCACCGGTCAACGGAGGTTGTTTCATGCATCACAAGCGCAAGCGCCACAAAAACGCGCGTGCCGGCTGTATTATGTGCAAGCCGCATAAAGGCAACGGTATGTGCCCCAAACATCGCAATATGCAGTTTGGCAATTATCGCCGACATTTTTCCGGTACGGACCAGCTCCGCTGCGAGGGAATTTCGGTTTCGGGCCGCTGGCGGCGGCGCTTGGAGTAGGAAGCAAGGCACCTCCTCACGCGATCGCTATCGTTCCCTTATGACGTGTCGGGCCGCGCCAGCGTCTCGCGGGCGAGATGGTGCAGTTCGGCGAGGATTTCGTGAACCTCGTGGGTTGGCCTGCGCCGCGAGCCGGGCGGCCGGCCGGGTTTTAGCGGCGACAGCCGGCGCGGGCGTCGACCATCCGCGGCTGAGCGATCGCGGCGCGCCCGCCAGCACGCGAAGCGGCGTGCGTGCTTCGGCAGGTCGTCAAGGGCTGCGCCGAGCGCCCGCAGCCTCAGGCAAAGCCGCGTCGCATCCAGCGGATCGTCCGGCAAGGGCGGCGGCGGAAGCCGATGCGGCGCCGTCGCGCCGGGAAACGAAATGCGCGGGGCGGCACGCGCCGGCACAAAGCGGGGGCGGCCGGGCCACGGCAGGCGGAGCGGATCGAAGAGCGGCAGAACGGGCAGGCGCGGGGCACGGCCAGCCGCTGCCGCCGGCCGCCCGGCGGCTGGCTGCGAAAAATCGGCGGCCGGCATGATGACGGCTATGCCGAGGCTGCGCAGGACAGGTTCGGCGGATTGCGGCTTCGGCTTTTGCGGACGCGCGGGCGGCGGCGTCACCACAAGCTCGCGCGCGGCAACGACGATCAGCCGCCTTGCCGCGGCCTCCGCCGGGCGCAGGAGCCGCAGCACGGCGCGGTGGAGATGGCGGGGGAGCGTCGGCTGCGGGAACGGTCTCGAGGACGCCGCGCCTCCCTGCTGAAAGAAGGCAGACTGTTGGCCGAGCCCGGCCATGGAGACGAGCATGGCGAGAATGCGCTTCAGCGCCTCCCTGTTCCTCTCTATCGCCAAATTCCAGTCCATATCCGCCTCATGCCGGTCACGCGCAAGATTGTCGCGCGGCGTTGGGGGAGGGGGATAGATTTTTTTGCGGCAGTGGCTTTTTGGGAAGGCGGGAAGAGGTAACCTGTCGTTATGCCGCACCAACCCGTCCAGCCAGCCAAACGCCGCTTCGCCCTGTCGCTCCGGCGCGCCATGACGGAAGCCGAGGACAGGCTATGGCAGGGACTGCGTGGGCGCCGTCTCGACGGGATCAAGTTCCGCCGGCAAGTTCCGGTCGGTCGCTTTATTGCTGATTTCCTTTGTGCGGATGCCATGCTGATCGTTGAAATCGACGGCAGCCAGCACGCGGATTCAGCCTATGACCGCGAACGGGATGCTGAGTTGAAGGCGCGGGGCTTTCGCGTGCTGCGCTTCTGGAACGACGACGTATTGCGCGAAATGAATTCCGTCTGCGACACGGTCATCGCCTATGTGCGGGATACCAGCCTGCAACCATGGCGGTGACAGAGCCGACGCCCCTTCTCTCCCTTGGAAGTTGAAATGCCGACGCCCCTTCTCCCCGTGTGGACACAGGCGCGGACTTCCCCTTCTCCCCTTGTGGGAGAAGGTGCCCCGAAGGGGCGGATGAGGGGTGCTGGAAGAAACGAGGCGCTTCAATGGAGTGGCCGACTGCCTCGTTCTGTAGCGGCGCACTCCGGCCAGCACCCCTCATCCGACCTCCCCCGGAACAAGTCCGGGCGCGCCTCCCCTTCTCCCACAAGGGGAGAAGGGAAGGTGCGATGCTCAGATATCCGGCGCGTTGCCGATGCGGGTCTTGAGGTCGAGCGCCCAGGCGCGGCCTTCGTCGCCGCCCCAGAGAAGCCAGGCGATATAGCCGGCCGAGGGGTTTTCCTCATTGCCGAAATTCTTCGCCCGCTTGTCGACCTCGTGACGGGCGAAATAGCTCACCATGCGCTTGATGACGGAAGGCTGGAGCGCGCGCCGCGCCACCAACTCCTGCGCCCGCCCGACGCCAATCTCCGTCCCGCCACGTTTGAATTTGGCGCGAAAGGCAAGCCCCTTGGCCGCATTGTCGGCGACGGGCTGGGGTGGGATTAGGGAGATGGGCAGGCGATGAGTGGTCATGAGGTTAGTCATTTTATGTCTATCTCATAGAGATAAGAACAAAAAATAGATAGCGTAGTGACGACTTAACGTCAGCTTGAAGGAGCGAGCTGAAGTCCCTTCAATAGATCGATAGCTTTCTCTAGCCGGCCGTCGCGTGTTTTTGCACCTTTACGCTTCACAATCTCGAGCTGCCAGTCTTGGCGGTTCTCCTTAAAACGAAGCCAATGGACAGTTGCCGCTAGCTCAAGCACCGTAATGTTGGTTTTCGCAAAGGAGCGTATGAGTTGATGGGCCTGCTCGTAGGTAATTTTTCCTAGTGCGTCATGCCTAACTTTGCCGATTAACTTGAAGACACTATACCGTGCACCATCACTTTGGCGACGCTCGAATTGCTCGTCTATCAGATCGAATGCCTCAGCATCGGCCAGCGCGTTATCGAGGTCGCGGGAATAGGGCCCATAGTGAAAATACTGATAATCAAAATTGCTATCGAGCCCAAGCTGGTCGAGGAGATAGGTGATTTTTTGAAGCCGGATTCTGCTTACGAGTTCGCCACCTGCAGCATCTACGATCGCAGCCACGATGTATTCACGCTCCGGCATTCAATGGTCCCTTCCCTTTTTTTGCCGAATCTCGGTCCGAATCGTTTTCAAAGTAGTAACGGATAAATTGCGATTTGGCTTCGAGGGCCTGCACGATAGGTGACAATTCGCTAATCTCGATCGGATGGCCACGATCAAGGATGTGAAGCTTCTTGTGAGTTTTGTCGTCGTCGCCGCCGATCTGTGTATAAATGCTGATTGCCGCCCGGTCGTCTTTAATCACAGTTTCTTGGCCAATCATCACAGCGAAATTTTGATCTATACGTCGTGCGGCCTTTCGTTGAACTCCCTCATCGTGCCCGAAGAAACGAGAGTCGAGCGTCTTATACAAACGGCGATTCTGCAGGCGTTTAGCTATCTCTGCAACGGCAGGGTCTCCGGCTACAATAAGTCTGTCCAGAGAGCCAACAATTAAAGTATCATCGAGCGCAAGATAGTTGGAAACTGTTTCCCCTTCTGGTCCGAAAAACCGAAGTAGAGGATGTTCGCGATGTAGCCCAGTTCTTGCTTCCATTTCATCGGGAAGAGTTGCAGCATATGAAATGGAGCGCAAAATTTTTGCTATCATTGCTTCAATGCAGCGCGTGGTCTTATGAAAGTAAACCTGCTGGTGAAGACTATAGCGCGCGAGCAGAAACTGCTCTGCAGCAGGAAGTGCTTTTGGATCCAGGCAAAATGTAGCAACTTTTGCAACTGGGTCATCTTCGAAGATGTCCGGCGCGCCGATTGCAACGTCAGCTACACGAACATTATCCATTAGCCAATCGAAGTCGATGGCTCCGGCACCTGTACCCGTCATTAGCCGATCTCTACGAAGGTAGTCGAGGCGATCTGCGTCAAATGAACTGGATACGACAGCATGATAGATATCTTCTGGATCCTCGGCTTCCAGTAATTGAGAAACCGCTGCGCAGAATTTTCCGTCTGGCCAAAATTCATCCAGTAAGGGTCGAATGCCGCCGTCGGCATTTGCGATAATCTCAGCGGTCCACTTTTCATGCCGTTTGTTAACGCCACGAGATTTTTGAACACCCTCAAAAGTATGGCTGAATGGCCCGTGACCTACATCATGCAGAAGGGCTGCGATAACTGCGACCTGAGCGCGATTTTCATCGTACTCCTGTCCATTTCGCTTCATTTCGCGCTCTATGATTTGCACCAGTGTACGCGCATTATGAAATACACCAATTGAGTGTGCAAAACGATTATGCGTCGCGCCGGGAAACGTAAATTCCGAAACGCCGAGCTGCTTTATTCGACGTAGACGCTGGAATTCCTGTGTATCGATTAGGTGCCAAGCGAGTTGATCAATAGGATTGTCCTCATGAAAGACAATCAAGCCATGGACCGGATCACGCAGGCGCTGGTTTTTCGAATCATGCATTAAGACAGTGTAATGTCCTTACTCGTAAATAGAAGGTAAGCAGATAGACTGCCATTCCCTCCTAAAAATACTCCTGCAGCGGCCTCACTTCCAAACTCCCCGCCCTCAACGCCGCAATAGCCTCCGCCACCGCAGCCATACCCGCCAGCGTCGTGTAATATGGCACCTTCTGCATCAGCGTTGCGCGGCGCAGCGACTTTGAGTCCGACACCGCTTTCTGGCCGTCCGTCGTGTTGAAGACGAGCTGGACCTGACGGTTGCGGATGGCGTCTTCGATGTGGGGGCGGCCTTCGAGGACCTTGTTGATCTTTTCGGCGGCGACGCCGTTTTCGGCGAGGAAGCGCTGGGTGCCGCCGGTGGCGAGGACTTTGAAGCCCTGTTCGGCGAGGCGCTTGACGGCGGGGAGGATGCCTTTCTTGTCCTCGTCGCGCACCGACACGAACAGCGTGCCCGAGCGCGGCAGGTCTACGCCGGCGCCTAGCTGCGCCTTGGCGAAGGCCAGCGCATAGTCGCGGTCCAGCCCCATGACCTCGCCGGTCGAGCGCATTTCAGGCCCGAGCAGGATGTCGACGCCGGGGAAGCGGGCGAAGGGGAACACGGCTTCCTTGACCGCGATGTGGCCGGGCGTGCGCGCGTCGGGCTTTTCGCCGTAATTGGCGAAGGCGGCGTCCAGCGTCTCGCCGGCCATGATGCGGGCGGCGACCTTGGCGATCGGCTTGCCGACGGTCTTGGCCACGAAGGGCACGGTGCGGCTGGCGCGCGGGTTCACCTCCAGCACGTAGATGGTGCCGTCCTGAATGGCGTATTGCACGTTCATCAGGCCGCCGACTTTCAGGGCCCTGGCGAGCGCTGCCGTCTGGCGCTCAAGCTCGTCGACAGTCTCGTCGGTCAGCGAGTGGACCGGCAGCGAGCAGGCCGAGTCGCCCGAATGGATGCCGGCCTCCTCGATATGCTCCATGATGCCGGAGACGAAGGTGTTCGCGCCGTCGCACAGGCAGTCGACGTCGACCTCGATGGCGTCGGTCAGGTAGGTGTCGAACAGCAGCGGGTTCTTGCCGAGCAGCGTGTTGATCTGGCCGGTCTTGTCGTTGGGGTATTTCTGCTTGATGTCCTCCGGCACCAGGCCGGGCACGGTGTCGAGCAGGTAGGCCTGCAGCATCTGCTCGTCATGGATGATCTGCATGGCGCGGCCGCCGAGCACGTAGGACGGGCGCACGACCAGCGGGAAGCCGAGCTCGCCGGCAACCGTGCGCGACTGCTCGACCGAATAGGCGATGCCGTTCCTGGGCTGGGCGAGGTCGAGCTTCTGCAACAGCTTCTGGAAGCGGTCGCGGTCTTCGGCAAGGTCGATCGCGTCCGGGCTGGTGCCGAGGATCGGGATGCCGGCCTTTTCCAGCGCGTCCGCCAGCTTAAGCGGGGTCTGGCCGCCGAACTGGACGATGACGCCGTGAAGCGTGCCGGCCTGCTGCTCGGCGCGCAGGATCTCCAGCACGTCCTCGGCGGTCAGCGGCTCGAAATAGAGGCGGTCGGAGGTGTCGTAGTCAGTCGAGACGGTTTCGGGGTTGCAGTTGACCATGATCGCCTCGTAGCCGGCCTCGCGCAGCGCGAAGGCGGCATGGCAGCAGCAATAGTCGAACTCGATGCCCTGGCCGATGCGGTTGGGGCCGCCGCCGAGGATGACGACTTTCTTGCGGTCGGAGACCTGCGCTTCGGAGCGGGTCTCGCCGGCGAAGGGCACTTCGTAGGTGGAATACATGTAGGCGGTGGGCGAGGCGAACTCGGCAGCGCAGGTGTCGATGCGCTTGTAGACCGGGTGGACGCCGAGCTTTTGGCGAATCTTTTGAATCTCCTGCGCCTCTTTCTTCACAAGCGAGGCGAGGCGGGCGTCGGAGAAGCCCATCGACTTCAGCATGCGCAGATTGGCGGCGTCCTGCGGCAGGCCGTGCTCGCGGATTCGCGCTTCCATGGCGATGATGCCGGCGATCTGCTCGAGGAACCACGGGTCGATCTTGCACATGGCGTGCACGTCTTCGAGCGAGGTGCCCATGCGGATCGCCTGCGCGACCATGCGCAGCCGGTCGGGCGTCGGCGTGCCGAGGGCGGCGCGGATGGCGTTCCTGTCCTCGCCGGACACCAGCCCGGGGATCTCGATCTCGTCGAGGCCGGTGAGGCCGGTTTCGAGGCCGCGGAGCGCCTTCTGCAGCGATTCCTGGAAGGTGCGGCCGATGGCCATGACTTCGCCGACCGACTTCATGGCGGTGGTCAGCGTCGGCTCGGCGCCGGGGAATTTTTCAAAGGCGAAGCGCGGGATTTTGGTGACGACGTAGTCGATGGACGGCTCGAAGGAGGCGGGCGTCGCGCCGCCGGTGATGTCGTTCTCAAGCTCGTCCAGCGTGTAGCCGACGGCGAGCTTGGCTGCGATCTTGGCGATGGGGAAGCCGGTGGCCTTGGAGGCCAGCGCCGACGAGCGCGAGACGCGCGGGTTCATTTCAATCACGACAAGCCGGCCGTCAGCCGGGTTGACCGCGAACTGCACATTGGAGCCGCCCGTCTCGACGCCGATCTCGCGCAGCACCGCGATCGAGGCGTTGCGCATGATCTGATATTCCTTGTCAGTCAGCGTCAGGGCAGGGGCGACGGTGATCGAATCGCCGGTGTGGACGCCCATCGGGTCGAGGTTCTCGATGGAGCAGATGATGATGCAGTTGTCCGCTTTGTCGCGAACCACCTCCATCTCGTATTCCTTCCAGCCGAGCACCGATTCCTCGATGAGGACTTCGGTGGTCGGGGAGGCGTCGAGGCCGGAGCCGATGATGTCGAAGAATTCGGTGCGGTTGTAGGCGATGCCGCCGCCGGTGCCGCCCATGGTGAAGGAGGGACGGATGATGGCGGGCAGGCCGACATGGTCGAGCGCCTGCGCGGCGATCGCCATGGCGTGGCTGATATAGCGCTGCTTGCGGTCGCCTTCGCCGAGGTTCCAGGCGGTTTCGAGCGCGTCGAGGGCTGTGTCGAGATCGGCGGGGGCGGCTGCCTTCAGCGCGGCGCGCTCGGCCTCGTGCTTCTTGCGGTCGGCGTCCTTGACGTCGGAGGCGTTGGCGAGCATCGACTTCGGCGTCTCGAGCCCGATCTTGGCCATAGCTTCGCGGAACAGCGAGCGGTCCTCGGCCTTGTCGATGGCGTGGGCGTCCGCGCCGATCATCTCGACATTGTAGCGGTCGAGCACGCCCATGCGGCGCAGCGAGAGCGCGGTGTTGAGCGCGGTCTGGCCGCCCATGGTCGGCAGCAGCGCGTCGGGCCGCTCCTTGGCGATGATCTTGGCGACGACCTCGGGCGTGATAGGCTCGATATAGGTGGCGTCGGCCAGTTCCGGGTCGGTCATAATGGTGGCCGGATTGGAGTTGACCAGGATGACGCGGAAACCTTCCTCTTTCAGCGCCTTGCAGGCCTGCGTGCCGGAGTAGTCGAATTCGCATGCCTGCCCGATGACGATGGGACCGGCGCCGATGATCAGGATGGACTTGATGTCGGTGCGTTTTGGCATGGTGGCTCGGTCCGTTCGTGGTCGCTCTGCGCAAAAGACCGGCGCGGGAATGCCCGGCCGGTGCGCATCAGAGTCTGTTGTCAGGCTAAGGGCGCCTTATAGGCAAATGAATCGGAGGTTGTAACCCCGAAAATCGCGAGAATGCATCGATATTCAGGGGATGGCGGTTTGCGGATGTGGGGCAGTGGTTATCCCGGCGGGCTCATAAGCTCGGACATCGTCGGTTCAAGTCAGGTCGCTGTGACCAGGCTAGGACTTGAGACTTGTTTTGGTAAAGCGAGACCGCGATCCATTCCAGCCGCAAACCGTGCAACGGCCGTCTGCGAATTCATGGGCACAATTCGGGTATCCGTAGAGGACATGAGAGCACTCCGGGCAGAGTTCCAGCATCTCGGACGTACCGTCAAAATACGGGCTCTTACATTCTACGCAGATGATTTGTTGGCGGTCGTTCATGGAATCAGGACAGCAGACGGTCGAGGCTAAGTAGCTAGGAGAAGGAGGAGGCCGACAAGCGCCGTCACCACTGCGCCTAAAAGCCAATAAGACGACCGCAATATCTTCTCGGTGTTCTTGCCTCTGAAGCCATCTACAAGCTGGAACAGGCCCGCCGCCGCAATCGCACACGCTGCAACTGCAAGGATCATAAAGAGATACATGCGGCCTCCAAGCCGGGGTGGGAAGCGAGCGGTCCAGTCTTCATCGTCACGGTTCACTACCCTCGCTCAACGGCCAGCGCTTCATCCTGGGCTTCGGCGATCTTCTGCACCATCGGCAGGTCGACCGCCGAGGCGATGATCGAATCGAGCAGGCTGGCGGGCGGACGAGGCTAGAGCCTGCTTTGCGGCGCCACGGCAATTGGTTCAGTCGCTGTCGTCATCCGGGTTATCGACCTGGCAGCCGATGCCGTGGCAGCCCTGATAGTTGCCTTGCGTGTCAAAGTTCGGGTTGCCGTCTTTATCGTATTGAGGTCTGGAGTCGATGGCGCTGGCACGCGCACTGGCTTTGAGAGCGTCCCGGCGTGCCTGGTCTCTTGCGTCCTGCCGTTCCAACGATTCCATGGTGCGGCGCTGGTCATCGGCGCGTTGCTGGTCTTGATCCATCATGCAATCAGCAAAGCGGTTGGTTCCCGGTCGGTAGCCGTAAGAAGCGCACTTATCCTGGTCCATTGCCCGCTGATCTTCAGCGCTGACGCAGCCGGCGACCGCCAGCGGTACAAGAGCGATCAGCAAATATCTCATCTTGAAATAAGGCACCTTGTCTCTCCAGATTTTCTTCCGGCTATTCTGATGGCACCGGGCAAGCGAGATCGCCCTCCTGGCAATTCAGATAGGCTTTCAACTGTTTGGTGCGGTCCTTGGTCAGCTCAGCCTGACATCCAGCTGCAACCATCGGCGCCGCAGAGCCGCCGTCATCGCCGCTGGATTGGAAAGTGCATTCGGCGTTGCGGAACGCGATCCACGCTCTCTGCGCCTTGACGAACCGTGCGTTGCCATCGGCATCGTCCGCAATTCGTTTCTGAACTTGCTTGAAAGTCTGGTTGAGCGCCTGGTCGGCTTTTTTGAGGTCCGAAGCTGGATCAGCCAGGGCTGCGGTGGCGAGAAACGATAGCGTAGCGACGGCAGTAAGCAGAAAACGCATGGTTGTATCCCCCAGGGTAAAGCAGCCGGAGGTAATCACGCGCGGGGGCGGTTAGCAAGGATTGCCAGACGTGTAGGGTAAGCGAAAGGTTGATAGGTTTAGGAGTGGCAAATGATGCCAAGAAGCTGTGGGATGATTGAGCGGATCACCACGTAGCCGAGGTGGGAAGCGAGCAGTCCAGCCGTGCTTCTACGGTGGCCCGGAATCTGTCGCGGCTCGCCTTGCCCTGAACTTGAGGTTTGAAGCATGCGGCAAGGGTTCTATACCGGGCAGAAAATGTCAGACTAGCCCCACCCAACCGCCAGCGACTCATCCTGTGCTTCGGCGATCTTCTGTACCATAGGCAGGTCGACCGCAGCAGCGATGATCGAATCGAGCAAGCCGGGGAAGCGGGCGTTGAGATCGTCGCGGCGCAGCGAGATCAGGCGGGTGGTGCCGACGGCTTCGGTGCGGGTGATGCCTGCTTCGCGCAGCTTGGCGAGGTGGTAGCTGATATTGGTCTTGGAGCCGAAATCGGTGAACTGCATGCAGATCGTCGGCTGGCCCTCGCGCAGCGCCAGATAGCCGATGATGGCAAGGCGTGTCTGGTCGCCGAGCACGGCGAGCACGTTCGGCAGCGAAATCTGGTCGGCGGTGGGATGGGGCAAGGTCATGGCGGAAAACTAGCCGGGCTGGAGCCTCGATTGTATTGGCGGGGCCTCCTGACAGCAGGCTGACAGGAAGCGTATGCCACTACATTGACATGGCGGGCAATGAAGTTCAATAGTTCAATAACTTTTGAACTAAGGATCGGTCCCATGGACAAGCGCCTCATCTGGCTGGCGGTCGGCTCGTTCACAATGAGCACGGTCGGCTTCGTGTTTTCGAGCCTGCTGCCGTTCATCGCGGCCGACACGCACACGACCATTCCCAAGGCCGGCTACCTCATTACGGTGTTTTCGCTTTCCTATGCCATCGGTGCGCCGCTGCTTTCGGCACTTGCGGGGGCTGCCGACAGACGGCGCGTGCTGACAGCTGCGATGCTGACCTTCGTGGCCGGCAACGCGATTGCGGCCACCAGCGTATCGTTCACGACGCTGCTGCTGGCCCAGATCGTCATGGGCATGGCGAGCGGGTTGTTTGCCGCGACCGCGCAGGCAACTGCCGTCTCGCTGGCCGGGCCGGAGCATCGCGCGCTGGCGATTTCCGTGGTGGTGGGCGGCACGACTTTCGCTGTGGCGCTTGGCGCGCCGCTGGGTGCGCTGATCGCGGCGGTGCTGGCGCGGCACATTCGGCGCGGTTGCGCTGCTGGGGCTGGCCTGCGCGACCGTGCTGTGGTTCCGCCTGCCGCGGGGGTTGGCGGGAACGAAGCTGACGCTCAGAGAGCGCTTCATCATCATCGGCCGTGCCGGTATCGCGCCGTCGCTGGTGGTGACGTTTCTGTACCTTGCCGGCGGTTTCATGATCGTGTCCTATCTCGCTCCGTTGGCGATAGAGGGAGCAGGGCTGTCGAAGCTGTCCTTGCCGGGTCTGCTGCTCGCCTTCGGCGTGGGGGCGGTGATCGGCAATCTTTCAAGCGGCTATCTTGCCGACCGCATCGGCGCGACGCGTATGGTGGCGGGCTCGCTCGTGGCTTCGGTGGCGATTGCGTTGGCGATAGCGTTCGGCCTGCATCTCCTGCCGCATCATCTTGCCGGGCCGCTGCTGATCGGCATCATGCTGCCCTGGGGCATCATCGGCTGGGCATTCCCGCCGGCGCAGGCAAGCCGCATTGTCGGCTACGCGCCCGAGGTTGCGCATCTGACGCTCTCGCTCAACGCTTCGGCGATGTATTTCGGCATCGCGGCAGGCACCGCGCTTGGCGGGCGGGTGCTGGAATATGCTGCGCCGGCCGATCTCGGCTTCGTCGCAGCCTTGTTCCCGGTGGCGGCACTTGCGGTGCTTTATGCCGGCGTGCGCTCGCATCGCCGGTTTGTTGCTGCGGCGGAATAGGGTTTTCAGGCCGGCATGAAGCCCGTGCGCAGCGCGTGGCCCCATTCCGGGCGGCCGGTTTCGTCGGCCTTTCGGGCAGCGCTTTCCCAGTCGTATGTAACTGCGAAGAACTCGAACTGCATCGCGCCGTCACCGTCGATCTCGACCATGCCGTAGCGGGCGTGCGGCGAACCCTGTTCGGAGGCGTGCGCCGGCGCGGTGTCGTCAAAGTAAGCGGGTTCGCCGATGCTTCCGGGATTGAAGATCGTGCGGCCGTCCGAGAGCTGCAGAAGTTCGGGGCGATGGCTGTGGCCGCAGAGCAGCAGCCTGTAGGAAGGATCGAGCTTGCCGAGCCTCTTCTCGATCGCAGCCAGCGGCGCGCGCACGAGATGGCCATCGACTATGGCGTCGGCGAGATAGCGCTCGTCATGGTCGGGCCGGGCGTGAAAGGCGAGCACCGTGGGTGCAATTTCCAGCTGGAGGGGCAGGGCGGCGAGGGCGTCGCGCTGCTGCGGCAAAAGCTGCTCATGCGCAAAGCGGTCGGACGGCCACATGTCGTCGGAGATCTTGTCGGCGACGCGGCGATCATGATTGCCGCGCACGGTGGGCATGCCGAGCTTTTCGAGGCGCTCGAAGGTCTCGCGCGGCCACAGCGGACCGGCGACGCAATCGCCGAGATTGACGCTGAGATCGGCGCCGCCGCGCTTTTCGAGATCGGCAAGCACGGCGTCGAGTGCGGCGACGTTGCCGTGAATGTCTGCGAGGACTGCTATCTTCATGACCTGCTCCGAGTGGCGCTAATTTCTTAGCTTGCGGCAGCAGGAATGTCAGCGGCTTCAGGCCAGAACGAAATCGAACAGCAGCTTTATGTTCAGCGCTGCGATGACCACAGCTATCAGCATCGCGAAGGCGGTGAGCCATCTCGGCGACACGAGCGCGCCCATCTTGGCCTTGTTTGCGGTGAACAGAACCAGCGGAAACACGGCAAAGGAAAGCTGAAGGCTGAGCACGACCTGGGTGAGGATCAGAAGTTCGGCGGCGGGGATGATGGCTATGGCCCGCGTGATCAGGCGGCGCAGCCATGGCGGCAGCTTGATGTGGAGGAAACCCTCCATGACGATCTGGCCGGCCAGCGTCGCGGTGACGGTCGAGTTTATGCCGCAGCAGATCAGGGCGATGCCGAACAGCGTCGGCGCAATGGCGAGGCCTAGCAGCGGCGCGAGCAGGGAATGCGCCTGGCCGATCTCGATGACGTCGGTCTGGCCGGCCTTGTTGAAGGTCGCTGCGGCAAGGATCAGGATCGCGGCGTTGATGAGCAGGGCAAACATCAGCGCGACGGTGGAATCGATGGTGGCGTATTTCAGCGCCTGGCGCTTTTCCGGCACGCTGTCGCCATAGGCGCGGGTCTGCACGATGCCTGAATGCAGATAGAGATTGTGCGGCATGACGGTGGCGCCGAGGATGCCGAGCGCCAGATAGAGCATTTCCGGGTTTGTCACGATCTCGGTGGTGGGGGCAAAGCCGCGGATGACGCCGCCCCAGTCGGGATCGGCCAGCGCGATCTGCACGGCGAAACAGGCGGCGATGACGCCGAGCAACGTGATGATGAGCGCCTCGACCCAGCGGAAGCCGAGTTTCTGGAGATAGAGGATCAGGAAGACGTCGAGCGCGGTGATGAGCACGCCGATCTCGAGCGGAATGCCGAAGATCAGGTTGAGGCCGATGGCCGTGCCGATGACCTCGGCGATGTCGGTGGCGACGATGGCGATCTCGGCCATGAACCACAGCACATAGGCGACCGGCTTGCCGTAGGCGTCGCGGCAGGCCTGGGCGAGGTCGCGGCCCGAGCCGATGGCGAGGCGCGCGCAAAGCGCCTGCAGCACGATCGCCATGATGTTGGAGACGAGCGCTACGGTGAGCAGCGCGTAGCCGAATTTCGAGCCGCCGGCGAGCGAGGTCGCCCAGTTGCCGGGGTCCATATAGCCGACGGCAACGAGATAGCCGGGACCGACGAAGGAGATCGCCCTGCGCCAGCCGGGGCCGGTGGTACGGATTGCGATGGAACCATGGACATCGGAAAGGGATGCCTCGCCGCGCGGCTGACGCCAGCCGAGGTCTTCCATCGTGCGGGGCTTGAAGTCCATTCCTGGCTCTATGGCTGAGAATTCTTGCAATTGCAAATCATTCTCAAAATGGCGCGGAATTGCTGCAAGCGCAAGTGGTGCGATGCGGAATATTTTTGGCGTGGCTTGCGCGTTCGTCTTCTGCTGCGGAAGCGCGATCGCTCTCGCCGGAACGTTGGGGCGGGTGTCGCGTTGGTGTCAGCCGGGATGCTCCGGCCTCAACGTGGAGGAAAAATCATGGGCGTTAAGGAAGCACCGACCGCAAAAGGCAAGGCAGCGGCCAAGGGCTTGAAGCAGGCCACTGCCAAGGAAGAACGCAAGGTAGAGGCAAAGACAGGCAGCGAGCTGAAGAAAGGCGAAAAGCGGTTCGAGGAACGGTCGCGCAGTTCGGACGGGAAGAGTGCCGGAACCAAACAAAAGTAGCGCGATTCGGTAGCAGTACAGTTCCGGCTAGAGCTCGATCAGCGTCTTGAACCCGCCATAGATCATGCGCTTACCGTCGAAGGGCATCGAGTGCGGATCGTCGATCTTGAGGCGGGGGTCGGCCATGACCTTCTTGTTGATTTCGTCGCGAGCCTCGCGCGATTCGTAGGTGATCCAGGAGAAGACGACGGTTTCGCCTTCCTTCTGCAGCACGGCGCGCGGGAAGGATGTGATTTCGCCATAGGGTACGTCGTCGGCCACGGTCTCGACGAAGGAAAGCGCGCCGTGGTCCTTCCAGATCTCGCCGGCCGTCTGCGCCATTTTCTTGTAGTCCTCCATCTTCTCGTTCGGCACCGCAAGAATGAAACCATCGACATACGGCATTGGATCAACTCCTCCTGAAAACGATCACGTGCAACGGCTGAAGAGACGGCGAGGTTCCGCGCCGGGTCTGATGAACGCCGGCCTGGTCATATCTTGCGGGCCAGCATCTGGATCGGCGCGATCGTGCCGGCGGTGAGTGCTGCCATGACATTGCCCAGCCGCTGCGGCGTTGCCGGTCCCATCAGCGTGTGCAGGCTGAGTGGAGGCGCGCCGTTCTTGGCGGCGTTTTCGCGCATTTCGCGGCCGAGCGTCAGCGCCATCTGGCGCCGGTTCTTTTCGGTCACGATGACAAGACCGGCCCTGGTCAGGAGATTGCGATAGGTCGCCGGCGCCTCGACGAAACTGGTTTCCAGTGTGTCGGCCCAGGGCATGGGGTAAGGCAGGTCTTCCCCGCTGACATTCATGATGTCGTAGACGCCGAAGACGCCACCCTTCTTGAGAACGCGATGGACCTCTCGGAATGCGCCGGCCTTGTCGCCAATGTTCATGCCGACATGGATAAGCGTGGCGCGGTCGAAGCTGGCGTCTTCGAAGGGCAGGGACAGCGCGCTCGCCTGCCGGAACGAGACGAGGTCGGCCAGCCCGCAGCGGCCGGTGAGCGCGGTTGCGACGCTGACATATTCGTCCGTGAGGTCGACGCCGACGACGGTGCAGCCGTGATGCTCAGCGAAATAGCGCGCGGGGCCGCCGATGCCGGAACCGACATCGAGCAGTTTCATGCCCGGCGAAATGGCAAGGTCGTTGGCTAGGTCTACGGTGGCGGCGAGCCAGCCGAGGTGGAACTCGTCGGCGCCGGAAAGATCTGCGGGGTCGAGGCGGTCAACATCCTTGCCGGCTGTCTTCAGCGCGTCGAGGATCGCGCGTTCGAGCGCGCCGTGGCTGTAGTGCCTCGCAACGTCCTCCTCGGTGGTCATGTTTGACCTCGCCTGAAAGCCGGCTGGGTTTATCGCATTGAAGCTACTCCTTTTTCATGGGCTTGAAAACGAAGATCGCGTTGATATGCGAGTATAAGGCTAGCCTCTGCGTTCCAAATTTCTTGTGACTCGATGCAACCGTTGGAGTAATTGTCTGTTTAGGTCAGCTCGCGGTCGCGGGCATGCATGGGCGCGGCGAAACAGGGAAGAGGTTGGCATGCTTTGGAAAGGTCGTCGGCAGAGTGAGAATGTTGAGGACGAGCGCGGTCAGGGCGGCGGCTTCGGCGGTGGCGGGCTTGGACGCGGTGGCGGCTTCCGCATCCCGATCGGCGGCGCGACAGGCGGCGGCGGACTTTCTGGCATCATCATCCTGGTGGTGCTGTTTTTCGCGCTGAGAGCCTGCGGCATCGACCCTATGGCGATTTTGGCGGGCGGCGATGGTTCGGTGCCCGGCGGTGGCGGCCAGATCAGCCAGACCGAACCGAAATCCAATGATGAGATGAAGCAGTTCGTCTCGACCGTGCTGGCTGAAACCGAGGATACCTGGAACGGTATTTTTCAGGCCGAGGGCCTGAAATACGAGGAGCCGACACTGGTGCTGTTTTCCGGCCAGACACGCTCGGCCTGCGGCTTCGCGTCGGCTGCTTCCGGCCCCTTCTATTGCCCTGGCGACCGCAAGGTCTATATCGATCTGGCTTTCTACGACCAGCTCGACCGGCAGTTCGGCGCGTCTGGCGATTTCGCCCAAGCCTATGTGCTGGCACATGAAGTCGGCCACCACGTCCAGAACCTGACCGGCATCCTGCCGAAGTTCAACCAGATGCGCCAATCGATGGGCGAGGTGCAGGCCAACCAGATGTCGACGCGCGTCGAATTGCAGGCCGACTGCTTCGCTGGAATCTGGGGGCACTTCACCGCGCAGAAAGGCCTGCTCGAACAGGGCGACCTCGAAGAGGCGCTGAATGCCGCCAAGCAGATCGGTGACGATACGCTGCAGCGCAAGACGCAAGGCTATGTCGTGCCTGAGAGCTTCAACCACGGCACCTCGGCGCAGCGTATGACCTGGTTCAATCGCGGCTTCCAGAGCGGCAAGCTTGCGGATTGTGACACGTTCAACAATCCCATCTGAACTGTCGCTGAGAGATATCTAAAAGGCCTGCCCGGTTAGCCGGGAGGCCCTTTCGATTCAAAGCTTGCCGGCGTCGCGGTCGCGTACCGCCTTGGCGTGCCATTCGCGGTCGATCGATCCTTCTTCCGCCTTGTGGAAGAACTGCGAGCAGACGAGCCAGCCTTTCAGCGGTCGCAGCAGCGCGGTGCAGGCAAGAAGGGTCAGAGGCAGCGTCGTCAGCAGATGCACCCAGATCGGCGGCTCGTAGGTCAGTTGTAGCCAGAGCGCGAAGAGAAGGGCGGGCACGGCGACGATCGTCATCGAGAAGAAAGCCGGGCCGTCGGCCGGGTCGGCAAAGGAATAATCAAGGCCGCAGACTTCGCATCGCGGCGCAAGCTTCACGAAACCCTGAAACAGATGACCTTTCTGGCAGCGCGGACAAAGCCCGAGAATGCCCGTCCTGGCCGGGTTGGTGGTGGGGGTAAAGCTGGTGCTTTCCATGGCGGACCTCATGATCTGCCCGAAATATAAGCCTGCCGAACGTGATTACCCCTGTGACATAGACTTCCTGCGGCAAAAAGCCAGTGGCTGCCTGCTACCCGTCAATCCAGGTCGCCGGCACAGCGAGGGCGGCTGCAAGTCTGGTCGCGGTATCGGCTGATGCAGTGCGGCGGCGTCCCTCCAGATCGGAAAGAAAGCCTTGAGTAAGACCGGCCTTGTCGGCGAGATCGCTTTGGGTCAGCCCACGCCATTTGCGCAGTGCCTTCAAGCGGCTATCGCCGCGCAGTATCGCCATTGAAAGCTCTGCCGGAAACGGCTCCGTGCCGGCCAGTTCCGCCTTGCGGGCGTCGTAGATCGCGGCGTCGGCGGCATCTTCCGCCGCTTCGTCGGCGGCGTGCAGAAGAGCGTCGTAGTCGGCCTTGGGAAGAATGACCAATTCTTCCCCGCCAGGGGTCTTGATGATTTGAGGTGCATTCATCTTGCCGTCTCCTTGTATCAGTTCCGGCGGTATGTGGTGGTTTCGCGCTTGCCGATATAGATCGCCAGGATGGTCGTCTGGTCTTCATCGAAAATGACGCGGTAGCGACCAATTCTCATCCGATAACCGTCCCGGCCGCCAAGACGCTTTACATCGCCACGGCCGTTCACGGCATAGTCGATCAGGCCGTCCGACACCTGCCGGCGCGCCTCATCGGGAAGATCATCCAAATCCCGCGCCGCTGAGGCGGTCAGCACGATTGTCTTCATAATGCAATATAGCGATATTATCGCGCATCTTCAAGCGATAATATCGCTTTCGCGTCTCAGCGTTCCGCCAGCGCCGGTTCGCCCTTGCGCTCGCGGATGAGGTTGACGAAGCGGCGGAAGAGATAGTGCGAGTCCTGCGGGCCGGGTGAGGCTTCCGGGTGATGCTGGACCGAAAACACAGGGCGGCCCTTGAGCGCGATGCCGCAGTTCGAACCGTCGAACAGCGAAACGTGAGTCTCTTCAACGCCTTCCGGCAGCGATTTCGCGTCGACCGCGAAGCCGTGGTTCATCGACACGATCTCGACCTTGCCGGTGGTGTGGTCCTTGACCGGGTGGTTGGCGCCGTGATGGCCCTGGTGCATCTTCTCGGTCTTGCCGCCGAGCGCCAGCGCCAGCATCTGGTGGCCGAGACAGATGCCGAAGACCGGGATTTCGGTCTTGAGCAGGTCCTTGATGACCGGCACGGAATATTCGCCGGTGGCGGCGGGGTCGCCGGGGCCGTTGGACAGGAAGATGCCGTCCGGCTTCATGGCGATGATTTCGTCCGCACCGGTCTTGGCCGGCACGACGGTGACTTTCGCGCCGAGGCCGGCGAGCAGGCGCAATATGTTGCGCTTCACGCCATAGTCGATGGCGACGACGTGCATGGTCGGCGCGTCCTGCTCGGCAAAACCTTCGTTCCAGACCCAGGGCGTCTCGCGCCAGACCGAGGACTGGCCGGAGGTGACTTCCTTGGCAAGATCCAGCCCGACGAGGCCGGACCATGCGGCGGCGCGGGCCTTCAGGTCGGCGAGATCGAACTTGCCGTCGGGCGCATGGGCGATGATCGCGTTGGGCGAGCCCTTTTCGCGGATGAGCGCGGTCAGCGCGCGGGTGTCGATGCCGGACATGGCGACGATGCCGCGCTTCTTCAGCCACTGGTCGAGGTCGCCGGCTGAACGGTAGCTCGACGGGTTGGTGACATCGGCCTTGAACACCGCGCCGACAGCGCCGTTGCGCGCGGCCGGGTTGAGGTCTTCGATATCCTCGTCGTTGGTGCCGATATTGCCGATATGCGGGAAGGTGAAGGTGACGATCTGGCCGGCATAGGACGGGTCGGTGAGGATTTCCTGATAGCCGGTGAGCGCGGTGTTGAAGCAGACTTCGGCGACCGCCGAACCCGTCGCGCCGAGGCCGCGGCCCTCGATGACCGTCCCGTCGGCCAGAACCAGCACTGCGGTGGGCACTTCGGTTGCCCAGGGGGCGGTGGTCGCGGCCATGTCAGCTACTCCGTATCTCGTTCATCGCGGTCGGCGTCGTCGGCGGGCGAGGCGGTGTCGCGCCCTTGCAAGACGGCCCGCGAAGGGCCATATGGCGCAACGAAAAGCACGGGCTGCCGCGACAATCGCAAACCCCCGTGCACAACCCAAAAACTAGTCCATGCAAGGCGCGGACAATAGGCGAAGGTGTTCACGCGGTCAATGAGCGCGCAAACTATTGCGGTCATTTATTTTCCCTAACGATATCAGGGAGTTGACCCTCTGCGTTGGTTTGCTTTGTTCGTTCGGTGGCATTAGAGGCTGCATTCTTCCCGAGGAATCGGGATGCGGCTTCGAACTGTCGCCGAGCCGCTGAAAACCGGTTCCCCCGTTTCGGGAACATGTCTATTGTTCGCTGCCCCGACGAAGGAGTTACCGCCATGCGCGAGATCATCGCCCAGGCCCTCAAGACCGCGCTGAAAGCGCAGGACAAGCGCCGCACCTCGACGCTGCGGCTGATCAATGCCGCGATCCAGGATCGCGACATCGCCCATCGCGGCATCGGCAAGGATCCGGTGAGCGACGAGGAGATCATGCTGATCCTGGCCAAGATGGTGAAGCAGCGCGAGGAGTCGGCCAAGGCCTTCGAGGAAGGCAACCGGCTGGAGCTTGCGGCGCAGGAGCGCGATGAGATCGAGATCATTCGCGACTTCATGCCCCGGCAGCTCGGCGACGAGGACGTGAAGAAGGCCTGCCAGGCGGTGATCGACGAGGTCGGTGCCGACGGCCTGCGCGACATGGGCCGCTGCATGAATGCGCTGAAGGACAAATATGCCGGCAAGATGGACTTCTCCAAGGCCAGCGGGATCGTCAAGACGATGCTGCAATAGGGTGCGGTCAGGGACCGCACTCCCGTAAAAGTCGATATCAGCCCGGTTCTTCAACCTGAAGAGCCGGGCTGATCTGTGAAGAACGGCAGGTTCGGCGTTGCGTTGGGGCGCAACGCCTTGCACCACCCCCTTGTATCTGATTCCCTGTTGTTGATCCGATTCGGGGCAGGGGCGCTGCAGAGGAAAACGACATCATGAGCACCTCCAAGAAACCGGAAATCTCGGAAATGCGGCCGAAGCTGACGGTCATTGGCGTCGGCGGTGGCGGCGGCAACGCCGTCAACAACATGATTGCCGAGGGCCTGGAGGGAACGGACTTCATCGCCGCCAACACCGACGCGCAGGCGCTGACAATGTCGAAGGCGCCGCGGCTGATCCAGTTGGGCGCGCTGGTGACCGAGGGGCTGGGCGCGGGATCGCTGCCCGAGATCGGCCAGGCGGCGGCCGAGGAATCCATCGACGAGATCATGGACCATCTTGCCGGCACGCATATGTGCTTCGTCACCGCCGGCATGGGCGGCGGCACCGGAACGGGTGCGGCCCATGTGATCGCCAAGGCCGCGCGCGACGCCGGCATCCTGACGGTGGCTGTCGTGACCAAGCCCTTCACCTTCGAGGGCAAGCGCCGCATGCAGATGGCCGATCGCGGCATCGAGCTTCTGCGCCAGGCCGCCGACACGGTCATCGTCATTCCGAACCAGAACCTGTTCAGGATAGCCACGGAAAAGACCAGCTTCGAGGATGCCTTCGGCATCGCCGACCGGGTTCTCTATTCGGGCGTGAGCTGCATAACCAACCTGATCGTCAAGGAAGGCCTGATCAATCTCGACTTCGCCGACGTGAAGACCGTCATGCGCGACATGGGCCGCGCGATGATGGGCACCGGCGTCGGCACCGGCGAGGGCCGCGCCCGGAAGGCTGCCGAGGCCTCCATCGCCAATCCGCTGCTCGACGAGAATTCGATGAAGGGCGCCAAGGGCGTGCTGGTGTCGATTTCGGGCGGCCTGGACATGACGCTGTTCGAGGTGGACGAAGCCGCCACCCGCATCCGCGAGGAAGCGGGCGACAATGCCGACATCATCGTCGGCGCGATTTTCGACGAGACGCTCAAGGGACAGTTCAAGGTGTCCGTCGTGGCCACGGGACTGGAGCCGCCGACGGCGCAGACCGACCCCATCGTGAACATGCGCGGCCAGCCGACGCCGGACCAGATGCAAACCACGCACTGAGCGCAGATGCCGGGCGTTCGCATATGACAGAGCGCTTTCCATGACCATCAAGCTGGTAAAGCCGTCGCTCGAATATCTGCCGACCTATGTGCAGGCGCTGGAGCGCGGCTGGTCGCCGGACAATGTGCGCCCGGCCGAGACCATCCGCGCGCAGTTGGACGCGATCGACCGCGATGCTGCCGCCTTTGTCGAAAGCCTCGACGATCCGGAGGCGAAAGGCGGGCCGATCACATTGCCGGACGGCCGGCAGGTGCCGCGCCTGCCGGGATATCGTCGCTGGATCTGGGACGGCGAGTTGGCCGGTTCCATCGGCTTTCGCTGGCAGCAGGGCACATCGGCGCTGCCTGCGCATGTGCTTGGCCATATCGGCTATGCGGTGGTGCCGTGGAGGCGGCAGCGCGGCTATGCCACGCAGGCGCTGGCACTGCTTCTGCCGGAAGCGCGGGCACTCGGGCTCGATTATGTCGAGATCACCGCCAAGCCGGACAACCTGCCTTCGCAGAAGGTCATCACCGCCAATGGCGGCGTGCTGGTGGAGCGGTTCTTCGAGGATGCCGCCTATGGCGGCGCGGAAAGTTTGCGGTTCCGGATCGTGTTGTGAGGGGCCTTTCCTTCTCCCCTTGCGGGAGAAGGTGGATTGGCGCGTAGCGCCAAGACGGATGAGGGGTGCTGGAAGAAACTCCAGCGTCTGTAATCCGTCCAACACCCCTCATCCGACCTCCCCTTCGGGTCGGCCACCTTCTCCCACAAGGGGAGAAGGAGAGGCGTTCGCCCTTACCCAGTCTTCAGCCGCGAACCGCTGAGCAGGCCCTGTTCCTCCAGAACCGGGTAGACCATCGACGCCAGAAGGGAGTTGATCTGCTTGAGGTCGCGGATGGTGTCGAGGTGGATGGAGCTCGTCTCGACGCTTTTGGCGGTGCCGTCGCGCAGGCGCACGAAATGGCTGTTGCTGGTTTCCTTCTCGAAGTCGCGCAGCCGGTCCTTTTCCTGCACGAGCTGGCGCGCGGTGGCGGCGTCGCGCGATATCAGCACGTTGAAGGCAAGACGCGCGTTGGCCAGCACCGAGGCGTGGAAGGCGGTGAGTTCGCGCCAGCCTTCCTCGGTAAATTCCAGCCCGCGGTCGAACTTCTTTTGAACGTGGACGAGCATGTTGCGCACGATGATGTCGCCGACCTGTTCGAGCTTGACGCAGGCGCCGATAAGCTCCTGGCAGCGCAGGGCCTCGTCCTCGGTCATCTGGCGGGCTGTTGCCTTGGCGAGGTAGAGTTTTATTGCGGCATGCTTGCGGTCGACGCGATCGTCGAGCGTGGCCAGTGCCCTGATCTTGTCGGGGTCGGCCTTCTCGTAAAGCTCGATGATGCGCTTGAGCATGATCTCGACGGTTTCGCAGACGCGCACCACCTCTCGCGTGGCATTGGCCAGCGCCTGGCTCGGCGTGTCCAGGGCCGCTTCGTTGAGCGCGCTGAGCTCGACGGTGGCAAGCGATTCAGGCGATTCCGGCGGAGTGCCGAGGGCGACGATGCGCTCCGATGCCTTGTAGATGAGGCCCGCAAGCGGAATGCCGGCAAGCAGGATGATGACGTTGAACAGGATGTGCGCGTTGACGATCTGGTCGGGCACCGTGGCTCCGAGAAAAGCGACGGGCGGCTTGAAGGTCATGAACAGGATGAGCATGACCACGGAGCCCATGCCGCGCATCAAAAGGTTGCCGATGGGCACGACGCGGATCGCCGGCTCGGCCGTGCGTGTGAGCAGCGGTGCAATCAGTGATGAGCCGAGGTTGACGCCGAGCACCAGCGCCACGCCAAGCTCGGGCGTGATGAAGCCGCGGCCGGCCAGCGTTGCCATCAAAAGCACGGCGGCGATGCTGGACTGGAACAGCCAGGTGACGAGGCCAGCCAGAAGAAATGCCGTGATCAGGTCGGTGGAGAAATAATTGACGATGACCGGCATGAGCCGGCTTTCGCGCAGCGGCTCGGATGCCTGACCGATCATTTCCAGCGACAGGATCAACAGGCCGATGCCGACCAGGATGCGGCCGATCTGACGCCAGTCGCGCCGTTCGGTCGCCATGAACATCACGGTTCCGGCGACCAGGCATATCGGCACCAGCAGCGTCAGATCGAAAGTGAGCAGCTTGACCACCAGCGCCGAACCGATCTCGGCACCGCGCACGGCAAGCTGGCCCGCCGCACCCGAGACGATGCCGGACCCGGCGAAGGAACTGACCAGCAGCGTGACCGCCGTCGAGCTTTGCAGGGCTATCGCCAGGCCGGTGCCGGCCAGAACCGCCATGACCGGATTGCGCATGGTGGCGCGCAGGCGATGACGCAGGACGTCGCCATAGGCGCGCTCGACGCCGGTCTTCACCATGCGGGTGGCAAACAGCATCAGCGCAACCGCGCCGGCCAGATGAAGAAGGACGACCGACCCGCTCATCGCCGCGCGCCCTGTGCGCAAGCTTCCCCCGGCGCCTGTCCAAGGCGTCTTGCGGTGCTGTCCGTGATGCGAATCGAGGTCATGATCTGTCCGGCATTAGTTTAGCCGGATAATATTTTTCGTCCATTGCCATGGGCCGTTTCCTGCCGACGCAAAGTGTCGGAAATGGAGCGGTTGGCGTGATTAACCTGTGAAAAGCGGGCATTGTTCACATGGAGAGTCGTATCATATCGCGCCGATGGTTATATGGGATGGAAAGTGAGCTGAACCATGCGCTTCCCGCCCTCCTTCCTTGACGAGATACGCGATCGCGTGCCGATTTCGAGCGTGATCGGCATGCGCGTGTCGTGGGATCGCAAGAAGACGAATGCGCCGCGTGGCGATTTCTGGGCCTGCTGTCCGTTTCATGGCGAAAAGTCGCCGAGCTTCCATTGTGAAGACAAGAAGGGCCGCTATCACTGCTTCGGCTGCGGGGTTTCGGGCGATCATTTCAAGTTTCTGACCGAACTCGACGGCATGAGCTTTCCCGAGGCCGTCGAGCGCATTGCCGACATGGCCGGCGTGCCGATGCCGGCGCGCGACGCCAATGAGGAGCGGCGCGAGCGCGAGCGGGCTTCGCTGCACGATGTCATGGAAATGGCGACCAAGTTTTTCGAGGAGCGGCTGCAAGGCGCTGACGGCGCGAAGGCGCGGGCCTATCTGCGCGACCGCGGCCTGACGCCTGCCACGCAGCAGGCGTTCCGGCTGGGCTACGCGCCGGAGAGCCGCAATGCGCTGAAGGAGCATCTGGCGAGCAAGGGCGTCGAGAAGGCGCAGATCGAGGCCTGCGGGCTTGTGCGGCATGGCGACGACATTCCGGTCTCCTATGACTGGTTTCGCGATCGCATCATGTTTCCGATCGCGGATTCGCGCGGTCGTATCATAGCCTTCGGCGGCCGGGCGCTGGCGCCGGACGCGCTGGCCAAATACATGAATTCGCCCGACACGGAGCTCTTTCACAAGGGCAATGTGCTCTACAATTTCGCCCGCGCCCGCAAGGGTATGGGCAAGGACGGCACGGTGATCGCCGTCGAAGGCTATATGGATGTGATCGCGCTGGCGCAGGCCGGTTTCGAGAATGCGGTTGCGCCGCTCGGCACCGCGCTGACCGAAAACCAGCTCGAGCTGCTTTGGCGCATGACCGGCGAGCCGGTGCTGTGCTTCGATGGCGACCAGGCCGGCCTGCGTGCTGCCTGGCGCGCCGCCGACATGGTGCTGCCGATGGTGCAGGCGGGGCGCACGGCGCGGTTCGCGCTTCTGCCGGAAGGCAAGGACCCCGACGATCTGGTCAAGGCCGAAGGGCCGGAGGCGTTCAAGGCGGTGCTGTCGGAAGTGCGGCCGCTGGCCGAGCTTCTGTGGATGCGCGAGACTTCCGGCGGCGTCTTCGACACGCCCGAGCGCCGCGCCGATCTCGAAAAGACGCTGCGGGAGCTGACGTCACGCATCCAGGATGAGAGCGTGCGCTATCATTATGCGCAGGACATGCGCGAAAGGGTGCTGAGTTTCTTCGGCTCGCAGCGCGGCAACAGGCAGCAGCGACCGGGCGACCGCGACAAGGGGCGTTTCGGCGGCGGTCAGGGCGGCCAATGGTCGCGCGGCGGTGGCGCTCCGGGGCGCACCGCGATCTCCGAAAGCCTCGGCCGCTCGGCACTTGTTAAGCGGGCAGGCGAGGTGATGTCGGTGCGCGAGGCGGCGCTGATCGTGACGCTGGTCAACCATCCGGTGCTGGTCGAGGAACATTTCGATCACGTCGAGCGGCTCGACCTCGCGAATGCCGACCTGCGCAAACTCCATATGGCGCTGATCGATGCGTTGGCGCATGGCGCGGGAAACGACAGGAACGCCGTGATCGAGACGATCGGCCACGCCGGATGCGTCGAGATATGGGAGCGTGCGGTGACGCTTACCAAGCGGGCGCGGCAATGGCCGGCACTGGAAGACGCAGCGATCGAGGACGCCCGCGACGCCTTTGTCCAGGTGCTGCACTTGCACCGCAGCGCGCGCACTCTACATAAGGAGCTGAAAGTAGCTGAGACGGCTCTCGCGACTGACCCCACAGACGAAAACTACCGCCATCTGGTGGAAATCCAGGCACAGTTTCGTGACGTGCAGGCGACCGAAGCGCTGATCGAAGGCTTCGGCATATCGTCGGGTCGTGCCGGCCGTGCTTGATGAATTGATTTGACGCACTATTTTGCCGGCGTGGTTGGCAAACAGTGTGGAAGCCAGTGAGGCAGGAAGGCCGCAATCCTTCAATTGATTCGCTTTTTTAACGCGAATCATGCGACAGGCGCTTGACCTTCCGTCGGATTGGCGGAATCAGAACGATTCGAAACGTTAATGCGCGGGCAGGCCCGCACCCAAACATAGCAGAATGGAGTACTGATCTGGACGGCGCGGGCAACCCGCCCCAGTTATCAGGGTTAATCAGGACTTAAGACACGCGCTGCTACTGGCTCGTGAATCGCAGTAAAGCGTGTGTTGATTTGCCCGGGTTACCGGAGTCTCTACGGCTTCGCAACATCCGGCTTGGAGAAAGCAAAATAATGGCGACAAAGGAAAAGGAAGAGGTCGAGACCGAACGTGAAGGCGCCACCGATGGCCCTCTGCTCGACCTTTCCGATGATGCTGTCAAAAAGATGATCAAGGTCGCGAAGAAGCGCGGCTATGTGACCATGGACGAGCTGAACTCGGTGCTGCCCTCGGAGGAAGTGACCTCCGAGCAGATCGAGGACAC
>VFQQ010000672.1_pt1 | contig 61582 bp, 50 predicted proteins | sample 3512341 | NCBI WGS metagenome assembly VFQQ01 (sample SAMN10412373, study PRJNA504923) | tailings metagenome | isolation source: Relicate 2 Philex TSF1 revegetated site | place: Philippines: Tuba, Benguet | collected 2017-08-29 | reverse complement strand
GAACCTCGCCTGTGGGTCACTCGGCACGCTCGCCTGTCTCACCGAGCTTTCCTTCAAGGTGCTCCCCGCGGCGGAGAAGACGCGTACGCTGCTTCTCTACGGCCTCGACGACCGGGCCGGCGTCGTCGCGCTTAACCGCGCCGGCGGCTCACCGCACGAGGTCTCCGGCCTTGCGCATCTGCCCGCGGCCGCGGCGGCGCGCAGCGCGGCCGGCCATGTCCGCGATGCCGGCACGTCGGTGACCGCCATCCGGCTGGAGGGCACTGGCGTTTCCACGACCGCGCGCCTCGCTGCGCTCAAGGCCATGTTCGCAGGCACGCCGCAGGAGGAACTGCACGGGCGGAATTCGGCGACGCTGTGGGCCGAGGTGCGGGACGTCGCCGCGCTCATTCCCGCCCCTGTGATCTGGCGGGTCTCGGTGGCGCCGACCGAAGGCGCGCCACTGGTCGAGAGGTTGCGCGCGGCCGACCTTCCGATCGCAGGTTGGTTTCACGACTGGTCCGGCGGTCTCGTTTGGATCGGTATCGAGGGCGACCCCGAGGAAGAGAGGGTGCGCGGCGCGCTTCCGAGCGGCGGTGGCCATGCCACCCTCGTGCGGGCAACCCCTGCCGCACGGACGGCGTTGCCCGTCTTCCAGCCGGAACCCGCCGCGCTCGCCGCGCTCACCCGCCGGGTCAAGGAGGCCTTCGACCCGAAGCGCATCCTGAATCCCGGCCGACTCTACGCCGGGCTCTGATCTCCCGCATGCAGACGCACTTCTCCATCGCCCAGCTTGCCGACCCGGGCATCCAGGTCGCCGATCAGATCCTGCGGTCTTGCGTGCATTGCGGCTTCTGCACCGCCACCTGCCCGACCTTCGTGCTGCTCGGCGACGAGCGCGACAGTCCCCGCGGCCGCATCTACCTGATCAAGGAGATGCTGGAGCAGGATCTGGCGGCGACCGAGACCGAGGTCACCCATATCGACCGCTGCCTCTCCTGCCTCTCCTGCATGACCACCTGTCCCTCCGGCGTGCATTACATGCACCTGGTAGACATGGGCCGTGCCCGGATCGAGGAAACCTACGAACGCCCCGTCGCCGACCGCTGGCTTCGGAAGCTGCTGCCGCAGGTGCTGACGCGGCCGGGCCTGTTCCGCCTGGCGCTGGTCGGCGCCATCCTGGCCCGGCCCTTCGCCGGCCTCCTGCCGCAGAAGCTGCGCGCCATGCTCAAGCTGGCGCCGGCCTCGCTGCCCTCGCCGTCCCGGGTCGACCGGCCGCAGGTGTTCGAGGCCGAAGGTGTGCGGAAGAAGCGGGTGGCCCTCCTCAGCGGCTGTGCGCAGACGGTGCTGGCGCCGCAGATTAACGAGGCGACCATCCGCCTGCTCACCCGCCTCGGCTGCGAGGTGGTGGTGGCGGAAGGGGCCGGATGCTGCGGGGCACTGCCGCATCACATGGGTCAGGAAGAGCTGGCCTTCGATCTCGCCCACCTCAACATCGCCGCCTGGTCGGCGGAGATGGAGGGAGAGGGGTTGGATGCCGTCGTCATCAACGCATCCGGCTGCGGCACGACGGTTAAGGATTACGGCTTCATGCTGCGCCTGGAGGGTGCCTGGGCCGAGCGCGCCGCCAAGGTTTCGGCCATCACCAGGGATGTCAGCGAACTCCTGGTCGAACTCGGCCTGCCGGCGGTCGGCCCAATGGGATTGCGCGTCGCCTATCATTCCGCCTGTTCGCTGCAGCACGGCCAGAAGATCACCACCGCGCCGAAGCAGCTTCTGTCGGCGGCCGGGTTCGAGGTGCTGGACGTGCCGGAGTCGCATCTGTGCTGCGGGTCGGCCGGCACCTACAACCTGCTTCAGCCGGAAATCGCCGGGCGGCTCCGTGATCGCAAGGTCGCCAACATCGAGACCACCCGTCCCGAGGTGATCGCCGCCGGCAATATCGGCTGCATCACCCAGATCGCCGGCGGCACCGGTATTCCGGTCGTGCATACGGTGGAACTGCTGGACTGGGCGACCGGCGGGCCGGTGCCCCCCGCCCTCGCGGGATCGCGACTTGGCGAAGCGACCGGGGCGCCCTAGCATCAGTTTCATGAGACGGCTTCTATCGGCCTTCGCACTCTGTGCCGTGCTGCTTCCAGGGATCGCCTCGGCGGGCCAGGACGATCCCCGGCTCGACGGCCTGTTCGACAAGCTTTACGAGGCCGAAGCTCCGATCGAGATCAAGAGCCTGGAACAGGCGATCTGGCAACTCTGGCTGGAAACCCCGAGCCCGACGGTCGAACTCTTGATGTCCTCCGGTATCGAGGCGATGCAGGCGCAGGATTTCGCCAAGGCGCTGTCCTTCTTCAACGTGGTTGTGGAGTTCGCTCCCGACTATGCGGAAGGCTGGAACAGGCGGGCGACCCTGCATTTCCTGATGGGCAACAACGCAGCCTCGCGGGCCGATATCCAGAAGACGCTGGCGCTGGAACCCCGGCACTTCGGCGCGCTCGCCGGACTCGCCTCCATACTGGAGAGCGAGAAGGACTTTGCCGGCGCCATGTTGGCGATGGAACGGGCCGTATCGGCGAACCCTCACCTGCAGGGGGCCAAGGACCGGCTGAAGACGCTGACCCGCCGCGCCCGGGGCGAACCGATCTGACCGCGGTCATCGGCCGGTAACCCGGCTCCGGCTTGATCTGGGGACGGCCGGCAGCCATGTTGCCGCCAGCAACCGAGGTGTTTTCCATGACGGTCCGGGCCTACCGGGAGATCCGGCGGCGGAAATCGCGCCAGATTCGCGTCGGCAACCTTTTGGTCGGCGGCGACGCGCCGATCACCGTGCAGACCATGACCAATACGCTGACCGCCGATGCGGCGGCGACGATCGACCAAATCCGCCGCTGCGAGGCGGCCGGCGTCGACATCATCCGCGTCTCCTGCCCCGACGAGGACTCGACCAGGGCGTTGAAGGAGATCGTGAGGGCCTCGAAGGTGCCGGTCGTCGCCGATATCCACTTCCACTACAAGCGCGCCATCGAGGCGGCGGAGGCGGGCGCGGCCTGCCTGCGCATCAATCCGGGCAATATCGGTTCGGCCGACCGGGTGCGCGAGGTGGTGAAGGCGGCGAAAGACCACGGCGTCTCGATGCGGATCGGCGTCAACGCCGGCTCGCTGGAAAGGCACCTGCTCGAGAAATACGGCGAGCCCTGCCCCGAGGCCATGGTGGAGAGCGCCATGGAGCATGCCCGCATCCTGGAAGACAACGACTTCCGGGAATTCAAGATTTCGGTGAAGGCCTCCGACGTCTTCCTCGCCGTGGCCGCCTACCAGGGCTTGGCCGAGGCCTGCGACTATCCGTTGCACGTGGGCGTCACTGAAGCCGGCGGCATGCGCACCGGCACGGTCAAATCCTCGATCGGCATGGGCATGCTGCTCTGGTCGGGCATCGGCGACACCATCCGAGTCTCGCTGTCCGCGGAACCCGAGGAGGAGGTGAAGGTCGGCTTCGAGATGCTGAAGGCGCTCAATCTTCGCCACCGCGGCGTCAACGTCATCTCCTGTCCGTCCTGCGCCCGCCAGCAGTTCGACGTCATCCGCACGGTCGAGGCGCTGGAAAAACGCCTTGCCCATATCACCACGCCGATGACCTTGTCGGTCATCGGCTGCGTGGTGAACGGACCCGGCGAGGCGCGGGAAACCGATATCGGCTTCACCGGCGGCGGCAACAACACCCATCAGGTCTATGTCGCCGGCGTGCCCCACCACCGACTGAAGGATCAGTCGGTGGTCGACCATCTGGTCGAGATGGTGGAGGCGAAGGCGGCGGAGATCGAGGCGGCGAAAGCCGCCGCGGCGGCGGAAGCGGCCGAGTAACGCCATTTCCGGCTGTCATCACCCTGTCGCTTGCACGAATCGCGAAGCATCTTCTAGTGTCTACGGATAGGGGTTTCGGGTCTCGGAGCCCCCAGATTTTGCGCCAGGCCGGCGCGCCGTAGAGGGGACAGCGGATGAGCCTTCGCCGCATCGAGACCGATGTCGCCGACGACCCTCTCGACATTGTCGAGCACCTGATCACCGAGAACGATTGGCCCTTCGAGCGTCAGGGCGATGACGAACTGGTCTCCGGCGTCGCCGGCCAGTGGTCCGAATATCAGCTCTGGTTCTCGCGCCGGATCGAACATGGGGCGCTGCAGTTCTCCTGCGCCTTCGACCTGCGCGTGCCGGAACCCCGGAAGCGCGAGCTGAACAGCCTGATCGTGCTGGTGAACGAGCGGCTGTGGCTCGGCCATTTCGACTTGTGGAACGACGAGCGCATGCTGGTCTTCCGCCATACGCTGTTGCTGCGCGACGGCCCGGCGCCGACCGCCAAGCAGATCGAGCAGGTGGTCGAGACCGCGCTCAGCGAATGCGAGCGCTACTATCCCGCCTTCCAGTTCGCCATCTGGGGCGGTAAGGATGCGCGCGATGCGCTGGACAGCGCGATGATCGAGACCATGGGCGAGGCATGAGCCGTATTCTTCTGGTCGGTTGCGGAAAGATGGGTCAGGCGCTGCTCGAGGGCTGGCTGGCCCAGGGCCAGGCCAAAACCGATGTCGTGGTGATCGAACCCTTTGCGGCGACGGCGGACGCCGTCCGTGCCACCGGCGTCAGCGTGGTGGCGACGGCGGCCGAGGTGCCGGCGGCCTTCGCGCCGGAGATCGTGCTGCTGGCGGTGAAGCCGCAGACCATGGCAGAGGCGCTGCCGCAGGTCGCCCGCTACGCCGCCCACGGCGCCACCTACCTGTCGATCGCGGCGGGCAAGACGATTGCCGGTTTCGAGGCGGTGCTCGGAAACCGCGCCTCGATCGTCCGTGCGATGCCGAACACCCCAGCGGCCGTGGCCCGCGGCATCACGGTGCTCTGTGCCAATGCCCATGTCGGCCCCGCCGCGCGGAATGCCTGCGAGGCTTTGCTCTCGGCCGTGGGCGAAACCGCCTGGATCGAGGACGAGGCGCTGATGGACCCGGTCACAGCCGTATCCGGTTCGGGCCCTGCCTATGTCTTTCTGCTGATCGAGCAGATGGCGGCGGCGGGCGTGGCGTCCGGCTTGCCTGCCGAACTGTCGTTGCGTCTCGCCCGTGCCACCGTCAGTGGCGCCGGGGAACTCGCTCGGCAGGCCTCCGACAGTGCCGAGCAGTTGAGGAAGAACGTCACCAGTCCGGGGGGAACCACGGCTGCGGCGCTCGGCGTACTGATGGCCGAGGACGGTCTCGGCCCGCTGATGGAGAAGGCGATCGCCGCGGCGACCCGCCGCAGCCGGGAACTTGCCGGGTAAGGTGGCGCGGCCTACTTTCCGCCCATGGCGCGCGCTGCAAGGAAGTCGAAAGCGAAGTCGGACGAGCCGGCGGATGTGGTCGAGGTCGCCCTCGACCTCTTCGCCGAGCGCGGTTTTTCCGCGGTCGGAATGGGCGATATCGCCGGCGCCGCCGGCCAACCCCTGTCTCAGGTCCTGACGGTCTTCCCGGGAAAGGGAGCCATCCTCGCCGCTTGGCTTGCCCGCATCGACGCGGCGATGATTGATGGGTCGGAAGCCGCGGCCGAGGAGCGCCCGCGCGACCGGCTGTTCGAGGTGGTGATGCGCCGCTTCGATCTCCTCGCGCCCCGCAAGGCCGTGCTGGCCGCGGTGGCGCGGACGGCCGCCGCCGATCCGCTCGGCCTGGGGGTCGTCCTCGCGGCTTCGCTGCGGCGCAGCGTGCGGTGGATGCTGGCCGGCGCCGGTATCGAAGCCGAAGGAATGCGGGGCCTGCTTCTCCGCAAGGGAATGGCCGCCGTCTACGCCGACAGCCTCCGCCTGTGGTTGAAGGACGATACGGAAGACGCCAGCCGCACCATGGCCCATCTGGACAAGCGTCTGCGGCAGGCCGGCGCTCTTCTCGACCGCCTCACTTTTGTGCGACGCCGAGGCGACGCCGGTTCAACTTAGCTTGACGCCCGTGGCGGTTCGGGCCGAAGATGCGCCACCTATCGCTGCAGTGCAATATCCGCCGGTCCTTTTGGCCCGGCGCAACGCCAATGCTTTTGAGAGGGGCAAAACCATGGCCAAAACGGATTCGCCGTTCGGCGCTTTCGATCCTACCAAGTTCGGCGGCTTCGACATGACCAAGTTCGCGAGCGGCTTCGACCCGGCGAAGATGATGAAAGACCTGAAGCTGCCCGCAATGCCCGGCCTCGACATGGAGAAGCTGGTCGCGCTGCAGACCAAGAACCTGGAAGCCGTGCAGGAGGCGCAGACGCTCGCCGCAGACGGCATGCAGGCCGTCGCCCGCCGGCATGCCGAGATCATGAAGCAGTCGATGGAGCAGATGTCGGGTGCGGTGAAGGAGCTGATGAGCGGCCATGCGCCCGAGCAGGCCGCCGGCAAGCAGGCCGAAGTGGCGAAGTCGATGCTGGAGAGCGCTGTTTCCAACGCCAAGGAACTGTCGGAGATGATGACCAAGGCGCAGCAGGAGGCGCTGGACGTCCTCTCCAAGCGCTTCATGGCCAATATGCAGGAAGTCGGTCAGATCTTCGGCAAGAAGTAGGATCCGGGCTCAGAACAGGCGGTCGCGCGCCAGCGCGGCCGCCGAGCGGACGCACAGAAATCCGATCAGACCCGTCGCCGCCGCCAGAAGGGCGATCCCGGCGGGGGATCCCGCTTCGCCGGTCATCAGTGCCTCATAGCGCAGCGTCGCCGTCGTGAAGGCCGCGGCGGGGAAGCTCAGTGCCCACCAGGCCGGGCCGAAGGGAGCTGCGGCGATTCGGTTCGCCATCGACAGGACCAGCGCGGCGAAGAACACCGCCCCGCCATACAGGACATGACCTCCGACGCCCGCCGCGCCGGAGGTGAGCGCGTCGAGCGCGATGAAGCCCACCGCCGGCGGTGCCACCAGGATGCAGAGCGTCGGCGCGGCCGGGGCGGGCGCCACGGCTTCGAAGACGAGGCGCTGAACCACCATCGGCAGCAGGAACAGCCAGGCGGTGATCCCGGTGCCGAACAGGATCCAGGACGGCGCCTCCAGGCCCAGCATGCAGCCGCCGATGGGTGCCACGATGCAGCCGACGACGGGGACGAACCAGGCCGGATTGGCCGCCTCGCGCGGCGTGGCGCGCGCGATCCAGCCACGCACCGCAGCGATGGCCGCTGCATACTCGCCGATGGCGCCGATGCTCCAAACCGCCCGTGCCGCATCCGGTGCGTGCGGGGCGAGGCCGGCAGCGAGCAGGAGCAGCGAGATCGCGATCGCGGCGAAGAAGTTTCCGGCCAGCGGGTGGACGAACTCGCCGGCCACCGCAGCCCGGTATCGCCACACCTTCAGCGCATAGCCGCAGGCGAGGAGGACGAAAAGGACGCCGGCGAGGCAAAGGATCGCCTCACCGATCGCAGCCGGCGCGCCCAGGACCCCGGCCGCCTGACGCCAGGCGAGGCCGAGGCCGGACAGGCCCATGACGGAGCCGAACAGGTTGACGGGCAGCCGTGCCAGGAACGGCTGCCGATCCCCGCTCACCTCGGCGCGATCAGCCAGCGCCATGCGGCGTCCGCCCCGTCGGCGACGGCGAGCTTTTCCTTCAGCCAGGGCAGCATGACGTGTAGATCCTCGTTCAGCCCGCGCGGCGGGCGCAGGATGAGGAGCGCCGCCGAGGTGAGCCTCTCGCCCTTCGCCGGCGGCGCCACGGTCAGTTCCACCGTCATCAGCGCATCGGTGGTCCCGCGCTTCACCTTCTCGCGGAAGGCGGCAACCGGCTTTTCGTCCTTGACCGGATGCCAGACCATGACACAGGCGGTGTCCGATCGCGTACGTGCCGCCGAGACCGCGTCGAGCGAGCGGTCGAAATCCGCATCGCTTTCGAAGGGCGGGTCGATCAGGACCAGCGGTCGGACATCGGCCGAGCGGATCTCGGCGCCGATCGCCTTCCACCCATCCGCCCGGCGCGCCTTGATCCGCTTGTCGGCCTTCGTCAGGGCCGCCAGGGCCTGGGCGTCCTCGGGGCGCATCTCATAGAGGGCGATCTTGTCGGTCGCGCGAAGCGTGTCGCGCAGGAACAGCGGCGAACCGGGATAATAGCGGATCTCGCCTCCCGCATTCGCCTTCCTGACGATGTCGATGTAGGGCTTCAGCACCTCGGGCGCCTGCGGCGCCGCCATGACGCGGCCGACACCCTCGCGCCACTCGCCTGTCTTGAGCGCGTTCGGTGCCTGCAGGTCGTACAGGCCGGCCCCCGCATGCGTGTCGATGGCGAGCACGGGCTTGGCCACGCGGCCGAGCCGCAGCGCCGTGCAGGTCAGGACCGCGTGCTTCAGCACGTCGGCGAAATTGCCGGCGTGATATCCATGACGGTAGTTCAAGATACGTTCAGCCCTCGCCTTCGAGCAGCATGCGCGCCTGGTCGCCGCAGCCCTGCTCCAACATCCAGAGGGCGCGGTGGCCGTTCGTCGGCAGATCGCGGGGAACCAGCTTGAGCTGGAATTCCGCCGGCGACGTTCGCCCCTGGACGCGCAGGAGATAGCGTTCGCCGTGCAGGATCGCAACCTCGGCGGGCCACTCGGCCAGCTGCTCGCGCGCGTTCCAGCGCAGCGCGCCCTGCTCGGCGGCGCCGATGCGCGAGAGACTTCCCGTGGCCGAGCGCGGCGCCGCGCTGCGCCAAATCGGGGGGGGCGGGCCCGGCAGCACGCATTGCGTGCCCGAATCGCTCGAACTGATGACCGCGGCCTTACGCCCCTCGGCCGTCGCGACGCCGGGCACGTTGCGCGTGGCGCCGAGCGTGGCGGTGTCGGTGGCGCTGGCCGACAGCATCTTCGACAGCTTCTCGGTCAGTTCATTGCCGCCCGCGGGCGGCTTCGGCACCCCCTTGTAGGGACCTTTGATGATCAGCGTCTTGCCGTCCGAACCGACCAGCGTGATCTTGCCGCCCTCCGGCACCTCCAGCGTCGTCCCGGCGGGCAGGACCTGACCGGCCTTCCACTTCTCGACGGTGGAACTGACGACAACCAACTGGCCGGCGAGCGCGGCACCGGCGACCAGCGAGAACGCCCAGGTCAGCGCGAGCAGCATGAAACGACGCATATCCGTCCTCGCCACGGTGGAGAACGGCGAGCGTAGCCTCCGTCCGGGGCCGATAACAAGCGACGCGCGTCACCAGCCGCGCGGTTCCCGCCCCCGTGGTAGACTGGCGGTCATGACGACCTCACTTGCCACGGCGCAAGGCGTGCTGATCGCCGGCGGGGAGCGCCGCCCGATCACGCGGACGCTGGCGGCCGAGGTGCCGGTGGCCCTCGTCTACAACGGCTTGTCGCATGTCGTGATGCTGGCGACACCGTCCGACGTCGCCGATCTGGCGCGTGGCTTCTCGCTGACCGAGGGCATCATCGGCGGCCTGGCCGACCTGCTCGATCTCGAGATCGTCGAAACCGGCGAGGGGATCGAGGCGCGCATGGCCCTGACCGCGCGACGCTTCGCGGGACTCAAGGAGCGGCGCCGCTTTCTGGCGGGGCGAACGGGGTGCGGATTGTGCGGCATCGAGAGTCTGACCGCGGCGAACCGGCAGTTGGCTCACCTGGCGCATCCGCGTCGTGTCTCCGCCTCCGCGATCCGGACCGCGCTGGCCGCACTGCCGGCGCGACAGGTCCTGAACGCCGAAACCGGCGCGGTCCATGCGGCCGGCTTCGCCGATATGGACGGACGGCTCTTGCATGTGCGCGAGGATGTCGGCCGGCACAATGCACTCGACAAGCTGATCGGTGCGCTGCTCGACGCGCAGGCCGACAGGTCGGCGGGCTTCGTCCTGGTGACCAGCCGCTGCTCGTATGAACTGGTGGAGAAGACCGCCATCGCCGGCATCGGCCTCCTCGCGGCGATCTCGGCCCCGACGGAGCGGGCGCTCGCGGCTGCGCGCGCCACCGGCCTCGCCGTGGTCGCGCTCGCCCGATCGGATTCCATGATCGCCTTCACCGGGGCCGAGCGGATCGGCTAGACGCTATTCGGTCCTGAGTGACCAGACGTCGATCGGCGCCGCCCGTCCGCGCAGCCTTACGCCTTCGATTCGCTCCAGCCCGTCGAGAAGTGCCTCCTGCCCGGCGTCGCGCGCGGCGGCCACGACCGCATCCGAAACGGCGAGCCGCGTCTGCAGCGTGCGGGCCAGCTGTTCGAGCCGGCTGGCCACATTGACGGTGTCACCCGCGACGGAGAGCTGGCGGTGCCGGACCCCGCCGAGCAGTGTTGCGACCACGGCGCCGCAATGAATGCCGATGCGCAGACGCAGGGGCTCCGCCTCCGCGGCGGGTGATTCCGGCGCCAGCAGGTCATGTGCGCAGGAGAGCGCCGACGCCGCATCCGCAGGCTTGGCTCCGCTCAGGCCGAAGACGAGCATCGCCCCGTCGCCGATGAACTGGGTGACGATCCCGCCTCGCTCGGCCGCAGCCTCCTCCACCCTGGTATGGAAGCGGCGCAGAAAGCGCGCCGTCGCATCGGGGCCCAGCCTTTCGCTCAAGCCTGTCGAACCCGCGATGTCCACGAACATCACCGCCGCCTGGAGCGGCCGGTCGTCGAAGAGGGAGAGATCGCCCCTCGCCACCACCTCCGCGATCGCGGGCGGCTGCAGCGCGGCGAGATTGGCCCGTTCTTCGGCGAGCCGCAGCGCGCGCAGACGTTGCGCCCGCATTCGTGCGGCATAGACGGCGAGCGCGACCAGGACCGCCGCCAGTGCCGGTTCGGTGGCGATCAGGGCGAGTTCATCCGCGGCGAATGTCGCCTGCACGATGACGGCCCATCCGGCCAGCAGAAGACCCATGGCGGCAACCGACAGGCCGAGCAGCCTGATGTTGGCGGCGAGGAAGGCCAGGAGCGCGAGTGCGAGCGTGGTGACGACCCCGAACCCCTCGATCGAGCGGTCGCGCACGAGGCTCTCCTGCTGCAGGAGATTGGCGAAGACGGTGGCCAGTACTTCCACGCCTGGGACGTCGCGGCCGTAGGGAGTGATGAACGCGTCTCCGAAGCCGGTCGCCGTCGAACCGATCAGCACCGTCTTCCCCGCCACAGCGGCTGTGCCCACGCGTCCTTCGAGCAGGTCGATCAGGCTCCAGCTCGGGATGCTCCCGCGCGGACCGTAGTGGTTGATCTCGAGCGTGTCGTCGGGTCCGATCGGCACCCGGCGCGGGCCGAGATGAACGACGCGCCCGGCTTCCAGCACGATGTCGTTGCGTCCGACCAGAAGGCGATTGGCCGCCAGGACGAGCGGCAGGGCGGGCAGGTGTAGGTCGGCGATCGGCAATGCCAGGGGCATGCGGCGAAGGATACCGCCGCCGCCGATGGCGAGATTGACGTGCCCGAGCTGTCCCGCGGCCCTGAAGGCCGGAACCGGAACGAGCAGATCGCGCGGCTTCTGCGCTCGCGCTTCCGAGCCCGGCCCGCCGTGGAGCACGATCGGGAGCGCGGCGCCGCGCAGCAGGTCGATCAGCGCGGGATCGGGCGGACCGCCGCGATAGAGGCCGGCGACGGCGAGAACGGGCCGGTCGGCCCGCTTCAGGGCTTCGAGCATCGCCCTGTCTCCGGGCGCCTCCGGCCCGCCCTCGTATTCAACCAGCAGGAGGTCGATGCCGATCTGGACCGCGCCCATCGCGATGAGGCGCTCGATCGCCTCGGCGATCAGCTGTCGCGGTACTGGAAAGCGTCCCGTCGCCGCGAGCGTCCGGTCGTCCAGGGCGAGTACCGCGACGTCGGGCGGGGGCCCGATCGCCCCGCGGAGACGGAAGCGCCAATCCATGCTGGCGTCCTCGAGCCCGGCCAGGGCGTTGCCTTCCGCGGTGGGGCGGGCGAGCGTCATCGCTCCAGCCGCCAGCAGTGCCAGGGCGATCCAGTAGATCGGCAGCCGGGCGGCGCCGCGCCCGCGCCGGCCGGGGGCTTTCGGTCTCAGAAGCTGACGGCCCGGAGCGCCGCCGCGGCGCGATCCGGGCCCCAGACGCGTGGCGCCGGAACGGGTGCACCGGCGGCGACGTCGACGCCCTCGCCCGGGGTCAGTTCCCGCTCCGGGCCGGGCACACGGCCCCGCACGCCGACGCGGCCGCGCATCACCAGCACCGCGGTGCCCCCTTCGGCAACCTGCATCAGCCACTCGGTCGAGCGTACCGACGCGACCGCGGTCGGGGCACTCACCTCGAAGTCGCCCGGCCTGCGCGCCTCCGGAAGCACGAAGCGCGCGATGCCCTCGAGCAGCCCGACGAGCGTGCCACCGCCACCCCCGCCGGACAGGCGGCCAAGGTCCAGCTCTGTGGCCGCGCCCAGCGTCACCGTCGTGCCGTCGCTGCAGGTCACTTCCGCCTTGGCCGTGGCACCGGTGCGGAGGCGGTCTCGGTCGGCCAGGAGATCGCCAGCCTGCGCTGGGGCAAGGGTGGCGTCGCGGAGCAGGGTGGCCGAACCGGAGAGCCGGGAGAGCGTGCAACTCCGCCCCTCCTGGGCGGCGGCACCGCTCACGGCAAGCAGTGTCAGGGCTGCGGCGGCGAATGCCTGGAGGCGAAGGAGGAGGGCGAGCGAAGCGATGGACATGGAAGGGCTCCTTGCGGCACGGAAGCCGCGTCCGGGTCGTTCCCCGCGGCGAATTCCCTACGGCTGGATCCGTCCGGCATCCTCCCACCCCCGCCGAACCGACCATAGACCAGAACTGTACCGCGAACTCCGTGCATGCGCACAACGATCGGCTGCGGTGCCGTCCGCGTCTGTGACCCGCGCTACACGGAACGCGCTCGGTCAGTAGCCGTTGAGCCGCGCATAGCGGGCGCGATGGAAAGCCGAGCCGCCGAAGGCCGCTTCCGCGACGCGTGCACGCTTCAGATAAAGGCCGGCATCATGGGCGTCGGTCATACCGATGCCGCCATGCATCTGTACCATTTCGTTGGATACCAGATGCAGCAGGTCGCCGGCGCGCGCCTTGGCGAGGGATGCGAGGGCGGCGACGTCATTCGCCCTCGCATCGATCGCGGCCAGCGCCGCCTCCACGCAGGAGCGGGTCAGCTCCAGGTCTGTGAACATCTTGGCGGCGCGATGCTGCAGCGACTGGAAGCTGCCGATCAACTGGCCGAACTGCGTACGGGTCTTGAGGTACTCGAGCGTGATGTCGAAAGCCTGGGACGCGGCGCCCAGCATTTCCGCGGCCTGCGCGGCACGGGCCCGATCCAGCGCGGCGTCCAGGATGTCGAACCCGCCATCGACCGGGCCCAGCACCGCGTCGGCGCCGATCCGTACCCGTTCGAACGAGAGGTCGGCGGCGCCGCGCGAATCGACGGCGCGAAGCGCGCTGCGGACGAGGCCTTTCGCCTTGCCCTCGACCAGGAACAGCGTGATGCCCCTGGTATCGCCCGCCTTGCCGCCGGTGCGCGCCGCGACCACCAGCAGGTCGGCCGCAGCGCCCTCGGCGACATAGGCCTTCCGGCCGGACAGCTCGTAGCCGTCGCCGCTCTTCACCGCATCGAGCGCCACGCGTTCGGGGGCGTGGTGGGCGTGCTCGTCCACCGCCAGGGTGGCGATCACCTCGCCCGAGGCGATCTTCGGCAACCAGGCCTGTTTCTGCGCTTCGCTGCCGCCGATCAGCAGCGCCGAGGCGGCGGCGACGGCGGAGGAGAGGAGTGGCGATGCGGTGAGCGTGCGTCCCGTTTCCTCCAGCACCAGGCCCATCGCCGTCATGCCGAAATCCGATCCGCCGTAGGGCTCCGGAATCAGCACGCCGGCCCAGCCCATTTCGGCCATGTCCTTCCAGGTGGCCCGGTCGAAACCTTCGCGGGTGCCGGCATCGCGCATCTTGCGGAAGGCGGCGACGGGGGACTTGGTCGACGCCCATGCCTTGGCGGCATCGCGCAGCAGGGTTTGTTCTTCGGTCAGGACGGCCACGGCTTTCGTCTCTTCGATTACTGGTGGTCACGCAGGCCGAGCACGCGCTTGGCCACGACGTTCAGATTGATCTCGGACGTGCCGCCCTCGATGGAATTGCCCTTCGAGCGCAGCCAGCCCCGCGTCGCCTTCGTCTCGTTGTCGGTGAAGCCCTCGCCTTCCCATCCCAGGGCGCGGTTTCCCATGGCCTCGACGATCAGCTCGAAGCGATCCTGGTTCAGCTTCGCGGCGGCGTACTTCAGGATCGAGGCGGCCGGTCCGACGCCCTTTCCCGCGCGGGCCTCCTGCTCGACGCGCCGCACGGTGAGCGCGAAGGCCTTCTGCTCCATCTGGTGGGCGGCGACGCGGGCGCGCAGATCCGGATCGGCGATCCGGCCCTCGTCCTCGCCGGCATAATGCTTCGCCACCTCGTGCAGCTCCAGCGCGCCGCCGCCCCCGAGGCTGCCGAAGCCGGAAGCGGAGATGTTGCTGCGCTCGTACTGCAGAAGACGCTTGGCGATCTCCCAGCCGCCGTTCAGCTGCCCCACGAGATTGGCTTTCGGCACCTTCACGTCGGTGAAGAACGTCTCGCAGAAGGGAGAAGAACCGCTGATCAGCTTGATCGGCCGGGCCTCGACGCCGGGCCAGGTCATGTCGAACAGGACGAAGGAAATGCCCTCGTGCTTCTTGTTCGGATCGGTGCGGACCAGGCAAAAGATCCAGTCGGCCTTGTCGGCGTAGGAGGTCCAGACCTTCTGGCCGTTGATCAGGAAATGGTCGCCCTTGTCTTCGGCCTTGGTGCGCAAGCCGGCGAGGTCGGAGCCGGCACCCGGTTCGGAATAGCCCTGGCACCAGCGGATCTCGCCCTTGACGATCTTCGGCAGGTACTCGGCCTTCTGCGCGTCGCTGGCATATTCCAGCAGCACCGGCCCCAGCATCCAGAGACCGAAGGAATAGAGCGCCGGCCGCGCCTTGATCCGACGCAGTTCCTCGTCCAGAACCTTGGCTTCGGCGCCCGACAGCCCGCCACCGCCGTATTGCTTCGGCCAGGTCGGCGCTGTCCAGCCGCGCGCCGCCATGCGGTCCAGCCACAGCTTGGAGTCGGGATTCTTGAACGTCGCCTTGCGGCCGCCCCAGGCAATCTCCTCCTCGGGCATGGGCGTACGCATGCTGGGCGGGCAGTTCGCCTCCAGCCAGGCGCGGGTCTCGGTCCGGAACGCCTCCAGGTCCGACATGGGCTCTCTCCTCCCGAAGCTCTCTTCCCGCAGAGCGTATGTCAGAAAATCGGGCGTGGTGGCAAGGGCGAGTGCCCTATTCGGCCACCCTCAGGGCCTTTTCCGCTTTCTCCATCAGGCGGTTTCCGGCCTCGTCCAGCAGTCCAAGACCGTCGAGTTCCGAAAGCAGTCCGATCGCCGTCCGCAGGTGCCGCCTTGGCTGGTCGTCGATGCCCGCGAGAGCGAGATGAAGGGACGCTTGCATCCGCCGCTGGGTAGCTTCCGCGGCGGGGGGCGGCCGACCGGCACGGAGCCTCTCCAGGCCGCGCAGGAGCCTCTCCCTCGCGTCGCCGCCGCGGCTCTGTAGGCGCAAAGCCTCGGCCAACCTGGTTTCGGCTTCCGCGAAACTGGCGATGACCACGCCGACCGGGTCTCGGTCGAGCAGCCTTCCCCAGTGCAGGGAGGCGGTCTCGAACATGGCGAGCGCCTCCATCGGGCGGTCGAGCAGCGCGAGGATCTGTGCTTGCCGGTCCATCAGATGGGCTTCCTGGCGCAGCCATCCGACATTCTCGGGATCGCGCGCGATCTGCGTCTGAACGATGGACAGAGCCTTCGCATAACCCTCCTGTGCTTCGGCAGTCTCGCCGGACTGCAGCAGCATCTCGTTCAGCCGGGCGAGCAGCAGGGCTCTCTCGATCTGCCAGCGGGCATTGACCGGATCCGCTTCCGCCAGTCGCTCCCGCATCGTCATTGCCCGTTCATAGAGGCTGTAGGCTTCCGACTCCCGCCCCCTGCTTCGGGCGGTATCGCCCAAGCGGGTCAGCGCCAGGGCCAAATCGTCCTGCCAGCGGATCTCGGCCGGGTTCAGCTCCAGCAGGTTCTCCATCACCGCGGCGAACTGCGTGTATCCCGCCTCCGCCGCGGCCGTGTTCTCGCCGGCCAGATCGAGGTCTGCGAGATGAAGCACCAGGATCGCCCGCTCGCGCTTCCATGACAGATTGAACGGGTCGGTACGAAGCACCGACTCCGCAATGGCAATAGCTTCGCGGAAACGGATACGCGCCGCGTCGAGGCCCCGCGCCTCGCGCTCGTCCAGTCCGGCCTTGGAGAGACTCACGACGAGATCGTGCGCGAAGACTTGGTTGAGCGGGGCGTCTCGATGCAGATTTCGGCGGATCTCGAGCGCCTGCAGAGAGACGTCCTCCGCCTTGCGCCTGTCTCCCGTGGAGGCGCTGATGGTCGCGATGCGCTCGAGCGTCACAGCGAGCTGGCGCTGGGCGTCCCGGTTGCCGCGATCCTCTCCGGCGATCTTCTGGCGAATGGCGAGCGAGCGGTCGAAGTGCTGCCCGGCTCTGTCCCGCTGCCGCATGACCAGCAGCAGGTCGCCGGTCCGAAGATGCGCGGTCGCCAGCTCCGCCATCGCTTCGAGATCCCGAGGAGCCTCCTCGTGCAGCTGCTGGCGGATCTGCAGCATCTCCTGAAGGGAGGTGAAAGCCTGTGCCGTCTGCCCATAGCGCTGCAGGACATCAGCGTCGATCTTGAGCGCCTGGGCCAGGGTGTCGGCGGCTTCGGGATCGTTCGGCTGGCGGCTCCTGATGCGGCGGGCTGTGTCCAGCGCGGCGGCGATCCGCGCCGTGGCCTCCGCTGCGTTGCCGAGGGCCAGATAGGTATCCGCATAGGCGATCTGCATCCCGGCGCGGAACAGCTCCAGCGCAGGATCGCCACCCGCCTGGGACGACAGAAGCTCGGCCTGCTCCTCCGCCTGAGTCAGGATTCGTTCCGCCCGCGTGGTGCCAACCCCCGCGAGGTCGCGCAGGGCGCTGACCGTGGACTTGGCGCTGCCCAGGGCGAGGGCGTAGCGCTGCTGCGCGAGCGTGTAGTTCCTTTCGGACTGCTGCCGGAACAGCCAGATGACCCCGGACAGCATGCAGAACACGATCGAAGAGACGAGGGCGCCGGTGAAGACGATGTTGCGGCGCTGCCGCCGCTGGCGCTCCAGCTTCTCGCAGGCAAAGAGATAGTCGCGCTCGGTCGAGGTCATCCGGGTCCGATGGTGCGGCATAGCCGCAGCGGCTTTCGCCTTTGCCAGTCGTTCACCCCGGTGCACGAGCCACACTTCGGCATGGCCGCCCTCGTCTCTCGTTCTCTTCCAACGGCGGGCGGCTTCCGCCAGCTCGTCGAAGGCATAGACATGCCAGCGCTGTTGCTCGACGAGGTCGCGCAGCTCGGTCCAGTGTTGTACGAGCGATTCGTGGGCGATCTCCACCGTTCGCGCGCCGGTCTCGTCGGCTTCGAGTGTCACCAGGCGCTCGGCGGCGAACAGATTGAGATGTTTGCGGGCCCGGTCGTCGAGCTCGTCCCAGAGCATCGTCTGGCGCACGACGGCCCCGTCCGGGGCGATATCGACCAGGCCGGGCACGAAGGTCCGGCGTAGAACCTCTCGCTCCTCGGGCTGCGCCTGCTGCATGATTCGGCCGGCGGTCATGTCGATGATCTCCGTCAGCCGACCGATGTCCCGGTAAGTCGCGACCGCCAGATGGTCGCCTTCCCGCCGTTCGTAGATGAGCATGAGCGCATAGGCGACCAGCGGCAGCGTGGCCCGCGCCTTCTGCGCATCGGCGACGAGTTCTCTGACCAGTCCCTCCTCGACCCGTAGGCCATGGCGAAGCGCGGGCTCCCTGATGATCGACGCCAGTTCACCGGGAGATAGCGGCGGTACGTCGACGACTTGGAATCTGATGTCCTGAAACGCCCGGATCACCTGCAGGGCACCGAGCAGATCGGATCGGAGCGTGCCGATCGCGATGAAGCCGCGATCGACAGCTCCGAGCCGGCCCAGGCAGCGCAGGAAGGCTTCGGCGGCTTCGGGCTGCGCCGCCGTCGTCAGCTCCTCCATCTGGTCGATTGGAAGTACGACGATCCGTTTCGCCGCGTTGCGCCCGGACCCGCGCAGATCCGTCAGGAACTGGCGCACCGCCTCGTCGCTGCCCTCCTCGAGAAGCGACTCGATGCCCTCGCGCTTGTGGGTGTGCTGGCCGGGAAAGCCGTCCCTGAAGGCCTGTGCGAGGCGACGAAAGGCGCGCTTGCCGGGCCGGATCGTCGGCAGCACAAGCCATTCCTCCTCATCGTGCAGCCGGGGCAGCACCCCGGCCCGCAGCAACGAAGACTTGCCCGATCCCGAGGGGCCGGTCAGCAGAATGGTCCCGGTCGAGCGGCCGGCGACCGATGCCCGGAGACGCTCGACCGTTTGCCTGGCGATGGCGTCGCGGCCGAAGAAGAAGCCGGCATCCTCGGCCTCGAAGGGGCGGAAGCCGGGATAGGGTGGTCGTATGGCGGAAGGCGCCGCCCTGACCGCGGGACTGAGCTTCTCCAGCGCCCTTCGAAGTTTGGTGAAGCCGGCCTTCTCCCGCTCTTCCGGCGCGGGGTGTGGTCTCATCGTGGCGAACTTGATCGACTGTACCCCGGCCAGCAACGTGCGCACGGGTTCGCGCCGTTTGGCGTCCTCGGGGCTGACGGGTGCCATTTCCTCCGCGAGCGGAAGGCTGAGCGGCAGGATGCGCTTTCCCAGGAGCCGGGCGATCTGCAGTTCGGCGAAGCACCAGGTCGAGCGCTCGTAGTCGGGAGAGACAAGGGCGATTACCGCCTCACAGGAGCGCAGCCGGTCGTTGATGACCTCCGACCAATCGACCCCGGCCTCGTTTCCGTGCTCGTCATCGGAACTGAGATAGAAACTCGTATACCCCTCGCTTTGCAGCCATTCGGAGATTTTCCGCACCCAAGCCCCATCCGCGGGCCTGGTAGAATGGCTGACGAAGATCGCTCCCATGCGCTTTCCGGCAAACAAAAGGTTGCATCAAAGACATTTAAAATGAATCATAACATGTGACACGGGGAGAGTTGCAATGAGGGGATGGTTCGGTCTTCTTGTTATATTTCTGTGGGTCGATGCGAGCGGGACGGCACTCGCCCAGACGACCGTCGAAGCGGAGGTTGCCCGAGGGCGCACCGAAGTGAGCCTGTTTCCGGATGCGTCGGCCAAGGCGGTGAAGAAGCTTCCCGCGGCCGAATTCCCGCGCCAAGTGGTGATGCTACGGGAATCCGACAATGGACGCGTCGAACTGAGGCTGCCCAGCGGGGAGGTGTGGTGGGTCCGTCGGCTCGAAGTGAACCTGCCCCAAACGACAACGGCGAAGATCGATTGCGGGCCGCAGCTTCCCGACGCGTCCAGGAACGCCATGGTCGCTTCGGCCCCACAGCAAGACGCGCGCGGGCTCGGAGGGGGGAAGTGCAAATGAGTTCCATCCTCCCGCTCTTCCGTCGCCGGCAGATCCTGATGTTCGGCGGCTCGGCGCTGCTCGGTGGCTGCGTGACCACCGACAAGCTCAATCCCTTCGCGGACACGCCACCCAAGCCGATCGACCGCGTAAAGTCCGGCAAGATCGCCTACGCGAACATGGATGCGACGCGCACCGCCGATCTCGGCAGCGTCTCCATGGGAGGGAGCGCGTTGGCAACCACGCCGGCGCTCGATGCCTATCTCAACCAGGTGCTGGGCCGGCTGATGGACCAGCTTGGCGGCCCTCGACCGCCGGCGCAGGCCTATGTCCTGGCGGAACCGGCGCCGGGTGCCTTCGCCTATCCGAGCGGAGCCATCTTCATAACTCACGGAATGCTGGGACAGATCGCCAACGAAGACCAGCTCGCCTTCATTCTCGGCCATGAGCTCGGGCATGTCGCGCTCAAGCACCACGGATCGGATTTCCTGAAAAAGACCAACCGCTATGCCCTGCATGCGGCGGAAACCTACTGGGGCTTTCGCGGTGGCGGTGGCGGTGGCGTGCTCGGGATGCCTCCCTGGCTCGCCGCCGGCTATGCCACCACGATCATGACGCGGGACATCATTTCGCCTTCCTGGAACCGCGAGCAGGAAGATGACGCGGACCGCTTCGGCCTCGATGTGATGGTAGCCGCCGGTTACAACCTCGAGGCGGCGAAGGGCGTCATGGCCATTCTTCAGGCGGCCGAGCAGAAATTCACCAAGGAAACCGCGATCGAATACACCGCCTTCGACGAAGCGATCATCAAGACGCAGGCCGATGCCGAGCAGAAGGGCAAGTCGGGCACCGATCCACTATCAGCGGGCGTCGCGGAGGCGTTCAGCAACATCGGCAAGGGCCTGAGCGAGAGCCGGCAGACCCATAGGTCGACCGAGGAGCGTCTCGGCCGTCTCGACGAGTACATCCTCAAGTTCTACGACGAGGCCGATACGCCGAGCTTCCGGACGGAACCCTTGCGCGCGGCTCTGGCCGAGGCCGGAACCGCCCAGGCGCTGGGGCGCTACCGACAGTCGGCCGAAGCGGTCCAGCGGGTGGTTTCCGGCGCCGCCCCCGCGATCGCACCGCCTCCGCCCCCGCCGCCTCGCCAGCAGTCGCAGCAGCGCCCCCGCACTGCTCTGCCTCCCCCGCCGCCCGATCCGCTGACCATCGTCAGCACGGCGCCATCCGGCGCGCTGTCGGCGGACAACTTCCTGAACCGCTATGCGGCCTACCTCAACCACACTGTCGGGCGAATGGATGTCGCCCGCCGGCACCTCGAGACGGCGACGACACTGGCGACGCCGAGCGGAGACATCGTCGTTCGTCTGGCCCTGCAATACATGGAGGAGGGGAGGGCGCCCGACGCGGTGACCCTGGTCGATCGGGGCATCGGCCTCTACGGCGAAATGCCTGCCTTCCTGCAATCCGCCATCCTGGCACGCGGCAAGGCCGGACGAATGCAGGAGGCGCAGGCGATCGCGACCCGCTGCCAGCTCTCCAATCCGGAGGCCAAGCGCCTGTGCAGCGACGCCATTGAGAAAGCCAAGGCCGGCGCCTGAAAGCCGATCCCTGAAAGCCGACCCCCGACTTCCAGGGACCGACGCTTCTCGCTACTCCGCCGCCTGCGCCCGGAGTTCCGGAGAGCGAAAACGGGCCAGCAGGTTCGCCTCCTTCTGTTTCGCGACCTGCAGGTTCTTCTCCTTCACATGCCCGAAGCCGCGAATGGTTTCGGGCAGCTTCGCGATCTCCACCGCCATCGCATGGTTCTGGCTGTCGAGCCCGGCGATGAGCGCCTTCACCGTCGCCTCGAACTCGCCGATCAGGCGGCGTTCGGTCTTGCGCTCCTCGGTATAGCCGAAGATATCGAAGGTGCCGCCGCGCAGACCCTTCATCGCCGCAAGCAGCTTGAAGGCCTTCAGCACCCAGGGGCCGTATTCCTGCTTGATCAGCTGGCCGGTGGCCGGATCACGGCGGGAGAACAGCGGCGGCGCCAGGTGGAAGGAGAGCTTGAAGTCGCCCTCGAACTGGGCCCGGAGCTTCTTCTCGAACTCCCCGTCGGCATAGAGCCGGGCAACCTCGTACTCGTCCTTGTAGGCCATCAGCTTGTAGAGCGAACGGGCCACCGCCTCGGCGAGGCCCGTTCGGCCTCTCGCCTTGGTGCGTTCGGCCTGTTCCACCTCGGCCACCAGCGCGCGGTAGCGTTCGGCATAGGCGGCGTCCTGGTAGGCGGTGAGCAGCTCGACGCGCTTCTTGACGATCTCCTCCAGCTTCTCGGCCACCGGCGTCTCCTCGCGCAGCGTCGGCTGGGCGGCCGCACGGACGGCGGCGATGTCATGCGCGGCGAGCCGGCCCCAGGCGAAGGTGCGGCGGTTCGCCTCGATCGCCACGTTGTTGAGCTCGATCGCCTTGTCGATCGATTCGAAGCTGAGCGGTACCAGGCCCTTCTGCCAGGCGTAGCCCAGCATGAAGAGGTTGGTGGCGATGGAATCGCCCAGGATCGCTGTGGCGAGCTGGGTGCCCTCGACGAAGTCGAGCGCGTCCTTGCCCACCGCCTCCTTGAGGCCGCGGATCATCGTCTCCTGTTCGAAATCGATATCGCCGTCGCGCACGAAGGCGGCCGTGGGCTGCACATAGGCGTTGACGACGCCGCGCGTCACGCCGGGCTCGAAGCGCGAGATGGCGTTGGGCGACACCGCGACCACCAGGTCGCAGCCGAGGAGCAGGTTGGCGCCGCCGGCGGCGATGCGCACCGAATGCAGGTCTTCCGGCCTTGGGGCGAGGCGGATGTGGCTCATCACCGCGCCGTTCTTCTGGGCGAGACCGGTGAAGTCCAGCACCGTGCAGCCGCGGCCTTCCAGATGCGCCGCCATGCCGATGAGCGCGCCGATGGTGATCACGCCGGTGCCGCCGATGCCGGTGACGAGAATCCCGTAGGGTTCGGTCAGCGGACGGACCTGCGGCATCGGCAGGCTGGCGAAGGGATCGGCGCCCACCACTTCCAGCTTGCGGCGGGCCTTGCGCACCGACCCGCCGTGGACGGAGACGAAGGACGGGCAGAAGCCCTTCAGGCAGGAGAAGTCCTTGTTGCAGTTCGACTGGTCGATCTGGCGCTTGCGCCCCAGCTCGGTCTCGAGCGGCTTCACCGAAACACAGTTCGACTTCTCCGAACAGTCGCCGCAGCCCTCGCAGACGGCGTCGTTGATGAACACGCGCTTCGGCGGATCGGGGAACAGGCCGCGCTTTCTGCGCCGGCGCTTCTCGGCCGCACAGGTCTGGTCGTAGATGATGACCGAGAGGCCTTCCGTCTCGCGGAGCTCGCGCTGGATCTGGTCCAGGTCGTCGCGGTGGCGGATCTCGGTGCCCTTGGCGAAATCGGCGTCGAGCGGATACTTGTCCGGCTCGTCGGTCACGACGACCACCTTGCGGGCGCCTTCGGAGGCCACCTGGTGCGAGATCGCCGGCACGGTCAGCGGCCCGTCATGCGGCTGGCCGCCGGTCATGGCGACCGCATCGTTGAACAGCACCTTGTAGGTGATGTTGACGCCGGCGGCGGCCGCGGCGCGGATCGCGAGCAGGCCGGAATGGTGATAGGTGCCGTCGCCGAGGTTCTGGAAGACGTGCTTCTCCTCGGTGAAGGGCGCCTGGCCGATCCAGTTCGCGCCCTCGCCGCCCATATGCGTCATGGTCGCGGTCTTGCGGTCGGGCATCCACACGGTCATGCCGTGGCAGCCGATGCCGGCCATGGCGCGGCTGCCCTCAGGCACCCGGGTCGAGGTGTTGTGCGGGCAACCGGAGCAGAAGAACGGCTGGCGGATGTGCTTGGGCGGCGGCGCCTGCAGGAGCGCCTCCTTGGCGTCGAGGCGGGCCATGCGCTGGTGCAGGTCCGGCATCTCGCCGGCATGCCGCATCAGCCGCTGGCTGATCACCTTGGCGATGCCGCCGGGGCTGAGCTCGCCTTCCGACTGCAAGAGCGGCCGGTCGTTCTCGTCGGTCTTGCCGATGACGAGCGGCCGGCGGTCTGCGGGGACGTTGTAGAGGGCGCGGACGATCTGCCCCTCGATGAAGCCGCGCTTCTCCTCGACGACGATCAGCTCCTTCAAGCCCTCCGCGAAGGCGCGCAGGCCCGTCACTTCCAGCGGCCAGGTCATGCCGACCTTGTAGACCCGGATGCCGAGCTCGCGCGCCCGCGCCTCGCCGATGCCGAGATCCTCCAGCGCCTGGCGGACGTCGAGATAGGCTTTGCCGGTGGTGACGATGCCGATGCGGTCCTGCGGGCCCGAGAAGGCGACGCGGTCCAGCCGGTTGGCGCGGGCGAAGGCGGCGACGGCCTGCATCTTCGGCCCGTGCAGGCGGCGTTCCTGGTCCATCGGCGGATCGGGCCAGCGGATGTTGAGCCCGCCAGGGGGCATCTCGAAATCGGTCGGGATGATGATCTTCACCCGGTCGGGATCGATGTCGACGGAAGCCGCGCTCTCCACCGTTTCCGAGATCGCCTTGAACCCGGTCCAGGTGCCGCTGAAGCGCGACATGGCGATGCCGAGCAGCCCGAAGTCGAGATATTCCTGCACCGTCGCCGGGTTCAGGATCGGCACCATGGCCGCTTCGAAGATCTGCTCGCTCTGGTGCGGCAGGGTGGAGGACTGGCAGCCGTGGTCGTCGCCCGCCAGCGCGATGACGCCGCCGTGCCGGGACGAGCCCGCCGCGTTGCCGTGCTTCAAGGGATCGGCGGAACGGTCGACGCCCGGCCCCTTGCCGTACCAGATGCCGAAGACGCCATCGACCTTGGCGCCCGGGAACAGGTTCACCTGCTGGCTGCCCCAGACCGCGGTCATGCCGAGGTCCTCGTTCACGCCGGGCTGGAAATGGATGTTGTGCTGGGCGAGGTACTTCCGCGCCCGCCAGAGCTGGTGGTCGTACATGCCGAGCGGCGAGCCGCGATAGCCGGAGATGAAGCCCCCGGTATTGAGCCCGGCGGCGAGGTCGCGTTCGCGCTGCAGCATGGGCAGGCGCACCAGCGCCTGGATGCCGGTGACGTAGATCCGCCCTTTTTCGAGCGTGTATTTGTCGTCCAGCGTGACCTGCGCCAGCTGCATGATGATCCTCCTAGACCCAGCGGGGGAGACTAGGAGGGTTTGCCCACCCTGACAAACCGTCGCAGGGATGGCGCCCGCATGGCCGGCATGCCGTCTGCGGGGTTCAGGCCACCAGCGCCGCCGCCTGATCGAGACCGACCGGTGCGGCGCCCAGCAGCGCGTCGGCGATCGCGTCCCGGTCGCGGTCGAGCGCCAGCGGATCGGCCGGCTTCAGCCGGTGCTCCACCACCAGCCGCGACAGCAGCAGCCGCCGCGCATCGCCGCCCGCCGCCCCCAGCGCCGCGCCCTCGGCCGCCAGCAGCGCGGCGGTGGCGACGTTGTAGAGCGCGTTGGAGGCGAGCCGCGCCTGGTCTTCCCGCCCGCTCGCCGCCACCTGGTCGGCGAAGGCGACGGCGCGGCTCACGGTGGCGGTCAGTTCGCCGCGATACTGGCCGGGCAGCCCGGCGGCCTCCTCCAGCTTCGCGGTCAGGGCCTCGCCCAGGTCGCGATGGGCGCCCACCTTGGCGGTGGCGCGGGTGACGACGTCGAGCGCGTTGATGTTCGAGGTGCCCTCCCACAGCACGCCCAGATGCGCGTCGCGGACGAGGCGCGCATTCACCCAGTCCTCGATGTAGCCATTGCCGCCGCGCGCCTCCATCGCCCCGGTGGCGACCGCGATGTTGTCGCGCGCGGTGCGGAACTTCAGAAGCGGCGTCAGGATGCGCAAGACCCGCTCCGCCCCCGCATCGCCCCGGTCGGCGGCGGCGAGCTGGGCTGCCGTGTAGAGCGACATGGAGAGCGCCTGTTCGGTCGGCAGCATCAGTTTCATCAGCTGCCGGCGCATCAGCGGCTTGTCGATCAGGGGGCCGCCGAAGGCGCTCCGGTTCCGGGCCACTGCCAGCGCCTCGTTCAGGCAGCGGCGCATCATCCCGGCGGCGCGCACGCCGTGCGACAGGCGCGACATGTTCACCTGGAACATCATCTGCTTCAGGCCCTGGTTCGGCTGCGCGCCAACCTCGCCCAGCGGATGGCAGACCGCGCCCTCGAAGATGATCTCGCCCGAGGCCATCGACCGGCTGCCGAGCTTCTTCTTCAGCCGCACGATGCGATAGGCATTGCGCGACCCGTCATCCAGGTGGCGCGGCATGGCGAAGAGGCCGAGGCCGCCGGAGCCGCCGGGCGCGCCTTCCGGCCGGGCCAGGAGCAGCGCCACGTCGGCATCGGCGCAGGAGCAGAACCACTTGTCGCCATAGAGCCGCCAGATCCCGTCCTCGAACCGCGCGGTCAGTTCGGAATTGCCGACGTCGGAACCGCCGGCCTTCTCGGTCATGAACTGCGCCGCCTTCCAGACCTGCGCCGGGTCCTGACTCGTCATGCGCGGCAGGAACTTCGCCTTGAGCGCCGCATCGCCATAGCGTTCGATCATCATGGCCGAGGTTTCGGTGACCGAGATCGGGCAGAGCAGGCCAAATTCTGCTTGCGCGAACAGATACTGGAAGACGTATTTCGCGACCGGCGGCACCGGCGCGGGCCAGCCCAAGACGCCCGCCTTCCGCGACTGGCAATGGATGCCGAACTCGCCGAAGCCGATCCTCTCCATCTCGCGATAGGCCGGGTGAAACTCCACGCTCTCGGCATCGCGGCCCATGGCATCGCGGGGATGCAGCACCGGCCCGTGCCGGTCGGAGAGGCGCGCGAGCTCGTCCAGCCGCCCGCCGCAAAGCTCGCCGAGGCGGCGGTAGTAGGGCTCCATATGGGCCCGCACGTCCTCGGCCAGATAGACCCGCAGCAGGTCCCGCAGGCTCATGTCGATGTCGAAGAAGTTTAGGCCCCGGCAATCGGGCGCGATCAGGTCCGAACCCTTCGGGGTCGCTTTCGGGGCGACGTAATTCATGGCGCTTCCTCGGTTCTTGTTGGGTCAACCTGGACCGCGGCCGGCTTGCCGGCAAACGATGATTTCGTATGCTTTGGGTGAGGAATACTCAATCAAGGACAGTCCGGGCCTTGCCCCATCTCCCCTCCACCATGGCGCTCCAGGCCTTCGAGGCGGCGGCCCGGAACTTGAGCTTCCTTGCCGCCGCGCAGGAGCTGAACGTAACGCCCGGCGCCATCAGCCGGCAGATCCAGGCGCTGGAGGACCAGCTCTCCACCCGGTTGTTCATTCGTCATCACAGGAAGGTGGCGCTCAGCGACCGGGGCCGCGAATTCCTGGAAGACATCCGCGGCCCCTTGAGCCAGATCGCGGCGGCGGCGGAACGCCTGCGGAAAGGCCCTGACGAGAAGGCGATCTCCATCGTCGCCTATCCGACCTTCGCCATCCGCTGGTTCATCCCGCGCTGGAGCCGCTTCTACGACGCCCATCCGGATATCGACATCCGGCTGACCACCTCGCTCAACCCCGGCGATTTCCAGCGCGGCTCCTACGACGCGGCGATCCGCATTCACCGCGAGGACGAAGCCGATGCGGGCCTCGTCACCCGCGAACTGGTCCCGATCGAGCTTTACCCCGTCGCCAGCCCATCTCTGGCCCGCCGCCTCCGCAAGCCCGCCGACCTGGCGAAGGCTACGCTGCTGCACAGTGCGCCCCGTCGGCACGACTGGCCACGCTGGCTGCAATCGGCCGGGGTCGAAGGCGTGGACGGGCGGCGCGGTCCGCGCTTCGAAAGCCTGAACCTCGCCTTCCAGGCCGCACTCGAAGGCGTCGGCGTGGCCATCGCCATCGGCGCCCTGGTGCAGGAGGATCTGGAGCAGGGCCGCCTCGTGCGTCTGTTCGGCCATGCGCGGCGGTCCAGCCGGCCGATGGAACTGGCCTATCCGTCGGCCAAGGCGGCGAACCCCAAGCTCGCCGCCCTGATCGACTGGCTGCTCGCCGAGGCGCAGGCGGTCCCGGCGCCGGCGAAGCCCCACCGCCGTCAGGCCGGGCCGTAGGGCGAATAGGTCCCGAAGTTCCAGATTTGGCCTTCCGGGTCGCGGGCGCCGAAGTCGCGGCTGCCGTAGTCGGTATCCACGGGTCCGAAGACGATCTCCGCCCCGGCAGCGCGGGCGCGGGCGAGGAGCGCGTCGATCTCCTTCACCTGCACATAGACCGCCTGGGTGCAGCCGCCGACGTCCTTGGGGATCAGGAGCTTGTGGGCATCCTCGCGATAGCTGCCCAGCATGATCATGCCGGCGCCGAGCTTGAGCTGCGCATGCGCCACGCCCCCTTCGCCGTCGGGGACGACCAGGTTGGGCTCGAAGCCGAAAGCCTTCCCCAGCCATTCGATCGCCTTGTGGGCGTCGCGATAGCGCAGGCCGGGGAAGATGTTGGGCGGGGCGTCGGTCATGGCCGTTCTCCAGGTTGCCTATGACCACAAGGCTAGGAAGCGCCGGCCGGCCCGTCTTGAAGGAAAGGAACCGCTGCTCTATCCGGCCAGGCCCTGTTCGCCGGGCAGGCGCCGGCGCAGGAAGGTGGCGGGCGGATAGCCGGAGAATTCCTTGAACTCGCGGGTCATATGCGCCTGGTCGGCATAGCCGGAAGAGAGCGCCACCGCAGACAGGTCGGGGACCGCCGTCGCCTCCAGCCGCGCCGCCGCCCGGTTGAAGCGCAGCATGCGGGCGATCTGCTTCGGCGGCAGACCATAGGCGCGGCGGATCGACTGCGTCAGGTGCTTGCGGCTGCACTCGAGCTCGCGGGCGAGGGCGTCGATGCCGAGCGCGCCGTGGCTGCGCTCCAGGCGGCGGAGCGCCCTGTCGGCGATGTCGGGGGCCGGGGCCTCGGCGGCGAAGCGGGCCAGCAGCATCTCCTCTAGCAGGGCCATGCGCGCGGGCCAGTCCCGGGCATTGCCCAGACGCTCGGTCAGGCGCCGGCCCTCCGGGCCTAGCACGGCGCCGAGGTCGACCACCTGGTCCGCCATCTCGCCCAGGCCCGGGCCGAAGAAGCGCCGGGCGCCCGCCAGGGTGAAGTTGACCTGGACGCCCGCCTGCCGGCCGCTGGTCTCGGTGAGCACGGGCCCGCCGAACAGGCCGGCGACGAAGCCACCGTCATGCGTGGCCGTCAGCGTCTCGCTGACCGGGTCGAGGAAGCGCAAGGTGGGGCCGAGGTCGAAGATCAGCACCACATGCGCCTGCGCCTTCTCGCGCCGGCGCAAGGGGCTGCCCGTCTCCTCGTGATAGCCGTAGATGCCGTTGAAGGCGCCGCGCAGCCGGCCGTCGGGCGCAAGCGTCACGATCTCCGCCGTCCCGTCGGGACTGGCGGCGTGGCGCAGGCGGTGCGGCGACAGGCGTTGGCCCATGCGCGGCAGGATAGCCGCCTCAGGCGGCGGCGGGAAACCGGAGGCAGCGGGTGGCGTGGCCGGGGCTGACCAGGGCGGCGTCGGGCTGCACCGTGGTGCAGACATCCAGCACCTGCTTGCAGCGCGGCGCGAAGGCGCAGCCGGGCGGCAGCGCGGCGAGATCGGGCGGGCTGCCGGGGATGGCGTCCAGCCGGTCGCCCGACAGGGCGTGGTCGGCGCGGCTGGCGAGCAGGCCTTGCGTATAGGGATGGCTCGGGTTGCGGATCACCTCGCGCACCGGGCCGATCTCCACGATCCGTCCGGCGTACATGACCGCTATGCGGTCGGCCACTTCCACGGCCACGCCGATGTCGTGCGTCACCAGGATGACCGACAGGCCGAGTTCCCGCTGCAGCTCGCGAAGCAGCAGCAGCACCTGGATCTGCACCGTGGCGTCGAGCGCCGTGGTCGGTTCGTCGGCCAGGAGAAGCTGCGGATCGCAGGCCAAGGCGAGGGCGATCATCGCCCGCTGCCGCATGCCGCCCGACATCTCGTGCGGATAGGCGTCGAGGCGGCGTTCGGGCGAGGGGATGCGCACCTTCTGCAAGAGCGACAGCGCGCGCTCGCGGGCGGCCGTGCGGGTCAGGTTCTCGTGCCGGCGGATGGTCTCGCCGATCTGCTCGCCCACGGTATAGACGGGATCGAGTGCCAGCAGCGGCTCCTGGAAGATCATCGAGGCGATGCGGCCGCGGAAGTCGGCCAGCGCGCGCGCCGACATCCCGGTGATGTCCTGCCCGGCCACGCGGATGCTCCCCGTGACCCTGGTCTTCTTCGGCGGATGCAGGCAGAGGAGGGAGCGCAGCGTCACGCTTTTTCCCGATCCCGATTCGCCCAGCAACGCCACGACCTCGCCGCGCGCGAGCGTCAGCGACACGCCGTTCACGGCCTTCACCGGTTTCCGTCCGCCGGTGAAGGTGACGGTCAGGTCGTCCAGTTCGACGATGGGGGGTACATCGGTCATGCGGCGGCCCCCACCGCCCTCTCGTGCCCCGATCCGGCGGCGTGCATCAGGCAGGCGGCGCGGTGGATCGGGGTCAGCGGCGACAGGGCGGGCTCGGTCGCGCTGCAGACGCTTTCCGCGAAGCGGCAGCGGGTATGGAAGCGGCAGCCGGGCGGCGGGTCGATCGGGTTCGGCGGATCGCCGCTGAGCGGCGCCTCCTCGGTCCGGTTGTCCGGGTCCATGGTGGGCATCGAAGACAACAGCGCATCCGTATAGGGATGCGCCGGCCGCCCGAAGATCGCCTCCGACGGGCCGATTTCGGCCACCTTGCCCAGATACATCACCATCACCCGGCTGGCCATGAAGCGGACCACGTTCAGGTCATGGCTGATGAAGATGTAGGTCAGGCCGAAGGCCTCCTTCAGGTCGAGCAGCAGGTTCAAGACCTGCGCCTCCACCGACTTGTCCAGCGCCGACACGGCCTCGTCCAGGATGACGAGGCGCGGCTGCAGCGCGAGCGCGCGGGCGATGTTCACGCGCTGCCGCTGCCCGCCCGACAGCTCGTGCGGATAGCGTCCGGCGAAGCGGTTCGGCTCCAGGCCGACGCGGGCGAGCAGGTCGTGCGCGCGGTCCAGCGCCTCCCGCTTCTTCACCCCATGCACCTGCGGCGCGAAGGCGATCGAATCCTCGATGGTGAGGCGCGGGTTGAGCGAGGCGTAGCTGTCCTGGAACACCATCTGGGTCTGGCGGCGGAACTCCACCAGGCCGATATCCGCTCCCACTTCCTCGCCGTCGAAGATGATGCTGCCCGCATCCGGCCTGATCAGCTGCATCAGGAGCCGCGCGGTGGTCGACTTGCCGCAGCCCGATTCGCCGACGATGCCGAGCGTCTCCCCCTTGGCGAGGTCGAAGTCGACGCCGTCGACGGCGCGGACCACCGTCCGGCCGCCACCGAACAGGCCCTTCTTCACCGGGAAATGCTTGACCAACCCCTTGACCGAGAGCAGCGGCTGGGCCGGGCCGCCACGGTCTTCCGTGTTCTTCTTCATGCCTTCACGTCCATGGCCGAGCGGAGCGAGTCCGAGAACAGGTTGAAGGAGATGGAGGTGATGAAGATCATGATGCCGGGCAGTGCCGCGACCAGCGGGTTCACATAGATCGCGGTCCTGAGCGTGTTCAGCATCAGGCCCCATTCGGGTTCCGGCGGCCTGACGCCGAGGCCGAGGAAGCTAAGGCCCGAGGCCAGGATCATCGAGACCGAGATCAGGCTGGTGGCATAGACGAAGATCGGCGACAGCACGTTGCCCAGCACATGCACGCGCACGATGGTGAAGCCGCCGGCACCCGAGGCGCGCGCCGCCTCCACATAATCGCGGTTCCGCACCTGCGTCGTCACCGCCTCGGCCACGCGGGCGATCTGCGGCACGAAGACGACGGTGAGCGAGACCAGCGCGTTGGTGATGCCGGCGCCGAGCGCGCCGGAGAGTGCGACGGCCAGCAGCACAGAGGGGAAGGCGTAGAAGACGTCGATGGTGCGCATGATGGCGGTGTTGAGCCAGCCGCCGACATAGCCCGCCAGGATGCCGAGGCCCGATCCGATGACGAAGGCCATCAGCACCGGCGTCACCCCCATGAACAGCGACAGCCGGGCCCCGTAGATCAGCCGCGAGAGCATGTCGCGGCCCAGTTCGTCGCCGCCGAGCGGGAAGTTCTCGGTGCCGACCGGTTTCAGGCGCCGCAGCATCGATCCCTTGGCCGGATCGGCCGGCGCCAGATAGGGCGCGAAGATCGCCATCAGCACCAGGCCCAGGATGACGGCCAGCGCCACCAGGGCGACGGGATCGCGGACCAGGCGGCGGACGACGCCGCGCCAGTAGCCCTCCGACACTTCGATCGGGGCAATGACGACCTTCTCGTCGAGGGCGCGGGCGGTCATGGCCGTCAGCTCCGCTGGATGCGCGGGTCGAGCGTGGTCTGCACCACGTCGACGAGCAGGTTCAGCCCCACGAAGAACATCGCCAGGATCAGGATGGTGCCCTGGAGCAGCGGCAGGTCGCGCTGGAAGATCGCGGCATTGAGGAGGAAGCCGGTGCCGGGCCAGGCGAAGACGGTCTCGATCAGGATCGATCCGCCGAGGAGATAGCCGAGCTGCAGCCCCATGACGGCGAGCGCCGTCGGTGCGGCGTTCTTCACCACATGGCGGAACACGCCGCGGTCGGTCAGGCCCTTGGCGCCCAGCGCCTGGACGAAGTCCTGCGACAGGATGTCGGCGACGAGCGCTCTCAATGTCCGCGCGATCACCCCCATGGGGATCACCGACATGGTGATGGCGGGCAGGATCAGGTGGCGCATGTGCTCCCAGTCCCACTGCCAGTCGGCAGAGCCGCCGGGCCCGGCGCCGGTGGCGGGCAGCCAGTTCAGCTGCACCGAGAAGAAGATCACCATGACCATGCCGAGCCAGTAGTGCGGCACGCTCACCCCCAGCACCGACAGTGCCGAGGCGATGCGGTCGAGCGGTGAGTCACGGTAGTAGCCGGCGACGAAGCCGAAGAAGCAGCCGAAGCAGAAGCCGATCATGGTGGCGACCGCCGACAGGATCAGCGTGTTGCCGACGGCGCGGAACACGTCGAAGGCGACCGGGCGCCCGGTGGCGATCGACTTGCCGAGATCGCCCGACACCACCTTGCCGAGCCAGATCGCGTATTGGACCGGCAGCGGCTTGTCGAAGCCGTATGCCGCCCGCATTTCCGCCTGCTGCTCGGCCGAGGCGTCGATCGGCAGGATCGAGGTCAGCGGATCGCCGGGCGCCAGATGCACCAGCATGAAGCAGACGATGCTGACCCCGATGGCGACGGGGAGCACGTAGAGAATGCGCTTCAGGGCATAGAGCAGCATGCGCGGCTCCGCTGAGGGACCTTCTCCCTTGGGGAGAAGGTGTCCGAAGGACGGATGAGGGGCAGCGTTTCGGCGGCGCGTTCTTGACGGAAAGGGCGCCCCTCATCCGGCACTCCGCGCCACCTTCTCCCGCCCCGGCGGGCTTGACCCGCCGGACAAGCCGGCGGATCGGGAGAAGGGGCGACGAAGCGGGAGACGGGCGCCACCCCACGGTCAGATCACGGCGCCATGGTGATGGGCGAGAAGTCCTGGAACCAGTTCTGCGCCTGCACGAAGCCCTTCACCTTCGGGCTCATCGCCCGGGCGTTGACGTCATGCGTCACCATCAGGAACAGGGCCTCGTTCACGTATTTCTCGTGCACCTTGGCCAGCACCTTGTCCTGCTCCTTGGCGTCGAAGGTGTTGCGTACCTCGTCGAACAGCTTGTCCATCTCCGGATCGCAGTAATGGCCCCAGTTGGTCCCGTTCGGCGCCACCAGGTTGCACTGCAGGTGGCGAACGAAGCCGGTGAAGGGGTCCTGGATGAAGTAGGTGAAGTTGATCGAGGCGCCGCCGCGCGAACTCTCCGACTTGGCGCCCGCCCGCCAGATGTTGATCAGCTGGTTCCACTCGACCACCTCGAACTGCACCTCGATGCCGACTTCGGCCAGCGACTGCTGCACGAACTCGTTCATGGGCAGGGGCAGCATCTGGCCCGAGCCGGAGGGCGAGATCAGCGCCTTCACCTTGAGCGGCTTGCCCGGGCCGTAGCCCGCTTCCGCCATCAGCTTCTTCGCCTCGGCCACGTCGTGCTTCAGCTTGAAGGTCGGGTTGCCGAACCACTGGTGACCGGGGGTGAGGAAGCCTTCCGCCGGGATCATCAGGCCGGACAGCAGTTCCTTCATGCCCTGCCGGTCGATGGCGAGATTGGCGGCCTTGCGCACGCGGATGTCGTTCCAGGGCGAGCCTTCGACGCGCGAGAGGTGCCAGGTCCAGTTGTGCGGATAGGCATTGGTGACGATCTGCATGCCGGCCTGCTTCAGGGACGGCACGGCGTCCGGCGCCGGCGCCTCGATCCAGTCGACCTGGCCCGAGCGGAGCGCGGCCACGCGGGCATTGGGTTCGGGCAGCGGCAGCAGGACCATCTTGTCCAGCTTCGGCACCCGCGCCTTGTCCCAGTAGTCCTTGTTCGGCACCAGTTCGGCGCGCTCGCGCGGCACGAAGGCGCTGAGCTTCCAGGGGCCGGTGCCCGAGGGTGTCTTGGCGACCTCGTCCCAGCTCTTGTTCAGCTTCTCCCACTGTGCGGGCGAGGACATCATCACCCAGGCGATCTGGTAGGGGAAGGTCGCGTCGGGCGTCTTGGTGATGATCTCGACGGTGTACTTGCTGGTCGCCTTGTAGCTGGCGACGGCCGGGATGCGCGAACGGCCCTGCGCGGCCTGCTTGGCGTCGAACTGGGGCGCATCCTTGTTCAAGAGCTTCTCGATGTTCCAGACCACGGCCTCGGCGGTGAACTCGCTGCCGTCGTGGAACTTGACGCCTTCGCGCAGCGTGAAGGTCCATTTGGTCTTGTCGGTGGCGTCCACGCTCCAGGCGGTGGCGAGACCGGGGACCAGGGTCGAAGGCTTGTCCGACTTCGACAGGTCCCAGTTGATGAGGCCGTCATAGACCGTATAGCCCATGAAGCGCATGCCCTCGCCGCCCTGGTCCGTCTGGCCGGTGGTCAGCGGAATGTCGGAGGCGGTCATGCCGATCCGGAGCGTGCCTTGCGCCAGGGCCGATCCCGCGGCGAGGCCGAGGAGAGCGACGGCGGCGACGGTGCCGGTCAGCTGGCGGAAGAATGTCGAACGAGCCATACGGGAATGCCCCACCCTGCGTTGCTTGCTGCGGCGCACAATTCAAGCGCCGTGCCAGTGAGGGTCGGCGCGGTGCGGGTCGTGTTTCATCAGGGTCTGGCGACCGTCCTGCTCAAGAAACGAGCAATATCCGTCTCTGCCTAAAGCAGAGTCACTTGGACGCGGCGGCATACGCGGGCTGAATCCTGGTCAAGGTGAGTGCCGGCCGAATGCTGGTGGACTCGTGGAGGGTGCAGGTGGCGCGGGCGGAAGCGGCGTTCCGGTTGGCGCGAGCATCGCCGGCGCCCTAGTCTCACCCTCCAAACGACAAGGCCCGGGCCGTCCATGCTGAACCGCGAACCGCTCAACCCGATCACCGATGCCGAGGTCGAGGCGTTCCGTCGCGACGGCGCGGTTTGCCTGCGCAAGGTCTTCGATCCCGACTGGCTCGAGCTCATCGCGGAAGACGTGGAGCGGACCAAGCGCGACCCGAGCCCGATGGTCCGGCGCAACACCCCGGCCGGCAATCCGGGCGAATTCTTCGTCGATTTCCAGCTCTGGACCCGCTTCGAAGGCGCGCGGCGCTTCGTCTATGAAAGCCCGGCGGCGGCCGTCGCGGCGCGGATGATGGGGGCGAGCCGCGTCGTCTACTACCACGACCATCTGCTGGTGAAGGAGCCGGGGACGCAGGAGCGCACGCCCTGGCATCACGACCAGCCCTACTACCCCGTGGATGGCGCGATGGTGGCCTCGATCTGGCTGCCGCTCGATCCGGTGTCACGCGATACCTGCGTGGAATATCTCGCCGGTTCGCACCGCTGGGGCCGCTGGTTCGCGCCTCGCTACTTCAACCAGGCCAGTACGAAGCTCGAGACCGGCGGCCGCTTCGAGGAGATGCCGGATTTCGATGCCGAGATCGCCGCCGGCAAGCACCGGCTGCTCGGCTGGGACCTGGAGCCCGGCGACTGCATCTTCTTCCACGCGCTCACCGTCCATGGGGCGCCCGGCAACGTTTCCACGGCCCGCCGCCGTCGCGCCTGGGCCACCCGCTGGCTGGGCGAGGACGCCCGCTACGGCGACCGCCCCGGGCAGATCTCCCCGCCGATCACCGGCCACGGCCTGAAGGCCGGCGACAGAATGGAATGCGACACTTTTCCGTTGGTCTGGAGCGCCTGACCCCGAGCGGGAAGACGCTTGCTAAAGCTGGTATAATTTTGCGCTTTGGTGTAAAATTAAGGGCAGGCTGCGGGGAAGCGGCGGGAGGCCCGTCGTCAGCGGGCCGCACGGCGTGACAAGCGGAAGGCCCGTTCCGCCCGGAGCGGAAGGCCCGTTCCGCGCGGATCTGGTCAGGAGGCCGGCAAGTGACTGTTTTCACGACGGTTTTGATGCAATTCCCGCCCGGGCCGGAATCCGAAAGGAAGTGCGCATGACCGTCGTTCCCTTCGACCGGCCGGCGGTGCCGGATGCCGACACGGATCGCCACAGCAGCTTCACCCGTGGGCAATGGGCGGCTCTTCGTGCCAACACGCCGCTGTCGCTCTCGGACGCCGAGGTGATGCGGCTGCGCGGCGTCAACGACCGCATGTCGCTGTCGGAGGTGATGGACGTCTTCCTGCCGCTCTCCCGCCTGCTCAACCTGCATGTCGCCGCCGCCCGCCGGCTGGCCGAAGTCCGGGACACGTTCCTCGGCCGCCCGGCCCGCCATCCCCCCTATGTCATCGGCATCGCCGGCTCGGTGGCGGTGGGCAAGAGCACCTTCGCCCGCGTGCTGCGCGCCGTCCTCGCCTGCTGGCCGGACCATCCCAAGGTCGACCTCGTGACCACCGACGGCTTCCTGCATCCGACGCGCGTTCTGAAGGAGCGCGACCTGATGAAGCGGAAAGGCTTTCCGGAGAGCTACGACCTCCGCCGCATGATCGATTTCCTGACCGCCGTGAAGGCGGGCGCGGCCGACGTGGCGGCGCCGGTCTATTCGCACCAGACCTATGACATCGTGCCCGGCGAGACGCAGGTGATCCACCGCCCCGACATCCTGATCTTCGAAGGCCTGAACGTGCTGCAGGCACCGGGCGGTTCGACGGCGGTGGCTTCGGATTTCTTCGACTTCTCGATCTACATCGATGCCGAGGAAGACGTGATCGAAAGCTGGTACGTCGAACGCTTCCTGCTGCTCCAGGCGACCGCCTTCCAGAAGCCGTCTTCCTATTTCCATCACTACAAGGACCTGAGCCGGGAGGAGGCGGTGGAGGTGGCCAGGGGCATCTGGTCGTCGATCAACCTCGTCAACCTGCATGAGAACATCGCGCCGACACGCGATCGGGCTCGGCTCGTCCTGCACAAGGGCGCCGGCCACGAGGTCGATGCCGTGAAGCTCCGCCGGCTCTGAAAGGAATCCCATGGCCGATACCAGCGACCGCCTCGCCGTCCTGATCGATGCCGACAATGCCCAGGCCTCCGTCCTCGACGAGGTGCTGGCCGAAATCGCCAAGCTCGGCATCGCCGCGGTGAAGCGCATCTACGGCGACTTCACCTCGGCCCGGCTGTCGGGCTGGAAGACGAAGCTGATGGACAAGTCGATCCAGCCGGTCCAGGTCTTCCCCTACACCACGGGCAAGAACGCTTCCGACATCGCGCTGATCATCGACGCGATGGACCTGCTCCATACCCGCGATCTCGACGGCTTCTGCCTCATCTCCTCCGACAGCGATTTCACCCGGCTCGCCAGCCGGCTGCGAGAGGAGGGGTTGGTCGTCTATGGCTTCGGCCGGCAGAAGACGCCGAAGGCCTTCGTCGCCGCCTGCGACCGCTTCATCTACACCGAGATCCTGAGTGCTCCCGAGGCGCCGCCCAAGGCCACGCCGGAGAAGGGCGAGAAGAAATCCAAGCGCGGTGGCCGTGGCCGCGGCAAGGAAAAGTCGGTGGAGACCGAGATCGCCCCGGTTGTTGCGGGCGCGGCCGGTCCTCCCGTCGCGGTGCTGCGGGCGGCGGTGGAATCCGCCGCCGACGAGACCGGTTGGGCCCATCTCGGCCGGGTGGGCACCCTGCTCCGCAACCGCCTTCCCGACTTCGACGAGCGGAACTACGGACACCGCAGCCTCGCCTCTCTGATGCAGGCGATCGACGGGCTGGAACTCCAGCGCCGCGGCCCCGAAGGCGGCCAGCAGACGGTCTACGTCCGGCTGGCGGGAGAGGGCTGACGGCGCCGGATTTGACACCCCGGACCCGCATTCCTAGCTTGCCGGCCAATTGGAGGAACAACGCAAAGAATGGCCCAGTCTTTCGAGACTCTTGCCTATGAGACGCTGGCGCTCGACCGCCCGCATCCGCATGTGCTGCGCGTGACCTTGAACCGGCCGGAGGCCGGCAACGCCACCAACACGCGCATGGGCCAGGAACTGTGGGAGGTCTTCCGGCAGTTCTATATCGATTTCGACGCGGCCCGCTGCATCATCGTCACCGGCGCGGGGAAGCTGTTCTGCGGCGGCGGCGACCTGAAGGAGCGCGACGGCATGACCGACGCGGCGTGGCAGCGCCAGCACGCCCTCTTCGAACAGGCCTTCATGGCGATCGTCGATTGCCCCATCCCGGTGATCGCGGCGGTGAACGGCCATGCCTATGGCGGCGGTAGCGAAATGGCGCTCTGCTGCGACTTCATCTACGCCGCCGAGCATGCCCGCATGGCGCTGCCCGAGGTGACCCGGGGCATCTTCCCCGGCGGCATGGGCACCCAGAACCTGCCGCGCGCCTGCGGCCCCCGCCGGGCGAAGGAGATCATTCTGACCGGGGCGCCCTTCACGGCGGCCGAGGGGTACGACTGGGGCATCGTCAACAAGGTCTGCCCGGCGGACCGGCTGATGGACGAGGCGCTCGCCACGGCCATCCGCATCGCCGAGAACGCGCCGGTCGCCGTGCGCGGCGCCAAGAAATCGATCGACCGGGCGACCGAGGTCGACCGCAAGACCGGCTACGCTTTCGAGATCGAGGCGTACAATCGCACCGTGCCCACGGAAGACCGGCGCGAGGGCGTCCGGTCCTTCGTCGAAAAGCGGAAACCGAACTTCGAAGGGAGATAGCCCATGAGCGAAGACCGCGACGTCATCCTGCGCGAGGCGGGCCTGCGCGACGGCCTGCAGAACGTGAAGGCCTTCTTCCCGACCGAGGCGAAGAAGGCCTGGATCACCGCCGAGGTGGCGGCCGGGGTGCGGGAAATCGAGGTCTGCTCCTTCGTCCCCGAAAAGCTGATCCCCCAGTTCAAGGACGCGAGCGAGATCGTCGCCCATAGTCTCGCCATCCCCGGTCTGGTCGTCTCGGCCCTGATCCCCAACCTGAAGGGCGCCGAACGCGGCTTCGCCCTGGGCGTGCATCAGATGAACTACGTCTGCTCCGCCTCCGAGAGCCACAATCTCAACAACGTCCGCCGCCTGCCCAAGGATTCGGTCGCCGATTTCGCCCGCATCGTCGAACTGCGGAATTCCAACCCGGCCTGGAAGAACGTGAAGCTGAAGTTCGGTGTCGCCACCGCCTTCGGCTGCACCATCGAGGGCCGTGTCGATCCCAAGGCCGTCATGAGCATCGCCGAGCAGGCGATGGCCGCCGGAGCGGACGCGATCTCCATCGCCGATACCGTCGGCTATGCCAATCCGGCCCAGATCGGCACCATGTCCCGCGACTTCGTGAAGGCCTTCCCGGGCGTCGAGATCGGCATCCATCTGCACGATACGCGCGGGTTGGGTCTGGCGAATGCCGCCGCCGCCCTCGATGCCGGCATCCGCCGCCTCGACGGCTCGCTCGCCGGCCTCGGCGGTTGCCCCTATGCACCGGGCGCCAGCGGCAATGTGGTGTTCGAGGATCTGGTTTTCATGTGCGAGGCGATGGGCTTCCGCACCGGCATCGATCCGGAAAAGCTGATGGCCGTACGCGCGATCGTCGCCGCCAATCTTCCGGGAGAGCCGCTGCACGGCACCTTCGCCAAGGCCGGCCTCCCCAAGGGCTATATCCCCGCCGCAGGCCTGGCCCAGGCCGCCGAATAGGACAAGTGATGAACGCAGTGACCGGTACCAGTGGCCCCGTCTCGCTCGAACTGGGCGAGGACTATCCCGATATCCGCGATGCCGTGCGCAAGATCTGCGAAGGCTACCCGGCCGCCTATTGGCGGAAGCTGGAGGACGAGAACGCCTATCCCACCGACTTCGTGAAGGCGCTGACCGAGTCGGGCTTCCTGGGCGCCCTGATCCCGGAGGAGTACGGCGGCGCCGGCCTGCCGCTCCGGGCCGCGGCGGTCATCCTGGAGACGATCCATTCCTCCGGCTGCTCGGCCGGTGCCTGTCATGCCCAGATGTACATCATGGGGACGCTGCTCCGCCACGGCTCGAAAGAGCAGAAGGAATATTACCTGCCGAAGATCGCCAGCGGCGAACTCCGCCTGCAGGCTTTCGGCGTGACCGAACCCACCACCGGCACCGACACGACGCAGTTGAAGACCCGGGCGGTGAAGGACGGCGACAGCTACGTCGTCAACGGCCAGAAGGTCTGGACCAGCCGGGCGCTGCATTCCGACCTGATGCTGCTGCTCGCCCGCACCACCTCGGCCGACCAGGTGAAGCGGAAGGCCGACGGCATCTCGGTCTTCCTGATCGACATCCGCGAGTGCCTGGGCAAGGGCCTGGAGATCCGCCCGCTCGAGGCGATGATCAACCACAATACCACCGAGGTGTTCTTCTCCGACCTCCGCATCCCGGCCTCCAGCCTGATCGGACAGGAGGGGCGGGGTTTCCGCTACATCCTGGACGGCATGAATGCCGAGCGCGTGCTGATCGCCGCCGAGGCCATCGGCGATGCCCGCTTCTTCACCCGGCGCGCCGTGGCCTATGCGAACGAGCGCGTGGTCTTCGGCCGCCCCATCGGCATGAACCAGGGTATCCAATTCCCGATCGCCCGCGCCTATGCCGAGACCGAGGCCGCCGACCTCATGAACCGCAAGGCGGCGGCACTCTTCGCCGCCGGGCTCGACTGCGGCGAGGCGGCGAATACCGCGAAGATGCTGGCCTCCGAAGCGGTGTGGCACGCCGCCGATACCTGCTTCCAGACCTTCGGCGGCTTCGCCTTCGCGCGCGAATACGACGTGGAGCGCAAGTGGCGGGACTGCCGCCTGTTCCAGACGGCACCGATCTCCACCAATCTGATCCTGTCCTATCTCGCCGAGCACGTGCTCGGCCTGCCGCGCTCCTACTGAGCGCGGCAGGCATCAGCGGATCAGCCGCCCGAACTCGATGACGAGCTCGACGACGAACTCGAGGACGAGCTGCTCTGACCTTCCACGCTGCCCGTCGAATCGGAGGGTGTCGGACCGACTTCCATCGGATCGCTGCCGGCCGGCGCGACGCCGGTGGCGACGGTCGTGCTGCCGTCGGGGGCCACGGTGACGGTCTGCCCCTGATTGACCACGATCGGCTGGCCGCCCGTCGGGGTCACCACCGCCTGGCCGACGACGACGGATATTATGGTGGTTGCGTTGATCGCTACCGCGAGGCCGAGGGTCGTGCCGCGCACGCCGATGGTGGCGACGTCGCTCCTGATGCTGATGCCTTCCTTCGCCATGCGTCCCGAGACGTAGCGGAAGGTACCGACGCCCAGCTTGATCGCCATGCTGCCGGCCGAGGTCGCCGGGTTGTAGACGAACTGGTCGAGGGTCACCGTGCTGGCGGGGCCGACGGTGAACTCGGTCTCGTCGCGCAGGCGGATCAGCGCCCCGCCGCGCTCGACCGTCTCGATCACCTCGTTCGCCACCACCGGCTCGAACTGGAACAGCGGCTGCCGGGCCTGGTTCGGCTTGGTGCCGTAGGCGTAGAGCGTGATCTTCTCCGCCTGTCCGATCGACTGCGCCATGGCCGGCAGGGCCGACCCGCTCCAGGCTGCCGCGACCACCGCGGCAGCGATCCAGCTTGTTCTACGCATGCGCTTCCCCACTTCGGTCAAACAGAGTGCAGCCATTTTACGCATGCTGCCACCGAACGGCTGCAACTGAGGCTCACAATTGTGAGTGTCAAGCGACGCCGGTCACGCCCGTGTGCCGCCGCTGCCTGAGGCCTGCCGTTGCGGCCGTGTCCACCGCGCCGTCGGCGGTCAGTACGACGGCGAAGCGCGCCGCCGCCTGCTCGACGGTATAATAGCCTCTGGCGACATCGCGGGCGACGAGGGCGGGCTCGCGCGTGAACGGGTCCCCGAACCCGCCGCCGCCGGGCGTGGAAACGCGGATCCGGTCGCCGGCCTTGATGCGGATGTCCTGGTCCTTGGACAGGTGCGGCGGCGTATAGCTTTCGCCGTTCCGGGTGACGCTCACTCGGTTCAGGCCGCCGTCGCCGCCGCCCATTGCGCCCTGCGGCCCAAAGCGCCCGTGATCCATCACCATGGAGGCGCGCGCCTCGCCACGCCGCAGCGTGATGGCGTAGTTGAGGCCGAAGCCGCCGCGTGCCCGTCCGGCGCCGCCGGAACCCTCATTGAGCGACACCTCGTCGAACAGGACCGGATAGTACTGCTCCATCACCTCGACCGGTGTGGTCTTGGAGATGCCGATGGTGGAACAGCCGTTGGAGATGCCGTCGCCCGAAGCGGAGCCGCCATAGCCACCGCCGGAGATCACGTACATCACATACGCGCGGCCGCGCGCCGGATCGACGCCGCCGAGCGCCAGGTTGCCCGAGGTTCCGGCGGGCGCCGCGAACAGCTTGTCGGGGAGCGCCGGGGTCAGTGCGGCGAAGACGGCCTCCGCAATGCGCTGGCTCACTTCCGCCGCGCAGCCGGAGACGGGGCGCGGGTACTCGGCGTAGAGGAAGGTGCCCTTCGGGTCGATCACGTGCAACGGCTCGAACGTCCCGGCGTTGATCGGCACTTCCGGGAAGATGTGCTTCATGGCGAGATAGATCGAGGATCGCGTGGTCGCTACGACGCTGTTCATGGGCCCCTGGCAGGGAGGGCTGGAGCCGGAGAGGTCGAAGGACATCTCCTCTCCCCGCTTTTCGATCCTCAGTGCGATCCTGAGCGGTGCGTCCACCACGCCGTCGGAATCGACGAAGGCCTCGCCCTCCCAGGTCCCGTCCGGGATGGTGGCGATCTTGGCCCGCATCTGCCGGGCGGCCCGCGTGCGCAGTTCCCCGATGGCCGCATCCACCGTCTCCGCACCATAGCGGTCGATCAGTGCCGTCAGGCGCCTTTCCCCGATGTTGAGCGCCGCTGCCTGCGCCTTGATGTCGCCGATGCGCTGGTCAGCGATGCGGATGTTGGAAAGGATGATCGACAGGATCTCCTCGTCCAGCTTGCCTTCCTTGTAGAGTTTGACCGGCGGCAGGCGCAGGCCTTCCTGCTCCACCTCGGTCGCGTTGGCCGAGAAGCCGCCGGGCACCATCCCGCCGATATCCGGCCAATGCCCGGTATTGGCGAGCCAGGCGAACAGCCGGCCCCGATAGAAGAACGGCTTCACGAAACGAACATCCATCAGGTGGGTGCCGCCGAGATAGGGGTCGTTGACGATGAAGACGTCGCCCGGGCGGATATCCTTGGCCCGCTTGATGACCGCCTGGGTCGAGAACTGCATGGTGCCGACGAAGATCGGCAGGCCGAGGTCGCCTTGGGCGATGAGGTCTCCGGTGTCGCGGTGATAGATACCGTCCGACCGGTCCATCGCCTCCGAGATGACGGGCGAGAATGCCGCGCGGCAGAAGGCGAGATCCATCTCGTTGCAGACCTGCTGCAATCCGTTCTGGATCACGACGAGGGTGACGGGATCGAGATTGCTCATGCGCGGATCCTCTTCCTTGGCTCCGCCGTCCGTCAGACGGTGATGATCAGATTGCCGAAACGGTCGATCTCGACCGCATTGCCGGGCTCCACGACGGTGGTCGCATCGAGCTGTTCCAGAATCGCCGGTCCCTCGAACCGGGCGCCGCGCGGCAGCTTCTCGCGGGCATAGATCGGGGTAGCGATGAAGCCGCCTTCGAACCAGACGGGGCGGCTGCCGGTTCGCGCGGCGGCGACATTCGCGCCTGCGCCGATGAGCCGGTCGAGCGCCACGGCGGGGCGGACGCCGATCACGGCCGTGTGCAGGTTCACCAGAACGGGGCGCAGTTCCGCCAGTTCGACCTCGAACCGGCGCCAATAGGCGGTCGCGAAGCTCTCCGCCAATCCTTCCTTGGTGAGCGGGACGTCGGCGAGTTCGACCGAGAGCATATGGCTCTGGCCTTGGAACTGCATGTCCGCGCGACGGAGGATCCGTATCCCTTCGACCGGCACGCCCTCGCGGGCGATCAGCGCGCGTCCCTCCTCGGCCTGGGCGGCCAGGATGGCATTCGCCTCAGCCTCGTCCAGGGCCGGAAGCGGACGATTCACCGTCCGGACGAAGTCATGGCGCAGATCGGCGACGATGCAGCCCAAGGCATTGGTGATGCCCGGCCGGGCCGGAATCAGGACGCGGGGAATGCCGAGTTCGCGCGCCAACGCCACTGCATGGAGCGGCCCGGCGCCGCCGAAGGCGAAGAGGGCGAAGTCGCGCGGATCGTGCCCCTTGGACAGCGAAACCATCCGGATGGCGCCGGCCATGCGGTCGTTGGCAATGCGCAGGATGGCAGCCGCCGCGGCGTCGACATCGAGGCCGAGGGGATCACCCACCTCCGCTCCGATCCGCTGACGTACCTGATCCACCGGCACCGGCGTGCCGACGGCGAGGAGGCCAGCGGGGTTGAGGCGGCCCAGCACCAGATTGGCGTCGGTTATGGTCGGCCGTACACCGCCCCGGCCATAAGCGATCGGTCCCGGCGTGGCACCCGCGCTCTCTGGGCCGACCTGCAACAGACCGGCGTCATTGCGGAAGGCGATCGACCCCCCGCCTGCGCCGATCGTGTGGACATCCACCATCGGCACGTGGATCGGCATGGCGTATTCGAGCTCGAGTTCGGCGGAGAGAGCCGGGAGCCCGTCGAGGATCAGGCCGACGTCGGAGGAAGTTCCCCCCATGTCGTAGGTGATGACATTGGGAAAGCCGGCCGCCGCCGCCACCCGTGCCGCCGCCATGACCCCGGATGCCGGTCCGGACATCACGGTGTTCACGGCAGATTCCGCCACGATCCCGGCGGCGACCGTGCCGCCGTTGCCCTGCATGACGAGAAGGTCGCGGGCGAAGCCGCGACGGCCCAGTTCTCCCTGCAGCCGGTCGATGTAGCGGTGCAGCACCGGCTGGATCGCCGCGTTCACCGCTGCGGTCACCCCGCGCTCGTACTCGCGGTATTCCGACAGGATCGCATGCCCGGCCGTGACGTGGCCGGCAGGCCAGCGGGCCCGCACGATCGCTGCCGCGCGCGTCTCGTGCGCCGGATTGCGGTAGGAATGCAGGAAGTGGACGACGATCGCCTCGCAACCGGCGGCGATCAGCCGGTCGGCGGCGGTGGCGACGCTGGCCTCGTCCAGCGGGCGGACGATCTCTCCGTCCGCGTCGATGCGTTCGTCCGCCTCCAGACGCAGTTCACGAGGAATGATCGGATCGAAATGCCCGATCAGCCCATAGGGCTTCGGTCGGGTGCGGCGGCCGAGTTCCAGAACGTCGCGAAAGCCCCGCGTGGTGATCAGGCCAACCTTGGCGATCTTGCGTTCCAGCAGCGCGTTCGTGGTCGCCGTGGTCCCGTGCACGATCGCCGTCACGTCGCCGAGCGCGATGCCCGCCGCCTCGATCGCCGCCAGAACGCCGAAGGCCTGGTTCTCGACCGTAGTCGGCACCTTGGCGAGGCGGGTCTCGCCGTCCCCCACCGCGATCAGGTCGGTGAAGGTCCCGCCCACATCGATGCCGACCACCAGTGCCATCTGTTCACCAGGCCCTGTCCAGGATCGCCAGCACGTCGTCCTCGGTCCTGATCGGGCGCGGGTTGGTCCGCACCCACATGTTGCCGAGCGCGCCCTTGGCGATGGCGGGAAAGTCGTCCCGCTTCACTCCGGCATCGCGCAGCCGCGTCGGCTGGCCGAGCGCGGCCACCAGTTCCGCCACGCCGGCCGCGGCATCGCCGTCGCGGCGGCCGAAGGCCTCGGCGATGCGGCGCTGTTGTTCCGTGGTGTGGTCGCGGTTCCAGGCCAGCACGGCCGGCAGCATGATGCAGGACGTATGCCCGTGCCCCATGCCGGTGACGGCACCGAGGCTGTGCCCGATGCCGTGGCTGGCGCCGTACTGCGCCCGCCCGATGCCCAGGCCCGCGAGCCAAGCCGCTTCCTGGCAGAGCAGCCGGGCGTCTAGGTCCTTCGGGTCCGTCCTGCTTTTCGGCAGGCCTTCGCGGAACAGGCGGATGGCATGCAGCGCCGTGCCCTCGACGATGGCGGAGGGCGTGATCGAGCAGATTCCCTCGACGGCATGATCGACGCCGCGGATGCCGGTGGAGAACCACAGGTCGTCCGGCGTGTAGAGCGTGGCGGCGGGGTCGAGGATCACCGCGCGCGGACCGATCTCCTTCGCGGTGAAGGCGTCCTTTACCTTGCGCTTTTCGTCGGTGCAGCCGCCGATATTGCTGAACTCGGCGGCCGACAGTGTGGTCGGCACGGCGATCTGGCGGAACGGCGGCGGCTTTATCTGTGGCACCACGCGGCTGCCGTCGGGCGCCACCTTCAGGTGCCAGTCGCCCATGGCATCGACGCTACGCACGTCTTGCGCGAGGCAAACCAGCATCACCTTGACCGTGTCGATCACCGTGCCGCCGCCCAGCGACACGATCAGGTCAGGCCTCGCCGCCCGCGCCGCTTCGGTTGCCGCCATGACGCTGTCGCGCGGCGTGTGCTCGCGGCATTCGTCGAACAGGCCGGCGAAGCTCGCCCCCAGCGCGTCACGGACGGCACTGACCACCGGCGTCTTGCGGGCGAGGCTGCGGCTTGCCACCAGGAAGACACGGGTTGCGCCGAGGCGGTTCGCTTCTTCCACCACCGCATCGGCTGCCGGCTTGCCCCAGATGATCCGTTCCTGGGTCAGAAAATCGTAGGCACCCTGACGCATCGGCTTGTCCTCCCGCGTTCTCGTGATCAGACGCTCAAGTAGGCTGCGCGCACGGCCTCGTCCTCGGCAAGGGCCGCCATGCTGCCCTCGTAGCGGATGCGGCCCTTCTCGATCACATAGGCGCGATCGGCGACCAGTCCGGCGAAGTGCAGGTTCTGCTCGGAGAGCAGCACCGACAGCCCTTCCGCCTTGAGTTGCCGGATGGTCACCGCCATCTGCTCGACGATGACGGGAGCGAGACCCTCCGACGGCTCGTCCAGCAGGATGCAGGCGGGATTGCCCATGAGCGTTCGGGCGATGGTCAGCATCTGCTGCTCTCCGCCCGACATACGCCCGCCCGGCCGCCCGCGCATCTCGGCCAGGTTCGGAAACAGCGCGAACAGCCGCTCGGGGGTCCAGGGCGCGAGGCCCTCGCGCGGCGGACGCCTGCCCACCTCGAGGTTCTCCATCACGGTGAGATCGGTGAATATCCGCCGCTCCTCCGGCACGTAGCCGAGGCCGAGCCGGGCGATCGCGTGCGACGGCATCCGGTCGATCCGCATGCCGGCGAAGCGGATCTCCCCGCCGGTGGGGCGCAAGAGGCCGATCAGGCACTTCATCGTCGTCGACTTGCCGGCCCCGTTGCGGCCGATCAGGACGACGACCTCGCCCTTAGCCGCGCGAAGCGCCACATCGGCCAGGATATGGGCACGGCCGTAATGGGCGTTGAGGGCGGATACCTCCAGCATCAGGCCGCGTGTCCGAAGGTGCTGCCGCCGCCGAGATAGACCTGCTGTACGCGCGGGTCGGCGCGCACCGCGTCGGGCGGGCCGTCGGCGATCAGCTGTCCCCGGTTCAGGACGATGATCCGGCTGGCATGGGCGAAGACCACATCCATGTCGTGTTCGGTGAACAGTACGGCGATCCCCTGGTCGCGGACGATATCGGCGACCAGCGCCATCAACTCCACCCGTTCCTTCGGCGCCATGCCGGCGGTGGGTTCGTCCATCAACAGCAGGCGCGGCGCGTTGGCGAGCGCGATGGCGAGTTCGAGCCGCTTCAGGTCGCCATAGGCGAGCACGGCCGCCGGGCGTTCGGCCTGTTCCAGCATGCCGACGCGCGCGAGCAGCGCCTCGGCCTCCGGCCTGTACAGATCGCGGGCGCGGGGCCAGAAGCTCAGCGTGCGGCGGTGGTGCGAGATCAGCGCGATCTGTACGTTCTCCCGCACCGTCATCGAGGCGAAGGTGGCGGTGATCTGGAACGTCCGCCCGACGCCGAGCCGCCACACGGCGCGCGGTTTCAGGCCGGTGATATCGCGCCCCTCGAAGGTGACATGGCCGGCGTCGGGGCGAAGCTGGCCGTTCAGCATGTTGAAGCAGGTGGTCTTGCCGGCACCATTGGGCCCGATCAGGGCCAGGAGCTCGCCCTTCGCCACCGCGAAGCTGACGTCGCGCACCGCCTGCACGCCGCCGAAGGCCTTGGCGAGGTTGTCGACCGCCAGCACGTTCATGCCGCCCCCCGCATGAAGCGATTGCGAATGAAGCCGACGATGCCTTGCGGGAAGGCCAGGACGAGGACGATGATGACGAGGCCGAGGATGGCGCGCCAGAACTCGACCCGCCGCGCGATCTCGTCCTGCAGCCAGATGAAGACGCCCGCGCCGACGATCGGCCCGGTCAGGGTCTGCACGCCGCCGAGCAGCACCATGACGAGACCGTCGACCGAGCGCGCGATCCCGAGTGTCTCCGGCGAGATCGATCCCTTCGAGAAGACATGCAGCACGCCGGCAAGGCCAGCGAAGGCGCCCACCAGGGCGAAGGCGAACCATTGGTGGCGGCGCAGATCGATGCCGATGGCGTCCGCGCGGAGGGGCGAGTCGCGTCCTGCTCGCAGCACCGCGCCGAAGGGGGCGAAGACGATATGGCGGATCGCCAGCAGGCCGGCGGCGCAGAGGATCAGCGTCAAGTGGTAGAAGGCGGCCTTGTCGGCCGCCCAGGCCGGCGGCCAGATGCCGATGAGACCGTTGCTGCCGCCCGTGAACGCGTCCCACTGGAAGGCGATCGACCAGACGATCTGCGCGAAGGCGAGGGTCAGCATGGCAAGGTAGACGCCCGACAGCCGGACGACGAACCAGCCGAACAGCAGGGCGCCCGCGGCGGCGATCAGGGGACCGAGCGCCAGCGTCGCCTCCATCGGCAGTCCGGCGCGCAGGAGCAGGAGTGCGGCCGCATAGGCACCGATGCCGAAATAGGCGGCATGACCGAAGGACACCATGCCACCCGGCCCCATGAGAAGGTGCAGGCTGGCGGCGAAGAGCGCGAAGACGAAGATGTCGATCAGCAGCACCAGCAGATAGCTCTGGGTGAGCGCAGGGAGGACGAGCAGTGCGGCGCCTACCGCGGTGAAGGCCAGCACCAGCCAGCCTGGCAGCGGCTTCAGCGGCGCCTCGATGATACCGGCGTGGCGCGGTTCGCCGGCGGGTCGGCCGAGCAGGCCCCAGGGGCGCACGACCAGCACGATCGCCATCACCACGAATTCGACCACCAGGGTGAATTTCGAGAAGGAAAAGGTGGTGCCGAAGGCCTGCACGTCGCCGATGCCGATGCAGAATGCCTTGATCACCCCGATCAGGAGCGCGGCGAGGAAGGCGCCCGGGATGCTGCCGAGGCCACCCACCACCACGACCACGAAGGCATCCGAAATCACGGTGATGTCGAGAAAGAGCTGTGCCGGCTCGCGCGGCACCTGCAGCGCGCCGCCGAGCCCGGCGAGGAAGCTGCCGAGCGCGAAGACACCGGTGAAGAGCCAGGCCTGGTTCACGCCGAGCGCGCCCACCATGTCGCGATCCTGTGTCGCCGCCCGGACCAGGACGCCCCAGCGGGTTCGGTTCAGGATCAGCCAGAGAAGGCAGAGCATCACCGGCCCGACGGCGATCAGCACCAGGTCGTATTCGGGAAAGGGCTTGTCCATGATGCGGACGGCGCCGCGCAGTCCCGGGGCGCGGGGGCCGAGCAGGTCCTCGGGTCCCCAGAGCATGAGAACCACGTCCTTGATGACGAGGACGAGACCGAAGGTGGCGAGCAGCTGGAACAGCTCCGGCGCCTGATAGATTCGGCGCAGCAGCAGGATCTCAACGGCGAAGCCGATGATGCCGACGGCAATCCCGGAGAGCAGCACGCAGGTCCAGAAGGCGAGGGGGGAGCCGCGGCCGAAGCTCTCGGTCAGGCTGTAGGCGATGTAGATCCCCAGCATGAACAGTGAGCCGTGGGCGAAGTTCACGATCCGCGTCACGCCGAAGATGAGCGACAGGCCGGCCGCCACCAGGAACAGCGAGGAGGCGCCGGCGAGGCCGTTCAGGAGTTGGATGGTGATGTCGGCTAGGGTCACGGGGGCGGATCAAGCACTGCTGGGCTCCTCCCTCGGCTTTGCTGGGGGAGGCTGGGTGGGGGTGGTGAAGGCATGCCGGCGACCGACATCTGCGGCGACCGCGTCCACCCCGACCCTCCCCCGCGCCGCTGCGCGACGCGACGGAGGGAGTTTTCTGTCGATCATTCCTTCGGACGCAGCTTCAGCACTTCCTCGTCGGGCGGCAGGAAGTCCTTGCCGTCGGCGAAGGTCCAGTCGACCATCACGCCCTTGCCGTCCTTCAGCGCCAGCTTCCCCACATAGGCGCCCATGGTCGACTGGTGGTCGATCGCCCGGTAGGTGATCTTGCCGAAGGGTGTCATGTGTTCCAGGCCCTTCATGGCCGCGACCAGCTTCTCGGTATCGGTCGATCCCGCCTTCTTCAGCGCCGCCACGACCGTCTGCACGGTCGCATAGCCGACGACGGAGCCGAGGCGAGGATAGTCGTTGAACCGCTTCTGATAGGCGGCGAGGAAGGCCTTGTGTTCCGGCGTCGCGATCTCGGCCCAGGGATAGCCGGTGACGATCCAGCCCGCCGGCGTCTCGTCCTTCAGCGGATCAAGGTATTCGGGCTCGCCGGCCAGCAGGTTCAGCACCGTCATGCCCTTGAACAGGTCGCGGGTATTGCCCTCGCGCACGAACTTGGCGAGATCGGGCCCGAAGAGGGAGGAGAAGATCGCATCGGGCTTCGCCTGGGCGATGGCATCCACCACCGCGCCGGCTTCGATCTTGCCGAGCGGCGGCGCCTGTTCGACGACGAACTCGACGCCCGGCACCTTTGCAGCCAGAAGCTTCTTGAAGGCGGCGGTCGCCGCCTGGCCGTACTCGTAGTTCGGATAGACGATGGCCCAGCGCTTCTTCCCCGACTTGACCGCGCCGTCGATCAGCATCGCGGTCTGCATGTAGGTCGAGGCGCGTAAGCGGAAAGTGTACTTGTTGCCGTTGTCCCAGACGATCTTGTCTGTGAGGGGCTCGGCGGCGACGAAGAGCACCTTGCGCTGGTTGGCGAGATTGGAGACGGCGAGGCCGACATGGGACGGGAAGGTGCCCATGAGGAGCTTCACGCCCTCGCGCGTCAGCAGTTCCTCGGCCACGCGCACCGCATCGCCCGGATTGCCGCCGTCGTCGCGGGAGACGATCTCGAGTTTCTGGCCGAGCACGCCGCCGGAGGCGTTGGTCTCCTCCAGAGCCAGTTCCCATCCCTTCTTGTAAGGATCGAGGAAGGCGGGAAAGTTTTTGTAGGAGTTGAGTTCGCCCACCTTGATCTGGGCCGAGACCGGGGCGGCGAGAGCGGCGCCCGCCAGCGCCAGAACGAGTGCCTTGGTGAAGCTCTTCATGGTCGTCGATCCCCCTGAGCAACCGGCGTGATGCGGTGCAGCACGCTATCCGCCCGGTCGAGCCGGGGTCAACAGCGCACGCGAACGTCCCTGCAGCGAGATCCAGGCGTCCAGGATCAGTCCGCGTCGCTTCAGGGCCCTCGCCCGGCGCAAGCCGCGCCCGAGCGCGGCGTCGATGGTCGCTGCGTCGAGCGGCCCGACATCGACGGTCACCGCGAGGTCCCCGAGGTCGCTGTCGTCGCGCAGGGATCGTGCGGGCCGCTTCAGAACCGCGGGATGCGCGGCGTCGACGGCATTGGCGATCATGGTGGCCGCGGCATCGGCGCTCGCGGCCGTTGGGGCGAAGACGGTGGCGGCGTCGGCGATTCCGAGCGACTGCGAGCGGCCGCGCCAGCCCGAGGTGGCTATGCCGCGCGCGGCGTCCCCTGCCCGGATCAACGCCCGGGCATCGATCGCGGGACGGTCCTGGTCGGCGACGACGCCCAGCGACAGGCTTTCGCCGGGACCGAGGTAGATCGCGATGTCGCCGCCGTTGTTCACATAGGCTTTGGCGACCCGCCGACCCGCCAGCATGGCGCCCAGCACTTCCTCGGCCACCGCCCCGGCGACCGCCGCCATCGGGGTGATATAGACGCGCCGGTAGGGCCAGACGGCCGCTGCCATGCGGCGGGCGATCACTCCTCGCAAGTCGGGCGGGCGCTTGCCGAGGGGCGTCCGCAGCAGCGGCAGTTCGGCGACCAGCTCCGACAGGATGCCGCCGAAGCGTCGTCCCGCCTGGGCATAGGCCGCCAGCACCTCGGCCGTGTCGCCAAACGCCTGGGCAATGATATCGATCGGCCCGTGCTGCAGATGCAATCGCCCGTCCGGCAGCAGCGCCGCAAGCTCTCCCCCGCGCGCGGCATGGGGGAGGGGGATCATCCGCGCTTCGGTGCGGCGATCGGCCAGGGATTCTCGCTCCGCCAGGCTTCGCGGGTGAGGCGGCCACCCGACAGCACGCTCTCGAGCGTCACCGCCCGGTCCGCATAGCCGCCCAGCGCCGCATAGTCCGCGAGCGGCAGCGTGAACTCGATCGGCGCCACCAGCGCGGGCGTCGGCACATAGCCGAAGGACCGGTCCGGCATCCGTGTCACATCGACCATCAGCGTGATGCCGCCTCCGGGCCAGATATAGGTGGGTGCCCCTCCGCAGGTGACGCGGGTGAGCCTGTCCTTCACCGACCGGGTCAGGCGAACGGGGTTCTCGGTCACGCCGGCGCGGAGCGAACCGCCGGCCCCGGCCATGAACAAGACGGTGCAGAGTGCCGGCTCGCAGTTCTCGGCGATCCGCTCCACCACGTTGCTGATCGGCACCGGCATCTCCGCCGGCTTCGGCTTCAGGTCCTGATCCAGCACGAACCAGGCGGCGTGCTCGCCCGTGGTCGACACCATGAGAAGGCGCAGGCCGGGCCAGGCGGTCTTGGGATCGATCCTGTCGATGATGGACAGCGGATCCTCGATATCGGTGCCGCCCCAGCCCAGGCCCGGCTCCGCCACCTGAAAGTAGCGGCCCGGGGTCGATTTCCGGCCCCGCACCCTGATCCCGGCGGGGCGCATGTCCAGGAAGCGGCCGGCCTGGTGCTCGGTCAACACCCCGGTGATGTGATCGTCCACCACGATCACCTCGTCCGCGTGCTCCTGCCACTGGGGCGCGAAGATGCCGATGGTGGCGGACCCGCATCCGACCCGCATGCGTTCTTCCCGCTTGTCGTCGACCACCGGCGGCTGTCCCGCCTGTACCAGTACCCTAGCGCCGCCGTCGATGCTGAGTTCCACGGCCTCCTTGTTGCAGAGCGCGAGGAGTGCGTCGCAGGTGGCCACGCCTTCCTTCTTCGATCCGCCGGTCAGATGACGCACCCCGCCGAGCGACAGCATCTGCGAACCGTACTCGGCCGTGGTGACATGGCCGACCTGTTCGCCTCTCATCCGCACGGCCGCGGTCTCCGGGCCGAGGAAGCGGTCGGTATCGATCTTCACCTTGACGCCGCAGTAGCTGAAGATCCCTTCCGAAACGACCGTCACCATGTCGATTCCGTCGTGGCGGCTGGAGACGATGAAAGGGGCGGGCTTGTAGTCGGGATAGGTGGTGCCCGAGCCGATCCCGGTGACGAAGGCACCGGCCAGCAGCGGGTTGCCGTCCCAGCCGCCGGCGCCGGCGAAGGGCACCATGTGTTCCGTCCGCTCCGCCACGACCAGCGGGTCGCAGCGGGTAAGCAGGCCGTCGACATTGGCGTAGCGGTCGCAGGCGCCGGTCTTGCCCGGCCGAATGCGGCACAGGACGGGGCAGGCGTCGCAGCGGACGGTTCCGTCTGGTGGTAAATCTCCCTCGGCGCTCATCGACCCCTCGCGCGCAACCGCCATGATGATAGGGCATGGCGCGGACGCAGGCGATGTAGCAGGATGCGTGCCGGAGGAACGTCGTTGATCGACAGGTTGAAGAAATTCGCCCGCGAGAGGATCGCGGGCCATCCGGGCTTGTGGCATCCGCAGGATTTCCCGCTTCCGCTCTGGCGGACCATGGCGGCCGAAGGGCTGCTGGGATTCGGTCTGGACGAGGGCGCGTCAGGGATCGCGACCATCGCGCAAGGATCGGCCGCCATCGCCGAGGCGACCGGTTCGCTCGGATTCGCATCCGCCTGGGCCGGGCAGGCCATGGTGCCGCTGATGCTGTCACAAAAGGCGGGCCTGCCGGAAGACCTGCTGCGGCAGGCGCGGTTGGGGGAGGCGGTGATCGCGCTCGCCATCTCCGAACCGAAGGCGGGTGCGCATCCGAAGCATATCGCCACCGCCGCGACCAGGACGAGCGGCGGTTACCGGATCGATGGCGAGAAGGCCTATCTCACCAATGGCCCGATCGCGACCCATGTCGCGGTCCTTGCCATCACGGATGTGGTGGAAGGCCGAAAGGAATTTTCCTTCTTCCTGGTGCCCACCGGCACCCCCGGCATGGCGGTTGTCGACCATCCGCAGTTCGATTTCCTGCGACCGGCGCAGCATTGCGGCCTGAGGCTCGAAAACTGCGTGGTGCCGGAGACCGCCCTGATCGGCCGGCGCGGACATGCCTTCGACGATGTCGCGATGCCCTTCCGCAATCTCGAGGACGCCGCCGGGATCGGAAGCCTGATCGCAGGCCTCCGGCATGCGCGCGCCGCCGCTGGGGTGAAGCTCGGGCCGGTCGGGGACGAGGCGGCGGTGACGCTCGGCGAAATCGCCGGTATCGAGGCGACGCTTCAGCTTCTGAGCGGCGCCATCCTACAGGCGCTCGGGCGCTGGCAGACGGAGAGCGAGGCCACCGGAGCCCAACTCGTCGCCGTCCGCGACCTCGCGCGGCGCGAGGTCGGTTTGCTGCGCGGGCTGGGTGCGGATCGCGACCCCCACGCCGCCCGCATTCTGCGCGACATCGAAAAATCCCTGGATATCGCCCGCATGGCCCGGCAGATACGCAAGGCCAAGCTCGGTCGCTCGCTTCTGTCTTTGCCTGGAAACCCGTCATGAATGCGCTGTCAGCGAAAAAACTCGCCACCGTCGACGCGGTGGCCCAAGGCCTCACCTCGGTCGGCTATATCCCGAACCGGCAGATCTCCACCGCGGTGTTCCTGTCCGAACACCTGACCAAGCCGATCCTGGTCGAGGGGCCGGCCGGCGTCGGCAAGACCGAACTGGCCAAGGCCGTCTCCACCTATCTCGACCTGCCTCTCATCCGCATGCAGTGCTACGAGGGTCTGGACGAGGGCAAGGCGCTGTATGAATGGAAGTACGGCAAGCAGCTTCTCTACACCCAGATCCTGAAGGACAAGCTGGGCGAGGAGATGCGCCAGACCGCCGACCTGCGCGCCGCACTGGCGAAGCTCGACACCGTCGACGACATCTTCTTCTCCGAACGTTTCCTGGAAGAACGCCCGCTGCTCAAGGCGCTGCGCCAGCCGGGCGGCGCGGTGCTGCTGATCGACGAGGTGGACAAGGCCGACCAGGAATTCGAGGCCTTCCTGCTCGAAATCCTCTCCGACTTCCAGGTGACCATTCCCGAGCTCGGGACCGTTTCGGCCACCGTGCCGCCGCTCGTCTTCCTCACCTCCAACTCGATGCGCGACATGGGCGATGCGCTCAAGCGGCGCTGCCTGCACCTGCACATCGGTTATCCCGATCCGAAGCTGGAACGCCGCATCGTCGAGGTGCGGGTTCCGGGCGTGGGCGAGCGGCTCCGCCGCCAGCTCGTCTCCTTCGTGCAGCAGATCCGCGCGATGGAGCTGAAGAAGCTTCCCTCGGTCAGCGAGACCATCGACTGGGCCCGCGTGCTGGTGCTGCTGCATGCGGACAATCTCGAACCCGAGATGGTGCGCGACACGCTGAATGTCCTGCTCAAGTTCGAGGAAGACGTGGAAGCGGTCGGCCGCCAGGTGCCGACCTTCGTGCACGAGGCCCTGAAGGACGGCGAAGCGGGATTGTGATGCGGAACCGCCCCCACCCCAGTACCAGGCTTTTCCGGCTCCCCCGTCAGACGACGCGGGTGGGCTAGTCGATGTCGGTACACGAGCCCCTCGTCCGCTTCATCGGAACGCTCCGCGTCGCCGGCGTGCGCATCTCGGTGGCCGAGGGGCTGGACGCCATGGCGACGGCCGAGGTGGTGGGCTATGCCGACCGTCAGGTGCTCAAGGACGCTCTCGGCCTGACACTCGCCAAGTCTCTGGAAGAGAAGGTCCTGTTCGAGGATTGTTTCGACAACTTCTTCCGCCGTGACGAATTCAAGCCTCCCTCCGGATCCGAAAGCGAGGACAAGTCCAACGAAGGCGGCTCCCAGACCGAACTCGGCCAGATGCTCCTCGCGGGCGATTCAGCGGCACTCGCCCAGGCGATGGAGGCAGCCGCCAATCAGGTCGGCATCAGCCAGATCCGCATCTTCACGCAGGTGAACCTCTATGCCCGGCGGATCATGGAGCAGATGGGGCTGGACGCGCTGGAAGGCGAGATTGCGGCCCGGCGTCGACAGGGGACGCCGGCCGGTACCCAGCAAGCCGACATGCTCGATCAGGCGCGCGAGGACCTGCGCGAAGAGGTGCGCAATTTCGTCGCCCGCCAGCTCGACATCTACGCGCGGGGCGAATCCGAGCGCCTGCGCGATTCCTTCCTCAAGGAGGCGCGGCTCGGCAATCTCGGGCCGCGCGACAAGGCCCGCATGCGGGTGATCGTCAAGCAGATCGCCCGCCGGCTCGCCACCCGGCATGCGCGGGTCCTCAAGAAGAAGCGCAAGGGCCAGCTCGACGTCCGCCGCACCATCCGCAAGAACCTCCCGAACGACGGCGTGCTGTTCAAGACCGCCTTCCGTTTCAAGAAGATCGACCGGCCGAAGATCATCGCGATTTGCGACGTCTCCGGGTCGGTCGCGGCTTCGGCCGAGTTCTTGCTGCTGTTCCTGTGGAGCCTGCGCGAGGTATTGGCGGGTGTGCGCGCCTTCGCCTTCTCCTCCGACATCGCCGAAGTGACGGAGACGCTTTCGCGCCACGGCGACGAGGAAGCGGCGAAGACCATCCTGCGGACCATCGGGGGCGGGTCGACCAACTACGGACGCTCGCTCGACACCTTCCGCAAGAACTGGATGTCCGCGGTGGACCGCAAGACCACGGTGATCATCCTGGGCGACGGACGCGGCAACCGGACCGAGCCGCGTGCCGATATCGTGCGCGAACTGTCGGAACGCTCGAAGCGCCTGATCTGGCTGAACCCCGAACCGCGCCAGATCTGGGGCACCGGCGACAGCGACATGCCGCGCTATCGTCCCTACTGCCACCTCGCCAAGGTGACCAATTCGATCAAGCATCTGGAAGAGGTTGTGTCGGACCTGCTCGAGGCCGACCGCCACGGCTGAGGGCTACATCACGGCCAGAGTGGCGTTGCGGATGTCGGTGATCAGCATGCAGCCCGGCGCATGGGTGATGCAGAAGGGCAGTTTCGCCGCCTCGACCACCGCCTGCGGGGTGACGCCGCAGGCCCAGAACACCGGCACTTCGCCGCTCCGGATATCGACCGCGTCGCCATAGTCGGGCCGGCCGATGTCCCGGATGCCGATCTGCCCCGGATCGCCGAAATGCACCGGTGCACCATGCACGGCGGGGAAACGGGTGGTGATCTGGATGGCGCGGATCGCGTCCGCCGGGGTGAACGGCCGCATCGACACCACCATCGGCCCGGCGAAGCGCCCTGCGGGCGCCGTTGCGATGCCGGTCTTGTACATCGGCACGTTCCGGCCCTGGTCGATATGGCGGATGCGCAGGCCTCCCGCCACCAGAGCCTCCTCGAAGGAAAAAGAGCAGCCGAGCAGGAAAGCGACCAGGTCGCCCCGCCAATGGCTTCGGATGTCCGTCGTCTCCTCCGTGATCATTCCGTCGCGCCAGATCCGATAGCGCGGAACGTCGGTGCGGATGTCGATATCGGCGCCCAGCATGGGCAGCATGGGATCGCCCGGCTGCGACATGCCGATGACAGGGCAGGGCTTCGGATTTTGCTGGCAGAACTGCAGGAATTCGCCCGCGGCCTCCGCCGGAAGAATGGCCAGGTTGCCCTGCACCATTCCCGGTGCAAGGCCGCTCGTCGGACCGGCGAAGTCGCCGGTACGAATGCGGGCCCGCACGCTGCGCGCCACCGTCTCGGGGTGCTCCGCCATCCTCGGTTCGATCGTCATCGGCCATCACCGACGGGTTGGACGAGACCACACCCTAGCAGAAAGCGGGTCCCGACCCGGAATCCGGAATCGATCGGAACATTTCACGCCGCGCGCCGTTTCGGATCCTTACCCCGCTGGCGGCGCAGGAGTGGGTTCGGTGGACGAAGGGGCCGGTCGCCCGCTTTCCGATTCCCGGGCGAGTCCCCGGCGGGTGAACAGCGGCCTGATCCTGGTGCTCGCCGTCCTGCTCATCGTCTGCTCCGCAGCCTATGCCTTCATTGCCCTGAAGGAACTCGTCGATGCGAGCGACGACGTGGAGCATGCGCAGACCGTCCTCGTCCAGATCGCCGATCTGAACGCCGCGCTGGTGGATGCCGAGACCGGCGAGCGCGGGTTTGTCGCGACCGGTGAGGCCCGCTTCCTCCTGCCCTATGAGGCGGCCCTCGCGGCCCTGCCGGAGCGTCTCGCCACCCTCCGCCGCACCCTCGGCGCCGAGCCGGCCCAGACACTGCGCCTGAACCGGCTTCAGGCCCAGATCGATCTTCATCTCGCCGGCCTGGCGCGGGGGATCGCCGCGCGTCGCGCCGGCTCGGATCCGGGGGAGGACTTGGCGAAGCTCGGCGCGGGCAAGACCGTCATGGACGAGATCCGCCTCATTCTGGGTGAAATGCGCGCCGAGGAGCAGGCCCGCTACGGCGAACGCACCGGGACCGCCTCGCTGCACGCCTTGCGGGCCCAGATCGTCCTGGTGACGGCGACCTTGGCGAGTCTCGTCACCCTCTTGATCGTCTTTTCGCTCGTGCGCCGCGAGGCCCGCCAGCGCCGCGAGGCGGAATTGAGCCTCCAGGCCACCAATGCGGCGCTGGAGGCGCATGTGCGGGAGCGTACGGAGGCGATCGCCAGCCGCGAGCGCTTCCTCGTCGCCGTGATCGACGGAATGCGCGACGCGGTTTTGGTGGCGCTCGACGGACGCATCCTCTTCGCCAACCGCGCCTGTCTCGATCTGTTCAAGGCGGAGGGGCTGGAACAGCTCATCGACCGTCCGCTGGCCGAGATCGCGGCTGCGGACTTCCGGGAATCCGCCGACCGGCGGCTCGACCTGCTCAATGCCGGCGACACCGGTCTGCCGCCGGCGGCCGAGCGGGTTCGCCGCTTCGACGGCAGCGAGGTCGATGTCGAGATCAGCGCCACGTCCTTCAATGCCCGCGGCGGACGCGCGGTGATGCTGATGCTGCGCGACATCTCGGCCCTGAAGGCAACGGAACTGCAGCTCCGCCAGGCCCAGAAGATGGAGGCGGTGGGGCAGCTCACCGGCGGGATCGCGCACGACTTCAACAACATCCTGACCGTCATCGTCGGCAATCTCGATGCGATCGCCGAGGAACTCGCCGGCCGGCAGCGAATCGCCGCCATGGCGGATGCCGCCCTGCAGGCTTCGCTACGCGGCGCGGAAATGACGCGCCGGCTGCTCGCCTTCGCCCGCCGGCAGACGCTGGCGCCGCGTCACTTCGTCCTGAACGAGCGTATCCCGAGCCTAGTCGCCGTCCTGCAGCGGACCCTGGGCGAGCAGATCCGCGTAACGACGGCGCTCGCTCCCGGGCTGTGGCCCGCCCGGGCCGACCCATCCCAGGTCGACGACGCGCTGGTCAATCTCGGCATCAATGCGCGCGACGCCATGCCGAAGGGAGGCGATCTCACCATCGAGACCGCGAACGTCCATCTCGACGACGCCTATGCCGCGGCCAATCCGGAGGTTACCCCGGGCGACTACGTCATGCTGGCCGTCAGCGACACCGGGGCCGGGATGACGCCCGAGGTGGCCGAGCGCGCGCTCGAGCCCTTCTTCACGACGAAACCGCCCGGGCAGGGAACCGGGCTCGGCCTAAGCATGATCTACGGGTTCGCCCGCCAGTCGGGGGGGCACCTGAAGATCTATACCGAGGCCGGGCTGGGCACGACGGTGAAGCTCTACCTGCCCCGCAGCGATCAGGTCGACCTCGCCGCAACCGCGCCCGTCGGCGTGGTCCTTCCACGCGGCAGCGAATCCATCCTGCTGGTCGAGGACAATGCCGATGTCCGGGAGATGGCAGAACGACAGCTCCGGGAACTCGGCTATCGTGTCCGCTCCGCCGACAGCGGTCCGGCCGCCCTCGCGCTGATCGCCGCCGAATCCTTCGACCTGTTGTTCACCGACATCGTGATGCCCGGCGGCATGACCGGCTATGAACTCGCGGCAGCCGCGCGCGCACGACGGCCCGGATTGCGGGTCCTGTTCACGACAGGCTATGCGCGTGTGCCCCTGCCGATCGAGGAGGGCCGTACGGAGGAAGCGATCCTGCGCAAGCCCTATCGGCGCAGTGAACTGGCGCTGCGCGTGCGGGAGGTGCTGAACACCGGTCGGGACTGAGTCCACTTGCCCTTTCGCTGCCGGCGGTTCTTCCCCTAGCATGATGCGATGGCGTGGCTGTACCGGCATTGGCGCATCGAAGGCTCCGGGTGGAGAGGCGTCGCCTGCGTCTGTATCGCCCTACTTCTGGCCGGCTTGGCGGTATCCCGGACGTCGGCGCAGAGCTTGCCGGGGGCGCCGGCGCCCGTGCCCGGCGGCCTGCTCGATCCCAACCGCAATGCCAGGCCGCCGGCCGCGAAGCCGGCGGAATCGCCGGCTCCCGCGCGCCCCGCGGAAGAGGCGAAGCCCGTTCCGGTTCGCCCGCCCGCGACCGCGAAGCCCACGGCGCCGCCGGCACAGCCGACCCAGCAGGCGAAGCCGCGCGACGCTCCCCGGGAGGCGGCCAAGCCCGCCGCCGCGCCGGCGCCGCCGAGGCCGGTCCGGCCGAAGCTGGAGCCGCTCGCCCTCAAGGTGCCCGACGGTTATCGCGAACCGAAGGCCGGGAAGCGGTCCGATACCGAGGTCATCCTGCACGCGGTCGGCACCGATCTCGCCCCGCGCTACGCCAAGGGCGGACGCTGCGCCGATCCCAAGGCGCGATGCCCGGACTTCGTCAACCTGATCGTGTTCCGCACGCATGAGGGCGTCGCCGAGACGATGGGCAGCCGCTACAAGGCGCCACCGGAGTCCCTGCGTACTTTCGCCGCCGCGCACGGCCTTTCGCAGATCCCGCCTCGCGCCGCCCGCGGCTACAACACACGCCATTTCCTTGCCCGCGTCGACGGTGCCCCGATCTGGATCGTCTGCCACCGCTACGACGCCCCGAACAGGCCGCGGCCGGAGAGCCGCTATTGCGATCTCACCTTCGACGTGAGGGACGGCGTCTCGGCCCGGCTGATCTTTCATGAGGGGCGGCTCGAGGACTGGCGGCGGATGCATGCCGCCGCGCGCGCACTCGCCGGGCGCCTGCAAGGTTGATTTCGCCGCCCGCCCGCGCTTTGTAGGGCAGCGGAAGATCCATGGAGCAGGCAATGAGCGACGAGGCGGCGGAACGCATACCGGTATCGGTGCTGACGGGGTTCCTCGGCAGTGGCAAGACCACGCTCTTGTCCCACCTGATCCGTCAGCCCGACATGGCCGATACCGCCTGCATCATCAACGAGTTCGGCGAAGTGGGTCTCGACCACACCCTGATCGCCAAATCCGACGACAGCACCGTCCTGCTGAATTCAGGGTGCCTGTGCTGCACCGTGCGCGGCGACCTGGTGGACACCTTCCGCGACCTCTTCCTCAAGCGGGTGAAGGGCGAGGTGCCGGAGTTCAAGCGCGTTGTGGTGGAGACGACCGGTCTTGCGGATCCGGCGCCGGTC